>Ga0184625_10000822_pt1 | contig 12369 bp, 13 predicted proteins | sample PLM3_30_b1_FD_133151 | JGI IMG/M metagenome (GOLD analysis project Ga0184625, IMG submission 133151) | Groundwater sediment microbial communities from an aquifer in East River, Colorado, USA - PLM3_30_b1 | ecosystem: Environmental > Terrestrial > Soil > Riparian zone | place: USA: East River... | reverse complement strand
GGCGAAGTTCTTTCAACCGAAAAACATCCGAATGCAGACAAACTAACACTTACAAAAGTTAGTGTAGGGAATGGCGAGCCTTTGCAAATTGTTTGCGGGGCGCCAAATGTTGAGGCTGGTCAAAAAGTAATTGTCGCAAAAGTGGGAACAACTATTTATCCAATAAATAATGAACCGCTCACAATGAAAGTGGCAAAGATCAGGAATGTAGAAAGCTATGGAATGATTTGCGCCGAAGATGAGGTTGGTTTAGGTACATCACATGCAGGCATTATGGTTTTGAAAGAAGATGCAAAAGTTGGTTTGGATGCAGCAGAATATTTTCAACCTTATGAAGATTGGATCTATGAATTAGGAATTACGCCAAACCGGATGGATGCAATGAGTCATTGGGGAGTTGCTAAAGATGTTTGTGCTTATCTTAATCATCATGATAAAAAAGATCTGAGACCTAAGCTACCGACCAGCAATGGTTTTAAGATCGAAAATAGATCATTGCCTGTTTCGGTTTCGGTGGAAAATGAAAAAGCATGTCAGCGATACAGTGGCGTAAGCATTACAGGTGTTACCATAAAAGAATCTCCAGTCTGGCTGCAAAAGAAATTAAAATCTATTGGGCTAAGACCAATTAATAATATAGTTGATATTACCAATTTCATTCAGCATGAAACGGGTCAGCCACTTCATGCATTTGACGCGGATGAAATAAAAGGTAAAAGGATAGTGGTGAAAAATTTACCTGAAGGAACAAAGTTTGTTACGCTGGATGAAAAAGAAAGAAAGCTGAGCAAAGAAGACCTGATGATCTGCGATGCCGAAGAAGGCATTTGCATTGCCGGCGTGTTTGGAGGTTTGCATTCAGGTGTTACTGATAAAACCAAGAACATTTTTTTGGAAAGTGCCTGGTTCAATCCAATTGATATTCGTAAAACAAGTTTTCGTCATGGCCTGAGAACAGATGCAGCCACTCGTTTTGAAAAAAACATTGATATTTCAAATACGGTTACGGTGTTGAAACGTGCTGCTCTTATGATCAAAGAGCTTGGTGGGGGCCAAATTGCATCAGATATTGTTGATATGTATCCTGATCCTCCAAACAAAACACAGGTTTCCCTTAAATATCATTACCTGAAAAAACTGAGCGGCAAAAACTATCATCCTGATACGGTAAAGAATATTCTAAATAATCTTGGTTTCGAAATATTAAAAGATGGTATTGATGAAATACGTGTAGCAGTTCCTTTCAGCAAACCTGATATCTCTTTGCCAGCTGATATTGTAGAAGAGATCTTACGGATTGATGGGCTGGATAATATTGAGATCCCCACGGCTATTACTATTACTCCTTCGGTTGAAGAAAATTATATGCGCCATACCTTGAAAGAAAAGGTGGCGAATTATTTTGTTGGACTTGGGTTTCATGAAATGATGACCAATTCTATCACCAACGCTGCTTATTTTACCGAAGAAGAAAAACAGCCAATGGTGAAAATGATGAATAGTCTCAGCGCCGAGCTGAATATTCTTCGACCATCATTATTAGAAACAAGCCTGGAAGTTGTTGCCCGCAATTTGAATCATAAGAACAGCAACCTGAAACTTTTTGAATTTGGTAAAGGATATTTCACGAGCGAACCCGGCAAATATCATGAAATGGAGCAAGTGTGTATGGTAATAAGTGGCAACATAAACGATCAAAGCTGGAAAGGAAGACCTGTGTCTTCAGATTTCTTTTATACAAAAGGTCTTGTTTCTTCCGTTTTGCAATTACTCGGAATAAAGCCCGATTCAATTGAAACACTCACAGTTCCTAAACTGCAAGATCATATTATTTATAAAGCAAATGGTGAGTTAGTGGCAGGTGCAGGGGAAGTAAATCAAAATGTGTTGTCTCAATTTGGCATTAAACAACCAGTGTTTTTTGCAGCACTTAACTGGGAAGCTGTTTTGAAGTTAACTTCAAAGCAAACGCTTTCAATTAAAGAATTATCACGATTCCCATCAGTGATGAGAGATATCTCCATGGTAGTGCCCAAAGCACTTGGTTATGAAAAGGTGGAGAAGTCGGTGAATAAATTAAAGCTGGACAAATTGCAGGAGGTTAAACTCTTTGATATATTCGAAAGTGAAAAACTGGGCGCCGACAAAAAATCGATCGCAGTAAGCTTTACTTTCTTAGACCAGGAAAAAACGCTTACAGATAAAGAGATCGATGGATGGATGAGTAAAATAATGGAGGCGCTTGAAAAGGATTTAAATGCGGAAATCAGGAAATAATTTTTATGTCTGACGTCGAAAAACAATTAAAAAGAATACAGGATAAGCTACAGCAGGTGTTGAAGGATCATTCTGCATTACAGAAAGAGAACCTTCGCCTGAAAGAGGAATTGGATAAAAACAGGACTCAATCATTTTCTCATCAGCAAAACATTGAAGACCTGAAGCAGCAAGTAGAAGTATTAAAGATCACCTCCGGAGATTGGGAGGAAGGAGATAAGAAAGAATTTGAAAAGCGTATTAATTCTTACATTAAAGAAATTGACCGCTGTATTGCTTTATTAAGTGAATGATGAAAAATCACAACGCACGACTATGTCCGAACAACTAATACCTGCCACCATTACTATAGCCGACCGCAGTTACCGCATTAAATTGGATGCAAAGGATGAAGAAGTAGTGCGGAAAACAGTAAAAACCATCAATGACAAGATAATTGAATTCAAAACCATGTTTGCAGGTAAGGATATGCAGGATTATGTAGCAATGGCGCTTGTATGGTACGCCACCGAACAAAATAGTAGTTCAGCTACTGATGTAGAGAAAGATAATATTACTGACAAACTGAATTTATTGGAACGAATGCTGGATGGACAATTACAATCTTAGCAGAATATTTTGTCAAATTTCTTCTATTGATCCAAAAGACTTTTTAAATACGCCATCTTCGAAATAAATCAATCGCCCAACCGGATCATTCTTTGACGTCAGGTCATAAATGAATCTTGAGAGATATTTAGAAGTTTTATTTGAGTTGTAATATTCCACATCAATGCCGGATATTGGCTTGTTTATTTTGTAATTGATTTGCATTAACTGGGTATCATAATACTCAGCAACTATATATAATGCTACTCCTTTCGTATCACATTTTTGTTGCAAAAAATTTAAGGAATAGCAAAACTTATCCCTGCATTTAGGGGCCCAGAGATATACTACTGCCTTATTATTTGCCTTAATGCATTCCTTTAATCTATTTCCATTTGTTACAACTATTCTTGGCGTATCTGGCTTGTTTATTTCCCATAGTGATGTTGAGGTATCGGGAACAATTAGTAATTGTGGATCCTGGGATTTTGTTTTGGAATAATAACTATATAATCCCTGGAAGCTTCCTTTGATACTACAGGCAGCGCAAAACATTAAAACTATGATTCCGAAAAAAGTGCTTTTTTTCATCATTGGTTGAATGATCTAATGGTATCGGTAAGTTATAAACAAACCCAAATTATTCACAAATATCGTTTTTATGGCATTTTTATAAATCAAACATTGATTTCATCACTTCCTGCCGTTTTGTATCTTCGCTGATTACCTGACCATTAACATTTAAGAACCAGTCAGGCATTTTTTAAAAACAAGCATTGTGAAAACAATCAAACTAAACATTCATGGATCAAAATATATTGTTTGCCATTATTGCAGGCGCAGCAGGACTAATTATTGGCATCATAGCGGGTAAACTGCTTTTTGCCAAAAACACAAAAAAACAGGTAGCCGAAGCTGAATTAATTGCTCAAAGTATTCTTAAAGAAGCCGAACTCAGGGGCGAAACTTTCAAAAAGGAAAAAGAACTGGAGGCGAAGGAACGCTTTGTCCAGATGAGATCAAATCATGAAAAAGAAGTTTTTGAAAAGAATAAGAAGATCAATGACGCTGAGAACCGCATTCGTCAAAAAGAGCAATCCATTAACCAGAAAGAAGGGAATCTTGATAAGCATTTAAAGGAAAATGAAACTATCAAGGAAAACCTCAATCGTCAGATCGAGCTGGTAAACATCAAACGTACTGAACTCGAAAAGCACCAGGAAGAACATATTCGTCGTTTGGAAAAAATTGCTGGCCTTACCGCAGAAGAAGCCAAAACTCAACTGGTGGAAAGCCTGAGACATGAAGCACAATCAAGGGCCTTGGTTGTCCAACAGGAAATAATTGAGGATGCTAAGCAAAAGGCAAATAAAGAAGCACGAAAGATCATCATTCAAACAATACAACGGACAGCTGCAGAGCAAGCCATTGAAAATTCGATAACGGTTTTCAATCTTGAAAGTGATGAAATAAAAGGCCAGATCATTGGACGCGAAGGAAGAAATATCCGTGCAATTGAAGCAGCCACTGGTGTTGATCTTATTGTTGATGATACTCCGGAAGCAATTGTTCTTTCATCTTTTGATCCTCTTCGCCGCGAAATTGCCCGTTTGAGTTTACAACGATTAGTTGCCGATGGCCGTATACACCCTGCAAGAATTGAAGAAGTGGTTGAGAAAACAAAAAAGCAAATTGAAGAACAGGTAATGGACATCGGTGAAAGAACCGTTATTGAACTCGGTATTCATGGTTTACATAAAGAATTAGTGAGGATGGTTGGTCGTATGCGGTTCCGTTCTTCCTATGGTCAAAACTTATTGATGCATAGCCGTGAGGTAGCAAACCTTTGTGGCATCATGGCGGCAGAACTTGGTATGAATTCCAAACTTGCAAAACGTGCTGGCCTGCTTCATGATATTGGAAAAGTTCCTGATGAAGAAACTGAATTGAGCCACGCATTACTTGGAGCGAAACTCGCCGAAAAATATGGCGAAAACCCTGCAATTGTAAATGCTATCGGCGCCCATCACGATGAAATGGAAATGCAGTATGTGATCTCTCCAATTGTACAGGCTTGCGATGCTATCAGCGGTGCAAGACCAGGTGCCCGCCGGGAGATTATGCAACAATATTTGCAGCGTATCAAGGACCTTGAAAACCTGGCGATGACCTATAATGGAGTTGAAAAAGCTTATGCGATCCAGGCTGGCCGCGAGTTAAGGGTAATTGTTGAAGCAGATAAAGTATCCGATCAGGATTCAGAAAAGCTTTCTTTTGAGCTGGCTCAAAAAATTCAGAACGAAATGACATTTCCCGGCCAGATAAAAGTGACAGTAATAAGAGAGAAAAGAGCGGTAAACGTGGCGAGATAAGCAATTGGAGATTTCGGATTTTAGATTTTTGATTGATTTAGAGCATTTATTTTCAGCCTTTAATGAAATGAATGGTTTTATTGTAAAAATCTGCAATCTGCAATCTAAAATTTAAAATGTTTGCCTTACTTTTGCGTCCCTCTTAAAAATGGAAGATTATGAACGCAATAGATTTTGTACACGAACAGCTGACTGGTAAAAAAGAATTCCCTGCTTTTAAAGCAGGTGATAATATTACCGTTAATTATAAAATTGTTGAAGGTAATAAAGAAAGGATCCAAAGCTTTAAAGGCGATGTTATCAAACGCCAGGGCACAGGACCAACATCAAGTTTTACAGTTCGAAAAATTTCTGATGGTGTTGGGGTAGAAAGGCTTTTTCCTCTTTATTCTCCCAATATCGAATCAATCGAAGTAAATAAAAGTGGCCGTGTTCGCAGGGCTAAGCTTTATTATTTACGCAGCCGTAGTGGTAAAAGTGCAAGGATCCGTGAGAAGCGCCAGGCTGTTGAAGGAGCACAGTCATAAAGATCCCTTTATACATAATTAATTGGCGGCCGCTACAAACGGTCGCTTTTTTTTGCCTTTACATCAGCTTAACAAATTAATTGAAAACGGACTTCAAATTATATTACCTTTGAATTCTCATTAAAAAGTAAATTTTATGAAGCTCGGTTGGCCTGAAATTATATTGATTGCAGCTGTTGTTTTATTGTTATTTGGTGGCAAGAAAATACCTGAATTGATGCGTGGTCTTGGAAGAGGCTTTCGTGAATTTAAAGATGGAAAAGACGGTGTAAAAAAGGAATTTGAAGAAGGTGTATCAGAAAAGAATAGGAAATAAAACCCTCTATAAATCTCTCAAAGAGATCGCAATGGCAAAAATATAAATCCGCTTTTTCCGGGCACACCAGCAAACTGAATTTTGATTTATATTTAATTTTACGTTTAAAAATTTTATACAATGGGAAATCTTGGTGCGACAGAAATCATATTGATCGCTTTTGTAGTGTTATTGTTATTTGGTGGTAAAAAAATTCCTGAACTTATGCGTGGCCTGGGAAAAGGCGTTCGTGAATTTAAAGATGCGAAGGATAATGTAAGAAGGGAATTAGAAGAGAGCGTTACAGAAAAAGATACCAAACCCACTAATTGATCTAAGATCTAAACCCACATTTGATTTATTAAAGGCTTTCGCTTTTGTTTGAGTATACCTCTATTAACCAATACCAGCTTGCATTAACTCAGGGTAAGACCACCTGCATAGAAGCCGTTCGCCATTATCTTTCTGAAATAGAAAACAGCAAACAACTGAATGCTTTTGTTCATGTATTTGCAGATGAAGCTATCCAAAAAGCTGCGGCACTTGATGAAAAAAGAAAAGCAGGAGATACCATTGGAAAACTTCATGGTGTTGTGATCGCTATCAAAGATGTAATTTGTTATAAAGATCATCCGCTTACTGCTGCATCTGGTATTCTAAAAAAATTTACTTCTCTTTATTCAGCAACGGCTATTGAAAATCTTTTGCAGGAAGAAGCGATCATCATTGGCGTTTGCAATTGCGATGAATTTGCCATGGGCTCTACAAATGAAAATTCAGTTTATGGGAAAGTGCTGAATGCAATTGATGAAACTCGTGTACCCGGTGGTTCATCCGGTGGTTCAGCTGTTGCTGTGCAGGCAGGTCTTTGTATGGTCTCGTTAGGAAGTGATACCGGTGGTTCAGTTCGCCAGCCCGCTGATTTTTGTGGCATCGTTGGTTTAAAACCAACTTATGGGCGCATTTCAAGATATGGATTGATCGCTTATGCTTCTTCCTTTGATCAAATTGGAGTTTTTGCAGGTAATGTTGATGATGCAAGTAAAGTACTGGAAATCATCGCCGGTGCAGATGAATATGACAGTACTGTTTCTCAAAAACCAGTTGAGACATATTCAGCCGCTTTAAAAGAAACTAAAAAATTCCGTTTTGCTTATTTCAAAGAAACATTAGAACATCCCTCGCTTGATAATGAAATTGCCAATGGAATAAATAAACTGATCGAACAAATAAGGAATGATGGCCATGAAGTAACTGCACTGAGTTTTGAGTATCTCGATTATATAGTTCCCGCTTATTACATTCTTACAACGGCAGAAGCGTCATCTAATCTTTCACGTTATGATGGAGTTCGATATGGATATCGTTCTTCAAAGCCTTCCATTGATTTAACAGAGTTTTACAAACACAATCGCAGCGAAGGTTTTGGTAAAGAAGTGAAGCGAAGAATTATGCTTGGTACATTTGTATTAAGTACTGGTTATTACGATGCCTACTTTGCGAAAGCACAAAAAGTAAGACGCAAGCTTGTCGAAAAAACCGAACTGGTTTTCAGCGAATTTGATCTTATCCTGATGCCAACTTCGCCATCAGTTGCATTTAAAATTGGGGAGAAAACTGATGACCCAATAGCCATGTATCTCGCAGATATTTATACAGTATTTGCAAATCTTACAGGAATCCCTGGTATATCATTACCGCTTTTTAAACATTCCAATGGCATGCCTTTCGGTATACAGATAATGGCCAAACAATTTAACGAACTATCTTTGTTGCAAGCCTCCCAACAATTGATGGAGTTCAAAAAATAATTTCATTCGTCTCTATTACTAATGCGCTATTTATTTACCATATTAATTCTTATTTCTGTAATAGTTGTTACTGCACAACAAGCATCTGATACAATTATAGATCTTTCAAGATCAAGGATCAATAGACCAGCTGTTGACTCAACCATTGCCCCTGTCGCCATCGCTAGTGATCCAAAAACTGGTTTCAAGGATCTTTTTGCAGGCAAGCCCGGAGAAGAAGGATTGAGCCAGGTTCAACTGAATCCCCGTGCCATAAGTTTTGTAGATGATTATATGGCAAAAAATAGAAAGAGTTTGGAGAAATTAAAAGGCTGGGGACGCCCATATTTTGATATGATCGATGCAGTGCTTACTTATCATGGTTTGCCAAGAGAATTAAAATATCTTGCCGTCATAGAATCTTATTTGAAAACCTATGCTGTATCATGGGCAGGCGCAGTCGGTCCCTGGCAATTCATGCCCGAAACCGGAAGAAGAATGGGATTAAAAGTGAACCCCTACACTGATGAAAGAACCGATTATTATAAAAGCACACATGCAGCAGCCAGGTATTTGAGTGAGCTTTATAATATTTATAATGACTGGTTACTGGTAATTGCTGCATACAATGGCGGCCCTGGGAATGTAAATGCTGCGATAAGAAAAAGCAAGAGTAAAAATTTCTGGGACCTGCAACATTTTTTACCGGCAGAATCAAGAGATCATGTAAAAAAATTTATCGCCACACATTATGTAATGGAAGGGGATGGTGGAATAACAACGTTAACCAGGGATGAAACAGATATTTTAAAACAGGCATCAAATGTAAACCCAGCAACAAAAAATTTAAGTGCGGCTGAATTGACCAATTCAAAAGTACAGGCGATCAGCGGGAGGTATAATTCATTGGTCATTACAAAACATATTACGTTCTCAATTGCAGAGTTCAATCGTTACAATCCCGATTTTGATAAACTGATCACTCATAATGGTAAATATGAATTAAGACTGCCGGCAGATAAGATGGAAATCTTCATGGCAAAACGTTATGATATTCTTAATGAAAGTCTTCAGATAATGCTTGATTCCTTTAAGCAATCGCTTTCTGCGCCCACCAAAACTCAGCCAGTTAAAAAACCTGCGAAGTAGCTATTTGCCTATAATGGCCCTTCTCATCGCCCCGGCCTTTAATAAACATTCCTCATATTCCTTTTCCGCCTCACTGTAAAAAGTAATACCAGAACCTGCCATGAAAGAAAGATATTTTTCAGAAGCATTGTACATGATGCTTCTGATCACTACATTAAGGTCAAAATCATTTTCGGGAGTTATATAACCAACAGCACCGGAAAAGATCCCCCTACCCGATCTTTCATATTGATCGATCAGTTCCATCACTCTTGTTTTTGGTGCACCTGTCATCGAACCCATCGGGAATGTTGACCTGATGATCTCACTAAAAGAAATTTCATCTTTCAATTCACCACTTACTGTTGAGATCATTTGATGAACCTGCGGAAATGAATAAATACCAAAGAGTTCATCCACTTTCACTGTTCCTTCTTTGCAAACCCGTGCAAGATCATTGCGTACAAGATCAACTACCATCACATTTTCTGAACGATCCTTTTCGCTTGCATAAAGTTCTTCTTTGCTTTTTTTATCTTTCTTATCATCTCCTAAATATCTTGAGGAAGTTCCTTTGATAGGTTGTGATAGAATTTTACTCCCCTCCTTTTTTAAAAACCTTTCCGGGCTGGCGCAGATCAGCCATTTATCTTCTAATTTATATAATGCAGAAAAAGGATTCGGTGAAGTAGTGCTGAGTTTTTGATAAACCGATAAAGGATCAACAACTGCATTTTCTGCAAAAAATTCCATGCAATAATTTATCTCGTAACAATCACCACGAAGGATATGTTTTTTTAACTGCCCGATCGTTTCAATGTATTCTTGCTTTGAAACCCGTTGTTGAATATTGACCGGATCATTTTGCAATACAATCCTTTCATCGCCTTGCATGATCTCCTCAAAAAATTTTCCAGCATCATCTTCACTTTCGATTTCCATTTCTTTTTCAGAGAGCCTGATAATGATGGTTGGCTCAAAGAAAAAAACATCCGGAAAACCAAGCCTGCTTTTACAGGATGAAGTGGCCGCCTCGATCTCGTTTTTCAGATCATATCCCAAATGCCCAAACAACCAGCGAGGGTTTTCATCAAGGAATTTTTGAAAATCATTCAACGAATTGCCGGCATTTGCTATAAACCTGTTTTTACTGGCTATAGCCAGTAAACATTCAACAGAATGATAATTGGTTTGATAAAGATGATTGTCCAAAAAACAAAAAATGCCGAACTGGTTTGCCCAGCTCAGCATTTTTTTCTTTGCATTCTCAGGATCTGTGATTGTAAAAATGCAGTTAGTATTGGTTGCGTTCAAAGTATAAAACGGGAAATAATATCCTTTTAGTAATCGTCCTCTTCATCATCGTCATATCCGCCGCCATCATAAAGATCTTTGAATTCCTCATCCACTTTAAAATCATCCTCTTCTTCTTTACCTTTTTTACCTCCGGCAGCAGTTCCGGTACTTTTTTTATTCTTGGATGCGGGAATATCAAATTCATCGAAGTCAGGATCCCACTCCTCTTCTTCTTCAGGTTTTTCCCACTCATCAGGTCCGTCATCACCAGCATCATCGTCATCGTCATCATCATCGCCGGATTTTTTTGCAGCGGCAGGTTTAACACCTTTTTTTGTAGCCTTCACATCCATCTCCTCACCATCCTCCAAATCATCATCATCATCATCCTCTTCCTGTTTCTTTGGTTTTGGTGAAGCTTTTTTATCGGCATTACCGGAAGATGGCTTATGATCGTGGCCTTCGGTTTTTTTTCCTTTATCAGATTTCATTGTCATATTCCAATAAAATTAATCACTGTAAAATTTCAGCGAAGTTTTAGAACTTCCAAATTTTTGTTCTTATTTTTTTGCTGTTCTTTTTTCAAGATAGGGAAACTATCTGGTCCCGGCCCGGTCCGTTTGAAATATAATTCACCTTTACCCCCAGGTATTGATTAATAAACTCTACATATTGCTGCATGGCTGCAGGCAAATCTTTTTCATTCTTTAAAACAGATGAATCAGTTTTCCAGCCTTTGAATTTTTTATACACAGGATCTAAGTTGATTCCCGTCATCTGGTAGGGAACTTCCTCCGTGTTATTTCCATCGGTATTATAAGCTGTGCAAACTTGTAATTCTTCAAACGTATCCAGCACGTCAGCTTTTGTCATGACAATTTTTGTAACCCCATTTATCATGCAGGCAAACTTCAAAGCCACAAGATCGATCCAGCCACAACGACGTGGCCGGCCGGTTGTTGCGCCAAACTCATTTCCTACCTTTCTCAATTCTTCACCAACTGGATCATTTAGCTCGGTTGGAAAAGGACCACCGCCAACCCGGGTGCAATAAGCTTTTGTTACCCCAAGTACATCTTTTATCTTTTGTGGCGCAACACCAAGCCCACTGCAAACTCCAGCCGTAATAGTATTGGATGAAGTAACAAACGGGAACGTTCCGAAATCAATATCAAGCATGCTGCCCTGGGCGCCTTCTGCCAATATTCTTTTTCCTGCTGACAAATGATCATTAATAAAATATTCCCCGGAAACAATATTCATAGCTTTCAAAAACTCGATCGCCTCAAAAAATTCTTTTTCCCATGCAGAAATATCTTCATGAAAAGAATAAGCTTCCAGCAATTGACGATGCTTATTGCACAATTTATCATAAGCACTCTTAAAATTGCCACGGATCAGATCGCCAACTCTCAATCCATTTCTACCGGTTTTATCCATATAGGTAGGGCCAATGCCTTTCAATGTCGAACCGATCTTATCATTTCCTTTTGAGATCTCGGAAGCTTTATCCAGTGCACGATGTGTGGGAAGTATCAGGTGAGTTCTTTCGGAAACAAAAAGATTTTTTTTCAGATCAATGCCGAAAGATGAAACGGTATCACATTCTCTTTTCAACGTCACTGGATCAAGTACCACCCCATTTCCAATAAGGTTAATAGTATTTGCATGAAAAACACCAGATGGAATTTGATGCAGCACAACTTTTTTATCTCCTACATACAATGTATGCCCAGCATTTGGCCCTCCCTGGAATCTTGCGATCAGGTCATATTTCGAAGCAAAAAAATCAACGATCTTTCCTTTCCCTTCATCGCCCCACTGCAAACCAAGTATTACGTCAATCATAAAAGTAAACCCCCAAACCCCCTAAAGGGGGCTTTGTATTCCCCACTTTAGAAAAGTATTTAAATTGTTTAATAAATTTTTTGTTTAACAAACTGCATTACTTCTATTATACTTTTGTTGCCTTCGAATCTTCCAGTGGAAGATTCGCACTCTTGTACATTCAATAACCCTACTCAGCATTCAAAGATTACTCAAACAATAAACTAATGATCTGAATTTCCAGATCCAAGTCTCTCCGCCTTAGGCGG
>Ga0184625_10000820_pt1 | contig 12403 bp, 14 predicted proteins | sample PLM3_30_b1_FD_133151 | JGI IMG/M metagenome (GOLD analysis project Ga0184625, IMG submission 133151) | Groundwater sediment microbial communities from an aquifer in East River, Colorado, USA - PLM3_30_b1 | ecosystem: Environmental > Terrestrial > Soil > Riparian zone | place: USA: East River... | reverse complement strand
TCGTCGACGAACGAGGCCTCAGGCGTGACGGTCTCCTCCTCGACTCCCAGCTGGTCCACGATGATCTTCTTGACTCGGTCGGCAACAGGCTCCATGCGCGGGTTCCTCCGGAAAGATCCCCCGCCGCCGTGCGGCGCCCGGGGAGAAAGTGATTCTACATGTGGAAGCCGCCGTCAACAGCCAGAACCTGGCCGGTGACGTAGGCGGCGGCGTCGGACACCAGGAAGAGGGCGGCCCCGGCCACGTCCTCGGGGCGGCCCACGCGGCCGAGCGGGATCGCCGCGAAGACGGCCTCGCGCGCCTTCTCGGACATCGCTTTGGTCATGTCGGTCTCGATGAAGCCCGGCGCGATTGCGTTCGCCGTGATCCCGCGCGAGGCCACCTCGCGCGCCACCGACTTCGTGAAGCCGATCACTCCTGCCTTGCTCGCAGCGTAGTTGGCCTGGCCGGCGTTGCCGCCGAGGCCGACGACCGACGTGATGCTGACGATCCGGCCACTTTTCTGCTTCAGCATCGGCTTCAGCACGGCCTGCGTGCAGAGGAAGGCGCCCGTCAGGTTGGTGTCGAGCACCTGTCGCCATTCCTCGTCCTTCATGCGCAGCAGCAGGTTGTCCCGCGTGACGCCGGCGTTGTTGACGAGGTGGTCGATGCGACCGTGCGCCGCCACCACGTGTGCGACGCCGGCCTCGACCGACGTGCGGTCGGACACGTCGAGGGCGAGCGCTTCGGCCTTGCCGCCCTTCGCCTGGATCTCCGCGACGGCTTCCGCGAGCTTCGCGGCGTCGCGCGCGGCGAGCACCACGTGCGCGCCCTCGGCGGCGAACGCCGCCGCGATGGCCCGGCCGATCCCGCGCGAGGCGCCCGTCACCAGCGAGACACGACCATCGAGAAGCGCCATCATGCCTCCGCGCCCGCCCGAAGGGCGGCGACCGTAGCTTCGAGCGATTCCGGCGAATCGACGTTCAGCACGCGCGCGCCCTTGGCGATCTTCTTGACGAGACTGCTCAGCACCGTGCCGGGGCCCACTTCGACGAAGGTGGTGACGCCCTCCTGCGCCAGGCGCTCGACCGACGCCTGCCAGCGCACCGTCCCCGAAACCTGCCGGATCAGGCCGGCCCGGCAGGCGGCCGCGTCCTTCACGAGCGCGGCGTCGACGTTGTTGACGAGCGGCGGCTCGGGGTCTCGGAACGCGAGCGCCTCGAGCTCGGGAGCGAGCCGGTCCTGCGCCGGCTGCATGAGCGCGCAATGGAACGGAGCCGACACGGGCAGCGGCAGCGCCCGCTTCGCGCCCGCGGCCTTGCACTTCTCGGAGGCACGCGCGACGGCCGCCGCGTGGCCGGCGATCACCACCTGTCCCGGCGAGTTGACGTTGGCCGGGGCCACGACGTCGCCTTGCGCCGCCTCGCGGCAGGCGGCCTCGATCGCGGCGAGCTCGAGGCCGAGGATCGCGGCCATCGCCCCGACGCCGACGGGCACGGCCTCCTGCATGTACTGGCCGCGGCGCCTCACGGTCCGCAACGCGTCCTCGAGCGGGAGCGCCTCGGCCGCGACGAGCGCCGAGTACTCGCCGAGGCTGTGGCCGGCCACGCGCTCGGGGCGGATGCCTCGGGCCACGAGCGGCCGCAGCGCCGCGACGCTCGTCGCCAGGATCGCCGGCTGCGCGTTCGCCGTGAGCTGTAGCTCCGCCTCGGGCCCCTCGAAGCACAGCTTCGAGAGCGGGAAGCCGAGCGCCGCGTCGGCCTGCGCGTAGACCTCGCGGCTCTCGCCGAAAGCGTCGGCGAGCGCCCGGCCCATGCCGACCTGCTGCGAGCCCTGTCCGGGGAAGACGAAAGCGATCACGCGCGCGCGCCTTCGGGCCGGCCGAGCATCCGCAGCTCGTGCTCGATCGTGCCGTTGACGCCGCTCGCGTGGAAGGACGCGGCCGTGCGGATCCCCGCCTCGATCGCGAGCGAGCCCGACTTGCCGTGGCCGATCACGCAGCAGCCCTTGAGGCCCAGGAGTGGTGCGCCGCCGACTTCCTCGGGATCGCTGCGCCGTTTCACGGCCGCGAAGGCCGGCTGCAGCAGCAGCGCCCCGAGCCGGCCCCGGATCCCGCGCGGGATGGCGTCCTTCAGCAGGTCGAAGACGAGCTCCGCGGCCGTCTCGGACGCCTTCAGCACCACGTTGCCGGTGAAGCCGTCCATCACCACGACGTCCACCTTGCCGCTGAAGAGATCGTGCCCCTCGACGTTGCCGACGAAGTTCAGGCTCGACTGCTTCAGCACCTCGTGCGCCTCGCGCACGAGCTCGTTGCCCTTGGTCTCTTCCTCGCCCACGCTCATGAGCCCGACGCGCGGCCGGGCGATGCCCAGCACGCCGCGCGCGTAGGCGCTGCCCATCACCCCGAACTCCTCCAGCTGGCGCGCCGTGCACTGGGCGTTGGCGCCGACGTCGATCAGGACGCAGCGCCCCTGGCGCGTCGGCACCACGGCCGCGAGCGCCGGCCGGTCGACGTCCTCGAGCGTCCCGAGGACGCGGCGCGCGATCGTCCAGCAGGCGGCGGTGTTGCCGGCGGAGAAGAACGCGTCGGCCCGTCCGTCGCGGACCCGCTCGAGCCCGACCTGGATCGAGGAGCGCTTCTTGAGCGTCGCCAGGCTCACCTTCTCCGCCATCCCGACCGCGTCGGGCGCGTCCACGATCTCGACCGGCGGCTCGCCCCCGGCGCTGGCCGAGATCGCGTCCCGGAGCAAGCGCGCGGGCCCGACGAGAGACACGACGACCCCGTGACGGCGGCTCGCCCGCAGGGCGCCCTCCACCACTACCGCAAGGCCGTGATCGCCGCCGATGGCGTCCACGGCCACGCGCGGGGCCGTGGAGCTCAGGCTTCTTCGCCTCCGGCGACGGCCTTGCCCTTGTAGTAGCCGCAGCGCGGGCACACGCGGTGCGGCAGCTTCGGCTCGTGGCAGTTCGGGCACACGCTCAGGCCCGGGGCCTGAAGGTGGTCGTGCGCCCGGCGTTTGGCGGTGCGGGCTTTGGAATGGCGTCGCTTGGGATTGGGCATCGGAGCTCCTAGTTCTTCTGAAACAGCTTGCGCAGCGGCGCGAGGCGCGGATCGGCGGTCTCTTCGGCAGGCGGACAGGCGCACGAGACCTGGTTGCGGTTCTGGCCGCAGCTCGGGCAGCGCCCCAGGCAGTCTTCGCGGCACAGTCGCCGCAGCGGCAGGCCCAGGACGATCTGCTCCCGCAGCACCTCGCCGATGTCCAGCCGCTCGCCATCGTAATAGCCGACGACCACCTCGCGGTCGGTCAGCTCGACTTCCTCTTCCTGCTCCTGCGGTCGGCCCTGGGCATGCGGCAGGTAGAAGAGGTCCAGCTCCTGACCCACCGACAGCTCGTAGTCCTCGAGGCAGCGCCCGCACGCGGTGGAGACGCTGCCCGAAAGCCGCCCGCGGACGTGGACGGTGGTCCCGTCCATGAGGTCGACCTTGCAGGCGAGGTGCGCCCCGGTACCGAGGCGGAACTCCGTCTCGCCCTCCAGGTGGAGGTTGTGTGCGTCGAGGGCCTCGTCGAGGTCCAGGCCCTCCGGCGGAATCCGGGGGATCTCTATGACCAGCATGAAGACAACCGCAAACTTACAAATTCTACCGATCCCCAGCCGACCGTCAAGCCGACGGGGACCCGGCCGAGGCCAGCCAGCCCGTGGCAAACCCGTGCGCGGCCTCGGGATCCTCGAACCAGCGGACGTCGTTCGGGGCCTCGTGACGGAACCAGGTCATCTGCCGCTTCGCAAAGCGCAGCGTCTCGGTCACGATCGACTGCTCCGCGGCCTCGAGCGTCAGCTCGCCGCGCAGCACGCAAACCGCCTGCCGGTAGCCGATCGCGGCGAGCGGCCGAGGCAGCGGCTCCCCGAAGCGGGCCACGAGCGCACGCACCTCCTCGAGCAGTCCCCGCTCCAGCATCTGGCGGGTGCGCGCCTCGACGGCCTTCCGGAGCCGGCCGCGGTCCGGAGCGAGCCCGAGCAGGAGCTGGGGGCCCTCGACGGCCGGCCCGCGCTCGGCGTGCTGCGCGCTGATCGGGCGGCCCGTGAGCGCGTAGACCTCGAGCGCGCGCACGATGCGGAGGCGGTCGTTCGGATGCGTCCGCTCCGCGGCTCGCGGATCGACGCGCCGCAGCAGCCGGTGGAGTCGCGCGTCCCCGAAACGGACGGCGATGCGCTCGAGCCGCGCGCGGAGCGCCTCGTTGCGCGAGGGGCCTTCGAAGAGCCCGTACAGGAGCGCCCGCAGGTAGAGCCCGGTGCCGCCGGCCACGATCGGCAGCCGGCCGCGCGCGCGGATCGCAGCGGTCGCCGCGCGCGCCAGCCGCGCGTAGTCGGCCGCCGAGAAGACCGCGTCCGGCTCCACGACGTCGATCAGGTGGTGCGGCACGCTCGCGCGCTCCTCCGGTGTCGCCTTGGCGCTGCCGATGTCGAGACCGCGATAGACCTGCAGGCTGTCGCAGGAGACGATCTCGCCGCCGTGCTCGCGCGCCAGGCGCAGCGCCAGGGCGCTCTTGCCGGCGGCGGTCGGCCCGACGACGGCGATCAGAGGAGAGGCCACAGCCGCCACAGCGCGAGCAGCAGCAGCGCCCCGAGCAGCAGGACCGCGCCGCGGACCTGCTGCTTCAGGTCCGGGCTCACCGCGGCGGGCGCAGCTCCCGGACGAGCGCCGTCTCGTGGTCCGGTCCGAGCGTGCGCTTCACCGCGAGCAGCTCGGAGTACAGCAGCTCGTTGAGGGCGTCGACGAGCGCCGGCCGGCGGCGGTCGGGCGCCAGCCGCGCCAGGTTGCGCTCGACGGCCGCCTCGTCGAGCGCGCCGTCGCTCTTGAGCGCCACGTTCTCGAAGACCTCCGGCCGCGCCTGCCGCACGGTGCCGAGGTACTTGTTGAGCACGCTCTCGGCGATCGGGCCGACCTCGCGCACCATGTAGCTCAGCACCTGCCGGTACATCTTGTTGAAGGAGTCGACGAGCGCGAGCTCGGTGTCCTCGGGCACGAAGTCCTGGTCGAGCGCGCGGACCTTGCGCCCGCGCGAGCGCACCACGCCTGTCGCGAGGAACGCCGCGAGCGTCTTCTGGGTTTCGATCTCCCCCGCCTCGCTCTCGTGGCTGAGCTCGAGCACCGTCTTCTCGCCGTCCACGAGCGAGAGCACGTGCGCCTCCCACGGCTGCAGCAGGCCGTCGGCCGGCGCAGCCACGCGCTCGAGCACGAGGTAGCCGTCGAGCTCGCGCCCGCGCAGCGCCGCCTGCGCGTCCATGCGCCGCATCCCCTCGAGCACCAGCGCGGTGACGTCGAGGTCGAGCGTGATGCGCTCCTTCTCCGGCAGCACGGACTCCTCGAAGTGGAACTGGCCCTCGTCCCACTGGAACACGCTGAACACGATCTCGCGCACCTGGCTCTGCACGCCCGACCAGAGCTCCTGCGGGGTGAGCGCGCCCATCTCGACCAGCACGCGTCCCTGGCGCCGGCCCTGCGCGAGCCCCTTGATCGAGGCGTCGTTCTGCGCGGGCGTGATCTTGCCGCCGCGCAGCAGGACCTCGCCGAGCCGGTCGGTGGGCAGGTTGCTGGTCGCGAACACGACGCGGCCGCCCTTCATGTAGAGCGCCTTGCGCGCGCCCCCCGCCGTGAGCGCCAGGATTCCCGTCGCGGCCTGCTCCTGCAGCTCTCGCAAGAGCTCCGGCAGCGCCAGGCGCGCGAGCGTCCCCCGCAGACCTCCAGGGACAGCAAAAGACTCGAGACGCTTCGCGGGGCTGCTCATCGCTTGGCCGAACGGGTGCGAGGATTCTAGGAGGCCGCGCGGCCGGGTGTCAAAAAGCGGAGGGTACGGCTGCCGCCGCGACCGAGCGGCCGAGGCGCACCTCGTCGAGCGGGGTTATGGCGATGCCCGTGTAGTAGTGCTTGAGGATTTCCTCGAATGTGGCGCCGGACCGGGCCATTCCGGACGCGCCGAGCTGGCACAGGCCCACGCCGTGGCCCCAACCGTTCCCCGTGAATACGAAACGCGGCACCTCGTCGGGGACGGTCGTCTCCTTGTGCAACACGAAGAGGCTCTCGCGCAGGCGGAGCCCGAGCCGCACGCGCTGTCCCCGCAATGCGAACTCGCCCTCGCTGCCGACGACCCGCAGTTCCACCACGCGGCCGGAGACGCCGACGCGGGTCGGCACCAGGTCCAGCACGCGGCCGACGCTCCCGTAGCGCGCCACGCGTCGCTCCACGTCCCCGGGACCGAGCCGGACCTGCCAGGGCTGGCCGCGCTCGCGGTCGTGATCGGCGACTCCCTCCTCGGCCGGGCAGGCGACACCGCGCAGATAGGGAGCGCCGTCCTCGAAGACCGCCGTGCCTTCCTCGGTGTGGCCCCCGCAGGTCGACGTGTAGAACGCGTGGATCGGCCGCCCGCGCCAGCTCGCCACCATCCCGCGCGTCTCGGCTACCGCGCGGTCGCTCAGCTTGTGCTCCGAGGCGGCACCGCGATAGACCTGGCAGGCCGCCGTGGCGCAGACGTCGTAACCGCGCGCGGAGTAATCGCCGAGGTGTGCGAGGGCGTAGCTGCGCGCCGCGACCGCCTGAGCCTTCTGCGCCTCGATCTGGCGGAACGCCTTCGGCGCGAGCTCGTTCGGAACGACTCCGCGCAGGTAGTCCTCGAGATTGACGACGTTCACCACCGTGAGGCGGGCGTCTTCCGCCGGCAGCACCTCGAGGACGCCGCGGTACGGAGCGGCGTCCGCGCTCAGGAGCTGTGAGCGGTCCTGCGACTCGACGATCGCGCGCGCGAGAACGTCCCCGGTCTCGCGCAGCCGCAGCCGGCCGGTGTCGTCGATCGGCTCGAAGGTCGCACGCGGCAGCTCGCGCAGCAGCCACACGCCTTCGGTGGCGGCCGCGCCGTGGACGCGGACGCCGGACGCCGCGCGCAGCGCCGACTCCCGAACGGAGACCCTCACCCCGACGCGCAGCGACGGCGCCGCGACGAAGGCGCTCGGCTCGATGGTGACGGGCCCGGCCTTCCGCAGCAGCGCATCGAGCGGCACGTCGCGCGTGGTGCGGCAGCTTGCCGCCGCGATCCAGGCCGCCGCGAACGTCGCAGCCCAGGCGATGCCGGCCCGGCACACGAAGCGCGGCTTTCTCAAGAGCCTTGCTGCGGGTAGTCGTTGTAGTGAAAGCTGACCTGCATCGTGACGCGCGCCGGCCCGTAGTCGTCGGGCAGCGGCAGCAGCCGGCTGCCTTTCAGCGCGAACTCAGCCGCGCGGTCAAGCGAGTTCGTCCCCGACGACTTCAGCATCCGGAGCGACGACATCGTTCCATCCCGCTCGACCACGAACTCGAAGTCGACGTGTCCACGCGCCGCACCGAGGTTCGCCGCTTCGGGGATGATCCAGTTGTTGTAGACCTCACGCGAGAACTGACTGATCCATAGCGTAAAGTCGGCCCCCTGCGGGTCGAAGGAGAGGGCGCCCATCTTCTGCCCGTTGCCAGTAGGGATCCCGGCTTGCGACTGGCGTATGGCGCGCTGCGATACACCGTCCACGGCCCGGTTGATCGAGGGGCCCAGCGGACCGACGAGAGGCTTTCGGCCTTCCTGCCCAGAGGACGTCTGACCCGTGAGGCCCGGCGGCAGCTTCAGCCCTTCGCGACCCGGCTTCTCCTCGACCTTTTCTGGAACCGTGTTCTGCGCGGTGGCGACGGGAGCCGGCTGCGGCGTCGGCGCGGGCGGTGCCGGGGTCATCTCGCCCTTGGGGGCCTTCGTCAGGTCCTGGTCGCGCCGGAGGATCAGCTCCTTCTGGCGCACGTCGGAAGGCGGGCCGACGCTGATGCGGTTCTTCTGGTTCGCGGGGGGCGGCGTCGGAGCGGGCACTGGTGTCGGCGCGAGTGCGGCGGGCCGGCGCGCCTGCGGTGGCAGCAGCTTCCGGATCTCTGCGGCCGGCGGCAGGTAGACCAGGTTCTTGCGCTCGAGAGTGCTCGGGTCGATCTCGTCCGCGCGCCGCGCGGTCGGCGGATGTGTGATCAGCATCATCAGGATCGTCAGGTGGAGAATCGCGGAGACGAGAAAGCCCTGGCGCTGGTTGAACCGCTGCACACTACGCCCCGCGTTACCCCTGCCCCGTGTGAGGCACTGAGCCTATCACGGCGGAAGGCCGCGAATCAACTAATTCCTACCAGATCTTGGAGTTGGAAGCCTCGACAGCCACAAGATGTCGTGCAGCAGAACGCAAAAGTCAGTGTCCGGCCATCCGCTCCAGGATCGTGAGAGCCAGGGCCAGCGCTCGCCGGCCGTCTTCACCGGAAACCAGGGGTGCCGAGCGCTCGGCGACCGCCCGCGCGAAGCTCTCGATCTGCAGCCGGAGGGGCTCCTGGTCCGGAGCGGCCTGCCGCGAGGCCGCGATCCGGGGTGCGCCCCCGTCGGACTCGAGCTTGTAGATCTGCGCCTCGCGGGCGGTGAAGTCGGCCGAGACGTACGTGCGGGGGGCGAAGACCCGGAACTTGCGGACCTTCTCGAGCGAGACGCGGCTCGCGGTCAGGTTGGCGATCAGGCCGGAGGCGAAGCGCAGTCGGGCGTTGGCGATGTCGACCTTCGGCGTGAGCACGGGAACGCCGACCGCCTCGATCTGCACGGGCTCGGTGCCGTCGAGCGCGAGCACGATGTCGAGGTCGTGGACCATCAGGTCCAGCACCACGTCGACGTCGAGGCTGCGCGGCGAAAACGATCCGAGCCGGTGCACCTCGACGAAGCGGGCGCCCCGCCCGACGGTCAGCAGGGCCGCCGTCGCCGGGTTGAAGCGCTCGATGTGGCCGACCTGCAGGATCCGCCCGCGGCTCGCCGCGCACGCGACGAGGTCGTCGGCCTCGGCGAGCGTCGCCGTGATCGGCTTCTCAACGAGCACGTCGCGCCCGGCCTCGAGCGCCTGCCGGGCGACGGCGTGGTGCTCGACCGTGGGCACGGCGATCGACAGCGCGTCCGTGTCCGCGAGCAGCGAGCCCAGGTCGGGATAGGCGCGGCAGCCCTGCGCCGCGGCCACCTCGGCGGCTCGCGCCGCGTCGCTGTCGTGCACCCCCACGAGCCGGGCGCCCGGGACACCGGCCCAGACGCGCGCGTGGTGCCGGCCGAGCGCGCCGACTCCGACGACGCCGGCCCTCACGACACCCTCAGCCATCGGCACTCGCCGGGTCGGGGGCCCGCAAGCCGACGACCGCGACGCCGTCCCGATCGGCGCGCTCCAGGAACGCCGCGCGGTCGATCAAGAGCGTGCGCGCGGCGTCGATCGCCAGCACGCGTGCACCGGCTTCCCGCATCGCGTCGAGCGTGCCCTCCCCCACGACCGGCACGTCGAATCGCATGTCCTGCTTCGGCTTCGAGACCTTGACCACGCAGGTACCGGGCCCCGCGATGCGGCCCGCGCGCCTGATCGTCTCGTCGGTCCCTTCCATCGCTTCGAGCGCCACGGCCGCCCGGCCCTTCACCACGGCCGTCTGCCCGAGGTCCAGGCCGGCGATCGCGCGCGCGACGCTCTCGCCGTAGGCGACGTCCTTCTGCTCCTCGCCGTCGGGCCGCCGACGCGTCATCGGCCCGGCCGTGGCCAGCTGGTCCTCCAGGAACGCGACCGACGGCAGGAGCGTGATGCCCTCGCGGGCCAGGGCGTCCACCACGCCGCCGATCAGGCTGTCGGTGTTGCGAAACGCGAGCCGCGTCAGCACCCCGAGCAGCTTGAGGTCGGGCACGATGTCCGAGAACAGCTGGCGGTGCTGCACCTGCCCCGCCATCACCGCCTCGCGCGCGCCGGCGCTCTTGAGCAGCTCGATGCCGCGCCCGAGCTGTCCGAGCGAGATCCAGTGCAGCTCGTCGACCTCCTGCTCGAGCCCGGGAGCCGCCTCCTCGCGAAGCGCCAGCGCCACCACCTTGCGCCCCGCGCGGCGCGCTCCCGCGGCGGCCAAGAAAGGGAACCGCCCGTTGCCCGCAATCAGCCCCAGCGGCTCGCCGGCCACGGCGCGCCTAGTCCTCGGCCTCGTCGTCGCCCAGCGCGCGGCGCCTCTCGAGCACCACGCCGCGCTCGGCCGAGCGCACGAAGGCGACGAGCGTGCGCACCTCGTCGGTGAGCGGCCCTTCCGACTCGATCCGGCGGAGCGCCTCGGCGAGCGGCACGCCCGGAGCCGCGAGCCGCCGGAACGCCTGCTTGAGCGCGGCGATCGTCTCGGCCGAGAAGCCGCGCCGGCGCAGGCCGACGAGATTGAGGCCGAAGAAGCGCGCGCGGTTGCCGACCGCGAGCGAGTAGGGCAGCACGTCCTTGACGACAACCGCGGCGCCGCCCACGAACGCGTGGGTGCCGACCCGGCAGAACTGGTGCACGCCCGAGAGGCCTCCGACCGTCGCGAAGTCCTGCACCTCGACGTGGCCCGACAGCGCGACCGAGTTCGCCAGGATCACGTGGTTCCCCACCGCGCAGTCGTGGGCCACGTGCGACTGGGCCATGAACAGGCTGTCCGAGCCGATCCGGGTCACGTCGCCGCCGCCCCGCGTCCCGCGGTGGACGGTCGAGCCCTCGCGGAACACGTTGCGGTCGCCGATCTCGAGCCGCGTCTCCTCGCCCCGGTACTTCAGGTCCTGCGGCGCCAGCCCCGCCGTGCAGAACGGGAAGAAGCGGTTGTGCTCGCCGATCCGGGTGTCGCCGTCGATCACGACGTGCGACTCGAGCACGCTGCCGCGCCCGAGCCGCACCCGGGGCCCCACCTGGCAGTAGGGTCCCACGCGAACGCCCGGCTCGAGCACGGCGCCGGGAGCGACGCGCGCGAGCGGGTCCACCTCGGCCTCGGGCAGCGTCGCGATCAGCAGCAGCAGGCGCGCCTCCGCCGCGCGCGCGTCGCCCACGCGCACGTCGCCGCGGAAGCGGGCGAGCTCGCCGCGCCGGTGCTCGAGCGTCACCTCGAGGCGCAGCTGGTCGCCGGGCACCACCGGGCGGCGGAACTTCGTGTCGTCGAAGCCGACCACGCGGATCTCGATCGCGCGCGGGTCGGGCGCCGTCTTGAGCAGCCAGATCCCGGCCGCCTGCGCCAGCGACTCGAGGATCAGCACCCCGGGCATCACCGGCTGCCCGGGGAAGTGACCCGCGAAGAAGTCCTCGCTGCCGGTGACGTTCTTCGAGGCGACCAGCCGCCCACCCGCGTCGTGCTCGAGGATGCGGTCCACGAGCACGAACGGGTAGTGGGTCGGAATCTGGCGGAGAAGCCGCCCGATCTCGCCTGTGCTCAGCGCAGGGGCTCCAGCCTCGGCTCGCTGCCGCCTGCGGCTACGGCTTGGGGGCGGCGGCCGGCGGCGGCTTGGGAGCGGCGGGCGCGGCCGCGGGCGGCGCCGAAGCGGCGGGCTTCGCCTTCTCGGTTTCGTCCGCCTTCGCGATCACGTCACGCGTGATGTCGAAGTCGCGATTGATCGTGTACGCGACCTGCGAGTCGAGCACCAGGTCGAGGCCCTTGTCCTTCGCCACCTGCTCGACGATCGGCCGCACCTTCTGCTGGAACTCGCCGTTGATCGCCTGCGCCTGCTGCTGCGCGCGCTCGCGCATGCGGTTGATCTCGCCCTGGCCGTCCTCGAGGTAGGCCTGGCGCTCGCGCGTCTTGCGCACGATGTCCGCCTGCTTCTTGTCGCGCGCCTCGGGGCTCAGCACGGCGCCCTGCTTCTCGAGCTCCTCCTGCAGCGTCTTGAGCGCGGCGTCCAGCTTGCCGAGCTCGGTCTGCTTCTTGGTCGCCTCGGCGTTGATGTCGGTCTGGAGCTTCTCGAGCTGCGACGCGTAGGTCTTGCCGAGCAGGCTCTCGGCGGACACGCGCGCCATGTCGATCACGGCGACGCGGGGCGAGCGCGCCGACTCCTGTGAAAAGGCCGCACCCGCCGAGGCGAGTGCGCAGGTGAGGGCGACCACGAACGTCTTCTTCATGTCTTCTCCTTAGAAGGTGGTACCGACCGCGAACTTGAAGGTCGAGGAGGGCGTGTAGAGCTTCTCGATCGCGGTCTTGCGGTTGGGGTTGAATGCGTAGATCAGCCGGAACGGCACGTTCAGCACCGGCATGATGAAACGGAGCTCGCCGCCGGTCGAGATGCGGAACTCGCTCAGCTTGATCGGGTCGCCCTCGAGGAACGCCTGGCCGGCGTCGAAGAACAAAAGCGCACGCAGCGGGCCGAACACGTCGAAGTAGTACTCGGCGTTGAAGAGGCCGAACTTGTTGCCGCCGAGCACGCGGCCCTGCGAGTCGGTTGGGGCCACGCTGCGGATGTCGTAGCCGCGGATCTGCGTCTCGCCGCCCAGGAAGTAGCGCTGGTAGAGCGGCAGCACCTGGGTGTCGCCGTACTGGTTGATGAGCGCGACCTGGCCGCGCATTCCGAGCGCCATCTTGCGCCCGATCGGGTGGTAGTAG
>Ga0184625_10000819_pt1 | contig 12408 bp, 5 predicted proteins | sample PLM3_30_b1_FD_133151 | JGI IMG/M metagenome (GOLD analysis project Ga0184625, IMG submission 133151) | Groundwater sediment microbial communities from an aquifer in East River, Colorado, USA - PLM3_30_b1 | ecosystem: Environmental > Terrestrial > Soil > Riparian zone | place: USA: East River... | reverse complement strand
TACGACGCGGTCGGTGCGTGGCGCACGCACGACGGCAAGTTCCCGATCGAGACTGCGGGCACGCTGCCCGGAGGACAGGCCTTTGACGGGTCGAAAGGATTGAAGCAAATCCTGAAGGCCAAATCGGACGTGTTCGTGCACAACGTCACCGAGAAGCTGCTGACCTACAGCCTTGGTCGCGGGTTGGAGCGGTTCGATCGTCCCACCGTGGATGCGATCGCCCGTCAGGTCAAGGCGAGCGATTACCGGTTCTCAGCGCTCGTTATGGAAGTCGTGAAGAGCAAACCGTTTCAGATGCAGACTGTGGAGGGCGCGAGGCCATGAACCTGATTTTCAAGAAGCAGCTTCCAAGACGGACATTTCTGCGCGGCATGGGCACTGTTGTCGCCCTGCCGCTGCTCGACGCGATGGTGCCGGCATTCGTGAAGGCCGCTGGTGCCTCGCCGACACGTCTCGCGATTCTCTATTTCCCGAACGGCGTCCAGATGGACACCTGGGCCATCAAGAGTGACGAGCAGATCGCAGCGCTCCCGAACGAGCTGCCGCGCACGCTGGCGCCTCTGACGAAGTATCGCAACGACATCACGGTGCTGAACGGCCTGACGGTCGATGGCGGCCGCGCGCACGGCGACGGTCCCGGCGACCACGGCCGCGCGGGCGCGAGCTACCTGACGGGCGCACACCCGAAGAAGACCTTCGGCAAGGATCTGCAGGCCGGCGTGTCGATGGATCAATACGCCGCGGGTATTATCGGCAGCCAGACGCGCTATGCATCGCTCGAGCTCGGATGCGAAGAGGGCATCCAGGGCGGCAACTGCGACAACGGCTACAGCTGCGCCTACAGCAACAGCATCTCGTGGCGCACGCCGTCGACGCCGAATCCTCCGGAAATTCGCCCGCGCGCCGTCTTCGAGCGGCTGTTCGGCGCCGGCGAGATCGAGCGGGATCCGGTCAAGCGCGCGAGGAAAGAGAAGTACCAGAAGAGCGTGCTCGATTCCGTCCTGCAGGACGCGAAGCGGCTCGAACGGGCCGTGAGCACGTCCGATCGACGCAAGCTGGATGAGTATCTATACGCGGTGCGCGACATCGAAACCCGCATCCAGAAGACGGAAAGCGAGAGTGCGTTGAACCCGGAGATGGATCGGCCGTCGCCGAGCGTGCCCGAGAACTACAACGAGCACACGCGGATCATGTTCGACCTGATGGCGACCGCGTTCCAGACCGACTCGACACGCATCATCACCTTCCTGATGGCCATCGAGCAGAGCAATCGCGCGTATCGCGAGATCGGCATTGCCGATTCGCATCACGGCCTGACGCACCACGGCGGCGACAAGGAAAAGATCGAGAAGTGCATTCTCATCAATCAGTACCAGATCGAGCAGTTTGCCTACTTCATCGATAAGCTGAAGGCGACTCCGGATGGCGACGGCACGCTGTTCGATCACATCATGGTCAACTACGGCAGCGGCCTCAGCAAGGATCACGATCACGACGACCTGCCGACCGTGATCACCGGCAAGGGCAACGGTCTGTTCAATCTGGGCAGACACGTGACCTATCCGAACGAGACGCCGCTCGCCAACCTGCACGTGGCGATGATGAACAAGATGGGCATCCCGGCCGAGACGTTTGCCGACAGCAACGGCAAGCTGGGGTATCTGTCGGATCTCTAGGTGGTAGGCGGTAGGTGGTAGCCGGTCTAGATGGTAGCCGGTAGCTTGTAGCAAAAGGCCGGGTTCTGTTCGCAGGACCCGGCCATTTTTTTAGGAGAAACGATGCTTCGCAGGTGCTTCGTGGCGATCGCGCTGGTGGCGTGGGTTGCGTTCTATCCGTCGCACGGCCTCGCGATGGACCGGGCGGCGATGGACCAGCTTCTGGCCATGGCGAAGTCGCGGCCCGATGGACCCGAGCTGCGTGACGCGCTGATCAAGCGCCTTGGCGACGCGCCAATCAAGAGTGGCGAGGCATTCGATTCGAACGGGCCGGATTTCGTATGGGCTGTTGAGGCCGCGGCGCAGCCAACGCTCGTCGTCGACGACCAGCCGGTCGGCGCCATGCGCCGCATTTCCGGAAGCAATCTGTGGTTCTACACCGGGCAGTTGCGTGTCGGCACGTCGCATCGGTTCCACTACCTCATCGACGGAAAGAAATTCGGCGGTTCCTATGACATGCCGGCGTATGGACCGCTCTCGTACGCGCGTCCTGGCGTGCCGCAGGGCCGTATTTCGGAAAAGCTCGTGCATACGAGCAAGCTCTACGGCGGCATGCAGAGCAATTACTGGATCTACGTGCCCGCGCAGTACAACCCTGCGGTGCCTGCCGCGTTGATGGTGTGGCAGGACGGCGAGCGCTACATCACCCGGAATGTGGAAGAGCAGTGCCGGCTGTGCCCAAGCCTGTACCGGCTGCACGAAGTCACCGACAATCTGATTCACGACAAGAAGATTCCGGTGATGATCCACGTCTTCGTGTCGCCGGGCACGCTGGACGGCAAGAGCCTGCGCGCGGTGCTGTACGACACTATGTCGGACAAATATTCGCAGTTCCTCCGCGAAGAGCTGTTGCCCGAGGTGTACGCGAAGTACAACATCCGCCGCGATGCCTACAGCCGCGCCATACAAGGACAGTCGTCGGGCGGCATCGCCGCCTTCACCGTTGCATGGAATCATCCGGACGATTTCAGCCGCGTCTATACCGTCGTGGGCAGCTTCGTCGCGATCGGATGGCGGCCAGGGGAAATCGATGGCGGCAATGTGTACCCGTTCAAAGTGCGCCGCGAGCCGAAGCGGAACCTGCGGGTGTGGACGAACGATGGGTCGGAGGATCAGGAGACCAACCCGGGAAGCTGGCCGCTGCAAAACATCCAGCTGGCGAACTCACTGAAGATGAAGGGGTACGATTTCCACTTCAGTTTCGGCGGCGGCACGCATCACGCCGCGCTCGCCGTCTCGGAGCTTCCGGAGTGCCTGACATGGCTATGGCGCGACTACGATCCGGCGAAGACCGAGCAGACATTCGAACAGAGCGCCGAGGAACAGGCGAAGCCGCTCTTCCGGGTGCGGATTTACAACCGTTAGAGCATTTTTCGGAACGCCGTAGCCGGTAGTGTCCGGCTTTAGCCGGACCGGCGGGCGGTCCGCCTGAAGGCGGACACTACAGGGTTGTGAAAAACGTTAGCCTGCTCGGGCTCCCGTGCTCTCTTGAGCGGTCCCTTCAACACGAAGACACGAAGAGCACGAAGACACGATGGAAATGCATGTCACGCGTTTCTCTGCGGCTTTGCGTCTCTGCGTCGAGACGGGCGGATCAAAGTGATGGCTGTGCAGGCTCGCGTTTCACCCACTTGTAGGCGGCGACGGAATTTCTCCAGAAGTACTTCTCCGCAAGCGCGCGCGGTTTGGACGCGAAGTATTCCTTTGCAATCTTGAACACCTGATCGACGGGCGCCACGCCGTCGCTGTTCGGCCAGTCGCTCCCGAACAGGATGCGATCGTCGCCGAAGGTGGCGACGAGGAGATCGAGCTTGTCGCGGTAGCTGTTGACGTCGGTCGGCACTCGTCCGTCGACCCGGCGGAGGATCGCGGACAGCTTCACGTAGATCTGCGGCCGTTTGGCGAACTCTTTGAGCGCGGCCGCATACGCTGGCCGTTCCTCGGGGGTAGGCTCGAAGTTGGGCAGATGATCGAGGACGATGCGAAGGCCAGGGACCTTGTCGCTGATTTTGAGCATCGCCTGGAGCAGCGCCATCTGCGGATTGGCCGTGTCGAGTACCAGATCGGCATCGGCCAGCAATTTCAGGCCGTCGATGAACACCGGGTTTTCGGCCTGTCTGCCGATGTCACGTCCCCAGAGATTCCCGTAGCGGATCCCGCGGAAGAGCGGGTGCTTCCGGTAACGATCGAAGTACTCCTTGAATTCGGGTTTGTCGGGCTCCAGGTTGCCGATGACCCCGACGATGATCGTGTCGCGTTGCGCGACCTCGAGCACCCACAGGTTGTCCTCGACCCACGGGCTCGCCTCCACTTTGACTGCGCCAACCGAGCCCAACGGCATCGCCAGCTTCCGATAGCGATCGGGATACGCGGCGATCGGCGCTGCGCCGGCGGCGCGCGGGCCGCTATACGGCGCGCCCTGCGGCCGATTGGGATCGAAGAGATGGATGTGGGTGTCGATGATGGGAATCGGCGCGCCCTGTGCGCCGGCATGCTGCGGCAGCGCGGCGACGGCCGTCGCTGCGACTCCCGTCAGAAAATCCCTTCGCGTCACCGCCATCAGCGCCCGCAGGATATGTCGAGGTGTATCAAGTGTCAACACTCAACTCCCGCGGTCGCGGCACAATTCAATAAATTGTATCGGGTATGGCCGCATGGTGGGGCCGAGGCGTGCACGAACGACACTAAAGTGTTGACACTTGTGCGCCCGTGGGCCTATGCTCCGCGCTTCAATTCTTTTTGCCGGAAAGATCTGCCCGCGGGCGTTGCGGGCACTGAGGAGGACTCATGAAACGGGCAGTCTGGCGCGGTGTGGTTCTATTCGTGTCGATGGTGCTGGTGTCCACGCCGGTGGCAGCACAGGTGCTCTACGGATCGATTGTGGGCACTGTCACCGATGAGGCGAACCTCGCCGTGCCAGGTGCGACTGTCACGATCACACACGCCGAGACCAACCAGGCGCGCGAGACGACGAGCAACGAAACTGGCAATTACAACTTTCCGAACGTCGCGGTTGGCACCTACCTGGTTCAAGTGACGCTGCCGGGATTTCAGACCTTCCAGTCGCGCGACGTCGTGGTTCGCTTGAACGCAGCTGTGCGCGTCGACGCCCGCCTCACGGTGGGCGCGCTGCAGGAATCGGTGCAGGTATCGGCCCAGTCAGTCCTGCTGCAAACTGAAACGGCGGCCGTGCAGACGCAGACGACGAGCCAGCAGTTGCAGAACCTGCCCATCAACGGACGCAGCTTTCAGAGCATGCTCACGTTGACCCCCGGGGTTGCGCAGCCAAACTATTTCCAGACGGGCGGCATCAACAACCCGGCGCGTTCGATGCAGGTCACGGTCAACGGCGCGCCGAACTCGAACACGGTGTTCCGTCTCGACGGCGTCAGCGCGACGAACCAGTGGATTCAGGGCCTGCAGGCCTACACGCCGGCCATCGAAGCGATCGAGTCTGTCAACGTCGTCACCAACAGCTTCGACGCCGAGCAGGGCATGGCCGGTGGCGCGTCGGTGAACGTGCAGATCAAGAGCGGAACGAACGCGCTCCACGGCTCGGCCTTCGAGTACTTTTCGTACGACGGGCTGCGGTCGCGCAACTACTTCCTGCCCGCCGACCAGGACAAGACAAAGGACACCAAGAATGTGTTCGGCGGCACCGTCGGTGGGCCGATCAAGCGCGACAAGGTGTTCTACTTCGTCAGCCTTGAAAACACGATGCAGCGGGCGATCGGTGGGCCGTATGTAACGCAGGCCACGGGCTCGGCGTCGCAGTTCCTGTCGATTCCGACGGCGGCGATCCGGTCGGGCAACTTCTCGGGCACCGGCTCGGTCATCTACGATCCGGCGACCGGCAATAGCCTCGGGCAGAACCGTGTGCCGTTCGCGTTCGGGAATTGCGGCATCACATCAACCGCCGATCCGCGCTTCGACTCGTGCAACTTCATTCCGGCGGCGCGCCTCAACCAGGTGTCGAAGAACATTTTGAGCCACCTGCCGCTGCCGCAGCTTCCCGGCAACGCGAACAACTACTTCGCGGTGCCGAAGTTCAACACGGACTTTTACAAGCTGGATTCGAAGATCTCCTGGAACGCGACCAACCGGCTCAACATGAACGGCCGACTCAGCTACCTTCCGGAAAGCGAGCTCGCCGGCGGCTTGTATGGCGATGATGGCGGCGTCAACCCGCTCGCGGTGGGCACGCTGCTCGACTCGAACATCAGCAGCGCGGCCGTGTCGGTCACGCACATTACGTCTGCGACGTTCGTGGTCGATGGCCTGTTCGGATTCACGCGGCAGCACACCTACCAGCAGCCTCCCGGCGATCCCAATACGTGCTGGGGATCGGTGGTGGGCATCGTCAACGCGTGTCAGCCGCCGCTGCAGCGCGACTGGGTCATGCCCCGGGTTGATATCGCCCTTCCGTCGTGGAGCTCGTACGGGAACGGCATCCGCGTCAATGACAACACGGGCTCGGTCTTCGACTACCTCGACCCGCAGTGGCAATGGGTCGTGAACGCCGGCTGGAACAAGGGCGTCCACAACGTCAAGTTCGGGTTCGACGTCCACCGCCTGCACATGAACCACTACGAGATCACCGCGCCGAGCTTCACCTTCACCGGCGGCGCCACCGCCCTGAACGCGACGGGTGCCGCGGCGCCCACGTTCTTGAATGGCTATGCGGACTTTCTGCTTGGGCTGCCCATCACGCGGAATACGGCACTCCAGAATCCGCTCCTCAACGAGGACAATGGCGACAACGAGCAGTCGGCCACGCTGCGGTCATGGGAATACGGGGTCTACGTGCGCGACCAGTTCCAGCTGACGCGCAATCTCACCGTATCGGCCGGCGTGCGCTGGGAGTACTACCCTGTGCCGGTGCATGCCGATCGCGGCGTCGAGGTCTTCGATTTCACGACCAACAGACTGCTGATGTGCGGGCTGGGGAGCAACCCGATCGATTGCGGTGTCAAGGTGCAGAAGGATCTCTTCACGCCGCGCGTCGGCCTCGCGTACCGCGCCGGCGAGTCGATGGTGTTCCGCGCCGGCTATTCGCGCAATCCGCAGAACGACAACATGGTCGGCGGGCGTATGCGCAACTTCCCGGTCAACGTACAGATCAACGACGTCGCGGTGGGAGGGAACAATTTCACGCCTGTGGGCAGCTTCAGCGAAGGGTACCCGCTGCTGCCGATTCTCAATCTCAACCAGCCGACGCTCGAGGTGCCGGCCGGCGTGAACATCCAGACGAACGAAGTCGGCGATTACAAGCGCGGCGTCATCAGCACGTTCAACGTGTCGGCGCAGAAAGTGCTGCCGCACAGCCTGACGGCGCAGATCGGCTACGTCGGGAACCGCCAGAACGGGATGGCGCGCACCCAGAACCTCAACTACAGCCAGATCGGCGGTGGCAACGCGGGCCTGCCATTCAATCAGCCGGGTCTTGCGGGCGGATTCCGGACGACGGCGCAGGTGAGCACCGTGCGACCGCTCGGTCGCGTCAAATACGACTCTCTGCAGGCGAGCCTGATTCGCCGGATGAGCAACGGTCTCGGGATGACGGGAGCCTACACGTATGCGCGCGCGACCGACTGGTGGGCGGGCGGCATTCTGATTCCGGAATACTGGTCTCTCAACAAGGGCACGCAGAACGGCAACAACCGCCACAAGGTCGATATCTCGGCGACGTACGAGCTGCCGTTCGGGGAAGGACGGAAATACGCCAGCAGCCCCGGCCTGGCCAGCACGCTCCTGAGCGACTGGCAGGTGAACACGTATTTCACCGCGTTCACCGGCTCGCCGTTCACGGTGACCGCGGCTGCGGCCTCGCTCAACGCGAACAGCCCGCAGATAGCCGATCAGGTCAAGTCGGAGGTGGAAATCACGCACGACGTGGGGGCGACCGTCTCCTGGTTCGACCCAACCGCCTTCAAGCCGGTCACCGAGGCGCGCTTCGGGACGGCGGGTTTCAACACCATGCGTGGACCGGCATACGCGAACGTCGATCTGAGCGTGTTCCGCACGTTCCCCGTGAAGAACTCGATGACCGTCCAGTTCCGGCTGGAGATCTTCAACCTGACGAACTCGGCGCATTTTGTAAACCCCGCTTCCGCTATTCAGAACGTTTCGTACAACGCCGACGGCACTATCCGGGCTCTCAATGGATTCGGCTCCATTACCGGGACGAACAACGTAGGCCGCGAGTATGACGAGCGCTACATGAGACTCGGCGTGAGGTTCAGCTTCTAGTCCGCGGTCCGGCTCAAGCCGGACACTGCCGTTGTCTGTAGTGTCCGCCTTCGGGCGGACCTAAGGGGGTTGAGATGGCAGCCATAAGACTCCTGACAGTTGTCGCGCTGGTGGCCGGACTGGCCACCAGCGCTTTCGCGCAAAGTGACCGCGGCACCATTACGGGAACCGTCGTCGATCCGGACGGCAGCGTCGTGCCGGGCGCGACGGTGATTGCGGAAAATCCCGAAAACGGGGCGCGATACGAAACGGTTACGACACAAACGGGTAACTACACGCTGGTGCAGGTGCCGGTCGGAACCTACCATCTCAGCATCGAGCTTCCAGGGTTCGGCCGATTTCGCCAGGAAGGGATACGGATCTTCGTCGGCCAGACCGCGCGTATCGATGCGACGCTGAAGGTCGGCACCCTTGCCGAGGAAGTCAACGTCGTCGCCGATGCGTCTCTGCTCGACACCCAAAGCGCGGAAATCTCATCGAGCGTGACGAGCGAGAACCTCAACTCGCTTCCCCTTAATTTCGGCGCGCGCGGCAACTTCGCCGCCGCGGCGATTCGCAATCCGTACTCGTTCGTGACGCTGGTTCCGGGCGGAAACATTTCGTCCTACAGCTCGCTGAAGGTGGGCGGCGCGCCGCTCAACACGTTCCAGATTCGCGTCGAAGGCATGGAGGCGAACAACCATCGGCTGATGATTCGCGTCGATCAGGTGCAGCCCTCCGTCGAGTCCCTCGAAGAGATGACGGTGCACACCAGCAACTTCGCCGCTGAGTACGGGCAGGTAGCGGGCGGCATCTTCAACCTCACGGCGAAATCCGGGACCAATACCTTCCGTGGAAGCCTCTTCGATTACTACGTGAACGAAAAACTCGGCGCCGGCATTCCATTTACCGATGACGGATCCGGCAATTTGGTGAGGCCGCCGAACCGCCGGAATAACTTCGGCGGCAGCCTGGGCGGACCGATCACCCTGCCGCGCGTCTACGATGGGCACAACCGAACGTTCTTCTTCTACAGCTTCGAGCAGTTCCGCCAGGTAGAGACCCGCAGCGGCCTGCTGCAGACGATGCCGACCGACAGGATGCGGAACGGCGACTTTGGTGAGGCGTTGACGGGGCGCCAGCTCGCCGTCGATCCGCTGGGCCGGCCGATCATGGAGAACGCCATTTACGACCCGCGCACGACGCGCACCGTCAACGGCCAGGTCGTCAGGGATCCGTTTCCCAACAACGTGATTCCACGCGAGCTCCTCGATCCGGTGGCCTTGAAGATCCAGGACAACATTCCCAGAGCGACGCGCGCGGGGATGATCAACAACTGGGATCAGTCGTTCCCGGCGGACACAATCAAGTCGATCTCGACGATCAAGCTCGACCACAGCTTCACAGGCAACAACAAACTGTCGGGCTATTACTCCCGGTACTGGGGACCGCACTACAACGGATCGGACGGCTTGCCGGTTCCCATCACAAAAGTACGGCATTTCGAGACCTCCACCCACACTCTGCGCGTGACCTACGACTGGGTGCTCTCGCCGACCACGCTGGTGAACAGCCGTGTCGGCTACGTACGCCACTGGAACCCGGACTTCGGATTGCCGGAGGTGCGTGAGTACGATCCGATCGCCGGTCTCGGCCTCGTGGGCGCAGTGGACGGCATCGGGTTCCCGGTGATCGGCAACATGTTCACCCAGACGGGTGGCGGCATGTCTGAAGGCCTTGCGGTTGCCGGCAGCCTGCCCGCGACGAAGAAGCCGCAAGCGCTCGTCAACATTACCCATTCGCGCAACACCCACACCTACAAAGCCGGGTTCGAGTGGCGCAACGACATCTTCAGCAATCCTCAGATACACGGCACGCACGGCCAGTACACGTTCAATGCGCAGCAGACGGCCCTGCCGTCGACCAACGGACAGAACCTCGGCGGCGGCGCCGTTGGATTGCCGTACGCGAGCTTCCTGCTCGGAATGGTGAACAACGCCTTCGTGTCGAATCAAACCGATCCGAATTGGCGGAAGCCCGCGGTTTCGGTGTTCATGCAGGACACGTGGCGTGTCAAAGGTGCGCTGACGCTCGACTACGGCTTGAGATGGGATCGACAGGCTTACGGTTACGAAGAGCAGGATCGCCGCAGCATGTTCTCGCCCGACGTCGCGAATCCTGCAGCCGGCGGGCTCCTCGGCGCCACGATCTACGAAGGCCAAGGGTCTGGCGCGTGCAACTGCCGCTTCGTCAAGACCTATCCCTATTCATTCGGGCCGCGCATCGGGGCGTCGTATCAGATCAACCCGAAGACCGTCCTTCGCGGCGGATGGGGAATCACTTACGCGCAGACAGGCATTGGCCAGGCCGACGGTGGTTCCACGCTGGGCGCAGGCGGGTGGAACACGTTCAACTTCCAGTCCCCGGCATTCGGGGAGCCGGGGGCCCTCCTGCGAACCGGACTGATATACGACCGCGACGATCTGTTCGAGGTCACGAACAACGCGGGCATCCGGCCTTCTCCCGGTCAGGTGGATTCGCCACCGCAGTGGATTCATCCCGACTCTGGCAAGATGCCGTTTCTCAACCAGTGGAGCATCTCGCTGCAACGCGAGATTACCCGCGACCTCGTCGTCGATGTCGCGTATGTCGGCAACAGGGGGAAAGGGTTCACCGCCAACAACCTGATCAACCTGAACGCCATCAGCGACGAGCGGCTGCGATCGTTCGGCCTCGACCTCAACAACGCTGCCGACCGCACGCTGCTGACGTCGCGTCTTGATTCGGCCACGGCCGCAGCGCGTGGGTTCAACAAGCTGCCCTACGCCGGCTACTCCGGAGCGAATACGGTGGCGCAGAGCCTGCGGCCGTTCCCGCAGTTCGGCAATATTTCGGCGCTCGGCGTGCCCGACGGAGAAAGCAAGTACGATTCGCTGCAAGTGAAGGCGAACAAGCGGTACTCGCACGGCTTGAATCTCACCGCTACGTTCACCTGGCAGAATGAGCGGACCAACATGGTCACCGGCACCGGAACGACGGCCGCGAATGTGTTCGACCATCCGGAAGACGTATTCGTCGTGCCCGAGCTCTCGGAGCCGTTGATTTCCGTGCTCGCCTTCAGCTATGAAGTTCCTCCGTTCAGCAGCAACAAGTACGTCCGGGCGGCTCTCGGCGGCTGGACATTCGGCGGGATGGTCCGTTATGCGAGCGGCCTGCCGATACCTGTGCCGGCGTCGCAGAACCAGATATCGGCGCTGACCTTCCAGACAACCACGATGAACCGGGTCGAAGGGCAGCCGTTGTTCACGAAGGACCTGGACGGAAGCGACTACGATCCGAACGCCGATTTCGTGCTGAATCCGGCCGCATGGGCCAATCCCGGGCCCGGACAGTACGGCACCTCGCCGGCTTACTACGACGATTTTCGCTACCAGCGCCGCCCCGACGAGCAACTGAGCGTCGGCCGCAGCTTCAGAGTCCACAACAGCTCCCGGATCGACGTGCGCGCCGAATTCTTCAATGCGTTCAACCGCATTCAGTTGAATAATCCTGACGCAGTCAATCCGCTCCAGACCCAGCAGCGCAACGCGCAGGGCGTGCCCATTTCGGGCTACGGACGGATCAACACCGGAACGGTATACGGACCGCCGCGCAGTGGACAGATTGTCTTGCGGTATAGCTGGTAGGGTCGTGGGGATCGTAGGGTTCGTGGGTCGCGTAGGTGGCGTGGGTCGCGTAGGGTAAACGGTTCACGGAGCAGACAGTCGCCGCGCACATGGTCGAGCGACCGAAGGTCGCGAGATACAGGTCGTGGGGGTGGGGCCCCACGACAAACTAAAGAAAGAGCGACCGAAGGTCGCGAGATACAGGTCGTGGGGGTGGGGCCCCGCGACAAACTAAAGAAAGAGCGACCGAAGGTCGCGAGATACAGGTCGTGGGGGTGGGGCCCCACGACGAACCATAAAAGACAGCGGCCGAGGGGCTGCGAGGTACAGGTCGTAGGGGTAGGGCCCCGCGACGGACTAAGAAAAGAGGACACATGAACCGGAGAGACTTTCTGAATGCGGCGGCGTTGGCGGCCGGCGGGACGATGATCGTGGGCTCGCAGGAGTTGCTCGAAGCACAGAACGGCGCGACGTCGCCGGCGGGCGCGCAGGGCGCGACGCCGCCCACGCCGAAGCACGCCTACAAAATGCGGCCGGCGAAAGTCGAGATGCTGTTCAAGGCTCCCGGCCTGTCGGCCAATGGGATGCAGTGCACCGAAGAAGGTATCTGGACGATCGATATCGCGGGCAGCCGCGGGGAAACACCGGGAAGGTGCAAGGTGTATCTCTCGAGCTACGAGGGCAAGAAGCTGCGCGAGATATCGCCGGAAGGCACAGGCCCGAGCGGCGTCGGCGTCGACGAGGACAATCGGACCATCTGGATCGGCTCGACCTACAGCCGCGAGATCATTCGCGCCGAT
>Ga0184625_10000818_pt1 | contig 12409 bp, 10 predicted proteins | sample PLM3_30_b1_FD_133151 | JGI IMG/M metagenome (GOLD analysis project Ga0184625, IMG submission 133151) | Groundwater sediment microbial communities from an aquifer in East River, Colorado, USA - PLM3_30_b1 | ecosystem: Environmental > Terrestrial > Soil > Riparian zone | place: USA: East River... | reverse complement strand
TGCCTTCCTCTTACTCCAAGGCCAATATGAATAATCTCCATTCTGCGAGGGCTCCTTTTTATACAGTTAGCCTTTCACATATTTGTAGGTATCGCATGGCGGTTTTTTCCCAACTAAGGGTGTCGACAGCGTGCGCTGCCGCTTCGCCCATAGACGCGAGCTGCTCACGGGAAGGGAACTCCTTCAAAAAAGATCTCCAAGAAGAAATCTCATTCGGAAAGATAAATCCGGAAACCCGATTCTCTACAAGCCTTTCGGTGGGTCCACCGGGAACGCTTATGACCGGACGAGCACAGGCCATGTATTCGGGTATTTTAAGAGTTGAAAAAGGAATGACGCCGTTATGACATGCGCTGGTTCGATAAGGGGCTATGCATAAATCTGCAGCTGCGATGTATGGAGGCACCATGGAATGGGGAACTTGGCCGTGAAATCGCACCCCAATTCGGGCACCCCGCGCTTTTTCCTCACAACGGGCTCGATATTCACCGTCACCCACCACATGCAGCTCTATCAATGGTTGCCTGATGGAGGCCAACGCCTCGATCACTGGCTCCAAATCATGGTATTCGTCCATGCCTCCCACATAAACTAGAAGGAGCACATCTTGGGAGATTTTGAGAGACTGGCGAGCTGATTGTTGATCCATGGGCCGGAAAGCGGCGTGATCCACGCCCAACCCAACCACCTCAATTCGGTCTTGAGACAGCCTTCGGTGCTCCACTAGCATAGCTTTTAGCTCCTGCGTTTCGGCAATAACGAGCGATGCGCGCCGCGAGCAACGACTCGCAACGTTATCCGCCGCTAAATGGAGAAGGTATTTCGCGACGGCACTGAGATTACTCAAAGGTTCGCTCCAGAAGCGAACATCATTTTCGACGAGAATACCGGGGACTCCTCTCCGTCTAAAGGCCTCCAACAAATAGCCCGAAAGACGCCACCCTTTTTCAAGCACCACGTCATAGGAGCGCGCCTGCTGCTTGGAAAAAGACCAGAGATTGCGGCAATACGAGATGTGTCGAAAAGGATGAAAGCCCCGCGTCGCATTATCGTCTTTAGCATCCTTAGAGTTCATTACATGGGGCTCTATTGCGATCACTTGGTATTTGTTCGTATCGATAGGTTGCGGCACACTACGGAACGCTACGGTGACGTCTGCCCATTCGCTAAGAACGTTGGCCACGTTCAGTACGTTGCGCGTTGGCCCTGCAGAGGGAAGAAGATTCTGACCGGGAGCGGCGTAGCAAATAGAGATACGCTTGCGGCTAGTCATTAAAGGAGTTGCCCACAGGCGGAGCGCATTTCAGTGGCCCGCGGAACTATGGGAGCGTCGCCCTTTAAAGCATGGTAGAAATTTTCTAATTGGCTAAGACAAGTTCTCCAGTCATATTTGGTTTCCACCAGATACCGTCCGGCAGCTCCTAACCGTTTTCCAAGTTGCGGGTCTACAATTAAAGCAGAGATGTGGCTAGCAAATTTTTCCGGAGTGTCCGCCAACAAGATATTGACCCCATCGGTGATTTCCAGTCCCTCGGCGCCTTGATAGGTTGAGACAACCGGTCGTCCCATTGCCATCGCTTCCAATATCTTTAGCCGAGTCCCTCCTCCCGATCGGAGCGGCACCACGAGGGCCAATGACTCGGAGAGATAAGGTCGAACGTCGGGCACGCGGCCGGTCACCTGAACTCCCTTCTTTTGCGCCAAGGCGAGAACCGCTGGACCAGGTTTGTCGCCTACGATCTTAAAGCAGATTTCAGGATGCTTCGACCGTACAATCGGGAGTATCTCGTCGCAGCACCACATGACAGCATCTATATTGGGAGGGTAGTTCATCAAGGCCGTAAAAACGATGGAGCAATTCGCGCGAGATCCATCTGCAACCGAAAAATAGTTACTGTCGACTCCGTTTGGAACAATCTCCACCGTCGCCGCCGGAGCATGTTTCTTGATCCATGCCTGCTCCGATGCCGAAACCGCCAGAATCCCATCAAATCGGCATAAAGATTTTTCTTCCCAATTCTTGAACAGAATTCGATCGTTTAGAAGCGCAACACGTCGGACGCCTCGGGCAAATTTCAGTTCCCGCGCAAAACGGAGCGATTCTACATTGTGCATCGAAAGGACCTTCTTGGCCTGACTCCGTGGGCTGACAGACGCCAGATAAGGAGCCATGAATGAGAACTCAACATGGATGATGTCATACACCTCTTGAGAGGTAAGTTTGTAAATTTGTCGCGCTAAGTTTGGATCATAGTGCATGCTCTGAATGAGCGGCCTGCCATGAAGGAGACCCCTGGATAGACGACGCAGGACCTCAGGGAATTCGTCGGACAATGCGGTGGTGATGACCTTTGCGCCGAGATGATTGATCATCGCGATGTTTTTTGTTTCTTCCGGATAGCGCAGCGGCGCAAGTAGGGTAACTTGGTTGCTGCGCAAGAGATAGGAAAGCGTCTCAAATGTTCGGATTAACGCGCCTCCGAAAGGAGGCCATGGCAACCAAGGCGAGAGTAATAGAATGTTCATCGAAAAATTTGAATGTAGATCAGGCAGCGAGCGCTAGACTCGTCGATCTGTTCTCGGACGAGATGGCCTTCCGTCCTTGTTGCATCAAGCGGCCGATCTTATGACCTAGCCACTTCGGAACAACATGCACATTCGCGGTTGCATGAAGACGGGTGACTGATTTCGACTAAAGCCTGGCCTATTGTTCCGGGGCGGGGAGTTACCGGATGGAGCTACACTTGTTTCTGCTACCAGCCTCACATCGGTCGTCGCTCGGATTTTTAAGCGGAGTCGGGGCTACGTCAAATTGAGAGGACCACCAGGAGGGGCCTTCTCAACGACTCGTTTGGTGGATTTGATAGGTTCCCAGGCTCCCGACCGAACCGGTCTAGTGTACGTCTGTACATTTGCTGCGAGATAGATGGCCATCTCGAGGATGACACCAAGCGCGAGTGCTAGCCAGTCCGAAGAGTCAGCTCGAACGACCCGCAGAACAGCCTTTACCCGGGTACGGATGCTCAGGCTACTAATCGCAAACCCAGAGCGATGACGAAGAAGAATATGACCGCGGGTGACGCGAATCCTTTGCTTCATGTAGTCCCTGATGGTCAAAGGCGATGGGGTATGCACGAGCGCCTCGGCAACGTAAGCTACTCGAAAACCTCGTGCCACGATCGCGTGCTCGATCTCGGCCTCATCGACAAGGCTTGCTTCGTTCAGAACAAATCCTACGTTCCTAAATGCCGTGATCTCGGTTGTTTTTGGGCAGTCGGACGCGATGACGTGATGAACCGACCAAAGAATCTTGGTTACCCTGACCGCCCAAAACGAGTCATCGCCCGATGGCAAGGGTCTTCCTCCGGCGACCCCGAGCCCGGGGTCGCGGAACGTTGCGAGAAGCTTTGCAATACAGTCGTCAGCGGGAATGACATCGGCGCTAACCAACACTATGATGTCCACGTGCGGAAGTTCTTGTAGGCATCGATTGATAGCGGAGCATTTGCCTAGTAAACGGCTACGTGTAATCAGCTGAATCGGCACAAGCGAGGTTCGCGCTGCCTCCGATACGACGTCATCTGTTCCATCAATAGACGCGTCGCTGACTACAACGATTTTTTCGGCATGAGCTCCCTGAAAAGTCACAGACGAAAGTATCTTTAGGAGGGCGCCGATATTTGCCACTTCGTTATGACACGGCACCGCAAAAGCATAGCGTTGGGCGTCAGAAGTCATCGGCATCAGTACATGCGTCCTCCCTTCGTCACCCGACTCCGTACACTGACAAACGCCGGATAGGAGATATTAATGAAAATCAACATAGAACAAAGCGTCCACCTTTTTCAGATGCATTCGATACGGCCTCCCTCGGTCATGAGCGCGATGATAACCGGCGTTCCTTACGCTCCACGAGCCAGTTATAGAGGGTGGAAGTTACATATCCGCCAGCAAAGCCGATAATAAAACCATAAACAAATCCGACTAAGCTTCCTAAAAACGTGACGCGGTATCCAACGAAGTACTGACCAAGGAGGGCCAAATGAGGTCCCACGACCGGCTGTCCCATCGTAGCTGCTTTGAGGATGAGCCAGTTCGTTGCGACGAAGATCACAAGGCCGAGCACGAAGCCCGTAACCAGACCTTGAACCGTTGCGTTCAAGCGCAAGAGTCGAGTCAAGACGATTTCCTCAAGCTTCTTGTCAGATTCGGACATATTCGGATCCACTAAAAATATTCAACCAGTTTCCTGAGCAAGTCGAGTTCCGCGCGGCGATGCATGATTGCGGCGTAGAGGAACACTACCGCGTTTCGGAGAAAAGCGAATCCCCATCCACCGGTGAAGCCCGTAATGAAACCGTAGAACAATCCGACCACGCTTCCGGCCGCTGTGACGCTATAACCGGGAAAGTACTGGCTAAGCAATTCGAGCCTTGGTCCAACTACGTCTCCTCCTTTTAATACAAGGATAAGTGTGGCAAGAAAAAGAGCTAAGCCCCCTATCGTTCCTAGGGAAAGACCGAATGCTACCCGATCGAGCTTCAAGAAAACCCGGGCCAACGCTCCCTCTATGGACTCTCCAATATTATGTAGCAAGAGGTCGGCCTCGGCACGAATTTCTTCATGGTATTCCTGATCGGCATTGACGCTCCAAAGATCGTTCCGCTCTCCGAGGGCAAGATTACGCGCGGCCAACATACCCGTAAGCATGGCGTGGTCTTGATTATTGTAACGATGAAGGCCATTACGACCGACGGTCTGAAAATTTTCGAGTCCGCTCACGAACTCTTTCAGTCTGACGAGAGAATCTCGATAATCGGAATCGTAAACAGGATACGACTTAGGAACGCGAAAGACACAACCGTCCTCTATGTCGCAGTAACTTGCGAGACCGATGCGCTGCGCTTCGTGCTTTCCCAGTTCCACAAGATCCGCATCCAACATATTCCACAACTCATCCCCTTCAGTACAAAAATACTCCATACCTAGACTTGACTTGCTGGAGTCCGGGACCATGTCTGGACTCCAGTTCTTAAAATTCTGGATTCGGCCGACTCTAACGGCAGGGTCATGAACGTAAATCCAATTATCCGGGAACAAATCGGGTTTGTCTACGATCAGGCAGACGGTGAGAAAATCACGGTATTTAAGCCGTTCTGCAGCCTGCAAAATTTCCGAAGGTGGTTCGGGCCTGAGCCGTTTGACAAAGTCCGTGAGGGGCATACTTGAAATAAAGTGCGTTCCTGGAATCGTCTTCTGCTCCCCGTTCTCGGAAATGACGATACTATCGATTCGCTGTTCAGTCCGATTGATTTGGACGACGTCACTATTCAGTTGAACACGCCCGTTTCTTCGCTCGATCTCTTCCTGGACGGCTTTCCACATCATCCCAGGCCCAAGGCGCGGGTAATCGAACTCCTCGATCAGAGTCTTGATGGTTTTCTTAGACTTCACAAACATGCTGATCAGGGCTGTTTTCAGCGATAGGTCCTTAATTCGCTGTGCAGCCCATTCAGCCTTCAGCTCGGAACACGGAATACCCCAGACCTTCTCTGTATATGTCTTAAAAAAAGTCTGGAAAAGTCTTTTCCCGAAACGATTCGTCACCCATTGTTCGAAGCTGTCTTCCTGTCGGTAAGGGAATATTTGCCATTTGAGGTAGCTCAATAAAATCCACGTGCTCTCCAAAAAGCCCAGGCCCACCAATGCGTTCAGCGGTTTGAGCGGATAGCTAAAAAATTTGCAGTTATAGAATATTCGCGACAGGCGGGGACGGCGTAGAAAATTTCCGTTAAGCACTTCCCGCCACATCTTGTTGACATCATCGACTTTACTAAAGAAGCGATGGCCTCCCATGTCGAAGTGAAAACCTTTGTAGTTTTCTGTACGGGCCAAACCGCCGACCTTGTCGTATTCCTCAACCACAAGCGGGTGAAGATCGAGCTTCGCCAGCTCATAGGCCGCCGTCAGACCTGCCGGCCCCGCTCCGATGATCACAAATTGCTTCTCTGCAGTCTCTCGTTGAGGCATGAAATGCCCTTCTTTTCCGCCTTTCTTCACCGGCTGCGGCATGTTAGCTTCTCCTCCACTTTTCTAAGTCCTTCACTGCGATATGACCGCAGCCGAGTCTATGAAAAGAGGATGCTACCCCGAGCGTGGACACGCCATAATTGCGTGCTTCGGAGGAGCCCGGTTTTTTTCCCGGGTCGAGGAACCATTACAACGGTTCGTTAGCGCCGGATGTGCTCGTGTCCGAGAATTAAACAGTTAATGGCAAAAAGCCAGTGGGATAATTGATCACCACAATGTCGCTAGCCCAAGTCGGAGCGTTTCCTATTACTTGGGAGAAAGAAATCGGTTTCGGCGGGTACCACCTACGGATACTTTTTTTCGGCTACAGGGTACGTGTCCATTGAGGAGGTTTAAGGTCGCTTGAAAGGGACATTGGAAATCTACCGTGTACCGCCTGGGGAGTACCTCGCATTCCCATCAGTGCCGAGGCTCGAGTACCATGTTCATCGCCCTGGGTAACCTGCTCCTTTTCGTTCTTCTTGTACAGGACTACGATCAAGCTCTCGTTAACATGCTCAACGGAGCTTGAACCCAAGCGGTCATATTGCGGTAATATCCAAAGATTGTACCTTTTAATGAAATGATATTGCTCCGCAAGGATGTCTTTGAGTTCCGTATAATCAAATGTCACCAGCAAGAAGTCCGGCTTTTGCGCGGGCCAGCCGAAACTTTTATAGCGACTCCTATAGCGTAGATTATTATTGTTGAACAGCGTTTCGGCTTTGAAAGTTGCAATTCTAGCAGAAGCCGGGAGTAGTAGACCGAGATCCCGAGAGGAATCTCTTATGGAGTACTGACGATCAAAATAATCCGGTGCGATTCTTACCAACGAGACCGCTAAATAAAAAATTGCCACCGCTGTAATAACCCACGATCCTTCAGGGCATTGTGATTCGTCTATAGCCTTCAACAAGATAAAGGATAGCGTTATCGCAATGAAAATTTCTAGAGAGAAATAGGCGGCATGCATTCCGAATCCGACGGTTGGCCAGAACGAAGGGACGTATTCCAGCATTGGTAATACCAACCAAACCATGCCTTCGATCAACGGAAACACCAAAAGAAAACTAATGGCGCGCTGATTTCTCTTAACTTTTTCTGCGCCATAGGTCACAATAACTAACAAGCTGAGGAAGCAGAAAAGCTTAATGCTCAATCGCTGTGAATCAATTCCCACCAAGCCACTGACTGACGTCAACAAGGGCGAAAGGAAAGCGGCGGTTGGCACGCTCAGTGCTGACAGCCATAATAAACCGCAACGACCTTTGGCGCCCGCAAACGAGCGAATAACCTCAACCATTCCGACTTTTTGTATTAGGCTCGTGCCGAAGGTTATGAACAGAGCCATGGGGATCAGAATGTGGATTTTGTATCGAGTCGGGAAATATTCCAGGCTCAACATCAGTATGAAATAGAGTAAGAACCAAATTCCTGAGGTTACTAGGTAAGTATGTAAGCGAAATTCAATTTCCTTCGCTGCGCTCGCCCACCATACCACCACCGTCAACCATACTCCGAGCGCCCAAAGGTTAAATGTGTAAGCGAGGGCATGCTCAAACGGAAAGCTGACTATATTATATAAAAAAAGCTTCGGTACTCCCAAGAAGTTTTGGATGAGAGTGGTAATGTCTCCAATGTTGTCGGACAAGTTCGAGATCAGATCTGGAATCAAAAAATAGCCGATTCCCCCTCCAATCGTTCCAGTCGCCAAGAAGCCTGTCAGAAATAGATTCAAATCGCGCCACCTGCGCGCCTCTATAGCTCGTCGGGGCATGGCGAATACAATGACAGAGAAAATGGGCACCATTAATGCCGTAGTTGCTTTCATGCCACAGGCCATCATCAAGAGTACACCAGCCGCAGCCATGTGCCACGGCGATCTACCTAGAACGATCAGGAAATAGATTGCCAGCTCGAGACTCATCACAACCATCTCGGGGACCGCCACTCTGCTCAAGCCGACGAGGTCTGACTGGAGAGCTAGAAGAGCTACCCCGACGAGAAGAGCTTGAGGAGTAACGGCACGGCGGAGACGCCCCCAAAAGAGCGCAATCATTAGGCTTCCACTCAAAGCCGTAAACAACCGACTAGCGAAGATACTCACTCCAAGCAGCTTGAACACCAAGTAGTTCGAAAGCTCGAAAAGAGGTGCCATAAACAGGTGAAAATTAATACTCGCGGAGTCCACTAGCGTACCATGGAGAACCCAATTGCGGGCATGCTGGACCCATCGCCCTTCATCAGTAACGTAGCCGATCCATTCGTAGTAGTGCGGGTCCGAATCCAAGTAAAGAAAACGGAGCAACGTTCCTGTGAGAAGCACGCCGAGCGAGAACCAATAGGGCCGACGATATTTGATAGCACATTTAGAAGAGCACACTAGTGTGTAGAGTGAGGTCTTACAAAAATTGGCTTTGGCAGCAAGTCTAGAAAGTAAGTCCAAAGCCGTGGTGGTCTGCTTCGATCATTATTTCGATCATTTTAAGAAATGTTGAGTGTCTAATCTTACGGCCCATTATGCGCAAATCTTAAACCGTTCGACGACACTAACTAAAAGAGCGTATAGATAAATGGCGCAATAGCGGAGCTTTGCGCAAGCACAATCAGACCGCCAAAAACGAACAGCACAAGTAGCATGGGCGTCAACCACCACCACTTGGTGTTCCAAAAAAACTTAAAGAGCTCGCCAATGATACCAGTACGACTGGCGAGATCCGCAAAAAACCGCATAGCGTTCACCTCCTTACTTACTATTCCGCAAATCAGACTTTTCTATCAGGTAATTTCCCAGAACAAGAGTATCCATCCCGCTTCGCCTAAATGTATTGAAAGCTTCTTCAGGCGTGTTCACGATCGGCTCCCCTTTCAAGTTAAAGGAAGTGTTTAGCACGATGGGCACGCCTGTGGCCTCGCCGAAAGTCTCGATCAACCGATAATATTTCGGGTTGAATTTCTTATGCACTGTTTGAAGCCGGCCCGTGCCGTCCACATGAGTGATGGCGGGAATAGTCTCTCGCTTGTCTTCCTTCACATCCACGACATAGAGCATGAAACGAGCGGGGTAGTGTCTGGGCGCGTCCGGCAGCACGAAGTAATCCTCGGCTTTCTCGGACAAAACGGATGGCGCGAACGGACGAAACGGCTCGCGGAATTTAATCTTAACATTCACGATATCTTTCATTTCCGTTCGGCGTGGATCCGCCAGAATACTGCGATTCCCCAACGCTCGTGGTCCCCATTCGAATTTTCCCTGAGACCATCCTACGACCTTTCCTCGCTGAAGATTATCGACGACCCGCTCGATCAGTTTTTCCTCCTGATCAAGTCTCTCATAGGGTATACCGTTTTGCTTTAGGAAGGCTTGTGTATCGCCAGCGTCATGCTCTTGCCCCCAGTACGCGTGTTCCATGACGAACTGCCGAGGCTTACCCAAAACAGTATGATAAGCGTAAAGGGCCGCACCAATGGCGCCCCCACCGTCGCCGGCCGATGGCTGAATGTACAATTCTTCAATCGGTGTTTCACGCAAAATCCTTCCGTTCGCCACGCTATTGAGAGCCACTCCTCCTGCCATGCAGAGTCGCTTGATGCCAAACTCTTTGTGAACTTGTTGAGCCATATTGAGCAGAACCTCTTCGGTGACCGTTTGAATACTTGCCGCAATATCCGCGTAGTGTTGGTTCTCCTTGCCAAGCTGATTATAGTTCGCCGGTTTGTCGCCAAAATACGACGGGTAACCGGTGTCCGGAGTGAAAAAGAGCGCTTTCGGGTCGCGCGGTGGCCCGAAAAGGTCTAGGAATTTTCCGTTGAACGTCTCCTCCGGCGAGTAGTGAAATGAGAAGAAGTCCATATCGAGTTCAAAGCTGCTGTCCTTCGCCACTCGGATAAGTTTATAGACTTTGTCCACATATTTTGGCTGGCCGAACGGCGCCATTCCCATAACTTTATATTCGCCCTCGTTCACCTCAAAACCTAGAAACGCAGTGAAAGCGCTATAAAGGAGTCCCAAGGAATGGGGGAAGCGGATCTCCTTGACTAGCTTGATGTTAGTACCTTTCCCCATGCCCATACTAGCGGTCGTCCACTCCCCTACCCCATCGACTGTCAGGATACCCGCCTCTTCGAACGGCGAACATAAAAATGCACTCGCGGCGTGGGAAAGGTGATGTTCACTGAATAAAATCTTTGACGCGCCTATACCGAGGCGCTTTTGAATCAACGTTTTGATCCAGAGCTTATCACTCAACCACGTGATCATTGCCTCGCGGAAAACGCGGTGCGAGCGCGGGAAGGTTTGCATGCTTGAGAGTAGCAATCGTTCAAACTTGATAAATGGCTTTTCAAAAAAAGCCACGTAATCAAGGTCAGTTGCCCCAAGGCCTCCCGCTTTGAGGCAGAAATCGATCGCGTTCTGAGGAAACTCGTAGTCATGTTTTTTCCGCGTGAAACGTTCTTCCTCGGCCGCCGCAATCAGCTGGCCATCCCGCAGCAGCGCCGCGGACGCATCATGAAAATAACAAGAGATTCCTAAGATATTCATCCTGGTCTTTCACCCATTTCAGAACTGGTTCATTGCGCGCTTCATCGCGGACTCTTCCGTATCCGCCTTATCCGCCTTCACACGCCAGCCCGGCAACGTGCCTTTCTTTAGCGAAAGGGGATCAGCACCCCAACGAACAATCAATGCGAAAGGTCCAATGATGACAAAATACAATACTGTCAAGATTACCCGAGCCTGGAAATCCCCAATTTTCCTGGCGACTCGCTGCCATTTCTCCCAAAAACTTTTAAGCATAGTTCACACGACATATAAAAAGGTAATAAAATATGGGACCTCTGGCCCGAGCATTCGGAGGAAATGCGTTTTCACCGTTCACGATTCTTAAAATAACAGTTGCGAATTCTAAATAATTCCCATGCGGCTCGCACGAAATCCCCGTATTCGAGCTTGGAGCCGGGGACGTCCCTCCATTCTGTCAATGGAAACTCGTAAATCGTCTGTTCGGGTTGCGGTAATTTGGTGCCCCGGCGCGCCTTAATTAAACGGGCGAGGATCTCGACGTCGAAAATCCAGCGCGAAAGAAAGAACTGCTGAAACAAGGCAACTATGAATGGCGTAACTCTGAATAACTTGGCGCCGCACTGTGTATCGTAAACGTCTAACCCTAAGATCGTCGACACCGCCGTCGCAAAAACTCGTCCCAAATAATGTCGGCTAGGAAGTCGCTCGATGTTTCTTCCAAGAAGCTTGACTCGCGACCCCATAATCATGTCCAGATCGGGGCGGCTTTCTGCGAAGTCCACGAATTGGGGAATAGCACTCAGCGGAGTGGCGAGATCGGCGTCCCAAAATCCAACATAGTCTGGCTGCGACTCGATGGCGGTTAGAATTCCCCGTCTGACCGCTTCTGCTTTGCCTTGGTTCTGTGGCAGACTTAACACGGAAAATTTGGTTGGATCGGCCGCTTGCAAGGATTGTAACAACTGGAGCGTTTCATCTGCGCTGCCGTCGTCGACGAACAGAAATGTGATGCCGTACGATCGATTGCTAAAAGCACGAAAACTGGCAACGTCGAGCCGCTTTTCTTCATTGTAACAAGGAACGACGATTGCGGCGCTGGCCATCGGTGTGCCGATGCATGGCTATCAAACTAATGACCGATGATAAGCGGATTGCCTGGTTCGACCCCATATCCCTTCTCGAACAAGTACGCCCTCACCCCATCCTGCCAGGATCGAAGTCCAACGACCGCATGCTCGCTCCGGAGCGCCGAATTCTCGGGACGGCGAGCGCGGGTCGGGTACTCCTTGCTCGAGACCGGATCAATGGCCGCATGCAGGCCCACTATATCCACAATTTGTTTTGCCAGCTCATACCACGTGCAAGCCCCGTCATTAGTCACATGGACAATGCCGTCCGCCTTCGTCTTAATGAGTTCCACCAGAGCGGTCGCCGCATCTCGCGCGTAAGTCGGAGACATTGTCATGTCGTCCACGACTCGCAAAGTTTCTCCCGCTTTTGCTTTGGCAACAATCGTCTCGACGAAGTTACCGCCCTTGCCGCGCGCGCCGGTTTTGCCGAACAGGCTCGAGGTTCTCACAATCAGTGAATGTGGCGCGGCCTGCTGGACCAGATGCTCGCCCGCTAACTTCGATGCACCATAGAGGTTGATGGGGCGAGTTGGGTCCGATTCGACATACGGTGATCCCTTGAAGCCATCGAAAACGTAATCCGTGCTGATATAAACGCACAGCGCTTCCACTGCCGCGCAAGCGCGGGCGACGTTGAGCGCTCCAATGGCGTTAACGGCAAATGCTTCGCGCGCGTGATCCTCGC
>Ga0184625_10000817_pt1 | contig 12414 bp, 10 predicted proteins | sample PLM3_30_b1_FD_133151 | JGI IMG/M metagenome (GOLD analysis project Ga0184625, IMG submission 133151) | Groundwater sediment microbial communities from an aquifer in East River, Colorado, USA - PLM3_30_b1 | ecosystem: Environmental > Terrestrial > Soil > Riparian zone | place: USA: East River... | reverse complement strand
TTCCCTTCATTGTTTGCCGAAGTTCCGATTGATGTGCCTTTTACAAGAATGGAAGCAAAAGGAAGAAGGTTACCTTTTTCATCAGTAACACTACCATGAACCTTGCCGGCCAGGGCCACAGCAGAAAATCTAACAATAAAAAGCAGAAGTAAAATTGACCTCATATGTGAAGATCAAAACGAATATAAAAGCTGTAAGCGAGAGTAAAATGAAGGAAGGAAATGATTGCACTAATTTTAACAAGAGAGCAGCGAAGTACCCCCCAGTCCGCCTTAGGCGGAGAGTTCTCGAAGACCCGAAGTAATTTCAAAGTCTTCATAATCGACTTTCTAAATATTTTTCTTCGAAAAATATTTAGAACTTCCTTCTCTCTCCGGAGAATGCTTTTTAATTCCCCCTTTAGGGGGCTAATAAAGCGACTAACTCCTATCATCGACTAGGGGGTTATCTTGTTTTCCTGAGAAGACTTCCACTTAAGGCTGCAAAACCTCCCACTAAACCGCCAACTAATGCGGTGATCAGCGTCAGCAAAAAAGAGTTTCCGCCAAGCGGAAGCAAAAAAGCCAGCTTCCTTGAAAGAATGTGCTGGTTCCGGACATCAATGACGGTGGCCAGGAGAAACCACAACAGGAAGATGGCAACAAAACCGGCAAGGAAAGAAAAACCATGCCGGTGATGCAAAAGGGCGGTTACGGCAAAGGCAGCAATGGCAAGACTCCACCAGGGTAAATACAACCCAAATGCAAAAGAGAGAACAGCAATCAGGATGACGGAGATAGTGAACTTCATTACGTAGGAAATTGTTGAAATATTGAATAGTGGATTTGTTGATCCGTTGATCCGTTGAATAGTTGACTAGCTGAAGTGTATGTAAATGTTTCCTTTCCCACGAATCAACTATTCAACAATTCAACCATTCAACGATTAAACTCATTTTGAAAAGCTAAGTCTCCCAACTACACGTTTATCATTCTGTTCATTTAGCTTCATTACCCAGAGGCGATAATACTTACCGCCAGCCCAATTGTCGACGAAAGTATCATAGTACTTACTTCCCGGATTCCCCGATTGCCCGCCAGGATAAACTCCCCACGCCTCAACATCGTCGGTCAATTCCACCACCATTCGCCAACTTGGTCCATGATCTTCTTTGGTTGCATTGATGATCCCCGATCCTCCTCCAATGGGCAAATGTAACCTACTGAAAGCTGTTTGTCTCAATAGATGTTGAACCCTGGTGTCCTTGTATTTTCCCCATTCCAGCTTGCCCTCTTTTTCTAATTGCTTCAATTTTATACTTGCTTTCTTCAATGACTCTACTAATACATCCTGCAGGGTTTCTTTTTGTGAAGTGGTGACGTCATCAATAAACTTGTATGCGGAATCTTTATGTAAACTCTCCACTAACACATTTTCAGGTGGCCAGGAAAGTGGAAGTTTGGATTGGCTAAACTCATCTCCCCAGACGGCAAATTCCAACTCTTTCCACCACAAGCTGAAAATAGTGGCGCCTCTCTCGGGCGGATCATTTCGTAACATCCACATCCGGAAAACCTGGAAATATTTCCGCTCATCTTCGTTCAGTTGGTCAACAGGTGTCCGAAGAAGAAGATCCCGCGCAAATTCTGCCTTCACATTGTAGTTATCGGTTTGCATGGCCCTCATGTCTTCCGTTGTGATTCCCTGCATCCTGCTCAGTTTGCGATTAATAATGTACCCCCTATAAACCGGGAATACATTTCCTAAGTAATAAGGATAGGTAGAATCGGTTGATGCCTGATTGGCACTACTGCAGAACCCCCTGGACGGATTCACCAGGTGAGGGTTTTGTTGCTGTGGAATTATGCCTTTCCACGAAAAGTTGCTATCCGTTCCTGGCATGATGAAGTCTCCCTGTCTTCTCCATTTGGCTGGGAATTCCCCTTGCTGCCAAATGGCAATGTCACCCGATTTTGAGGCGAACAAAAAATTCTGTGCGGGACAGGTAAAATTCTTTATAGCCGAAAGATAATCTTCGTAATTCCTGGCGTGATTCAATCCATAAAAAGTAAATCCTTCGTTGGAGGGATCATGTGCTTTCCATCTAACGGCAAGGTATTTTATTGAATTTGAATCAGCCTTGTATTGGTTATCGTACATCACCGGGCCAAAAATGGTATAGGTAACTGTATCTATGATGGGTTCTTTGCCTTTTATCTTAATAATTTCGGGCCGCTTACTTGCTCTTGTATATTCCCCATCATACCAATAATCATTCATATGCGCATCCCTGAACTTGATTTCATAATAATCCTTTACATCCCTTCCCGCATTCGTTACAGCCCAGGCGATGTAATTATTGAATCCGATGATGATATTCGGCGAACCCGGAAAACTCACACCATATACACTGAAATCAGGTGTGGTCAATTGCATTTCAAACCAGAGTGAAGGAAGGTTCAGCCCCAGATGAGGGTCGTTGCAAATAATAGGGCGACCGCTTTTTGTTTTGCTGCCGGCTACTGCCCAGTTGTTGCTCCCATTGTCTTTATCTGGTTTTTCTTGAAGAATGCGGGAAATGCTATCCCCATGATAGGTGAAATAAAGTGAATCCACCTTTTTGGGCGGAGTAATATCTATCGCCGGCTTGGTTGGATAGGCATTCTCTGGCAAATTTGGTGCAATAGGCCGAAGGGAATCCGCATAGATAGGGAAGAGTTTTTCAAAATCCGGTTTTGAAAACAGTGAGCGCAAATTGGTGAATTCAAAATCATCGTCCTTTCCGGCAAGATCATAGCTCATGTATTTCAGAAAGAGCGCTGTTTTGAGAGGCGTCCATTTTTCTGGCTTATAGTTGAGGAGTTTATATTCAATCGGATATTGATTAGGATTCAATTCATCAATATAAGCATTAACACCTGCAGCATAGGCCTCATACTGCATTTTTGAGATGGGGTTTTTCTCGGCCGTTTCCAATGATTTTTCTGCAGCGTAGATCATACCCAGTCTACGCATGCTCCGGTCGTAATTCAAGTATCGATCATTTGCACCCGCCCCCAACAATTCACTGATCCTTCCTGCTGCTGCATAAGTTTGAAATTCCATTTGCCATAACCTGAATTTGGCATGCAGCCAACCCTGGATAAAAAAGAGGTCTTGTTCATTTTGAGCAAATACATGCGGAACCAGCCGGTCGTCAAGAAAAACTTCTCCTTTGCCTTTCAACTCTGCGAATGAGAGATCGGCATTAAAATTCTTATCTACATCCTCAGCGTTTCTCCACAACCCGTGTTGTGGACTCAGGAATTTTCCCAGGGGAGGAATACTTCCCCATTGAATACTTAATGAAACAATAAGAGCAATAGTAATGATGGTAGAAAGCAGAAAAGGTACAATGCGCATGTGCAATAGGGGTTAAACCGGATAAATTTAGTTAAAAAGAACCAAGAACCCCGCCCGAACGTACCCCGACCGAATGAATTCGTTCAGGCAAGCGTTCGGTACGGGCGGGCAAGATCACAAGAACCAAAGAAATTTCAAATCTCAAATATCAAATCTCAAATAATCTCAGGCTTTGTTGCTTATTTGATTATTTGATCTTTTGTACTTAGTTGTAATTTGACTTTTGATGCTTATTTGGATCTTGGATCTTGGTTCTTGGAATTTACCTTTCTAGGGTAGACAAGAACAATATTCGGTTTGGGAGGGTCCGGCATTCCTTCCCCCATAAAAAATCCGGTATGCGGTGGCTGATTGTAGGCTACGTTTTGCCAGGCAATGCTAAGGCGGTATTGTGGGTCGTGCATCAGCGTGTAGAATTTCTTATCAGTTGGAATACTGGTTATAAAGATTCGCAGCTCCTTACTGTCCTTTGTTCGGCAGATGAGCTCCTCGCGCCAATCGCCTAGAATATCAGCAGACAAAACAGGATTACGCTTGGTGCCGTTATTGGATACACAATCAAAGTCTGCTGCATTCAAAAGCGGTTCTGTCTTTCCCTCCATATAATTCCATTTATCAATAGTATGTCCATTCAATATTTCGCTCAGCACATCTCCATCCCAAAGAATCCCCATGTTTACGCTTGGAGTATTTTCGGCAATTTTATTTCCCTTCGCATCAAACATGCCGGTGATGCCTGCTCCAGCTACCCAGCATTCATAACCAGGATAGCGCGGATCAACATCCAGGGCTAACCCGCGTCCAGGGCCCTCTCCATCTGCACCTGCTTTTACAGAGGCGATCTTCCAGATCACTTCTCCACTTGCGGCATCCCGGAAATTTGCGCCAGCGTCGTCAAATCGTTCCTGTATGTCAAATACCTCCAGGCCTCGCCTTGAGGGATCGAGGTCAGATACATGTAGTGCATCGCCATGTCCCAAACCAGTTGAATACAAACCCTTGCCGTTATCATCAATCGTCATTGCACCAAACACAATTTCGTCTCTGCCATCGTTGTCTACATCTGCAATGCTCAAACTATGATTGCCCTGTCCGCGGTAGGCCCTATTACCCGGGTTAGACGGGTCATCACTGTCAAAAAGCCATTGCTTTACCAGCTTCCCATTTTGGAATTTCCAGGCTACAATCACTGACCGCGTATAATAACCGCGGCTCATTATAAGGCTTGGAGTTTTGCCGTCCAAATAAGCTATGCCTGCCAAAAAGCGATCCATCCTATTACCATAACCATCGCCCCACATTTCTTTGAGTTCTTCTGTAGTAGGATTTAATTTAGAATGACGGGGAGGAAGATAATCCGTTGTTGAAATCGCTGCACCGGTAAGACCATCAAAAACGGTTAGGTATTCAGGGCCTGCAAGAATATATCCCTTTTCATTTCGCCAGTCCTTACTGGAATCACCAATCACATTTCCCTTTCCGTCGATAGTACCATCTGCTGTTTTCATTGCTACTTCCGCCCTTCCATCACCATCCAGGTCGTATACCATAAATTGGGTGTAGTGTGCGCCTTCCCGAATATTTTTTCCAAGATTAATAGTCCACAATAAGGTACCATCTAATTTATAAGCCTGGAAAATGGGAGGGTCAGTTATACCAGCCTGGCTGTTATCGCGACCTCTCCCTGCCTGGTGCAAAACAAATTCATAGGTACCATCGCCATCCAGGTCGCCTACGCTGCCATCATTTACATTATAGCCCGTTGGAGTTTGTAAGGGAACGGAAAAATAAGGAGCAGTCGAAGATCCTAATTGGAAAGGTTTACTGGCCACGCCTTCTTTTCCCTTTTCAATTGCCTTTACAAAATAACTGACCTGGTTACCAGTAGCCGTTGTTATATCGATAAAATGAGTAGTCTTGTTAACGGGGGATTTATTCAATTTTGTTGTCTTGCCTTGCTGGCTTCGATAGACATTAAATGCAAGGTCGGTAGGTTCCGTGCCTAATAAACGCCAGCTTATGAAAACATTTCCTTCCTTATTTCTCATAGCAACAACGCCACGGTCAAGGTTCTCCATTTGCCGTTGAGCATGCACGCCAAGGGCGCAAATTAGAAACCCTAAACAAAGCATCGGTTTACACGTTCTCATGCATTCAATTATCCTGAAATTTAGTATTCCCCTATCACCTACTATCCTGTTGCATCCTGAAGGCTCACCCCAACAACTCCTCCAGTTGAATGATCTCTTCCACTGTGTTGAACGAATGCAATACTATCCTCAGTCTTTCCATTCCTTTGGGCACACTGGGGTAGAGAATTGCCCGGATATCGAATTTGTTGAGTTGAAGCATTTCCGCTGCGGCCCTGGCCATTGAGTTACCGGGAATTACTATTCCCTGGATTGGAGTAGAACTATTCAGCTTTTGATATTTAAAGGAAAGAGACTGGAAAACGTCCACCAGGGTGCTCAATGCAATTCGTTCATTTACCAGGTGGGGGAATATTTCATAACTGCCGAGAATATGGTCCACGGAGTATTCTGGCAAGGCGGTGGTATAAATGAAGGACCTGCTGAAGTTGACCAGGAATTCTTTTAGCATTGAGGAACCAAGCACAACAGCACCATGTGTTCCGAGAGCCTTACCAAATGTGTGGACACGGGCAAAACATGCATCTTGCAAATGAAGTAATTGAACCAGCCCCTCTCCTTTTGAACCAATAACGCCTGTTGCATGGGCTTCATCAACTACCAGGTGTGCGTTGAATTTATTGCAAAGACCTGCCATTTCCTTGAGTGGTGCAAGATCCCCATCCATTGAAAAAACGCTTTCCGTCACCACAAAAATATTTCCCTCCCCTGCTCTTGAACTTTCCAGTTTTTTTTCAAGGTCCAGGAGATCGTTATGCTGAAATGAATATGATCCGGCAAAGGAAAGCCGGATCCCGTCCCGAATGGAAGCATGGGAAAGCGCGTCGTAGATGATAATATCATTGCGTTGAGGTACGGCACTCAATAAACCAAGGTTTGCGTCATAGCCCGAATTAAAGATCAGTGCTGCTTCGGCTTCATGAAAATCGGCAATTATTTTTTCGGCTTCCTCAATTCTCTCGTAATTCCCTGAAAGCAATCGTGAACCTGTTGAACCGGTGTGGAGAAAGGCATTTTTTTGTGCTTCCTGGTTTGAATGCAATAGGTTATTCCTAACCATTCCCAGGTAATCATTTGAGCAGAGATCAACTGCCTTTTTGTGCGGCAGTTTCAACGAGCGAAGCGCATGTTGTTCTTTTCTCTCCTGGAGTTTCTTGGATAAAAACGCATCCTGCATATCTTTGAAGCATTGCTAAGATTCAAAGTTAGGAATTGAAGACCTGCCGGCTGGCAGTTCTTAAAATGAGTGAACAATGGAACAGACAGACGTAAAAAATATCCTGGGTTTACATCTCCCTACTGATCCCAGGTGGGTAGACCTGGCCTCTATTTCCCTTCGCGAGATCCTGACAGATCATGCCTACTGCGAACAGAAAGCCGCCACCAGCTGCATTTCCCTTATTCAGCGGTATGCCGATAAGGAAAAGTTGGTGAATGATCTCTCACCCATCGTCACCGAAGAATGGGGGCATTTCAGGCTGGTGTTGCATGAGCTTCAAAAAAGAAACCTGAAACTGGGAAGGCAACGTAAAGATGAGTATGTAAATAAACTTTTGGATTTTCAAAGGAAGGGTGGAGATGTTGAAGACCGGTTCCTTGATCAACTCCTTACCATGGCGCTTATTGAGGCCAGGAGCTGCGAGAGATTTAAGAGATTGAGCGAGGGCCTCGAGGACAAATACCTCAGAAATTTTTACCGGAGGTTCATGGAAAGTGAAGCGGGACATTACACGGTCTTTATTGAACTCGCAGAAACCTATGTGGACAAAACCAAGGTGAAAAAAAGATGGAATGAATGGCTTCAATTTGAGAAGGAGGTGATCAGCCAACTTGAAGTACGCGGGGATCGGATACATTGAAAGAAGATACAGGATGCAGGATACAGGATGCAAGATGCAAGTCCCCGATATTTAAATCACCTTGCCTGAATTTTAGTTAACTGAAGAATTAAAATAAATCGATGCTGAATTTCGAATATTCAAATTATAAGAAGTAATATTTTAGTCAGGATTGTATCCTGCATCCTGTATCCTGCATCTGGTATCTGCGATTTACAACCAAATCTTCATTCATGAAACGTAGAGAATTTGTTCTAAACACAGCAATGGCTACAGCGGGTTTCGCCATCTTACCATCTGGAAGTTTATTCGCTGATAAAGTACGTCTGGGTATTATAGGTACCGGTCTCCGTGGGCAGAATCACCTGGATAACGCATTGAGACGGTCGGATGTAGACGTTGTGGCCATCTGCGATGTAGATGAGCGCATGCTGGCCATGGCTACAGACATTATTAAGAAATCAGGTAAGCCCATGCCCAAAATTTTTAAGGGTGACAATTATGCCTGGAAAAAATTATTGGAGTTGAAAGAGGTGGATGCTGTTTTGATTGCCACTCCATGGGAATGGCATGCACCCATGTGTATTGGTAGCCTGGAAGCAGGCAAATACGTTGGAACGGAAGTGGTATTGGGTATTACACTGGATGATCATTGGAATGTAGTTCGCACCTGTGAACGAACCGGTGGCCAATTGATGATGTTGGAGAATGTTTGCTATCGTCGCGATGTGATGGCAATATTGAATATGGTGAGGCAACAGATGTTCGGGGAATTGATCCATCTGCAGGCAGGCTACCAGCATGACCTGAGAGGAGTAAAATTCAATAATGGCAAAGAAGCATATAACAGCGGCGTTGAATTTGGAGAGAAAGCGTTTTCAGAAGCAAGATGGAGAACTAATCATTCAGTTCATAGAAATGGAGATTTGTATCCCACGCATGGGATTGGCCCCGTGGCTGAATTCATAAACATCAATTACGGAAATCGCTTTATTTCCCTCACCTCTTATGCCACCAAGGCGAGAGGGCTTCATGAATATGTTGAAAAGAAAGGCGGTCCTTCGCATCCCAATGCAAGTGTAGAATTTAAGTTGGGGGATGTGGTAACTACCATGATCAGATGCGCCAATGGGGAAACGATTCTATTGCAGCACGATACCAACCTTCCGCGCCCTTATTCTCTCGGATTCAGGGTTCAGGGAACGAAAGGGTTGTGGATGGATGTTAACCGGTCGCTCTATATTGAAGGAGTAAGCAGTAAAAATGATCAATGGGAAGATGCAAAAACCTATCTTGACAAATATGATCATCCGCTCTGGCAACGCTGGGTCAAGGAAACGGAGAACGCAGGACATGGTGGCATGGATTTCTTTGTATTGCATGCCTTCATTGAATCTGTAAAAAGAAAAACCTCCACTCCCATGGACGTGTATGATGCAGCGGCCTGGAGCGCCATCACTCCGCTGAGTGAAAAAAGTATTGAGTTGGGAAATGAAACTGTAGACTTTCCTGATTTTACTGGTGGTCAATGGATGTATCGAAAGAATCAATTCGCGTTAAAGGATGATTATTAATTCCTGGTATGCCTGAAGTAACCTCAATAAAAAGAATAGCGAAAGATTTTGGATTGAATAATGCTTCCATTGAAGCCTTAGGCGGCGGCATTATTCACCACACTTTTAAAGCTGAAACCGATGCGCATTCCATCGTACTTCAGCAAATCAATACGAATGTTTTTACAAAACCGGAGGCCCTGGTGGACAACTACCTCCTGGTTCACCAATACCTCCAGGAAACAGGCAGGATCAGGATCCCAGAGCCTGTTGAATCAAGTTCTGGCGATTGGCTGGTTAAGGATGAAACCGGGAATTGGTGGAGAGCAACTGAATTTATTAAGAACACTTACTCTCCAGATTCGGCTCACGATTCCAGGGCCGCTTATACTACCGCAACCTGTTTCGGAAGTTTTACAAAATCGCTTCAGGGCATCAATATTTCAGAATTGGATGTTGTGATTGCAGACTTCCACGACCTTTCATTCAGGTATCAGCAATTTGAAGATGCAATTGCCAGGGCAGAATTGTTCAAGGCGATGCGTGCCACGCACGTGATTGCTGAACTTCGCCAAAGAAAATTCCTGGTTGATTTTTATAAGTCGATTAAGAACAATCCTGATTTTCCCCTTCGTCTTATGCACCATGATTGCAAGATTGGGAATATCCTTTTTGACCGTTCAACCCATGAGGTGATTTGCCCCATTGACCTGGATACCATCATGCCGGGAAAGTATTTTTCTGACCTTGGCGACATGATCCGGACCATGGCCTGCACAGAGAATGAAGAAAGCAGGAAATGGGAATCAATTGATGTCCGCAAGGAGTTTTACGAAGCCATTATCAATGGCTATCTCAACGGAATAGGAGATGTTTTCACTCCGGAGGAAAAGAAACATATTCACAAGAGCGGCTTAATAATGACCTATATGCAGGCGATAAGGTTTATCACTGATTTCCTGGAAGGGGATACTTATTACAAGACCACCTATCCCGAACAAAACCTCAACCGGGCATTAAACCAATTGATATTGCTGGAGAAGTTGGAGGAATTCCTTGGCTGAGCGGAATTCCGGTCCGACCGTCCCGGGTCGGACCGGAATTCGCGGCACCCGTCTGACCCGGGACGGTCAGACGGATGTCGCCTCCATGTTGAAATAAACTAACTCCTCCTCTAATTGCAGGAATGGATATCGCTTCATCAGTTCCTGCGCCTTCGTAAAGTTGTTTCGCAAAAATTGCTGATGTGCTTTTGTGCCTGGCTGAAATGCTTTGTGTTTCCTTGCAGTCACTATTTTCTTTACCTCCTCGGCTATGGAAGCCGACTCATCATCAATATAATTCTCCATGAATTTTTCAAGGACGAATTCCGTTGCCGCATAATTAGGATGTACCATATCTATATCATAAAACCGATAGTCCCTCAATACATCAATCACCAACTCATAGGCAGGAAAATAATAGAGCCCTTCAAATTTGTTAACGAGGTGATGAACCACTTCAATTAGCCTGGCCTTGCTGAGGTTATTCTCCACTACTCCATCACGGATATGCCTAACCGGGCTAATGGTGAATAGGATTTTTAATTTGGGATTAAATTGCCAAAGCTGGTGAACACAACCATCGAGAGCAGTATTGATCTCCTCGATACTCATCATGTGTTTATAAAACCATTGGGCAGGTGCCCGATGGCAGTTGGCCACCTCTCCACCCGGAACGTCCACAAATTCATTCGTCCTCAAATGACCTATCCCCTTCCTACAGGCCGACGGAGTCTCTTCCGTTAAGTGATACGAAAACGCAGAGCCAAGGGTAATGATCAGCCAGTTGGCCTGCTTCAGAAAATTATGGGTCTCCTGTTGCGATTGATTTATCCGTTGCAGGCAGGTGGTGGGATCAGTATCAGAAAATCGGCTGTGATGCTGCCAGCTTTGCCAAAGCTCGTTATGATAAAATAAATCATCTTCCCTGTATCGCTTATTTTGGATGTAGGAAACAAGACTGAATGCCACGCTCCTGGGATCAAACAGGATTCCATTGGGATTCTGCAGCACAGGAAATTTCAATTCCTCCAGCCTGTTACCGATATGCTCAGTAAAACATGACCCTACCAGCAACACCTTATCCTGGTAGCTGATTTTCCTTGGAGGAGGAAGAAGGTTGAGATCAAGCATGAAATTCATATCAAACTTTTTTATTTATACAAAAACCTCTGAAGCAATTCTCAGGGATTCCTGTAGGGCTTCCTTATTAATGCTATTGATCAGATTCTGTTTCTCAAAAAAATCAACCATGTTTTCTGTATTCATATTCCCCACCAGATCATCATTAGCCATTGGGCAACCTCCTATTCCTTTCAAAGCTCCATCAAATCGGAGACATCCTGCCTTAAGTGCTGCCTCCAGCTTTGGCTTCCAGTTTGCGGGACTGGAGTGCAGATGCACACCAATGGCTTTACCCGGCAAAGCTCTGATAAGATATTCAGTAACCGAAAAAACCTGGTCGGGATTGGCAAGTCCTACTGTGTCGGCCAGGGAAATAATATTGATGTCCAGCCCAGCCAGTCGTTCTGCCCAGGAAAAGACAATCTCGTTGGAATAGGGATCGCCATATGGGTTCCCAAATCCCATTGAGAGATATACTACCAGCTCCTTTCCCTTGCTCACACAGAGATTTTGAATCTCTTCCACCCTTTTCAGAGACTCCTGTATGGTTGAATTGGTGTTTCTCAACTGGAAGGTTTCAGATACAGAGAAAGGAAACCCCAGGCAGGTAATTTTTTCAGATTGAACTGCAGATTCGGCCCCACGCAAATTGGCAATAATGGCCAGCAATTTCGTATTCGATCCATCTAAATTCAAAGCCTCCAACACCTGGGCAGTATCTGCCATTTGCGGAATGGCCTTAGGAGACACATAACTGCCGAAGTCGAGGGTATCAAATCCTACCTTCAACAAAGAATGGAGATATTGTATCTTCTTTTCTGTGGGAATGAAATTCTTCCATCCCTGCATGGCGTCTCGTGGACACTCTACCAGGTGAATCTTCTTCATTATAAATTGACAGTAAAATTAAGGCTTAGGACTTCAATGCAAGCATGAGGTCATCCAAGTTGAACCGCCTGCCTTCTGCGATTGATTTTATCCCGCATCCTATTGAAGAACCGCATTCTTTCTTTTTCACTCACCGAACTGATAAGAGTAGATTTCCGCATCAATGTTTGAATGTTTTCGTACGCGGCTTCGGTGAATCGCAAATCCCTGGAGACCATAAAATTGAAAATAGTGTGTGTCAGGAATGAGATCTTCGTTCCATCCAGTACGGCCAAAATGCTATTGTCAAGCGTAACCACATCATTAAAATACATCTTGAATGATCCCAAAGGTTTCCTGTCTGGATCATCTATTTTGAATTTGTATCCCAGTTCTGCCTGCTTTTCAAGATGGTCCAGGAATTGATCCAGTGCATCATACATCCGGAGTGCATCTTGTT
>Ga0184625_10000816_pt1 | contig 12416 bp, 9 predicted proteins | sample PLM3_30_b1_FD_133151 | JGI IMG/M metagenome (GOLD analysis project Ga0184625, IMG submission 133151) | Groundwater sediment microbial communities from an aquifer in East River, Colorado, USA - PLM3_30_b1 | ecosystem: Environmental > Terrestrial > Soil > Riparian zone | place: USA: East River... | reverse complement strand
CACGGGCCATCCGAGCTTCGTGATGTCGAACTCGTTCTCCAACCAGGTCCTCGCGCAACTCGACTTGTGGCGGAACAAGGAAACTTACAAGGTCAGCGTCTATCGCCTGCCCAAGAAGCTCGACGAAGAAGTCGCCCGCCTGCACCTCGATCACATTGGCGTGAAGCTCACCAAGCTCACCAAGAAGCAAGCCGACTATCTCGGCATCCCCACCGAGGGGCCATTCAAGCCGGAGCACTATCGGTACTAAGGCGCTGGCAGCACAGCCAAGGATATGCCAACTTGGCACATCCCGACTGGTCGCAAATTGCGATCAGTTTGGGCCCGGGGACGAGGATGTCACAGATTGTGACATCCTCTTTTTGGGTGGTGCGAGCGGCCGGCCATGTGGAGATTCCCTATGGCTGGCAAAGGCAACTTGATTCTCGTTGATCGGATCGCAACGCACATTGTGCCGTTGCGTGGCCAGCGTGTAATTCTCGACCGCGATCTCGCAGCTTTGTATGACGTTCCCACCCGCGTTCTCAATCAAGCGGTAAAGCGCAACCGCGACCGATTTCCCGACGACTTTCTGTTTCAACTGACGGATCAAGAACAGGCCGATTTGACGCACGCCTTCGCCCACTTGAGCAAGCTGAAGTTCTCGCGCACACCGCCTTTTGCCTTCACCGAACACGGCGCGATCATGGCGGCGAGCGTGCTCAGTTCGCCGCGAGCGGTTGACGTCAGCGTGCTCGTCGTGCGGGCGTTCGTGAAGCTCCGCGAGCTGTTGTTCACGCACAAGGCGCTGGCCAAGAAGTTCACCGAGCTGGAAAGCCGGTTGGCCAACCACGATGTGGCGATTCAGCAGCTGCTGTTTGCCATCCGCAAGCTCATGGACGAGCCAGCGCCGGCCAAGCCGAAGATCGGTTTTCGCGGTTAACGGGCCATCGTAATCGGCAGCGACAGCTGTTGGTCGGCTCGGCATTTGCAGTCTTCATCGTCGGCATTTGCCTTTCGATGTCCGAGGTTTCACCACATTCGGCGTACTTCAAAAATGTGGTCCCTGCTTTCGGAAACGGTCGCTGAATTCCTGGAGGACGAGTGCCCGCGGTTGGCTGCGGCGCTGGCCTACTACACGGTCTTTTCGTTGCCGGCGTTTTTGGTCGTTGTCATTTCGGTCACAGGCCTGGTGGTCGATCGCCAGGCCGCCGCGGATCGGCTGCTCGGCCATGTGTCGGATGCTCTGGGACCGACGACTGCCCACACGCTGCAAACCATCTTGCAGCAGGCTCAGCAGCCCGGTCGCGGCCTGTGGGGCTCGATTGTGGGACTGACCGTGCTGCTCGCCGGGGCCAGCGGCGTGCTGCTTGAATTGCAAACGGCCCTCAACCGGGCCTGGGGTGTGAAGCCCGATCCGCATGCCAGCTGGCGGACGTTCCTGCTCAAGCGGGTTTTCTCGGTGGCGATGGTGCTCGGCGTTGCTTTCCTGTTGCTGGCCTCTCTCGTCGCGAGTTGGCTCCTGGCGGAATTCAGCCAGTGGATCGACGCCCACGCGCCGGCGGGACTCTCCAGCCGCGTGGTGTGGGCGCTCAACGCCGGGTTGTCGCTGACGATCATCACACTGCTGTTCGCCGCGATTCTCAAATTCGTTCCGGACGCCCAGATCGCCTGGTCGGACGTCTGGGCCGGCGCGCTGGCCACTTCGTTGCTGTTCGGGCTCGGCAAGTTCGCGCTGGGAATCTACTTCGCCTGGTCGAACCCCACGAGCGCCTTCGGCGCCGCCGGCTCGCTCGCGCTCTTGCTGCTGTGGATCTACTACTCGGCAATGATCCTGTTCCTCGGCGCCGAGTTCACGCAAGTGCTGGCCCGCCGCCGCGGCCGATACGTCGCCCCCGAAGAGGGCGCGGTCACTGCTTGTTCTTCGACTCCAGCTTGAAGTCGAGCGTCTGCGTCCCACCCTTCACTTCCAATTCCTGTTCCTTGCCGGTCGTATCGGCCGGCAGCGGGTCATGCTGAGCCCGCATCTCCTCGTCGGTTTTCGGCCGGTTGTTGGCCGGATCGTTGGGAGACGTGAACTTGGGCGGCTTCGTCGCCTCCACGGTGACGTGATATTTCGCAGGCGCGATGCCGGTCACGCTGTATTTCCCTTGCACGATCTCCCCACCGGCGACGCTGCCCTGAGCGCCAGACGGCGAGAAGGTGATCAGCCCCTGGTCGATCGGCTGACCGTGAAAGGTGACGGTCCCATTCACGGTGCCGACTGGATTTCCGCCGCAACCGAGCAGCGCTATGGAGAGAATCATCACCAAACCGAGCAGCAAGATGCGGTTCATGAGTCTTCTAGTGCGATGGGATTAGGACGCGCGAGTCCCCACAGCTCCGCCCGGCTGAACGGAGCGAGACAAGGCTACTTTGTAAGTTTCTCAGAGTTTTCTTGCTAGACGTTTTGTCTGATGTTACCTTACGCGAGCGCCTTGGGCGACGGCCCCAATCGTTTGGAGAATCATAAACCATGGTGTCCCACGTTTGCCGCGCCCGCCATTTGAAACGGGCCGGCTTCACGCTCGTCGAGCTACTGGTGGTGATCGCCATCATCGGTGTCTTGGTCGCGCTCTTGTTGCCGGCGGTGCAAGCCGCCCGCGAAGCCGGCCGCCGCAGCCAGTGTCAGAACAATCTGAAGCAGTGGGCCCTCGCGGCCATGAATCACGAATCGGCCTACCAGAAGTTTCCGTGGGGCAACAAGGCGGACGTTCTTGATTCCTATACCTGGATGCACCTCTGCTTGCCCTATATCGAGCAGCAGAACTTGTACGAGCAGTTTCAGAATATCAACGGTCCCATTACTCAGACCGGCGACTGGCCGGGTGCGCATGCTTTCAGTTCCACCGCCCCCTATCCCGCCGCCCGCGCCACGGTGCTGAAAGCCCAGCAGTGCCCGTCGGACCGCAAGCACGTGCTGAACGAGGCGGGCAACACATACTACATCCGCGCCCGCGGCAACTACCGGGCGTGCGCCGGCTCCGGCGATTTGTATGCCGCCAATCTGCCGGCGGGCGCTCCAACCGGCTACGTCTCTGGCATTGGCGTCTTCGGCGTGACGAAGGGGCAGGTGTTCGGCGGCGCGATTCCGACTTCCTACTGCCGCGTCGCTCAAATCTCCGATGGCACTTCCAACACGATCGCCTTTGCGGAGAGTCTCAAAGATTGCATCGACGTGTGGTCCACGATCAACGATGTCTCGCTCGGTAACATGGGTGGCACTTTCTTCTCGACCTTCAACACGCCAAATTCGAGCGTCGCGGATCGGGTCTGGGGACCGTGCCCGCGAAATCAGGGCGACAACGGCTATCCGCTTTGGGCGCCGTGTACGACTCTCAACGGCCCGAATCGACCGCCCGGCAGCCACAGCAACAACCAGAGCACGGCCCACGCGGCCGCCCGCAGCTTGCATCCCGCGGGAGTCAATGTTTCGCTGGCTGACGGCTCGACGCGGTTTGTCAGCAAGTCGATCGACGCGGCTACCTGGCGCGCTCTGGGCACCAGGGACCTCGGCGAGACGCTGGGCGATTTTTAGCAGCGAGCGTCAGCGACGAAAGCGGAACGTCTGCCCGAGCCAGCGCACGATGCGCGAGGCGACTGTTTCTGGCTGAGCTTGGAACAACACTTGCCCGGTGGCGCCGGGCAGCAGCGTCTGTGGCGGATTGTTGAGCTTGATTCGTGCTTGATACATTGTCGCCAAGGCCCGCGGCCGGCCTTGCGCGTCCAACCGCTGCGGAATGAGGCCGGCGGCGACGAGGTGCGGGGGCAAGTCGCCGGCATCGTGCTGCGAGACCGATTCCACGACACCGCGGAGTGCCGCCTGCGGCGACTGAGCCACGGCCAGTCGGACCGCGCTGCCCGTGGGAATCAGCGGCACGTCGCCTTGCTCGACGATCGCCACTGCCTCGACCTGGCCTGGCTGCCCGACGAGGCAGACGAGCGTGCCCGCCGCCAGAAAGCTGCCGCGATTGGCGGAGTCCAGCGGTGTGCCCGACCAGCCGGCGAGTTGCTGCGGGCCCGTCCGCTCGTGCTGCCGCGGCGGCGGCAGCACGACTCCGCTTACCGGTGCGGTCAGCCGCAGCTTGCCGGATAGCTCGCGGACTTGGACCAGACGGTCCTGCAAGTCGGCGAGCGACTGGCGGGCGGCGGGCAGCGCGGCTTGGGCCGCCGGGTCGTCGCTGCGCGACGCTTCGAGGGCCGCGATGTGCAGCCGCTGTCGCTCGGTCTCGCTGGCCAGGCGAGCCAGATCGCGGTCCAGCTCGGGGCTGGAAAGCTGCGCGATCGTTTGGCCGCGCTCGACGGGCGTTCCGGCCGGTATAGCGCTCTGCAGCGTGCCGGCGACCGTGACATAGACAAGGCCGGCGTCCGCGGCCTCAATGACGGCCGGCGCGGTGATTCGGTGCGGCAAGGGAATCAAGCAGGCCGCAGCCAGGAGGCCGGCGATGACGAGCCCGGTGAATGCCAGCCGAACCGGACGCAGCTCGCGCCGCCGTCGCGCCTGCCGCACCTGCTGCGTCAAGCCGACGGCCAGAGGAATCAGCGCACCCATCACGGCCATCGCCAACAGCACATCGCCGAGCGGCTCCAGCCGATACGGCCCGAGCATCGTCCGCAGCGTGAAATAGATCCCGATCAGCAGCAGCGCCCGATAGACGAGTGCCGCCGCAGCATACGCGGCCAGCCAGGCCCGTTTGCGCCACGAAAAGTCGTTGGTTCGCGGCTGTTCGACTCCCAAGCACCAACGTCCGGCAATCGCGAGCAATTCGGCCCGCGACGTTTGCTCCAGGTTGGGAACCTCGGCCAGGTCCGAGAGCAGGTAATAACCGTCGTATCGCAACAGCGGATTGCCGTTGAGCAGCAGCGTGCCGACGGACGCGACGAACAGAACGTTCAGGCAGAGGCTGGAGAGGATGCCCGGTTCGGCTTGCCGCCAGATGAGCAATGCGATCGCCGCCAGGAGCAGCTCGACGTAAATCCCCGCGGCCGAGACTGCCATCCGCCGCCATTTGCTCGGCACGAGCCAGACGTCCGAGACGTTGGTATAGAGGCAAGGCATCAGAAAGAACAACTGCAGGCCGATCTCGCGCACGCGGCAGCCCACGCGGCGGGCCGCCAAGGCGTGTCCCAGCTCGTGCAGCGTCTTGACGAGGACCAGCGCCACGCCCAGCCAGACCAGGTTGCCGCCGGCCAGCCAGGCCCGCGCGTCGGGAAGTCGGCGCGAGAGCTCGCTCCATTGCGTCAGCGCTATGACGGCGGCCGACGCGACAATCACCGACCACAGTACCAGGCCGATCCTGGAGAACAGCCAGCCGACTTTCGGGTCCAGCCAGTCGAGCAGCGGCTCGGGGTTGACGCCCCGCCAGCGCAAAGCGAGCACCTTCTCGGCCAGCCGCAGCAACTGGAAGCCGCCCTGCCTGGCCCGCCGCTCACTGAGCTGCTGGCCTTGGCCGGGGGCATCGCTAATGACCAGCCCCTGGCGATGGAGTTGTGCGAGGAAGGACTGCAGCTCATGCGGCGTGAGCTGCCGCGGGGCAAAGCGAGCGGCAAAGCGGCTGAGCAAATCGGCCGCGCTGGTGCGGCCATCGAGCAGGGACCACACGGCGTGCTCCATCTCCGTCAGCCAGGCGTAGGTTGCGGCCAGCGGATCGTGCAGCACAAAGTGCCGCCGCCCGGCAAACCACTGCTCGCGCACCACGAGATCAGGCCGCTGCTTGAGCGGCAACGGGCGATCGATCGACGCAGCAAAAGACATTGGTTTCAAAGGGTCAGTCTTGGAACCGCACCAAAGATTACCTGATTGGCAGGCTTCTGGTGATTAGCTTGTTACTCGCTTTCTCTCGCCACGCTGGAGCAGGAACCCATCCTGCCCGAGCGCTCAATTTGCAACTTTTTTTCGCACCATGTTCGTTCCAACTCCTTTCCACGCCATCACTTGCGTGACTGCCCTGCGCTAAAGTTGAGCGCTTCTTTAGCGCTTATTGACCCCAACTTGAGCGCCAATTGAGGACTCCTAAAGCTAACCCGAAGCGCGAGCGAGGGATTTCTGGAGTGCGGGCCGCGATCAGAATGTCCCTCGCTGACGCATTCGGGTTTGTATTGGCCGCCGGCGGCAATCTCAGAGCCACCGGCCTGGCGCATTGTCGCACACCGACTGGGCTAGCCCAAGCACTTTGTTCACATTTAGTTCACTATACGCCTAGTTGCGTGATCGGTCTCCGCCCTAACCCGCGTCACGGCATCACCTTCCGCCACACCCCGCCGCCGCAACTTTTTTCCGCGCGGTCGAGACAAATGGACTAGTTCGGTCCATCCCAAACGCCCCATTCCGGCCAAATCGCGAGCGGGCAGACGCCGCATCTGTAAAAAGGCCCCCCTTTGCCCTCGAAAACAGCCTCAGCAGCGACGGTGATCGCCGATGAAACAACCAGCAGGATGGGAGTAAGCCGATGGAATGATGGCTGACTAGGTGACCCCGTTGAGTCGGCCTCACGTCGTTGAATTTGACTCTCGTTCCCTTTGTCCAAGAAAATGAAGCCAATCGGGGCCTTTCTCTAGTCGCAATCTGGCACATGCGGGCCTCTAGGCAGGACGACACAAGTACGCCGGTAGCAATTGGGTGAACCGGCAAGCCGTGGCGGTGGGTAGCCGTGCGCGTCAGCCCGCGGTAGGCTACCCTCGATTAGTCCTCTTCAAGTCCGGAAGGGGGCGACTTGTTCAAGCCCCGACGGGGTGCGACTTGAAGGGCCTGAACGCAGAACCGGCGATCACGACAAATACACCAGCGGGTATCGCTCGGTCATTCACGGTAGCGCGAATGAAGTTCTTTGACTACATAGATCTCTTTTCCGCGGCCAAGAAACAGCTTCGGAAGACGCGAAGTAGGTCGTATCGCGACTTTTATGATCGAGTTTTGGCGTCGAGCTCATCCATGACTCCGTACCAGCGCGCCGCGATCGAATGTGAACGAACCTGGTATGACAATAAACGACCCTATTACAACGTTTGGCCGGGGATCGCAGCTAAGCTTTTGATGCTAGATGTTTCGAAAGTGCCGGTACGCGCATGCAAGCTACCTGTTGACCCGCTGGTCATCCGCTTCGCGGAAGGGTCCGACTTCTTATTCGACGACGCGCGCCCCGTGCAATCAGTTCTGTTTGCAGCGGAATCGGTGAGATTTCCAGAGCAAATGCCATTTACTTCATTGTGTATCGTGAAATCCACGGGATTCGAGACTCGAATTCCATTTGCGTTGGACGCCGAGGAAACAATTGGGGCGAATCGGGACAATCTTGTTACCAAATACATGGACGCGCCGCGTGTCGATTTCACTCATAAGACGTTGTCATTGTGCCTGTCTCTTTGTCTTCTTGCAACTGATGCGTCGATTATCGAGCCGGATGTATTGAGCGCGGATCGGAACAAATATGAGGAGACGCTGGATGAGAAATATGTCCAGCGCGCACGAAATCGCGGAAAATATGGTTGGAATGTGGGCCGACTTATTTCGGTCACGCCCCACTACCGACGCGGCCATTTTGCACTTCGTTGGACAGGAAAGGGCGCAGCGACGCCAAAAATAATCTGGATTAATAGCGTAATCGTGAAGCGCAAATCAGTGACCGACATCCCAACTGGGTATCTTGATATTCCTGAGAAACTGGAATAGCGCCGGTCGAGCGGCGAATAGTGCGCCATTGTGATCTCGCCTAAACAAGGAAGCCAACGATGGATTGCCCTGACGTTATCACCGTGCTGCGAGCGTTGTTCGACCGCGGAACTTGCACGCTATCGGAGGCAGACTTCTTTGCGGACAGGAAGCATGCTGAACTTGTTGAGACATTGTTTGCATATCTGAATTGCCATCGCCATTTCTTTGGCATGTGCCAGATCGACGATACTCAAGCACTTAATGATCGTGGGGTTGATGTGTTACTTGTAACGGGAGGTGTGAAGGTCGGATTCCAAATCAAGAGTCATTTCGATGTCAAAGAGAAAGACTTCGCCGCCAAGGTAAAGCGGCAGTTTGCAGAGTCTTTGGTCCACGAACTCGATTGTTATTTCGTACTGATCTGCGCACCGTTGAAGGATTCGACGAAAGATCATACGCAGAAGATCACTCACCTGGGAAATGAGCTTCGGCGGATTGGCAATGGTCTTTGTCGCAAGGGAATCCAGACTATCATAATGGGACCACGCGCGACCGGAGCGTTATTTAGGAATCCACTTGAGGTTACCAGAGACGAGTTGCTAAGCAAAAAGGCAATTGCGGAGTCCTGTCTGCACCATTACGAGAGAGGCTTTGAACATTTACCAGAACCGCGGGATCCAGAAATTGACGCGGCAGTTGTGCAATTTGATTCCAACTATGGAGAGCTATGGTGGGATACTGGTGGTGAAGAGGCGAAAAATGCCCATCGCAAACTGATGGAGCTATGGGAACGGAAGGCTGCGGAGCGATTTACTACAGAGGTGCTCCCGACTTTTCCCTTGCGAATCCAGCAGCAAAGAAGCGAATTAATCACGGCGATACACAACACACTGGCGGAGCTGCGAGAATTCGAGAGCTGCGACGAGGACAGATGGCCGCCGTGGTTGGAGTATGTCGAAGAAGCGATGATTCCTTTTACGTCTCTGCCAAATCTGTTGAAAATCCAAGAGAACGTCACGGAGCTGCTTTTGAGGCTTCGTTGTGCAGAGCGTGAGCCACGGCAATTGCGACTCATGACATGTGCTGACGATGGTCTTGGCTTTTTCGAATCGTGCAATAACCACTTTGACTATCTTTGAATTCAGGGCGTTGGGCGAGCAAGGGGGGGCAGGGCGGCGGGACTTCGACGGAGTCAGCGACTTTATGGTTTGCCGGCGCGGCTGCGATCGAAGAGCTCGTTGGCGAGTTGCTCGAGCTTGTCGCGCCAGGCGAGTTTGGCGAGCCACTCGGGCGGGATCGCTTTGGCGCCGTACAGCGCGCCGGCCAGTTGGCCCGCGACGGCAGCGACGCTGTCGGCGTCGTCGCCCAGGTTGGCGGCGGTCAGGACCGCGTCCTTGAAATTGTCGGTCTGCCAGACGGACCAGAGCGCCGCTTCCAGCGTGTGTACCACGTAGCCGCTGGATTGGATTTCGTCGCGCGACTTGGTGCGCCACTCGCCGGCCGAGATAAACAGCAGATTCGGCGCCAGCGCCAGCACTCGCGGCCGCGTAGCGCCCGCCTTGTCGGCGCCATTCAGGGCATCGACCAGGTAGGAGACGAACAGGGCACACGCATCGAGGCACTCCACGGTGGCATGGGTGGAGCGCGACTGCTTGATGGCCAGGGTTCGCGCGAGCTCGACGTCCTGGGCGGCGCGAATCGCCAAGGGCGCCAGTCGGACCAGCGAGGCATTGCCGGCCGTATCGCCCGCCTCGCTTCCAGCGCCGGCCAGGCCGGTGGCGATGTAGCGCTCGATGGCGGCCCGCGTGGCGTTGCCGATATCGAAGCAGCGCCCCGGCACGGTGTTCTCGCCGCGCTCCATCCAGGCCCGCATCCGCGTCATAAAATCGGCCAGATCGACGCCGCCATCGGCCAGCAGCGATTGGCCCAGGCAGAGGGCCTGCGTGGTGTCGTCAGTCCATTCGCCCGGCTTCAGATTGAAAGGTCCACCGCCGGTCATGTCGGTGACGGGCGGGAAGCTGCCGCGCGGCTGGAACTCCACCGCGGCCCCCACGGCATCGCCCACCGCCAGGCCCAGCAGGCAGCCGAGCGCCGGGTCGCGGGCCGCGGCGGCATCGAGCCGCGGCCAGTTCGCCGGCGGCAACCGGGGGTCGGGCGGCCTGGCCGGCTGCGTGGCCGCTGGCGTGGCGGATGCGGCCGGCTGCGGCGACGCGACGCCGCTCATTTTGTCCAGCATGGTCGCGGATGCCTGCGGCAACAGATAGCTGTAATTCCGCAGCTTGCGCGCTTGTGACACCTGGGCCAGCTCTTCGGCGGTGAGTTCGTAGTCGCTCATTACACTTCCTTGACGGTGATATAGACCGTTGCTGTTTTGGGTACGATCATCTTGCCGTCCACGATCTCAGTCTCCGAACGGTCAATTGCGGTGACCTTGAAGCGGGTGCCGGGAGGGATCAGGATTTCGCCGCCGCCTTCCGTCTGGTTGTCCGCCATTCTGGCGACGTCCTTGCCGGATTTTTTGCCGTAGATGGTAATGATCAGCTTGGGCCCTTTGATGCCTACCGCGTCGTAGCCGCCGGTGCGGCCCGTGCTCCAGAAAACCTTGTTCTGGAACGTATTGCCGATTCTGAACTGGCTCGCCCAGTCGTATTTGCTGCCATCCTCGAAGCGGTAGGTTGGCCAGGCCTCGGGCGGGTAGTCGGGCAATTTGGCCAAGGCCTTCTTGCAACAGTCGATGGTCCTTTGAAACTGAGAGCGTCGTTCGTCACTCAATGTAAAAGTGCCGAGCAACAGGGCGTTCATATTCGAATACATCCCCTGGGTTGACGTATAAGCGTGGATCGCCAACAGATCCTCATGCGAGAGGCCGTTGAAATCGGTCTGATGCTCGATTTTTCTGGATTCGATGGTTTCGAGGTATTCTTCAAAATAACCGCCGAGCACGCCGGAGATATTCCCCATGTCGGAGTCGGGGTTGGCCTTCGCCTTGTCGCAGATTTGCGAGATCATCTCGGACGTCTTCGTGGGCAGGTTGGTCCGCGCCGAGCGTTCCAGCACGGTGACCTGATCTCTGCAGCTTTGGAGCGCCTCAATGTTCCGATCGAGGTCCGCCTCTGACGTAAATGTTGTCGGATGCGACAGCACGGTGAGCTCGCCAGCGATACCCTCGAGCGGGGTGGAGATTTCCCGCTTGAGCTCTTTGCTGAGCGGCGTCTTCGTGCTGTTGAGGTGCCCCGTTGCGTAATCTGTCAGGTCTTTCACGCGGCCTATCAGGATCCTGCGCGCATCGATTTTGTCGGGAATTCGTCCTGAAAACTCCAGCACTTCCTTCAGCGCCTGGTGGGCCTGCGCCGCGACACCGTCCAAGTGATCCAGCAACTTCTGGCCGGTGACGCCTCCGAATTGCAAGGCTTTCCACAGGGCGCTGAACCGCTGCTCCCAGGCCGTATCTTTCATCCCGAGATCGGCCATCTTCTTGAGCTCGTTCTCGATCGCGTCCAGGGCGCTGAGGACGATCGCCTCTTTCTTCACCCGGGGCTCGTTCGACCAGCCCTTGCCGAATTTTCCGCCGGACATGACGTTGACGAAGCGCGTGACCGAAGTCTTACCCATGAGCTCGTCCTCTTCCGACTGTCGGTTTCTGGTTGGTACGCGTCACTTCGGCGCTAGGGCGGCCTGCAGCGCCGCGGCCATCTGCGAGAGCGGCGGCGTCAGCGTGGCGCGGATCGACATCGGCGCGCCGAACGGATTGTCGTCGCAGACTTCGATCTTCTCGTTGCCTGCCAGGAAAGTCTGAAAGCCGGTGATCAGGCCAAAGGCCTTAGCGCCGAATTTCTGGATCGCGGCCGGGCTGCCGTCGCCGACTTCCATGATCGCGGCCATGAGCTTCACGCGGTGATCCTCGGTGACGGCGTTCAGTCCTTTGTCCGCAATCTCGTTGAGCGCCGCGGCCAAACCCTCCAGGCCGTCGTCGCCCGTTTTGGCCCGGTCGAGCAAAGCCTTCCGCAGTCCATTGATCTGGTCGTTGACGTCGTCGTTCGCGTCCTGCCAAGCCTGCCGCGCCGTCTTCCAATCCGGCGGCGGGCCGGCCGGCGCGGTTTGGTCCGGTTGAGGTGTGCCGACGTCGGCCGGCGGGGCGGTCTTGGTCTCGGGAGTCTTGGTCTCGGGCGTCTTAGCCGTCGCAGCGACTGCCGCGTCCAACATGGGCTCCAGACGCTTCAAGGCCGCCAAGGCCTTGTCGAAGGCGCCCGCCTTGGCTTGCTCGGTGGCATAGAACATGAACCCACGGATTTGGGTTCCGTCCGCCGGATTACGGCCCATGACTTCCAGAAACCGCGGCTCGATCTTCGCATACTGCTCATTCCACTGCTGCTCCTTCGGATTGCTGGCGGCCGGCGCGTCCGTTTTCGCCGCCGGCAGGTCCTTCGCAGGCTCATCCTGCTTTGCAGCCGGCGGCTGGGCTGAGCTCTCGGCCGCGCCCAGTTCCTTTTCCAGCCTGTCGAGGGCCGCAGGCGCATCGGGGCTGCCGTTCATGGTCAGGCTCGATGCTGGCTGCGAGAATTTCAGGAACTTCTCGCGCTGGGAGGGGTCCTTGGCGAACAGTTCCCGCTGCCGCGTCAGCAGCGTTTTGAGCCGGTCTTGCAGCGCCTTGACGTCGGCTGCGGGCAGTCTTGGCGGTGGGGCGGGTGGCGTCGGCGCTTGAGGGACTGGCGGCGGAGTTTGTGTCGCCGCAGGCGGCGTCGCGGTG
>Ga0184625_10000814_pt1 | contig 12425 bp, 7 predicted proteins | sample PLM3_30_b1_FD_133151 | JGI IMG/M metagenome (GOLD analysis project Ga0184625, IMG submission 133151) | Groundwater sediment microbial communities from an aquifer in East River, Colorado, USA - PLM3_30_b1 | ecosystem: Environmental > Terrestrial > Soil > Riparian zone | place: USA: East River... | reverse complement strand
TGCCTCCCGGAATGAACGCGCTCTCGCCGACCGCGAGCTCCTTGATCGGCTGTCCCTGAAGCTGCACGCGTCCTCGTCCCGCCTCCGCGAACACGAGCTGCCCTGCCGTATGCATGTGCCACGTCGCGTTCCGCGCTCCCGCTTCGAACACGCGACGCCCGACGGTGAACCCGGCAGGGTCGAGGGTGCCGGTATTGCCCGTGAAGTTGGCGACTGGTCCGATGACGCCGTACTGCGGCGCGGGTGCAGCCGCCGGCGGATTTGCGACAGGCGCAGGGGTCGGATACGTCGGCGACGTTGGCTTTGCTGGTGACGCGCCTTGCGCCGGCTTGGGGGATGGCTCGGGCTGCTGGGCCGACACGCCAGCGAACGCGAACATGGCGAGCACGGCGGCGATGTGAAAATTCCTGACCATGGTGATGATCTCCTTCGGCGTATTATATTTTCGGAAACGAACAGGAGGCGATGTGTTGAAAAAGACGTTGATCGCGGCTGTTGCGGTCGTTGCGGCCGGAGTGTTGGCCCCCGCGCAGTCGAAGGTGCAGCTGGCAAAAATCAAGCTGCCGCCGGGATTTCAGATTTCCGTGTGGGCGGACGGCGTGGCCAACGTGAGGTCGCTCGCCCAGAGCCCGGGCGGTACGGTGTTCGCCGGCACGTGGAACGCCGGCAACGTATATGCGCTCCGCGACGAGAACAAGGACGGGAAAGCCGACCGCGCCATCACCATCATCAGCGGACTGCGGAACATGCCCAACGGCGTCGCCTTCCGCGACGGCGCGTTGTACGTGGCAGAGATCAACCGCGTCATTCGATTCGACAACATCGAGTCGAAGCTCGAGAACGCCGGAGCGCCGGCAGTCGTCACCGACAAGCTTCCGAGCGATCGGCATCACGGTTGGAAATTCATCCGGTTCGGCCCCGACGGGCTGCTGTACGTCCCGGTCGGCTCGCCATGCAACATGTGCAATCGCGGCGATCCATACGCCGCCATACTCCGCATGAAACCCGACGGCTCGGGGCAGGAAGTGTTTGCGCGCGGTGTGCGTAACACCGTGGGCTTCGACTGGCACCCGTCAACCCACGAGCTCTGGTTTACCGACAACGGCCGCGACAACCTGGGCGACAACACGCCAGGCGACGAGCTGAACCGAGCGGCGAAGGCGGGCATGAATTTCGGCTATCCGTATTGCCACGAGGGCACCATTGTCGATCCCGAGTTCGGCGGCAAGCACCAGTGCAGCGAGTTCGAGCCACCGGCACAGCGGCTGGAGCCGCACGCCGGCGCGATTGGCATGCGCTTCTACACGGGCTCGCAGTTTCCGCAGCAGTATCGCAATCAGATCTTCATCGCGGAGCACGGTTCCTGGAACCGCAGCGGGTCTCTCGCGTTCAATGGCAATCGCATCGCCATCGCACGGCTGCAGGGGAACAAGGTCGTTGGCTACGAGCCGTTCGCGACCGGATGGCTGGAGGGCCGCAATCGATGGGGGCGCCCCGCCGATCTGGAAGTGATGCCTGATGGCTCGATGCTCGTGTCGGACGACATGGCGGGAGTGATTTACAAAATAACTTACGCGGGTAAATAGCAGCTCGTAGCTTGTAGCCCGTAGCTGGTAGCAAGAGCTTTGCTACCGGCTACAGGCTACCGGCTACCAGCTACTTCATATCCGCCGAGATGTCGTACGCGCCCACCGTGTTCTCGTTCATGTGCGGCGCGATCAGAATGTCGCCCTGCGCGTACAGGAACGTGTGATCGGCCAGACCGGGCTTGAAGGTGCGCACCACGCGGGATTCGCCGGTCGGCGACACCTGAATCAGTTTGCCGGCCATGTAGTCGGTGACGAGGTAGCCGCCGCGCGCCTCCTGCTCGACGCCGTCGATGTTGCCAAGCGGCTGTTTGGTGATCAGCGTCTTCTGCTTCGTCTTCAGATCCAGAGCGTAAAGCCGGCCCGGCACTTTCGTGCTGAAGTCGGCTTCGGGCTTGCCCCATCCGCCGACGACCAGGCGCTCGCCCTCGACGAACAACCCGTTCGGATATTCGAGCTGCTCTCCTTCGGCAAATACCGACGCTTTTCCATCCTTGACCGCGTAAATCTTGCTGGCCATCGTGTCGGACGCGTAGACCGTGCCCTCGGCGCCGATGGCGATGTCGTTGAGGAACTTGGCGCCGTCAATCTTGATGCGCGCGGTCTCTTTCGCGGACGCGATGTCGATGCCAATCACTTCGTCGAGGTCGGCGACCCACAACGTGCCGCCGAAGCTGCGCAGCCCCTTCGGCGCGTTCAGCGCCGTGAACCAATCCGCGGTCACGACGGTGCCATCGAGCCCAAGCTTCGAGATGCGACCCTTGCCGTCCTTCTCGGCCGGCTGTCCGTCGATCTGCGATACATATAGATAGCCGGACCCTTCGTCCAGATACACGCTCTCGGGTGTGCGCATGTCCTGCACTACCCAGCCGGCCTTCACCGCCGGCGGCTGAGCCGGCGCAGCTGCCGGCGCCGCGGCGGGCTGGGCGGGCGCGGGCTGTTGTGCGGGCTCGGGCGATCCGCCGCAGGATGGCAGCGCGATGGCAACGGTCATGGCCAGAAATAACCTACGCATGAGACTCTCCTCCAGGAAAAGTAGGCCCCTATGATAGTCCCGCTTCGCGATCGAGCCGCGTCGCGCGGTCATGCCCATCCGCCGCCGACGAGGTTTCTCGCTTCCACGGGCCCGGCGCTGCCGCACTCGTACACGAACAGCGAAGTCCCACGTTCGAGCACGGGATTGACAATCGCCCACGCGGCTTCCACCGAGTCCTGGCGCGCGAACAGCGTCGGATCGCCGTCCATCGCGTCGCCGATCAGGCGCTCGTACGCATCGAGTCGATCGCTCGACTCGTTCTCCATCACCGAGAGCTCGACGGGCTCACCAAACATGCCGTCTCCAGGCCGCTTCGCGCGGGCGCCGATTCCGATGCGCATCTGCGGAGAGAGCGTGAAGCGCACATAGTTGCCGTCCGGGAGTCCTGGCTCGGCAAAGACGACGCCCGGAGCCGGCTTGAGCTTGACGAGCACCTCGGTGCGCGTCGTGCTGAGGCACTTCCCGGCGGTGACGTGAAACGGCACCCCCTGCCAGCGCCACGAGTCGACGAACAGATGAAGCGCCGCATACGTCGGAATGTTCGAGCCCTTCTTGACGCCTGCCTGGTCGCGGTATCCGCGAAACTGGCCGAGCACGGTCTCGGCGGGCGATAACGGCCTGATCGTGCGCAGTACCTTCGCCTGCTCGTCGCGCAGCGCTTCGCGCCATGCAGACGAGGGAGGCTCCATCGCGAGGTAACCGACGATCTGCAGTAAGTGGTTCTGCACGACGTCGCGGACGACCCCGGTCTCGTCGTAGAACGCGCCCCGCCCCTCGACGCCGAACGACTCGGCCATGGTGATGTGCACGCTCTCCACGTACTGACGGTTCCAGATCGGCTCGAGGAACGCATTGGCGAAGCGGAAATACAGGATGTTCTGCACCGCTTCCTTCCCGAGATAGTGATCGATGCGGAAGATCGCCTCTTCGGAAAACGCGCGATGCAGTGTCTCGTTGAGCGCGCGCGCCGATTCGAGGTCGCGCCCGAACGGCTTCTCGATGACGACGCGCGCTCCGTCGGTACAAGCGGCGCTCAACAGGTGCTCGATCGTCGTCGGAAACGCGCTCGGTGGAATCGCCAGATAAAAAAGCGGCCGGCGAGCGTCGCCGAGCGCCTTCCGGATGTTCGTGAACAGCTCGAGGTCGTTGTAGTCGCCAGACACGTACTGCAGCAGCGACGTAAGCCGGGCAAACGCCGCTTCGTCTACGGCGCCGCGCGCCGACACGCTCTTCCGCACGCGATCGATCAGCTCCTCGCGCGGCATCGGCAGCCGGCCGACTCCGACGATCGGCACGTTCAACTGGCCGCGGACGACGAGCGACTGGAGTGCGGGAAAGATTTTCTTGTAGGCGAGATCGCCGGTGACGCCGAAGACGACAAGCGCATCTGAACGTTCGGAAGCGGGCATTGCGATCAGCTTACACCGTGCGCGGCAGGTCCACGATGAACCGGGCGCCGGATCCGGCGCCATCGCTTTCAGCGCGCACTGTGCCGTGGTGCAGCTCGACGAGGTGGCGAACGATCGCCAGTCCGAGGCCAAGCCCACCATGAAGCCGCGTGGAGGAGCTGTCGGCCTGACGGAACCGGTCGAAGACGTGCGGCAGGAATTCAGGGGCGATGCCATGGCCGGTGTCGGCTACCGTCACGCGAACACCGTCGCCAGTGTCAACGAGCGTGATATCGACCGCGCCACCTTCCGGAGTGAACTTGACCGCGTTGGACAGCAGGTTCCACATCACCTGGACCAGCCGCTTGCCGTCGCCCATCACCGCGCGCGCCTCTGGAGCCAGCGACGAGCGCAGTTGCACGCGCTTGGCGGCGGCCGACGGCCTCACCGTGTCGAGCGCAGCCCCGATCACCGCATGCAGGTCGACGTCGCCGATCTCCAGATCGAGCTTCCCCGTGATGATGCTCGAGACGTCGAGGATGTCGGTGACCAGCTGCAGCTGGACCTGGGCATTGCGATCCACGATCTCGAGCGCCTTGCGCGTATTCGCGGGCTCGACCGCGCTGTCGAGGAGCATTCGCGTCCACCCGGTGATGGCGTTCAACGGCGTGCGCAGCTCATGCGACAACGTCGCGAGGAAGACGTCTTTGGCGTGGTTCGCCGTTTCCGCTTCGCGGCGCGCGATGACAGCCTCTTCGAGCAGCGTCTGCCGTTCCTGCTCGAATCGCCGGCGTTCCGTCACATCGCGCACGAATCCGGTAAACAGCGGAGGCTCCGTCGGCACACGGGTAACGGACACTTCCACCGGAAATTCGACGCCGTCGCTCCGCGCGGCAATCGTCTCCACCCGGCGATCGATAAAAGGTCCCTCACCTGTGACGAGATAGCGAGCGAGACCGTGAGAGTGGCCCTCGCGCAGCGCCGGCGGAATAATCAGCGCCGCCATTTCCCGGCCGATCGCGTCCTCCCGGCGGTATCCGAACATCCGCTCGGCCGCTCCGTTGAATTCGATAACGATGCCGCGACCGTCCATCGTGATGATGGCGTCGAGCGCGGTCTCGAGGATCGCCCGGGTTCGCGTCTTTCCTTCCGCGGCGGCGGTCTCGATTTTCGTACGGCCGACGAACTGGCCGATCTGGTTGCCGATCGCGGAGAGAGTTTCCAGTTGGTCGGCCTCGGGCGCCACCACCGACGGATGAAAGAACTCGACGACGCCGACCACGTCGCCGCGGTACAGGATGGGAAAACCGAACGCGCCGTGGAGACCTTCTTTGCGGGCGACAGAAATTCTCGGAAAATTCGTGTCCTGCGTCACGTTCTCAATCCACGCGGCGCGCGCCGACGACCAGATACGGCCCGGCAAACCGACCCCGCGCTCGAACAGCGTTTCCCGCGTCAGCGTCGCAAACGCCGGCGTTGGCCGGCGTGTCGATTCGTGTACTGCGATGCACCGCAGGCGATTCACGGCGCCATCGACGATCCAGAACGCGCCGATCTGCCACCGCAAGGCGTCGCAAATCGACGCCAGAATACGGGGGGCGGCATGCTGAAGGCCTGGCGAATCGGAAAGAATCCCCCCGATCGCATACGCCGCCGCCCGGCTGTCACCAATTCGGCGCCGCTCTGTAACAGCCGCTGCGACCAGCAGGGCACTTCCCGCCAAGACGCCCAGAAAGATCTGCGAGCGCACGAGCGCTGCGTGCACGACGGCTCCGCCGGGCGAGCCAAGTCCGATAGCAAGATTCCACACGATTACTGTCGATGCAGTCAGCACAGTGAAAGCCGCGGCCGGTTGTCCGAGCCTTACAGCGGCGCCGATCACAAACGGAAACACGAGAAACACGAACGATGGATCGCCGAAGGCCATCGACGCGACGTGGGCCACGCCCGCGCCGAGCAGCACCCAAATCGCGGTCTCGTTCCGCTCGCGCGGTACGAGCCTGCCCCGGGCGCGCGCCACCGTCAACAGCGCCGGCGCGACGGTGAGCGCGCCCAGCGCATCGCCGAGCCACCATTCGCGCCACAGCTCGCCAAAACGGAACCACGGCGCCATTCCTGCCGCGTGCAGCATCAACGTGCCCATCGTTGCCGCAATCATCGGCGTGACGACGGCCGCGACAGCCAGGAACCAGATGGCGTCGTTGACGTGCGAGAACATCGGATCGAAGCGGCCAAATCGCCTGAGCACCCAGGCGGCAGCCATCGCCTCGAGCGTGTTGCCGGTCGCGATGCCGGCATCCATCCACAACGGTCCGCCGGCGAGGGCGTTTGCCGCGAATGCCCCCAGCCAGACCCCCGGTGAAAGCTGGAGGCCCCCAAGCAGCAGCGCCGCTTGCGCCACGCCGGTGGGCGCCCACACGGTCGTTACCTGCTCGGAAAGGAATGCGGCGCGAAAGCCCAACAGGGCCGCGGTGACGTAGGCGCCGGCGATCAGCAGCCAGAGCCCAACGAGGTGAGTTGTTCGTCGCGTGATATTTCTAGAATACCCTGCAGTTTCGAAAAGCGTTGGTAATACGCTATCTGACGGTCAACTGATCGACGACCGTGCTGACACCGTTTGTCTCGCGAGTCAGGGCGAGGGCGCGGTCACGCTCCGACTCTGAATGCACCGTGCCGGCGAGCGTCACCGTCGTGCCATTCGTCGTCACGTCGATCGTGCGCGCTTTCACGAGATCGTCCAGCACCATCTTCGCTTTGATCTTCGCGGTGAGGCTTCCCTCTTCGAGCGACTCGCTCACGCGTGCAGCCGCGACCGCGGTCTTCTCGCCAATCTCGGCGCCCGCTTGCCTTGCGGCGGTTGTGTCAACCGTAGGTGTCTTGATTTCGGTCAGCGAGGGCGCGGATTCAAGCCGCCCGCTGGACCAGTAGCCGAAGAGGAAAAACGCGGCGGCTACGACGACGAGCGCTACAAGAACCAGGCGAATAAGTCCACGAAACATACGCATCCTCCACGTTTGCAGGCACGTCCGCAGGGCTGCGGACCTTGTGTCTCAAAAGACGTGCAGGATGTGGGCCAGTGTCGGGATCGTGGGGCGTGAGGCCTCCCTGTGGTTCAGCGAGAGTTGGACCGGCACAGGCGACAGCCCGCGCCGGTCGCGATGGTTGTCAATCCCGCTCCGCGCCGCGGAACAGTGACACGTCGATCTCGTCGGCCATCGCCTGATAGCCCACATCATTCGGATGAACGTGATCGCCGCTGTCATAGTCGGGCAGCAGACGCGATGGATGGCTCGGATCGCGTAGCACCCTGTCGAAATCAATGACGGCGTCGTAGACCCCGCTCGTCCTAATCCAGTGATTAACGGCTTGGCGCTTTGCTTCCATGTCGGCAGTCCAAAAGCCGGGAAACGGGTAGCCTTCAACGGGATTCAACGTGCCGCCGTATGCCTTGAGGCCAAGCGCGTGAGCGCGATCGATGATCTGGCGGTGGCCCTGAACGATCTGCTCGACGCTGACGGCCTCCGCCGGATTCCCGGTCAAGGGCGGAATGACGATGTCGGCGTTGCCTTGCAGCACGATGAGGTACTCTGCACCGGTCTGTACGAGCACGTCGCGGTCGAGACGTGCCAGGGCGCCCGTGCCGACGAAATCGTGCAGAATCCGATTGCCGGGCGAGCCCGCGTTCAGCACGGCGATTGCCGATGTGTCGGGACGAGACTGGAGCCGTGCCGCCAGAAGGTTCGGAAAGCGCTGGTTCATGTTCGGCGTCGATCCGAACCCATCGGTCACCGAATCACCCAGCGCCACGATCGCCCTCGCCCGCCGCGATGCCCTCACTTCCACACCGGTCACGAAGTAGAAAACATCGGTGGCGGTACCCGCCAGATCGGCAGCGCCGGTGAAGTTTCCTGGCCCGGAAATGTAGTTCGTTTGAAGCCCGGTTGAATGCCGGGTCGTTGCGGCCACCTCCCCCGGAAGGTACAGGCTGATCGCGAGGTCGGTGAGCGCCGGGACGTCGAGCGCGATGGAGTCGCTCATCGCCACAGCTCCACTCGGAATCGTGATGCCGGTCTGTCCGTTGAAGGAGAGCACCCGGCCGCTTCCTGGCGAAATTGCGGCGCCACCGGCGCTGATAGCTACGTGGGCCGCGCCGATCACCAGTGACTCGGGGCCATACGCATTCGACAAGCGAACGCGGACGCGATCACCGCCGAGGCTCGTGTGCACAATCTGACGGATCGTCTGGGCATTGAAATGAATCGGTGCGTTTGCCAGTTCAGGGCTGGCGCTCCACGTGCCCACCCATCGGCCGCTGTCTGATTCGTCTTTCGCAATCGCCCCCGGCGTCAGAAGCGCGGCCGCAAGGATGAGCAACGTCGCCGTTGCTGCGGCCTTGGATCGGCCGCGGAGTACCGCAACAAGGGCCGTCAGTGATTTCATGTTGGTGACCTCCTGCAAAGTAGGGGTTGTTGAACGTTCGAGGGCTGAGTGTGCGGGAGGGCGTTGCAGGGCGCCATTGATCGCATCTTGAAAGAATCTTGAATGGCGCCTTTACGCGTGGAATGTGGCGCGCCGGGTGTGGCACAGTTAGCACGTGATTCACAGATGAGTTCCAGCCGCGCCCGCGTGACGTACCGATTCGGGGAGTTCGAAGTCGATACGGCGGCATTGGAGCTGCGCCATGCCGGGCGCCGGGTGGCGCTTACGCGGCAGGCCATGGATTGCCTTTTCCTGCTGCTCGAGCGCCGCCAGGAGTTGGTGTCGCGTGACGACCTCGCGAAGCGGCTGTGGGCCGAGAACGTCTTCACCGACTCAGATGCCGGCATCCACACCGCCATTCTGAAGATTCGGCAGGCCCTGGGCGATTCACGCGCAGCGCCGCGATATGTCGAGACGATGCCTGGCCGAGGCTATCGCTTTATCGCGGCGGTTGAGGTCGTCACGCAGCCGTTTCCAGCTGCACCGCCCGTCCCCATCCACAATCTGCCAGCAGAGCTGACCAGCTTCGTTGGGCGCCACAAGGAGCTCCTTGAATTACCCGGAGTGCTCGCATCAGCTCGACTGCTGTCGGTGACAGGCGCTGGAGGGGTCGGAAAAACCCGGCTCGCGTTGCGACTCGCGGGTAGCGTCGCCAGTGCATTTCCGGACGGTGTGTGGTTGGTCGATCTGGCGCCGCTCGCGGTGCCCGGTCTGGTACCGCAGACGATCGCGACCGTCCTGGGAATTCGAGAGAACCCGCAGCAATCTGTGCGCGACGCCCTGCTCGACCATCTGCGCCATCGCACGCTGTTGCTCGTGCTGGACAATTGTGAGCATCTGATCGCCACTTGCGCCGAGCTCGTTGAGAGCCTGCTGCGGGGCGCGCCGCAGTTGCGGATTGTGGCGACAAGCCGGGAGGCTTTGGGCGTGCCAGGCGAGACCATCTGTCGGACGCCTTCGCTTTCCGTCCCAGAGGTCACGTCTGTATCTCCCGACATGATCGGTGCACACGAAGCCACGCAACTCTTTGTCGAGCGCGCAATCGCCGTTGACCCCCACTTCGCACCTACAACCGACAACGCGACCGCCATCGCTTCAATCTGCCGTCGTCTCGATGGAATTCCACTAGCCATCGAGCTCGCGGCCGCGCGAATCGTCGTCCTTTCGCCTCAGCAAATCGAGGCTAGGCTGCAGGACCGATTCCGTTTGCTCGCCGGCGGCGCACGAACGGCGGTCGCTCGACAGAGAACACTCGAGGCGACTGTGGACTGGAGCTACGATCAGCTATCGGATGACGAACGGCAGCTGCTCATTCGATTGTCCGTTTTCCCGGCGTCGTGGACGCTCGAAGCGGCCGAGCACGTGTGCGGAGGTGAGGGCCTCGCCGGCGGCGACGTACTCGACCTGTTGTCGCGGTTGGTCGCGAAGTCGCTCGTGGTGGTTGACAGTGAGCTCGACCGCGAGCGCCGGTACCGCTTCCTCGAGACAGTCCGCCAATATTCGCTCGAGCGGCTCACGCACGCTGGCGCGGCCGAGCGGCTTCGAGGTAGGCACTGTGAGTTTTACTTCAATGAGTTTCGAGCGTCACGGCCCATCCTCTGCGGCCACGGTCAGTTGGCCATGCTCAGGCGGCTTCGACTCGAGCAGGAAAATGTCCGAGCGGCACTCGAATGGGCCCTGACGTCGCCGCCCCTCGCGGAGAAAGGCGTCGAATTGGCTGGCGCGCTGTTCTGGTTCTGGACGAAGCGCAGCCAGTTCGAGGAAGGCAGCCTCTGGCTCGAACGAGCGATCGCGGCCGGCGAATGCGTGTCGCCATCGCTGCGAGCGCGGGCACAGCTTGGTCTGGCTAATATCTATTACTTCAGAAGAATCGAGTCCGGTCCCCTGGTCGCTGAAGCGCTGTCGCTTGCGAGTGCGGCTGGCGATGCGTGGGCCGTGTCATTCGCACTGTTTATTCAGAGCCTGACCGCTCTTGAACGCGGCGCCCACGACGAGGCTGTCGCGTGTGCACTCAGGGCGCGAGACGCCGCCAGCGCAGGCGGCGAAGCCGTGGAACACAGCGGCCCCCTCCTCTGGGTGCTTGGCTACGTCGCAGGGGCGAACGGCGATCACGATCGCGCGCAACAGCTGTACGATGAATCGATCGACGTGAGTCGGCGTGCCGGCGAAACGTGGGGCCTCGGTATTCTGCTGCTGGCGGCCGCGGCCAGCCGCATGATGCTGGAAGACCACGGCCGGGCGCACGCCCAGGCATCTGAAGCGCTGTCGCTGTTTCAGGAGCTCGAGGATCCGCGAGGCATTGCGTGGAGTCTTGAAGTGTTCGCGGGTCTGATGGCCGCTGCAGGACATGCCGACACCGCCGCCCGGTTATGGAGCGCCTCGGAAGAAATGCTGCAAAGCATGGGCGCTTCACTTCCGCCAAACATCAAAGTGCTCCGCGAACGATATATCGGGCCCGTGAAAGCAGCGTTAAATGGAACACGGTACGATGCCGCGTGCGTCGAGGGACGTACGATGCCGCTCGAGCAGGCAATTGCGCACGTCCGTCGGGAGACGGACGTGCCAACCCTATCGCGCCGTGATTAATCTCTGAGGCTGGGCCGCTGGCGTGAGCGCCATTACCGCCCACGCCGTTCCAGCCGCCGAGATGAACTGGTCGCGCGCGTAAGGAAACCCGCTCTCGAAATATGGCTGCAGCCAAATCGCGCGGGTCTCGACATGCCACGTGCCGTCGGATGCCTGTGTTCGAAGCAAATAGTCCAGGCCTTTCTGATAGACCGGATTGGACACTGCCATCTTGCCGGCGACGCTCAGCGCGTAGAGCGCCTGACCCGTGGCATATGCGTCCGACGCCATTTCCGGAAGTTGGTTCCATCCCCCATCGGCGCGCTGCATCGCAGCGAGCTCACGCGCCGCGTTCTTGATACCCGCCGGTGATCCGTTGCCCCACGCGAGACCGAGCAGGTGGAAGGCGCGATCCTGCGTTGTCGCGGGCTTCGCGCTCTCGAGCCACTTCACCGCCTTCGCGATGACCGCGTCTGTCGTCGCCTTGTCAGCATCCTGCCCGTATTGCTTCAACGAGTAGACAGACAACGCAGCGGACTGGAAATCACCAGACGCCATCGGAGGTCGGCGGCTTTCGTTCGTCGTCCAGTTGCCCGCTGGCGTCTGCATCGCTTTGAGATACCGGACGACCGCGTCCGTGTACTCCGTCTTAGGTATCTTGTTCATGCCAAAATCAAACAGCTCCCACGCAACGCTGGACACAACGACCACGTTCAAGTCCATGATTCGTTCGGGAGGCGCCATCATCGACTGCGGAAGCTGCGGAATCTCGACCGGCCCTGGAATACCGCGATCGCGCGCGATTCCGGCGGCCGCCGACACGAGATCCTGTGCATGGCATGAGTTGCAGCCGCCGATGCGAATGAAGTTGTGGCTCTGCTTTTCGAGCAGAGGAAGGGCGATCTCAATCGCCTTCTGCGGCGATCGCACCGTCGTCGCAACTTTGTGCGCCGTGACCGCACTCTGACGATCGTCGCTCTTCGCCACGCCGCCGAGCAGGCGGGTCACCTCGGTGTTGCCGCGCTTGCTCGCAAGAATGCGGGCGGTCTCGTCGTAGTCGGCCGCGAAGCTGGTATCGGCGCCCTTGCCGATGAGTAGCTTTACAACCTCGGCGTTGATGGCATCGGATCCCGCTGCGAGCATCAGCGGCGAATAGCCGCGGTCGTTCCGGCTGTTCACGTCAGCACCGCGATCGAGCAGCAGCTTTACCGCTTCGGCGCTTCCTGCGCCCGCAGCATTGCCAAGCGCGGTCTCACCGAGCTTCGTGCGCGCGCGGGCATCCGCTCCGCTGTCGAGCAGCAGCTGCACAGCGCTGACGCTGCCGTTCGTCGCTGCGCCCATGAGCGCCGTGGCACCGGCGCCGTTCTTGAC
>Ga0184625_10000813_pt1 | contig 12428 bp, 12 predicted proteins | sample PLM3_30_b1_FD_133151 | JGI IMG/M metagenome (GOLD analysis project Ga0184625, IMG submission 133151) | Groundwater sediment microbial communities from an aquifer in East River, Colorado, USA - PLM3_30_b1 | ecosystem: Environmental > Terrestrial > Soil > Riparian zone | place: USA: East River... | reverse complement strand
TGGGCGCTGGCCTGCGCGACGATCGGCCTCGTCTTCGGCTTCCAAGACAGGATCGGTGCGGAAACGGCCCTCATCGGGTCGCTTGGTGCGTCGATCGGCGCGGTCAGCGTCTTCGGTCTTTTCGCAGGCATCGTCGCATTGCCTCTGGGCTCGGCGACCCTGGTGCGAGATCTGGGGCGTGCCGGTGTCATAGGCCCATGGCAGTCCAGGGCGCACGTGGTCGCGGCCATCATCTTCTTCATTCCGATCGTGATCATCTTCGCGAACGGCGCGCTCTTCGACCACCCTGAGACGGCCGTGCCGCTGATGACCCTCGTCCTGCCATACGCCTTCAGCTGGATCTCGATCGGCTGGTCGTTCCGCCATGGCGCTCCCGTGCGCGAGGGACCGATCAACGGGGCCCGATGACTCGGAGCGTCACGGTGACCGAGCGAGGGTAGGCCTGCGAGGGAACACGCCCCAGGCGCGTACTCGATGCGGACGCCCGGCGCGCAACTATTTCGAGGGGAGGTCAGGTATGCGCACCGCAGCGATGATCGTTGTCACGTCTGGCTGTGCTGCGATGGCGGCGGGATGGGCGTATTTCATGATCGCCTTGCTGCTCCCCGCAAGCGATAGCGAGATCGCGTCCGTCCTCATACCGCTCTCCATCACGTTCATCGTGATCTTTGGCGTGCTCGGCGCACTCGCCGCGTGTTGGTCCGGGGCCCGCACCCGCGCCGGGTTCTGGCTTGTCCCTGCCGTCGTCGGCCTCCTCGTCCTGCTCCTGAACGCCCCATTCATCCCGGCAGCACTGCAGAACCCCGCCGACACGAACTCGTTCCTCGTCACGGTCGTCGTCGTTGCCGCAGGGGCGGCAGTCATCATCGGTGGCATCGCGGCGTTCCTCGACGTCCGCCGCGGCCGGCCAACCTGGTCACGCGAAGGGCCGACGGGCGTCGTGATGGTTGCCGTCGCTGCCGCCGTCCTCGGCGCGGCCGTGACGTCGGTCCTGGCGGGCACGGCATCGGCCGGCCGCGTGGCTGCGGCCCCGACCATGACCGGCATGGTCACCGCCGAGAACACCAGGTTCGTCGCGTCCAGTGTCAGCGTGAAGAACGGCAACGTCCTCGGCTTGTTCGTCATCAACAGGGACGCGACTGGGCACTCGTTCGACATCGACAGTCTTGGCATCCACGTGCCGCTAGGGCCGAATTCGACGACTGCGGTCGCGGTCACCCCAACGGGGCCGGGCGCGTTGGAGTTCTACTGCAGCGTTCCAGGTCATCGGGACGCCGGCATGGTTGGGACGATCGCCGTTGAGTGAGGCCAGGCAGTGTCACGGTCGGCATAGCGGCAAGCGCACAGGACCTGAACTCAATGGCACGTCGATGAGAGCGTGGCAGGGTTAGATGGGCCGACCGCCGACGACCAGCATCGTCCTTCGCCCCGTCCGACAGCCGCCGCGCCGGCTTGCAAGGCCCGCCCGGGTCCCGTGCTGACCCGTGGAGCTCCCGAGCCTCGCGAACTCGCGCCTGGTTCGGTCCCCTCCAGCCAGTCACGCAGATGCCGGAGCGCCCGTCTCGTTCGCGTCTTGACCGTCCCGATCGGCCATCCGAGGCTGGCTGCGATCTCGGATTGGGAGAGTCCCGTCTGATACGCGAGCGTGATCACGGAACGCTCGAGCGGACCCAGGGAAGCGAGTGCCTCCTCGATCGAGGCTCGGGTCTCGTTGCTCGCGAGCGCGACCTCCGGACCGGGCTCGGCGTCGGCGATCCCGATGAGGCGTCCGGACGCCATGAGCCAGTCGTCGATCTGGTCCTGGTCCGCCCCGGCGACGCCAAAGGAAGAGAAGGTGGCGGCTCGTCCTCGTCGGGCAGCGGCCCGAAGGTGGTCGACGGCCCGGTTACGGGCGATCGTCTGCAGCCAACCGGGCAACGAGCCGCGCGACGGGTCGAACAACTCCGCTCGATCCCATAGGGTGAGGAACGTCTCCTGGACCACGTCCGCGGCGATGGACGCATCCCCGCACGCTCGCATCGCCGCCGAGTAGACCGCCTTGGCATGTCGGTCGTAGAGGGCGGCGAGCGCATCCTCGGACCCCGCGATCATCTCGCGCACCAAGCGCGCGTCTCCATCGGGATCACCACCACCCCGACCGTTCGTCGGCTCAACGACTGCACGTCCCAGCGCCATCGGACTACCACTCCATCTATGTTGTGACAGAGTAAGTCTCTCGCACGTAAGATACGTGCGACATGGACAAAGGTACGATACGATGACGCCATGGCTGATGACACGACAGATCGACTGCTCACCGGCTGGGATGAAGCTCGGCCCGACTTTGGCGTCGGCGCCCTCCAGGTGACGGCTCGCCTGAGCCGGATCGGGGCCCACCTCGCCAGACGACAGGAGGCTGTCTTCGGCCGGTTCGGCCTGGGCCGTGGGGAGGTGGGTGCGCTGAGTGCCCTGCGCATCGCAGGACCGCCAAACCGCCTTTCGCCGACGCACCTTGCGAAGGGCCTCATGCTGTCGTCGGCCGGGGTGACCAGCCGCATCGATCGACTCGAACGCCGCGGCCTGGTTCGCCGACTGGACGACCCGAACGATCGACGCGGGGTACTGATCGAGCTGACCGACGAGGGCCGTGAGATCGTCGATGCCGCCGTCGCGGCGAATTCGACAAGCGATCGCCAGCTCCTGGAACGGCTCGAGCCGGACGAGATCGCTCAGCTCGAGGCCATCCTGCGCAAGCTCCTGGGCGGGCTCGAGTTACCGGAGTGACGGCCGAGGCCTAGCCCGTCGCGGCGACGCCGGTTGGTCACCGGACACCGCGTTCAGTCGAAGCGCGAGTGGAACCCCCACTCGGCAGTCGTCAGGCCGTGTCCCGCACCCGCTCGAGGCCGTCGAGGATCAGATCGAGCCCGTACTCGAACTCGTCCCCGTAGTCGTAGCCCGGCTTCATGACGACTTCGGTCAGGATCTCGAGAAGGTTGGGGTACTCGTTGACGGGGAATGGCTGGAGCATGCTCTCTGCCACATCGCCGACGTTCGAGGCATCGAACGGGAGGTTCATCTTCGTCAGCGCGAAGCCATAGATGTAGCTGTCGAGGAGCGAATAGGCGTGGGCGGCCATGACGATGTCGAAGCCGGCGGCCCGAAGATTGCCGAGCACCGCGTCGTGATGCCGCAGGTTCGATGGACCGGGGTTCGCGCGCGACTCCATGAGTCCGATCGCCCATCGGTGGCGCGCCAGGACGTCGCGGAGCGAGATCCCCCGCCGACGCATCGCGGTCGTCCAGTCGGCCCCGGCCACGGGGAGGTCGATCTCGCCGAAGACGATATCGATGATGCCGTCGATGACCTCGTCCTTGTTGGCGAAGTGGTGATAGATGGCCATCGCCTCGACGCCGAGCTCCTGGCCGAGCTTCCGCATGCTGAGTGCCTCGATCCCGCCTTGATCGGCGAGCTTGAGCGCGGCTTGCAGGACACGCTCGCGGGTCAGCGGGATGCGGGTGCGAGCTCGCGAGGTAGAGCGGGTCGTCATGCGTCTCCTCGGGCTGTGGTCGCTGGGGGTTGACACTCTTGACTTTACACCGTATGTTTTACGGTGTCAGGTTTACACCGTACAGTAGCAGGAGATCACCGATGGATGCAATCGTTCAGGACACCTACGGCTCGACCGCCGTCCTCGAAGCCCGGGACATCGAGGTGCCCGGGATCGCCGACGACGAGGTGCTGGTTCGCGTTCGCGCGGCCGGCGTCAACATCGCCGACTGGGCGATCATGAGCGGCCTTCCGTACATCGCGCGTCCCGTGTACGGGCTGCGCCGGCCGAAGAACGCCGTTCGAGGGACCGACGTGGCGGGCACGGTCGAAGCCGTGGGCAGCGGCGTGACCCGGTTCCGCCCCGGTGACGAGGTCTTTGGCTGGGCCGATGGCTCGTTTGCCGTCTACGCGGCCGCCCCGGAAGCCAAGTTGGCGCTGAAGCCGGCCAACCTCACCTTCGAGCAGGCCGCGGCCGTACCAATGGCCGGACTCGTCGCCCTCCAGGCACTCCGCGATCACGGCAACGTGCAGGCCGGGCAGAAGGTCTTGATCAACGGCGCCTCCGGTGGCATCGGCACATTCGCGGTGCAGATCGCCAAGGCGTTCGGCGCCGAGGTGACGGCCGTGACGAGCACGAGGAACGTCGAGCTGGTCCGTTCGATCGGCGCCGACCACGTCATCGACTATACGTTGGAGGACTTCACGCGGAGCGGACAGCAGTACGACTTCGTCCTCGACAACGCGGCGAACCACTCGCTGTCCGACCTGCGACGCGTGCTGACCCCGACGGGGATGCTCGTGCCGAACGGCGGTGGGTTCGACCACCGTTGGATGGCCAGCGGCGGCCGGATCGTCCGCGCGGCCGTGATGTTCCGGTTCGGGCGCCAGAAGCTCGGCAATTTCCTCATGGCGACCAGGCACGAGGATCTGACCGTCCTCAAGGAGCTGATCGAGGCGGGGGTGGTCACGCCGGTCATCGACCGCGCCTACCCACTGCATGAAGCCGCCCAGGCGATCGAGCACGTCGGACAGGGGCACGCTCGAGGCAAGGTCGCCATCACCGTCTAGACCGATGTTGCCAGCGAACACAAGCAACCCCGGCGCCCTAGGTGGTTGCGGCCACCGTCGCCATGGCGTCGGCCCCCTGGAACTCGGCCCTCGTCGGGAGCAATGGCTTGCCGCGCCGCGAACGGCTGAGGAGGATCCAGGACAGGGGGATCGGGTAGGGCCACTGGAAACCACGGAAGAGCATCACCGCGGCGCTGATCTGCGATGAATCCGCGCCACCCGTGTACGTCGTGAAGAACGAGATGTAGAGCAGCTCCGGGACGCCGGCGCCACCGGGTGCGATCGGCAGGACGCAGATCACGAAGACCAGCGCCACACCGGCAAGGATGATCGCGTTCGGAAGCGTGTTCTCGGATCCCCGCCGGGGGCGACGAGGTGGCGGGCCGTCCCGGTGGTGTGCGGATCCCAACGCCTGCTAGAGTCATCGGATGACGACTCAACGAGCAGGTGCCGCGGGTCGCGGCCCGTCGACCAAACCCAAAGTCCCTACGCCGGACGAGCTCGAGACGGCGTGGAAATCGTCGAGGCAGCCAGAGCCGGATGCGTGGACCCCGCGACCATGGGTGGCGGTCGCCGAGCGAGCCGCGATCGGGCGCGCGGCGCGGCAGCGAGCCCCGCGGAGCAGCCACGGCGCGTTCGAGCTGGCCCCCGACCGCGACCCCGTCTCTATCATCCTGGCCCAGGAGTCAGATCGGCTGACCGATCTGCTGCCCCTCCGGCACGGGCGGATGGCGGCCTCGGCGTTCGCGTTCTACCGCGGAGCCCCCGCGGTCATGGCGCTCGACCTCTCCACCACACCGCGCAGCGACATCATCGTCCAGGCCAGCGGCGACGCCCACCTCTCGAACTTCGGGCTGTTCGCCTCGCCGGAGCGAACCCTCGTCTTCGATTCGAACGACTTCGACGAGACGCTGCCCGGGCCCTGGGAGTGGGACGTCAAGCGCCTCGCTGCGAGCGTCGTGATCGCGGCTCGTAGCAACGGCTTCACACCCGCGGAGGGGCGGGCCGCGACGATGGCCACGGTCGGTGCGTACCGCGCCCAGATGGCGCGGTACTCGGAGATGCGGCTGCTCGACATCTGGTACGACCAGACGACCGCTGCCGACATCGAGGCGCAGCTTGGCGAGGCCGCCAAGGCGGCCGGGGGGCCAAAGGTCGACGCGAAGGAGGGGCGGGCGCGCCTCAACGCGATCTTTGCAAAGGCTCGGGGCAAGGACCGGATAAAGGCGACGGCCTCGCTGACCGCGGTCGTGGACGGCCAGTGGCGGATCGTGGATGACCCTCCGGTCGTCACCCACGTCGAGCTCCCGGGCGGTGCCGCCGGGCTGGAGAAGACCTTCGGCGACTATCGCGCGACGCTCGCGGAGAATCGCCGCGATCTCGTCGAACGCTACCGTTTCGTGGATTTCGCGCTCAAAGTCGTCGGCGTCGGGAGCGTCGGCACGCGCTGTTTCATCGTCCTTCTCGAGGGGCGCGACGAGGGCGATCCCATGCTGTTGCAGGCCAAGGAGGCGACGGCGTCGGTCCTGGATCCGTACCTCGAGTCCAGCCACCATGGCAACCATGGGGAGCGGGTGGTCGTCGGCCAGCGACTCATGCAGGCGACCCCGGACATCTTCCTCGGCTGGACTCGCGGGCCTGGTGGTCGTGACTTCTATTTCCGCCAGCTGTGGGACATGAAGGGGTCGGTGGACGTGACGACGCTGCGCCCGGTGGGGCTCGCCTTCTACGGCGGGTTATGCGCCAGGACCCTGGCGCGGGCCCACGCGCGCAGCGGTGACGCGGTCGCCATCGCCGCCTACCTGGGCACAAGCGACACGTTCGATGGCGCCGTGGCCGACTTCGCGGAGGCCTACGCCGACCAGAACGAGCGCGACTACGCCATGTTCACGGCCGCGATCGCCGATGGGCGGATCGCCGCCGCTGCCGGGTAGCGGAACTCGGACGACCACATCGTCGTCCCGGGACCATGACGACGTTCAGACACCCGTTCGTGGCGATCGTGATCGTGGTCGTCATGGTCGCCGGATGCGCGCAGGGCGCGACGTCGCCGACGCAGCCACCGTCGCCGACCCCCGTCCCCACCCCGATCACGACCCCCGACGCGGCGATCGCGCGCGTCCTCCTCGCCGAGAAGCGGCTCGCCGGGATCACCCCAAGGAACCTCGAGGCCATCGGGCAGGCCAGCTGGTACGAGGTCGCGCCGGCGTCGGGTGTCGGGGCATTCGTCGTCACGGTGCGGGTCGGCTGGGGTGACTGCGAGTCGGGGTGCATCAACGAGCACCGCTGGGTCTATGCGGTCGCCCCGGACGGTACGGTCACGACGGTGTCCGAGACCGGGGAGCGGGTGCCCGACGACGCATGGCCGGGCAGCGCCGCTGTGGGTCGGACGGGGATCCGCGGCACGGCATTGGCCGGCCCGGTGTGCCCGGTCGAGAGGATCCCGCCGGATCCGGCCTGCGCGCCACGCCCCGTGGTCGGGGCGATGATCGTGGTCCGCGATGCATCGGGCACCCAGATCGGACGGGGCACGACCGGGGCCGACGGCACCTACGTCGTCGAAGTCGCGGCCGGTTCGTATGTCGTCGAGCCGCAGCCTGTCCAGGGCCTGCTGGGAACGCCACCTCCCCAGAGTGTCACCGTCGTCGATGGGTTCGCCGCGACCGTCGATCTCGCCTACGACACGGGTATCCGCTGACCGACGCCGCGGTCCGGACCGCGGCCGTACCATGACGGAGATGCGCCTTTCCGTCGCCCTCGTCCAGCTCGATGCGGGCGGTGTCGCCGCCAACATTGCGGCTGCCGTAGCCCCGGCCGACGAAGCCGCGGCCGGCGGGGCTCGGCTCGTCGCGCTGCCGGAGTACCTGCACTTCCGAGGCCCCGACGACCGCTTTCGAGCATCGGCTCGGCCGATCCCGGGCCCGCACACGGAGCCCTTCGCGGCGGTCGCTCGCCGGCGCAACGTCTGGATCCTCGTCGGGAGCACGGCGGAAACGAGCGACGATCCGGCACGCCCGTACAACACGTCGGCGCTCATCGCCCCGGACGGCTCGATCGTTGCGACCTACCGGAAGATCCACCTGTTCGATGTCGCGGTTGAGGCCGGGCCGGTCGACACTGAGTCCGCGCGGGTCACTCCCGGCGACCGCCCGGTCACCGCCGCTGTCGACGGCGCTCGGGTCGGCCTGTCGATCTGCTACGACCTCCGCTTCCCGGAGCTGTATCGATCGCTCGCGCTGGCCGGCGCGCAGATCCTGACCGTCCCGGCGAATTTCACCGAACGGACCGGGCGCGACCATTGGGAGGTGCTGCTTCGCGCCCGAGCTATCGAGAACGCCGCCTACGTCCTGGCGCCGTCGCAGATCGGTGGGCCACCGGGCCAGCCGGCCTATGGGCGTTCGATGGTCATCGATCCGTGGGGCACGATCATCGCGCAGGCACCAGACCGTGTCGCGATCGTGCGCGCCGAGCTCGACCTCGACCGCGTGGCCGAGGTTCGCCGGCAGATCCCCGCCCTGGCCAACCGTCGCCCGGATGCGTACCAGCGGGAACCCGTTTCTTCGCAGACATGAGAAGAGCCGCGACGTTCGTCGCGGCTCCTCCCGTTCCGGGACCCCGAGCGAGTCGGCGGGTCACCGGATGAGCTGGACGCCGATGGCCTCGCCGTTGTTGATCGCGCCGCTGCCGACCGGGCCGGACGTGACGTACCGCACGAACCAGCCGGCCATGCAGCTCGAACTGCCGTTGCCGCCGACGATGTTCACAAGGCTGGTCCCATACGTCGGCGAGACCGTCCGCTCGCACTCCGAGTTGCTAGGGCTGTTCGAGTAGGACAGGTAGTCGAGGTAGAACGCCACGATCCGGATGATGTGATAGGACCCGCCGGTCCCTGAAGTGGTCACGCAGTCGCCGTCACAGATCGGGATCATCACCACCGTGCCCTGCAGGGTCTCGGCGTCGATCGCGTCCTCGATCTTCTTCGGGCAGTCGTTGCCGGGGTCCGTGTCGATGTAGACCGGGAAGTCATTGAACTGGATCGAGGACGGATCGTTGACCTCTTCTTCGCAGTTCAGGTCTGGATCGAGGTTGAGGATCATGAACGAACCGCTGCCACTCTTGCACAACGGGACGATCCACTCCTGGCCGATCGGATTCGCCGTCGGGTCGACCGGATCGGGATTGGCCATACGCCACGGATCGTCGATCACGATGGTGCCGCCGGTGCCGTCGCAGTTCGACAGGCTCACCGGGAACACGACGGGCATGAACACCCCACCGGTGAGCGCGCCGGCTCGGGCTGTGGCGTCAGCCGAGGCCGTGAATTGATTGATTCCGAGGACACGGGCGAATGTCGTGCCAAAGCTCTGACTGCCGCCGACGCGCACGCCCTGGGTGCCGACCGGGATGAAGCTGCTTCCGTCGGCCGTTCCGACCCGCGCGGCGAGGGACAGATCGGTCGTCACGATCCCGCTCGCGTCGAGCAGCTGGCCGTGGACGTTCGTGTAGAAGGCCGTGTACGCGTCGAGCCCATTGGCGGCCGCCATGGCATCGGTCGCGGTGAGCACGTCGGCATCGACCTGCGTGCCGCCGCCCAGCCGCTGGGCGATGACCGTCGCCCCGGCATTCGCGACCGAGTCGGCGGCGTTCTGCGCGATGCGTTGGTGCGCGTACGCGTTGCCTCCCTCGAGGACGAGCGACACCCCGCCGATCAGCGCGATCATGGCCATCGCCGCGATGACGATGATCTGACCCCGCTGGCCTCGCTCGGGGCGCGGGACCGGGTTCGATTTCGGGTCGTCCATCGGGGTTTCCTCTCGTCTCGGACGTGGGGTTGGTCGCGACATCACGGCTGCCTCGCGCACTGCGCGGCATCGATTGCGACTGTCGGTGCGCTGAGATCCGTCGGGCAGCTGTACTCGACGGACAGCTGCGACGAGGCGGCCAGGGTGACCCCGCTTCCGAACAGGATGTTGCTGATGAACGGGGTGATCGGGCGATAGGTCGCCTCGAACCGAACGACCGCCAGGCAGCCGACCGCGACGAGATCGTTGCACTGAGGCTTCGTCTTGTCGGGCTTGCCATCGGCCCCGACCTGCCAGAACGTCACGCTAACGCTCGGATCGTCCAGCTCGACGATCGCGGTCTGGCTCTTGGCACGGGCGATGATGCTCGGCTGGTACTGATTGACGATTGCGAGCCGGGCGCCCTCGCGGGCCGCGTTGGTCAGGGTGTTGTAGGCGAAGACGGCCCGCCCCAGGTCGAACAGGGCGACCATGATCAGGAGGAAGATGGGGATGACCAGGGCGAATTCGAGGAGAGCCTGGCCTCGACTCCTGCGAGCCGATGCCATCCGAAGTCGGCGTCGCATGATCATGGCCGGTTCACCGTGACATCGCTGTCGCACGACACCATCGACCCGGCGGTCCGGTCCTGGGCCGTGATGATGAAGTTGCCGTTCGGCGCACCGGGTGCCCGGATGACCACTCCGGTGAAGTTGTTCGTGGAGTTCTGCCAGATGGCCTCGGCTGAATTGAAGTGCACGCCGTCCAGGCTCGGGACCTTGCACATGCCCACCTGGACCGAGATGTAGCCGGTCTTCGTCTCCGTGACCGGACCGGTCGGACTTGGGTACGTCACCGTCAGAGACACGGTGTAGGTGCCGACCGAGTTGTATGTGTGCGAGGGGTTCTGCGTCGCACTGGTCCCCTCGCCGACACCAAAGGTCCATGCCCAGGCCGTTCCGCCTAGTACCGACTGGTCCGTGAATGTCACGGTGGTCCCTGGCGCGATGCTCGTCTGATCCGCGCTGAAGTTCACCGTCGAGGTCACGGTCACCGTGACGCTCATGTAGGCGGTGCTGGAACCCAACAGGTTCGTTGCTTCCATGCTGACAAGGAATGTGCCTGCACCGGTGAAGGTATGGATCAACGGGTCCTGAGCGGAGGAGGTGGAGCCGTCATCGGGGAAAGTCCACAGCCAGGATGTTGGATTGCCGCCAGAGGTGTCGCGGAACTCGACATCGAACGGCGCGATGCCGGAGATCGAGTTCGGCGCGGAGACGGACGTGATCACGCCGTTCCCGCTAAAGGCCGCGTTCGGGGGGCTGCCACTGCCGGCACCGGGCCCCGTCGAGACCATCCCAGTCTTGACCGGGAAGGTGGACTTGGCCGCCACCATGACCGTGCTGCCGACGACGTTCGCGACCCCCGGCGTGATGACACCGAAGCGACAGCCGATCTGGACCTCGCCGGTGTCGCCCACATCGGTGAACAAGCCGTTCCCGGTTTTGTCGGTAAACGTCGGGGTGAAGTCATCGGCGTTGAGTGCGCCGTCGCCATTAGCGTCGACGAGGCGACAGTTGATCGCCGCGGCGTCGGCGATGATCTGGTTGAAGTACTTGGTCTTGAGCTTGGCGTCGTTGGCGACGACGACCCCGTCCCAGGCAGTCGGGTTGTTGCCGGCGAAGTTGGCAGCGATCCGGGACATGTTCTGGAGGTTGATGTAGCCGAGATACACCCGGCCGAAGTCGAGCGCGATCAAGGTCAGGAACAACAGGATCGGGAGGACGAGGGCGAACTCGACGAGGCTCTGGCCTCGTGTGCGTTCGCGTCGCCCACGGAGGAAAGCGGCGGGGCGGGCGTCACCCGGTCGGATGGATCGGAAGCGGATCATCAAGGGTTTCCCTGAGCGGATGGGTCGGTCATGGATCGATGGTCAGCCGACCGCCTTTCACTCTCCCTTGAAACGTTGCGCGCCTGCATAGCCCGGATGGGGTAGCCGGGGTGACCTGATGGTCAGCGTGAACCGGGGCGGGGACGCAACGACGCCGAAACTGAAGAGAGCCGCGACGTCCGTCGCGGCTCTCTTGCTGCCCCCGAGGCCCCGAGTGGAATGCGCTCTCTAATGAATGAGCTGGATCGCGAGCGGGGTGAACTCGCTCGTCGTCGTCGCACTCCCGACCGTCATGTTCTTCGCAACGACGCGCTCCTTGAAGTAACCGACGAGGCAGTTGTCGACTTGCTTCGGGACTGATGTGCCCGGGGGAGATGCCGGCGACGCCAGCGACGGATCGTTGCACTCCACGTGGTGGCTGCCCTGGATGTAGGACTTCTCGAGGTGGAAGACACCGAATGTCTCAAGGAAATACCAGCCCTGTCCGTTGGCGCCGATGTCCGGCGGTGGGCAATTTGTGATGTCATCCTTGGGATTCGCCGGTTCCGCATCACATGTCCCGATGAGCGTCTCGTCCGCCGCCGTGCCCGGATCGTCGGCCTCGGCGTGGAAGATCGGGATGGTGATATCCGTTCCCTCCAGGGTGTCCATCGGGGCATCGAGCGCGGTCTTGGCACCGGTCTCGGTGATCTCATACCAGTGGGGGGTGGAGACCGGCGGGTTCAACTCGGTACCGCGGATCCACCGGTCCAGCTGGGCGACGCCTCCCCCACCGGAGTCCCAGTCGATCCAGCCGACGTTACCGGGCCCATTCGGGCAAAGCGGGATGGCGACGCGATTGTTCGGTCCGAATGGCCATTCCATCCCGGGTGGTGCAATGCCATCGTCGGGAAAGAAGAGCGTCGGAGGCGCGCTCGCGCACTCGGTCAGCAGGATCGGGAACGTCAATGGGATCAGTCCGCCGAACCCCGACTCCTCGGCGAACCCGGTGACGGCGGTCGCCTCGGCCGAGGCCGTAAAGTTCGAGAGACCGATCACGCCGCCGACGTAGGTGCTGAAGGCGCGGCTGCCGCCCACCCTGACGCCCTGCGTGTCCGTCGGGATGACCGCCAGGCCAACGGCCCCGAGTACGTTGCCGTCGACGTCGGTGTAATCGGCGG
>Ga0184625_10000812_pt1 | contig 12429 bp, 13 predicted proteins | sample PLM3_30_b1_FD_133151 | JGI IMG/M metagenome (GOLD analysis project Ga0184625, IMG submission 133151) | Groundwater sediment microbial communities from an aquifer in East River, Colorado, USA - PLM3_30_b1 | ecosystem: Environmental > Terrestrial > Soil > Riparian zone | place: USA: East River... | reverse complement strand
GGGGGTACTCGCGGTCGGGCCGCAGGATCCCAAGTACATAAGGCGTGCCCGATGGAGTTGACTCGATGCGATTCGAAAACAGGTCGCGAGGGCCTCGTGGCGACTCGAGAAATCGGATATCGCCGACGCCTCCGTCGTAGCCGAGTTCTCGAAGCCGCCGGTATACACCCTGAGCCGCGACCACTTCTCGGCCGATCTGCAGATTCGCGTCGATCAGTTTCTGGAAACGTTCGGTGACGTTTCCATGTTCGAGCCACTCGAGCTCATCCGTCGTGAACCACGGAATTCCCGGCCTGCGCTCGCGCATGAAGTACTCGAATGCGTTCTGGACTTGCCAGTTGGTATCGACGCCGTATACCGCACCTGCTTTTAAGCCTGCCGAGGACGCCGGATCCGATACCGGGAGCGACGTGAATTGATTGAGCAGTTCCTCGGCTCGGCGATCCCAGCTTCGATCGACCGCGGGAAACGTGTCGTAGCCGCGCCATGCCGGATAGAGCAGCAGCACCACACCCGCGGCATTCGCCAGGGAACGATTCGACACGCGCGAAAGCATGGCCGCGACCGCTGCGATTCCACAGCCTGCGCAGAGCGCGACGACATAGTGCGCCGGCAGAAAAAAGATATACGCGTCGCCGACGTTGTAGGTCCACGCGAACGCCATGTTGGCCGCGTAAAGCAGCAGGAGCAGCACGCCACGCTTCGGCCAGCGCCAGAGCACATAACAAAATCCGATCGCCGCAAGTGCGACGCCCGGGACTCCGAACTGCTGGCGCACATCGAACCAGTGCATGGCAGGCCGATGCTGCAATCCGGTTTCGGAGACAGTCATGACGAGCGTTTCACGCCAGTCTGCTTTCGTCACGTCGAACCAGAATTTGGCGATCGCCTCGCCGATCGAAGCCGGCGGCTCGAGGTCTGTCCATAAGCCGCGGAAGTTCCACGCGTATTGGAGGGCTCCGAGCGAGGCGATGCCGGCGGCCATCAGCATCATGCGAGGCCGCAGCGGATCTCCGTCGCCGCCGCGACGGTGCATCAAGAGAAAAAGTGTAAAGGCCGGCAGCAGCAGCACCATGCTCAGGTGGTTGCCGAACCCGATCGCGAACACCGCGTAGAACATGGCCAGCCGACCCGCAGTGGGCCGATCGGCCCATGCGATGAGCGCCAGCCCGGCAGCGCCGACGATCAGCAGGTGGAGCGTGTAGACCTCTGCCGTGACCGCCTGGGTCCAGAAGGTGTAGGAAAACCCGAGAAACAGCCCCGCTCCGAGCCCAGCGGTGAGCGATTCACACAGTCGAGCGGCCAGCCAGGCGGCCAGACCTACCGCAAGCGCGCCATAGACCGCTGACGCCAGATTGAGCGCCCGCGCCGGCTCGCCGGGGTGGAGCCACACGAAGACGCTTCCCAGGCCGTAATACAGAGGGTAGGCCTGGCGCGGAATGAGCGTGAGCGACCCAACCCCAGTCTGAAAGGAGGCGCTATCGCCGAGATCGAGGCCAGGGACGAGCGTGGCGTGATAACAGAGGAACGCAATGGCCGCGACGCAGGCGGCGACTAACCCTTGCTGAGGGATCCTGGTTCGGGTGGGGCCGAGCGTGGCGCTTCCTTCGTTTCGATTGGAAAGTTGGCGGCGAGCCATTCTGGAACCCCGCCTTTGAGCACGTGCACCTTGAGGCCCTTCCGCAGCAGCTCCGCGGCCACATGAGTGCTGACCAGCTCGTTTGGATCGGAATCGTAGGCGACGATGTCGGCGCCACTCGGAATGGCCACCGAGTCGATGGCATAGGGCGGCACCCGTATCGCTCCAGGGAGCTTGACGGTGCTGTGTTCGTAGGCGTATTTCAGACGAACATCCAGAATCGTGGGCTTGTCGCCCCGATCGAGACGTTCCTTCAGTTGTTCTTTGCTGATGCGTTCGACGGGCACGGCGCTATTCTCGCTGCGCCTCAGTCAATCGTCAAGTTGCGGCGAGGATCTACGCCGAGCGTCGCTGCGGGGCTTCGCGGGGATGAAACGGCAGCGGACGCGCCGCTCTGGCCGGCTGCTGACGCGCGATCCGCGCCGGCACCGTCACCAGCGCCGCCTCCTCGTGGTGAACGGCCCAGCCGTTCGACCGCTTCCCGCAATGGATGCAGCTCAGGAAGATGGAGCCAGATGAGCAGGTGACGCCGAAGTCATGGCGTCCCGAGAGGTAGCAGTTCAACCAATTCCACATGTAGGCCTCTGTTTGAAGTTCGCGACCTCTTTTATCGCAAAGCGGGTGCCGCACGTTGCGGCGACATGACCAGAACGGCCAGCTGCATATTTTCGAAGGATTTGCATCGGAACCGTTGGCTACGCGTGTTCCGGCGGCGCCTGGAGAATTCTGTCTCGTGACCAAAATTGGAACCTGCGATTACGGCTTTCGTACGAGGCGCGCGGGGAGACGTGGCGCTCTGTGGAATGGCGGTCATTCGACCGAAACAATAGCTGGACGCATGGCTCGCGAAGTCAACATCGGCGATCGCAAGTTCTGGGTGGTTTCAGAACCCGCGGGTCGAGGCTGGAGAGCACAGGTGCTCGAGGTCATCGACGCGAGAGGTATCACGAACCAGCTCGGCATCGAATCGATCGGCGATACACGAAGCATGGCCGACGACCGCGCGGTTGGAAAACTCCAGCACCGCCTCAAAGATCAATCTTTCTAACGCCCGCCGTATCCGCCGGCAGGGTCTCCAGTCTTATCAGGCAGGGCGCGAGACCGCGCGGAGCAGGTCCGTAAAGTTAAAGGGCTTGACGAGATGATCGTCGAAGCCGGCGGCAAGCACGGTCTGACGATCGGAATCGGACGCGAGCGCGGTGAGCGCGATCGCGAAACTGCGATGGCCGTTTGCGGAAGGCGCGCCCCTGATGCTTCGCAGCACTTCATAGCCATCCATTCCCGGCATGGCGAGATCGCAGATGAGAATGTCGAAGGGCTGCTGGCGCCAGTGATCCACCGCCTCAAATCCTGACGCCGCCTGGATCACCCGGGCGCCCGTCACCGCCAGCGCTTTCGACGCGATTTCCCGGCTGTCACTGTCGTCGTCCACGACGAGAATACGCATGCCGGACAGGTTCGGCCGTTCGGCAGAATCGCCAGATGCCGCGGCAGCATCGGTCATCGGCACCCTTGGCAGCGTCAGGGTGAAGCGGCTGCCATGGCCGCGGCCGACGCTCGTTGCCTTCAGGCCGCCGCCATGCAATTCGGTAATCTCCTTGGCGATGGCCAGTCCCAGGCCAAGGCCGCCATACTCGCGCGTCGTGGACTGGTCGGCTTGTCGGAAGCGATCGAAGATGTAGGGCAGAAATTCCCTCGAAATTCCGATTCCCGTGTCCGCGACGACAATCGAGCAGTTGCGCTCGTCGCCGGCGAGCTCGACGCTCACCGTGCCGCCGGACTCGGTGAACTTGACGGCATTTGAAAGCAGGTTCCAGATCACCTGCTGCAAGCGATCCCTGTCACCCGAGATCATCGCCGGCGATGACGGCAGCGTCGACTGCAGCGTCACGCCCTTTGCGGCCGCGGCAGTGCGGACGACGTCGAGCGCCGCTTCAACGACGGAACGCAGGTCCACCGGTTTGGTTCGCAGTTGGAGCTTGCCGGTGACGACGCGCGACAGCTCGATCAAATCTTCCACCACACGCGCCTGCGACTGGGCGTTGCGCTCGATACTCGCCAGCGCGCGTTGAACGGTCGCGGGATCCATGTCGGTCGTGCGGATGATCTGGAGCCAGCCGAGCATGGCGTTGAGCGGCGTCCGCAGCTCGTGAGAGACGGTGGCAAGGAACTCGTCCTTGACCCGATTGCTTTCCTGCGACTTCAGCAGCAGCTCGTTTCGCTCGACGTCTTTCTTCTGGATCACTCCGAGCATCGTGTTGAACGAATTGACCAGGCGTCCCACCTCGTCGCCAGTCCTTACCTCGGCTCGCGTTGAGTAATCCGCGCTGGCCGCGACGCGGTCGAGAGTCGATGCCAAGTCGACAATCGGGGTCGACAGATAACGCTGCACGTAGTGGGTGAGACCTATGGCGACGAGAAACCCGCAGACCAGCGCAAGGAATCCCACCATCGATTGCTGCCGCATCCAGCTGAACAAGTTCAGATAATTGCCGCGGATATACACCGTGCCAACGGGATCGGCTCCCGCCATTGCCTGGGTGACCGCAATCGGCACTGTCAGAGGCGTCACGGCCGGCCACGCGGGTGGGCACGTGAACTGGTCGCGCTCGAAGCGGCTAAATAGCGCGCCCGTCTTGTCGTAGACGCATACCGAGTCGATGTTCGGCCGCACCCGCAATGCCTGCACGATCTCGTCGACAACTGTCTTGTCTCCGAACGCGAGCCCGGCGCCGGTGTTGTCCGCGACGACCATCGCCTGCGACTCGACGTCGGCGTGCTGGTTCCGGCGGGCGGCCATGTATGTCGAAAGGAGCGACGCGAGTATCGCCACGAGCAGCGCGAAAATTGCCGGCACGAGGCCGAGCGTCAGCGTTTTTCTCGCAATCGGTTGGTCTCTAAACGGCCGCATCAGGATCCGGTTGTCTCAACGATATCGAAATGGTTCGTGTTTTGCACCATCGCTCTGTGGAGGACAGATGGCTGTTGCGCCGATTCGCTTCACGCTGTGTTGGATCGTCTTTCCGATTATGCGTCCGAGACTGCATCGGTTGTGAGTGTCTATCTCGACCTGAAGCCGGAACAGCCGGCACAGCCCTTCAAGGCGTTCCTCCAGGATGCCATGAAGGAACACCAGGACGTCGCGAAGGACCTCGAGAAGATTCTCGCCTTTATCGATACCGAAAAACCGTCGTCTCAGGCGCTGGCGATGTTTCTTTCGTCATCAGAGCCCGCTCTGTTCGAAACCGTGCGTTTGGAAGCCCCTCTGGGCGGCCACCGCCTCTATATCGATCGTGAGCCCCACGTCTTTCCGCTCGAGCGGCTCGCCGATCAGTATCAAAGCTATGCGGCGTTGCTGGTCAATACCAATGCCGCACGTCTGTATGTGTTTTCAGCCGGCGCCGCCGAGCGGCAGATGGTGGTGAAAAACAAGAAAGGCAAGCGGGTGTCTGCGGGAGGATGGTCGCAGGCGCGCTACCAGCGCCGGGTCGAAAACCTGCACGTCAAGCACATGAAGGAAGTCGCCGAGGCTGTCGATCGCCTCGTGCGAGAGGAGAACATCGCGAGAATTCTGGTCGGCGGCGACGACGTCGCGCTGCCGCTGTTGCGCGAGCAGCTTGCCCCGGCAACGCTGCAGATGCTCACCGAAGTCGGCGGAGTCGACATCAAGACAGCCGACAACGATCTGTTTCGGGTGACGCTCGACGCATTCCGAGAGGCGGATCAGCAGAGCGATCAGGATCGCGTCGATGCGGTGCTGAACGCCTATCGCTCCGGCGGGTTGGGGACTATCGGGCTGGCAGGCGTGCGGGCAGCGCTCGAGCGCGGACAGGTCGATCGTCTGCTCGTCCCGGCAACGCCATCCAGAAGTGTCGCCGTTGAGGCGTCCACCGATGCTGATGCAACGGGGCCCAAGGAAATGCGCAGCGAGCTCGACGAGACGGCCGTCGAGGAGCTCGTCACGCTGGCGCGCCGCACGGACGCCGAGATCACGTTTATCGAGGATGCGAGCCTGCTGGTGCAGGCGCGCCACGTCGGCGCGATGCTCAGATACAGAATTTAGGCGCTACAGCCACTTGGCTTGTTTGAACTTGACGTAGAGCGTCACGCAGAGACCGATGATTACGGCGAGCACGAAGGGATATCCGAGCCGCCACCGCAATTCCGGCATGAAGGTGAAGTTCATGCCGTAGATTCCGGCGATGGCCGTCGGCACGGCAAAAATGGCGGCCCACGCGGCCAGCCTGCGCGTGTCTTCGTTCTGGGACACAGACACCAATGACAGGTGGGCTTCGAGCGCCGTTCCCAGCAAATCGCGCACGCCGTCGATCATGTCGTTGATGCGCAGCGTGTGATCGTACACGTCACGGAAATACGGGCGCACCTGCGTCTGAATCAAGTCCTCATCGTCGAGCCGGATCAACCGTGCCGCCAGCTCGATGACCGGCGCCACCACGCGCTTCAACGCAATCAAATCGCGCTTCAGCTTGTAGATTTGCGTGGTCGTGCGGCGGCTGAATGGCTGCGTGAACACGCGCTGCTCGAGCGTCTCGAGCTCTTCCCCCAAAGCGTCGACGATAGGGAAGTACTGATCCACGATGAAGTCCATGATGGTGTACAGCACGAAGGCTGGACCTTGCTTGAGCAGCTCGGGCGTCGACTCCGCTCGGGTACGCACCTGCGAGAAGGAGGTAGCGTATCCGTGCCGCACTGTGACGATGAAATTGCGGCCCAGGAACATGTGTACTTCGCCGTAGCGCACGTCGCACGGTTTCTCCGGCTCGGGATCCTCGATCTGCGCCGTGCGCAGGACGACAAACAGCGAGTTGTCGTAACGCTCAACTTTGGGCCGCTGGTGCGCGGACAGCGCATCTTCAATCGCCAAATCGTGGAGTCCGAATTCCTCCTGAATTTTTCGGAGGAGCGGCTCGTTCGGCTCGTAGAGGCCGATCCAGACGAACGTGTCGGAGCGTTCGAGGACGTCGCTGATGTCGTCGAGGGCGACCTCGCCGATCCTCCGTCCGTTCGAATAGGCGACGCTCGCGATAACGGTGCCGCCGGCCGCCAGTGCTGTCTGGGACACAACGTCATTGTAGTAGCATGGCGGCCATGCGCCACCTCGCCTTTGCCGACACGTTGACCTCTCTCGCTTCCTTCGGAGTGCGAGCGCAAGCTCCAAAGTCGGTTCCGCCGTCCGTTTCGAAGGCGCCGCAATACGGCTATACGGTCGTGCGCAGCTATCCCCACGATCCGAAGGCGTACACGCAGGGCCTCGAGTACTTCGACGGCTTTCTCTACGAAGGCACGGGGTTGAAGGGCAACTCCGCCGTCCGCAAGGTCGAGCTCGAGACCGGCAAAGTCGTTCAGGAAACCAAGTTGCACCCGCAATATTTCGGCGAAGGCATCACCATCTCGCAGGGGAAGGTCTTCCAGTTGACGTGGCAGGACCGTGCCGGGTTTGTCTATGACGCGAAGACGCTGAAATTCATCAGGAATTTCAGTTACTTCGGCGAGGGATGGGGACTGACGCACGATCCTGCCGGGCTCATCATGAGCGACGGGACGAGCACGCTGCGGTTTCTCGAGGTGACGCGATTTCAGGAGCGGCGCAAGCTCAAGGTGATGGATGCCGGTGTGCCGATCGAGCGGCTCAACGAGCTCGAGATGATCCGCGGCGAGATCTGGGCCAACGTCTGGCAGACCGATTACATCGTCCGTATATCGCCGAAAGACGGGCGAGTCGTCGGCTGGATCAATCTCAAAGGGCTGCTCGGCGGGCCGATGGCGAAGCTCAGCCCGGACGCCGTGCTCAACGGGATCGCGTTCGACGCCCAGAAAAATCGCATCTTCGTAACCGGGAAGCTGTGGCCGCGACTGTTCGAAATTACAGTGAAGTAGCTATTTCGGGGTCCCCTTGCCCAGTGCAACCGGCAACTTCGGGATCATCGGCCCCAGCGCTCCGAGCGAGGCCAGATCGACCCGGCCGACGACGTTCACCACCGTCAGCTCGTTGTCTTCTGCGGATATCACCACGAGGCCTCCCGTCGTCTCCCGCTCCTTCCAGAAATAGATCTCTGTCAGCTCGCGTTTTTCGCGAACGCTGACGACCCGCGACCATCCGGGGCCGGATACCTGTTTGCGGATGATGTCGATGTCCGATTCGGCGTACATGTTGGGTCCGCCGAATTCGAAGCTCTTCACGTAAATGCCGGTGATGCCGCCGAGCAGCTCCCTCATCTTCTCAGTGTCCGAGCCCTTACCGGCCAGGAAGCCTGCTGCCTGCTTGAGCATGGCCGTATCGGCGCTGACGTCGACGGTCTCGGTCGCCTTCTCGGCCAGCTTATTGAGGTGATCGAGCTGCAGCCGGGCTCCCTGAGCGAGCGCCGTCCGTGGGACTAGCAGCGCCGCGATGATCAAACAGTAGTTACCGAGGGCTCGTGTGGTCATATCGGGTAATCTCCTCTACCTTGGTCTGGGCCGCCGAAATCTTCTCGCTCGCGATCTGCAGCGCCAGCACGACCTCGCGCGCCGCCTGCTCCGTTTGCGCCTGAAGCTCGCGCGCCTGCTGTTCCTGTTGCCGGTGTATGTAATAGGTTCCGCCGAACACGAGCATCAATGTTGCGGCGACGGGCAGGGCGACGCGCGGCCAGATCCCAATCGTCGCGCGTGTCCGCACAGTGTCGCCTGCGGCGATACGCGACAGCACTTTGTCGTGAAAGCCGCTCGGCGGATCTTTTCGTCGCAGCGCCCGACGAAGTTCCTGTTCAAGATTCATAAACGTGGCCTCTGTCTGCCAGCTTGCGACGAAGCGCGTCCATCGACCGCCGCAAATGGCTCTTGACCGTATTCAGCGGCATGTCGACGATCGCGGCGATCTCTGACAGGTCGAGATCTTCTTGAAAGCGGAGCGTTACGACCATACGCGCATCTGGCGCCAATTCGCCAACGAGCGACTGGAGTAGTTCGTCGAGCAGCGGATCGCCGAAACGCGGTGACACGTGAGGTTCGTGCGAATCCTCCATCGGCAACTCCCGGCGGCGCTGCGAGCTCCTGACCCTGTCGATGCAGCGATTGCTGGTCACCCGCCGCAGCCAGAAGATGAGATGCCTCGCCGATTGGACGCTCGACAGGTGCTGGTGGAGGGCCAGGAAGACATCCTGCGCGAGCTCCTCGGCCTCGGCCTGGCTTCGAAGGAAGTGGAACGCCAGCCCGAACACCATCGCCTGATGCTCACGCACGATCACGGCGAAGGCGGCTTCGCTGCCCGTCTGTGCGTCCGCCAGAAGCTGGTCCTCCGAAACAGGAACTTGCGGCGACGGGACGGCCGTTGGCATCTGTATCTAATACGTCGATGGGCCGGCCAGGGGTGCAATGGAGGGCAGGGCAGGGCGAACGGGCCAGAGGATCGGCCTCACCCGGCTTGGGTCTAGGACACGCGGGCGAGGCCAGCCGGCGGGTTCGTCCTGACCTGGCGTGTCTCTGACGTCGCTGCTGCGTCCAGCCCAAAGACATAAACGCCGTTGAGGCCGAGCATGAAACGCTGCGATGACAGCAAAGAGAACCCTGCGCGCTTGAAGAGCTCGAGAAGCTGCTGCCTGGTGAAGCCGTAGACCTCGCCGGGCCGCATTCCGCGATCGCGTTGGTCCGCGTCCCACGGCGCTCGGAGCCAATGCCAGACTCTCGACGTGCGGGGAGTCAGCATGGTGATGACGACGCGGCCGCCGGGACGCAGGAGGCGGCGGCATTCGTCCAGCACCGCGGCGCGATTGGGAATGTGGTTGAGCGCGGCAACGATCGTGATCGTGTCGAATGTGCCGGATTCCCACTGGAGCGTCGCGGTATCCGGGACGATGAGGTCCGCGCCGGGCCACGGGTGCACGTCGATCCCGACGCCGTTCTCGTAGTGGCGGACCAGCATGTTCGATCCGCAGCCAACGTCGAGAAGGCGTCCGTTGACGTATGGCAACACGGCTTTGAGACGCCTGAGTGCGAGCGTTTCACCGAGCGCATCGTGCATAAAGCAACGTATCGGATGAAAAGGATGCCGGCAGAAGGCAACGCAATATACACCTGCGCGCGTGCCCGGACAACATGGTTTCGATGTGGTAAAATCCGGGTTTGCACCGGCCGCAACTGGTGCAACAGGGTGGGCGGCTAGCTCAGCTGGGAGAGCGCCGCGTTCGCAATGCGGAGGTCAGGAGTTCGATCCTCCTGCCGTCCACCAAATTCCTTCAACGCTTTCCATGCCACAAATCAGACGTTTAGGCGTGCTCACCGGCGGCGGAGACGCTCCCGGGCTGAACGCCGTGATTCGTGCGGTCGTCAAAACCGCATGCAATACCGGCATCGAAGTGCTGGGCATTGAAGACAGCTTCGACGGGCTCATCGAGGCTGGCCGCACCCGGGTCCTCACCCCCAAGGACGTGACCGGCATTCTGCGCCTGGGGGGGACGATTCTGGGGACCACCAATCGCGGCAATCCCTTTGCCTATCCAGTGTCGACCACCGATGGGAAGATGGACTACTCGGAGCGCGTCATCGAGAACTTTCACAAGTTCGGCCTCGATGCGCTGGTGGTGATCGGTGGAGACGGCACTCTGGCGATTGCCCATCAGCTGTCCATGAAGGGCATTCCGATCGTCGGCGTCCCGAAAACCATCGATAACGACATCGTCGGCACCGTCAGCTGCTTTGGGTTCGACACCGCCGTGAACTTCGCCACCGACGCCATCGACCGGTTGCATTCCACCGCCGAGGCGCACCATCGCGTCATGGTGGTCGAGGTAATGGGGCGGTACGCAGGTTGGATCGCGTTATACGCCGGCGTGGCGGGCGGCGCCGATGTCATCCTGATTCCCGAGATCCCATTCGATCTGAACAACGTGGCTCAGCGGCTGCGCGAGCGCGAGAAATTCGGGGCCCGCTTCAGCATCGTGGTTGTCGCTGAGGGCGCCGTGCCGATTGGTGGGACAGTCACCCTGATCGCCGAAGGCGATGCCGCGACTGCGGAACGCCTCGGGGGGGTCAGCGCGACGTGCGCGCGGCAGCTCGAGAAGCTGACCGGCAAGGAGGCGCGCTACGTCGTGCTGGGCCACCTGCAGCGAGGCGGCACGCCGACGAGCCACGATCGCGTTCTCGCCACACGATTCGGCGGCAAGGCCGTCGAATGTGTGCTGAACGGCGAGTTCGACGTCATGGTGGCATCTCAGCCACCTGACATCGTCACCGTGCCGCTCGAAGTTGTGGGCGGGAAACAGAAGCGCGTGCCGCGGGACTACGATCTCATCCGCACGGCACGCGCGTCGGGTATCACCTTCGGCGACGGAGTCGCCACGAAGTGCTGACGATCCACCGAGTCCTACGAGTCCGCCTGAAGGCGGACGCTACTTCTGGCGCTACTTCTTAACCGGCGCGAAGCTCTCGATCGTCTTCGAGAACGCCGTCAACTCCTGAGGAGCCGGCGCGCCGCCAAAGAGCACGGCTCGGGAGCTGGCACCCTCGCCGTACATGTCCCTCATGTCGCCGTCGGCGGTCTCGATCACCGCGCCTTCGATCGAAGCGCCTGCGAACAACCCTTTGCTACGCGAATAGGTCAGAATCTGCGCGTTCAACTTGAGGTCGGTCGCGGCCCCGGCTTCGCGTCCGATCGGACCCGCGGCAGCCGATACGTCTCCGCCGAGCTTGACCTTGCTGCTGAGCAGGCTGCGGGCGCTCTCGGGCGTCATGAATACCATGACGTAGTCCGTCGCCTCGGCGCCGATCTGCAGACCGAAACTCGCCCCACCCATATTCAAAAAGGCCGGTGCGCTCCAGCCGTCCGCCCCACGACAGACGACCACGCCGCGCCCACCACGGCCGCCAACGCCGAACGCCGCCTTGATCACCTGCGGGAACACGGCGATGCAGTCGGCGTCGTCGAGAATACCCCGCGGAATGGCTTTGTCGGGCGCGCTCATGATCTCGCGGAAAATCGTTGCCGCTTTTGTCGTCTGCTGGATTTCGTCGTGCGTGTCCTTGGCAACCGTCTGGGCAAATCCTGTCGCAACCATGCCCATAACGAGGCACAGCGACACGTTCATGTACAACTTCTTCATGCTTACTTCCTCCAGGACAGGGAGGTGCAAGACTAGTGCCCGAGGAGATCGGCGTCCTTCTTTTTCTGTGAGTCGTCGATGAGCTTGACGTGCTGATCGGTAATCTTCTGAACCTCGTCGAGGCCCTTTCGCTCGTCGTCTTCCGAAATCTTCGAGTCCTTGAGCAGCTTCTTCAATCGTTCATTCGCATCGCGCCGGACGAGGCGCACCACGTTGCGGCCCTCTTCGGCCAGCTTGTGGACATGGCGCGACAACTCCTTGCGCCGCTCGTCGGTGAGCGATGGAATGGGGACGCGGATCACCTTGCCGTCGTTAGCGGGATTCAAGCCGAGATCGGAGATGCGGATCGCACGCTCGACTGCGGCGAGCGTCGTCGGGTCGAACGGCTGCACGACGATTAAGGAAGGTTCGGGAATGGAGAGGCCGGCAACCTGGTTGAGCGGCATCTTCGTGCCGTAGGCCTCGACCTGCACGTGGTCGAGCAGGGCGGTCGACGCCCGGCCGGTGCGCACGCCAGCCAGTTCGTGTTTGACGTGCTGGAGCGCAACGTCCATCCGCTTGTTTACCTCGGCAAACAATCCCTTCAGATCGTTGACGTCCATTGGTCGCTCCTCTGTGTGCCGCCGGTGTTGCGTCCCGCGCCGCGCGCGGCTACGCCGTGACGATTGAGCCGATCGGCTCGCCCATAACAGTGCG
>Ga0184625_10000811_pt1 | contig 12430 bp, 12 predicted proteins | sample PLM3_30_b1_FD_133151 | JGI IMG/M metagenome (GOLD analysis project Ga0184625, IMG submission 133151) | Groundwater sediment microbial communities from an aquifer in East River, Colorado, USA - PLM3_30_b1 | ecosystem: Environmental > Terrestrial > Soil > Riparian zone | place: USA: East River... | reverse complement strand
GGCGCGTTCGTGCCGGGCGGGGTGACGCCGCGGCTGCACGGCGACGCGAACGACTACGTCGGCAAGGGGCTATCGGGCGGACGCCTGGTGTTGCGTCCCGATGAGGCGGCGCCGTTCGTCTTCGATGATGGCGCGGACGAGGCACAGATCATCGCGGGCAACACGATTCTCTATGGTGCGACGGCCGGAGAGCTGTTCGCACGGGGACGGGTCGGCGAGCGGTTCGCGGTGCGCAACTCCGGTGCCGCGGCGGTCGTCGAGGGCATCGGTGACCACGGTTGCGAGTACATGACTGGCGGCACGGTCGTCGTGCTCGGCCCGACCGGGCGGAACTTCGCCGCCGGGATGTCGGGCGGTTTCGCCTACGTCTGGCAACTGGATCCGTCGCGGGTCAACGCCGAACTGGTTGACCTCGTCGAGGTGTCTGGTGAACACTCGGCGACGCTGCGGGACCTGGTGGAGCGTCACCGCGCCGAGACGTCGTCCCCGATCGCGGGTCGGTTGCTCGACAACTGGTCGCGGGCACTGCACGAGTTCACCGCCGTCGTGCCGCGCGACTACCAGCGGGTGGTCCGGGTGATCCGCGCGGTCCAGGCGGCCGGCCGCGAGATTGACGAGACCGTGATGGCGGAGCTGGCCCATGCCTGACCCGAACGGTTTCCTGCGCTATGACCGCCGGCTGCCGGCCCGCCGGCCGGTCCCGCTGCGCCTGCTCGACTGGCACGAGGTCTACCCGCCGGCGGGCGACGAGCTGGTCCGCGAGCAGGCCACCCGATGTATGGACTGCGGCGTCCCGTTCTGCCACGACGGCTGCCCGCTCGGCAACCGCATCCCCGACTGGAACGACCTTGTCCGTACGGGTGCGTGGGAGTTCGCCAGCGAGGCGCTACACGCCACGAACAACTTCCCGGAGTTCACTGGGCGGTTGTGTCCGGCACCGTGCGAGGCCTCGTGCGTCCTCGGCATCGGCGGCATGGACGACCCGGTCGCGATCAAGTTGGTCGAGGTCGAGATCATCAACCGGGCGTTCGCGGCCGGAACGGTCACGCCCCGTCCCGCGCCGGAGTCCTCCGGCAAACGGGTGGCGGTCGTCGGTTCGGGTCCGGCCGGGCTCGCCGCCGCTCAGCAGCTCGCCCGGGCCGGGCACGGCGTCACGGTGTACGAGCGCGACGACGCCCTCGGCGGCCTTCTGCGCTACGGGATTCCCGACTTCAAGCTGGAGAAGCACCACATCGATCGGCGGGTGGAACAGCTCGCGGCCGAGGGCGTGCGATTCGTGACGGGGTGTGCCGTCGGGGTGGACGTTGCGGTTGACGAGCTGCGCGCCTCGTACGACGCCGTCCTGCTCGCGTGCGGGGCACTCGCTGCCCGCGACACGCCCGAGACGCCGGGGCGGGGCCTGCGGGGGGTCCATCTCGCGATGGAACACCTCGTCGGTTCCAACCGCCACGTCGCAGGCCTCGCGGCTGCTGCACAGATCGACGCGGCCGGCAAGAACGTCGTCATCATCGGCGGCGGGGACACGGCGGCCGACTGCCTCGGCGTCGCCCACCGCCAGGGCGCCGCCGGAGTCGCTCAGCTCGACATCTATCCACAGCCACCGTCCACACGCGACGATGGCCGCGACCCGTGGCCGACGTGGCCGTGGATCCTGCGTAACTACCCGGCCCACGAGGAGGGCGGCGAGCGCGTCTTCGCGGTCGCGGTGCGGGAGTTCATCGGCGACGCGGACGGGCACGTTCGGGCCGTGCGGGTCGCTGAGGTGAGCGTGGAGAAGGTCGGCGGGCGCAGGGTCGTCACCGTTCTGCCGGACTCGGCGCGCGACCTCCCGGCCGACCTTGTGTTGCTGGCGATCGGCTTCGATGGCACGGAGGAGGGTCCGTTGCTGGACCAGCTCGGCCTCGCCCGTGCTGGCGCGGCGATCGAGTGCGGACCGGATTGGCAGACCGGCGCCGCGGGCGTCTTCGTCGCCGGCGACATGCACCGGGGCGCCTCGTTGATCGTGTGGGCCATCGCCGAGGGCCGGGCCGCCGCGGCGGCGATCCACTCCTACCTCGGCGCGCCCGGCTCGCTGCCCGCGCCGGTCACCCCGGCGGCTCAGCCTCTTGCGGTCTCTTCGTCGATCTAGGGTCTATTCGCGTGAGTTGATCCCTAATCACGCGACTAACCCCTTGATCGATGGTCGGCCCGGGCGGCAGTCTAGGCTCTAGGCGTGAATCGTCGCGCGAAGATCGTGTGTACCCTTGGCCCGGCGGTCGATGGCCCGGAGCGTATTCGCGAGCTCGTCTCGGCCGGCATGGACGTGGCGCGGCTGAACTTTAGCCATGGCGATCACGCCGAGCACCAGCAGCGGTTCGTGTGGGTCCGAGAGGCCGCGGCGGCCGGCGAGCATCCGGTCGGGATCCTCGCCGACCTACAGGGTCCCAAGATCCGTCTCGGCAGGTTTGCGGCCGGGCCAGTGTACTGGGCCAACGGTGAGACGGTCGTGATCACAGGCGACGACGTCGAGGGTACGCACGACCGGGTCTCTTGCACCTACCGAAAGCTGCCCGACGAGGTGCGCCCCGGCGATCGCCTCCTGATCGACGACGGCAAGGTCGCCGTCGACGTCGTCACCGTCGACGGTCCGGACATCTCCTGCCTGGTCGTCGAGGGCGGCGAGGTTTCGAACAACAAGGGCATATCGCTGCCCAACGTCGCGGTGAGTGTGCCCGCACTGTCCGAAAAGGACGCCGCTGATCTGAGATTCGCACTCACCCTGGGCGTCGACATGGTCGCGCTCTCGTTCGTCCGCTCCCCTGACGACATCAAACTCGTGCACGAGATCATGAACGAGGCCGGCCGTCGGGTGCCGGTCATCGCGAAGATCGAGAAGCCGGAGGCGGTGGCCCGGCTCGAGCCCATCGTCAACGCCTTCGACGGCCTCATGGTCGCGCGCGGCGATCTCGGCGTGGAGTTGCCGCTCGAGCAGGTGCCGTTGGTGCAGAAGCGGGCCGTACAGCTGTGCCGGGAGCAGGCCAAGCCCGTCATCGTGGCGACCCAGATGCTGGACTCCATGATCGAGAACGCCCGGCCCACCCGCGCGGAGGCCTCCGACGTGGCGAACGCGGTGCTCGATGGCACCGACGCCGTGATGCTCTCGGGCGAGACGAGCATCGGCAAGTACCCGATCCTCACTGTGCAGACCATGGCACGGATCATCCGGACCACCGAAGCCGGCGACATCAGTGTGCCGCGGCTCGGCCATGACCCGAAGACGCGCGGCGGGGCCATCACGGCGGCCGCCTCGAATATCGCGCGGGCGGTCAACGCTCGGGCGCTGGTCGCTTTCACCCAGACTGGTGACACAGTGCGGCGGCTGTCTCGGCTGCACTGCGAGCTGCCGCTGCTCGCCTTCACGCCGGACGCCTCGGTTCAGAACCAGCTCACGCTGGCGTGGGGGGTGGAGACCTTCCTCGTGGACTTCGTGGAGCACACCGACGATATGTTCCAGCAAGTCGATCATGCGCTGCTGGGTCTGGGCCGGGGACAGGTCGGAGACCTTGTCGTCGTCGTCGCGGGCAGCCCGCCCGGCACACCGGGGTCGACCAACACGCTGCGCATCCATCAGCTGGGTTCGCTCTCGTGACAGATCCTGTCCTCAGTGGACAGGCGGCCGTTGACGCGCTGCTCGAACTCCTGGACCTACGGCGCCTCGATGATGATCGGTTCGAGGGCATGAGCCCGCCGGTCGGGCCGCAGCGGGTGTACGGGGGCCAGGTCGCCGCGCAGGCTCTGGTCGCGGTGGGCCGAACCGTCGATCCGGCCCGGTTGGTCCATTCGCTACACAGCTACTTCGTGCGGCCCGGGGACCCGGCCGAGGCGATCGTGTACGGCGTGGAGAACATCCGCGACGGCCGGTCCTTCTCGGTGCGCCGCTGCGTGGCGTACCAGCACGACAAGCCGATCTTCCTCATGGCCGCGTCGTTCCAGCGGCAGGAGACCGGCCTCGACCACCACGCCCCCGCCCCGCTGGACGTGCCGACGCCCGACGAGGTGCCGACGATGACCGAGCGCCTGTCACCCTATCCGGAACGGCTCGGCATCTGGTCGGTCATTCCGCGCCCGATGGATGTGCGATACGTCGGCGAGCCGGGCTGGGTACCACCGGGAGGCCGCCCTGCGGATATACATCAGCGGGTGTGGATGCGTATTGACGGCAAGCTCTCCGACGACCCGCTGGTACACGCCGCCGCGCTGACGTTCGCCTCCGACCTGACGCTGCTCGACTCCGTACTATCGGTGCACGGCGAAGTGTGGGGGCCGGGCGGCATGGTGGGAGCCAGCCTCGACCACGCACTGTGGTTCCATCGGCCGTTCCGAGCCGACGAGTGGTTCCTCTATGACTGCTGGAGCCCGTCGGCGTCGGGCGCCCGCGGCCTAGCCACCGGCCGGATGTTCACTGAGGACGGTCGAAACATCGCCACCGCGGTTCAGGAGGGATTGCTGCGCCGGGTCGGTGGCTGACGCCCACTCGAGCGCCCCACTCGAGCGCCGATCATGACCTGGAGGTCATGATCGGCGCCTTTTGGCGACGGCCACATCATGATCGTGGCGATCTTGGGACCGCGATGCCGTGATATCCGTCGCCGGTAGAGGCAGAAGCGCACAGCGTGAGGAACATAATCTCCTTGTGCGCCTCAACGCCCGCGTGGACTATGCCCTGCGTGCCGTCGTCGAGCTGGTTGCGGCCGACGGCACCGCCGCCCGGCCGGTGACCGCTGAGCGGCTCGCCAGCGGGCAGGCGATCCCGCCAAAGTTCCTCGAGAGCATCCTTCTGCAGCTGCGCCGGGCCGGCATCGTGCACTCGCAGCGCGGGCCTGATGGCGGGTACTGGCTCGCCAAGCCGGCTGACGAGATCTCCCTCGCCGACGTCATCCGGATCATCGACGGTCCGCTCGCCAATGTGCGGGGCCAACGGCCGGAGGACCTGGGCTACCACGGTGCAGCGGCAGCCCTGCAGGAGGTCTGGATCGCCCTTCGGGCCAGCGAGCGGGAGATCCTCGAGCTGGTCACCATCGCCGATGTGGTGACGGGCAAACTGCCAAAGCGGGTACGCACGCTGGCCGCCGACCCGCGCGCCTGGGTCTGACTTGTCTGGGTGTAATCGGCCCCTGATGTAACTCGGTCGACACGTTGACTCGGCGCCGCGACCATGGCGGACATGACGGAGGTGTTGTCAGCGGTGCCGGTGGGGTCGGGCGGCAACCGGCTCGTCTGGGCGGCCACGCCCGAACCAGTGCGACGCTCGATCGAGGAGCACCTGGGCGCAGCCGTGGTCGATGCCCACAGCCAGACGGGCGGCTTCTCCCCAGGTCTCGCCGCGCGGCTGCTCCTCGCCGACGGGCGCCGGTTCTTCGCCAAGGCCATCGGGACCTCGCGCAATCCACTCTCGCCCGACATGTTCCGCCGCGAGGCGCGCATCGCGGCCGCGCTGCCGCCCGAAGCGCCGGTGCCGCGCCTGTTGTGGACCTACGACGACGGTGACTGGGTGGCGCTGGTCTTCGCCGACGTGGAGGGCCGCACACCGGCTGAGCCGTGGACTCGGCCGGAACTGGATCGGGTTCTGGCCGCCCTGCCGGGACTGTGGGAATCGTTGACTCCTGCGCCAACACAGACCACGACGATCGCCGAGGACTGGGCCGCGGACTTCCAGGAGTGGTCCGCACTTGCCGCGATGGCGTCGATCCCCGCCGGACTCGTCGCGGCCGATCCCTGGGCGGCCGCGCGACTGGACCAGCTCGCAGCGCTGGAGTCCGCCTGGTCGACGGTCGTGGAGGGAACCACGCTGCTGCACGGCGACCTTCGCGCGGACAACATCCTGCTCACCAAGGACCGCGTCGTGTTCGTCGACTGGCCCGGCGCGTTGGTCGGGCCGGCCTGGGCGGACCTGCTCTTCCTGCTCCCGAGCGTTGGCATGCACGGGATCGACCCCGAGGAGATCTTCACGGCACACCCGGTCGCTCGCACGGCCGACCCCGACGCCGTCACGTCGCTTCTAGCCGGCCTCGCCGGCTACTTCATCGCCGCATCCTTGCAGCCCCCGCCGCCCGGTCTGCCCCGGGTGCGCCACTTCCAGCTCGCCCAGGGCCGTGCCGCGCTCTCCTGGCTCCGCACCCGCCTGAGCTAGCGGGCAAGATCCCCGTGATCACGCTCTGACCGTCGCGAAACAGCGTCGATCATGACCTCCAGGTCATGATCGACGGAGGGGTTTGATCGGAGGGGGAGTTCGGAGGGGGAGTGGTGAGGCGTTGGCACGTCTCAGGTAATGGGCCCGCGTTGACTCCTGTCCCCTTCTCAGGCAGTCTCCTATCAATCCGGTAGGAAATCTAGAGAATGAGGATGGTCATGAGGAGAGTTGCCGCACAACGGTGGGCGGGGTTGGTGATGAGCGCCGTAGTCGCTCTGACGGGCCTCGCAGCCTGTGGCGGCGGCGGTTCCTCGGCCGGCGGGAACACCGCGCGGGTCACGCTGCGTCTTGGGCACTTCCCCAACCTGACCCACGCCACCCCGATCGTCGGGATCGAGAAGGGCATCTTCGCGGAGAAGCTGGGCGCGAACGTCGACCTGCAGGTCAAGACTTTCAACGCCGGCCCGGAGGCGGTCACGGCGCTGATCTCGGGAGCCCTGGACGCCACATTCATCGGCCCGAACCCGGCGATCAACGCCTGGTCGCAGTCGAACGGCCAAGCCGTCAAGCTCGTGGCCGGATCGGCGTCAGGTGGTGTTTTCTTCGTCACCAAACCGGAGATCACCAAGGTGGAGGACTTGCGCGGTAAGGCCATCGCGACGCCCCAGCTCGGCAACACTCAGGACGTCGCGCTGCGCTACTGGCTCAAGCAGAAGGGCCTCAACACCACAAAGGAGGGTGGCGGCGACGTCTTCATCAAGCCACAGGACAACGCGATCACGGTGGACACCTTCCGGACCGGGGCGATCGACGGTGCCTGGGTGCCGGAGCCGACCGCCTCGCGTCTCATCGCGGCCGGCGGCAAGGTCCTGCTCGACGAGCGCGACCTGTGGCCCGGCGGGAAGTTCGTCATCACTCACCTGCTGGTGAGCACGAGGTTCCTCAACCAGCACCGGGACGTCGTCAAGAAGCTCATCGAAGGCTCGGTCTTCACGAACAAGTTCATCAACGACAACCCGGCCGAGGCGCAGAAGGCCATCTCCGACGGCATCGGGAAGATCACCGGCAAGCCGCTCGACCTCACGCTCATCGAACAGGCATGGACGTCAATCACTTTCCTGGACGACCCGTTGGCGGAGTCCCTGCGCACGAGCGCCGCGCACGCCCAGGATGTGGGGCTTCTCAAACCCGTGGACCTCAACGGAATCTACGACCTCACGCTGCTGAACGAGGTTCTGGCGGCGAACGGATCGGTGGAGGTCAAGACATGAGTACGCAGCTATTGAGTCCCAGCCTCGCCGAGCGGTCTTCGGACCGCTCGGCGGTGGCGCTGGTTGAGGTAAGTAAGGTGTTCGGGCGCGGCCCGGACGCCGTGCACGCGCTCGACAAGGTGTCGCTGAGCGTGGAACCAGGAGAGTTCGTCTGCCTCGTGGGTGCATCCGGCTGCGGCAAGAGCACGCTGCTCTCCCTGGCCGCGGGTCTCGACACCCCCTCGGCCGGAACGATCGGCGTCGCCGGCCGGGGTAGTCCGGCGATGCTGTTCCAGGACCCGGCACTGCTCCCATGGCTGACCGGGGCCGGCAACGTAGGCCTGCCGCTGCGCCTTCGTGGAGTGTCGCGAGTGGAGCGTCAGGCCCGCGTGACGGAACTGCTACGGGTGGTGCACCTGGAGGAGTTCGCCAAGCGGCAACCGCACGAGCTCTCCGGCGGCATGCGCCAGCGGGTGGCACTGGCCCGTACGCTTGGCCTGGCCTCGCCGGTCCTGCTGATGGATGAACCGTTCGGCGCGCTGGACGCCATGACCCGCGACATCCTCCACGATGAGCTCGAGCGGATCTGGACCGAGCGGGGGCTGACCGTCGTCTTCGTCACGCACAACGTGCGTGAGGCGGCCCGCCTGGGCGACCGGATCGTCCTGCTCTCCAGCCGACCCGGTCGGGTCGTGTGGGAACGCCCCGTGGATATCGCCCGTCCGCGCCGTATCGACTCGCCGGAGGTGGCGGCGATAGCGGCCGAGGTGACCGACCGGCTCCGCCAGGAGGTGCGCCGCCATGGCCGTTGACATTACGAACACCCTGCGGTCAGCGCAGGCCGACTCAACCATCGCCGGACTCGACGCGCTGGAACTCGCCGGCCGCCGGAGACGGCTCGGCCTCGGGCGGAGGCTGTGGGCTGGGACTTGGCCCAAGCTCATCGCCGTCGGTCTCGTTGTGGGTATTTGGCAGCTCGCGTACTGGGCCGAGTGGAAGGACCCGTGGGTGCTGCCCTCTCCGGCGGAGGTCGGCTTGCAGCTGTGGCAGTTCGTGGGCCAGATCGACTTCTGGCGCGGCGTCGGGACAACGCTGGGCCGGGCCGTACTCGGCTTCGCGCTCGCGGCGGCGATCGGCTTCGTCGTCGGGGTGGCCGTAGCGCGCAACCGGGTGCTGCGGGCGGCGATCGGTTCGACCATCACCGGTCTGCAGACCATGCCGTCGATCGCCTGGTTTCCGCTGGCGATCCTGCTCTTCCAGCTCAACGAGAGCGCCATCTACTTCGTGGTCGTGCTCGGCGCCGCCCCATCGATCGCCAACGGGGTCATCGGCGGTGTCGACTGGGTGCCGCCGATGCTGCTGCGAGCGGGCAAGAACATCGGTGCCTCCGGGCTCAAGCTTTACGCGTACGTCATCGCCCCTGCCTCACTGCCGGCCATCGTGGCCGGTCTGAAGCAGGGCTGGGCGTTCGCGTGGAGGAGCCTCATGGCGGGCGAACTGCTGGTCCATATCCCCGATACGTTGTCGCTGGGCTCGCAGATGGACGTACTACGGCAGCTCCTCGACGCCAAGGGCGTCATCGCCGTGATGATCGCGATATTCGTGATAGGCGTCCTAGCAGACGCGATCTTCGGACGGGTCGATCAAGCCGTACGCCGGCGGTGGGGCGTTCTGGAGCCGACCTGAGGAATCGGTGATCTGGTGATCTCGCAGATGCGACGTGAGCCCGCCAAATATTGCGAAGAATCAAGGAGTACGGGTGTATTGCCCTCGGATCTGCGAGGGTTATCGTGGTCGGGTGACGGCATTCCGGATCGGCGAGGCGGCCGAGCTGCTCGGCGTCAGCGCCGACACGGTTCGGCGCTGGGTCGATGGCGGCCGGCTCTCCGCGGCACGCGACGAGCATGGCCACCGGGTGATCGCCGGCATTGACCTCGCCGCCTTCGCCCGATCATTGGGCAGCGACCCGGAGGAGCGGTCCGAGCACTCCTCGGCCCGCAACCGCCTCCGCGGGATCGTCACCGCCGTCGTCAAGGACACCGTGATGGCACAGGTCGACATCCAGGCCGGCCCCTTCCGCGTGGTGTCGCTCATGAGCCGGGAAGCGGTCGACGAGCTCGGCCTGGAGGTTGGCTCGGTTGCTGTGGCGGTGATCAAGTCGACGACAGTCATGGTCGAAAGGCCCTGAGCGAAGGAGCACCCATGAGGAGAGGCTGGGCACGCACAGCGCTGGCCGCGCTCGCCGCGGTCACGGCGTTGGTCGGTGTGAGCGGCTGCGGTACCGACGGCAGCCCGCAGACAACGGCGAGTTCCGCCGGTGTCACGGGAGCAGTTACCGTCTTCGCGGCCTCATCGCTGACGGACTCGTTCACGCAGATTGGTAAGGACTTCGAGGTCGCCAACCCCGGCACGCATGTGACGTTTAACTTCGCCGGGAGCTCCGCGCTGGCCCAGCAGATCAACCAGGGCGCGCCGGCAGACGTGTTCGCGTCGGCCAGCCCGGCCACCATGAAGCAGGTCACCGACGCCGGCAACGGGGACGGCGATTCCATGACGTTCGTCAAGAACCAACTCGTCATCGCCGTGCCGAAAGGCAACCCGGACCGCGTCGTCGGCCTGGCCGACCTCGCCAAACCCGGTGTAAAGGTGGCTCTCTGTGCCGAGCAGGTCCCGTGCGGAGCGGCCGCCAAGAAGGCGCTGGACGCCGCCGGAGTGGCGCTGACCCCGGTCACGCTGGAGCAGGACGTCCGAGCGGCGCTGTCAAAGGTCAAGCTCGGTGAGGTCGACGCCGCACTGGTGTACCGGACCGACGCCAGATCGGCCGCGGCCGACGTCGAGGGTGTCGAGTTCCCCGAATCCGCGCAGGCGATCAACGACTACCTGGTCATCGTCCTCAAGGAAGCGCCCAACAAGGCCGCCGCGCAGGCGTTCGTCGCCTATGTGCTCTCCCAGAGGGGCAGGTCCGTGCTCACCCAGGCCGGCTTCCAGGCGCCCTAATGTCCACTCACGACCGTGGGTCCACTCGGGAGAACGACGTGCTTGACGTGGCGCAACCGGCACCGGTGCCGCCGCCCCGGCGCTGGGTCGGCCGTCGTGTCCCGGTCGCGCTGCTAATTCCCGCCGCACTGGGCCTGGCCTTCCTCGTGCTGCCCATGGCCGGTCTGCTCATCCGCGCTCCGTGGTCGACACTGCCCCAGCGGCTGGCCGCACCCGGCGTACTCACGGCGCTGCGTCTGTCCCTGCTGACGGCCACCGTCGCCACCATCGTCTGCGTCGTTCTCGGCGTTCCGCTGGCGTGGGTACTCGCCCGGGTGGACTTTCCCGGCCGCCGCGTGGTGCGGGCGCTGGTTACCGTGCCCCTGGTGCTGCCGCCGGTGGTCGGCGGCGTGGCGCTGTTGCTCGTCTTCGGCCGGCGGGGTTTGGTGGGACGCTGGCTCGACGAGACATTCGGCATCACATTGCCGTTCACGACGACCGGAGTCGTCATCGCCGAGGCGTTCGTCGCGATGCCGTTCCTCGTGATCGCGGTCGAGGGTGCGCTGCGAGGTGCCGACGAGCGGTACGAGGAGGCCGCCGCCACCCTCGGCGCCGGGCGGTGGACCACATTTCGCCGCGTCACCCTGCCCCTCGTCGCGCCTGGTGTGGCCGCCGGTGCTGTCCTGTGCTGGGCACGCGCCCTGGGTGAGTTCGGAGCCACCATCACCTTCGCCGGCAACTTCCCTGGACGTACGCAGACGATGCCGCTCGCGGTCTACCTCGCCCTGGAGAAGGATCTGGAGTCCGCCATCGTGCTCAGCCTTATCCTCCTGGCCGTGTCCGTCACGATCCTGGCCAGCCTGCGCGACAGATGGATCAACACGCCGTGACGCCGGTCCTGGACGCCCGAGTCGTCGTCGACCGTGGCGGCTTCCGCCTCGATGTCGGTCTGCGCATCGGAGCGGGTGAAGTGGTGGCACTCCTCGGGCCCAATGGCGCCGGCAAGACCACCGCGGTGCGGGCACTCGCCGGTCTGATCGCGCTGACCGACGGCCACATCGCCATCGGCGGCCGGCGGTTCGACGACCCCCGTACGGTCACGTTCGTCCCCCCCGATCAGCGCCCGATCGGCGTTGTCTTCCAGGACTATTTGCTCTTCCCGCACCTGACCGCGCTGGACAACGTAGCGTTCGGCCCCCGCTGCCATGGCGCGTCGCGCCCAGCCGCCCACGAGACCGCGGCCCGCTGGCTGGCCCGCGCAGGGATGGCCGACCTGGCCCGCCGCAAGCCCCGACAGCTCTCCGGCGGACAGGCCCAACGCGTCGCGCTGGCCCGGGCGCTCGCCGTAGACCCTGCCCTCTTGTTGCTCGACGAGCCCCTCGCCGCCCTCGACGCCCGCACCCGACTGGACACGCGGGCCCAGCTGCACCGCCACCTCACCGATCACGAAGGCGCGACCTTGATCGTGACACACGACCCGCTCGACGCTCTAGTCCTGGCGGATCGGCTCGTGATCATAGAAGACGGCCGCGTGGTGCAGGAAGGCGATGCCGCCACCATCACCGCGCGTCCGCGCACCGACTATGTCGCACGTCTCGTCGGTCTCAACCTCTATCGTGGCCGCGGAACCGGCCACACCGTCACTCTTGCCGACGGATTCGTCATCACCGCCGCGGATACCACGGACGGCGACGCCTTCGTCGCCTTTTCCCCCGCCGCCGTTGCCCTTCACCTCGACCTCCCCTCGGGCAGTCCGCGTAACACCTGGCCCGCGACTGTTGCCGGCGTCCAGCGGCATGGCGACAACCTGCGGGTCCAACTTTCTGGACCGATAGGCGCCGCGGCGGACATCACGCCCGCAGCCGCCGCACAACTACGTCTTGAGCCGGGCCAGCTGGTCTGGGCTGCCGTCAAGGCGACCGAGACGCGCGCCTACCCGGCCTGACCGCGACCGTAACGACAGCATCGTGCACGGGTGCGGTCGGGCTCGGTGCCAAGACCCCCGTGATCACGGTCTAGTCGTCGTGAAACGCCG
>Ga0184625_10000810_pt1 | contig 12437 bp, 7 predicted proteins | sample PLM3_30_b1_FD_133151 | JGI IMG/M metagenome (GOLD analysis project Ga0184625, IMG submission 133151) | Groundwater sediment microbial communities from an aquifer in East River, Colorado, USA - PLM3_30_b1 | ecosystem: Environmental > Terrestrial > Soil > Riparian zone | place: USA: East River... | reverse complement strand
GCCAAGAGCAAAATTCCAAATGCCAATTATTTAAAGGAGCGGATTAATACCCCTTATCCCGCTTTTGTCAGATTTGATTCTCCCTCCGGTCTATCGTTGCAGGATTTTTTTACCTGGCTAAAGAAAACAATTCCCAGCGATCCTGCTCTTGATTTCAAATTGATCAAACAGGAAACGGACAAACTCGGGTATCAACACTTCAGGTATATTCAAACCTACCAGGGCATTCCGATTGAAAAGGGTTTTTACATCGTCCACGTTAAGGATAACAAGGTCACCTCTTTTAACGGTCTGGCTTTAAACATGACTAAACAACTTTCCTCCAGGGCCAGCCTGGGAGAATCACAAGCCTTACAAATGGCGACGCGATTTGTAGGCGCCTCAAAATATAAATGGGAGGATCCTGCCTCCACGGCAGACCTGAGAAAAAGGACTGGCAATCCTAATGCCTCCTACTACCCGACGGGAGAATTGGTGTGGAATGTTTCCGTGGATAACCTGAATTTTAAGTTGAGCTACAAGTTCGATATTTATTCATCCAGTCCGGACAAGGCGCAAAGAATTTATATTGATGCAAATTCTGGAGCGGTCATTCGCACGCTTCCACTGGAATCGAATTGCGATGCTGCCACGGTAAATACGGTTTTCAATGGCAACAGGACAATCTTCACTGAAAAATTCACCAGTACAAATTGGAGATTGAGAGATGATTGTCAAACTGCAGCTATCCGAATCAGGGACTGGAACAGCTCAACGTGTACAGAAAGCCCACTTGAAATAGAAAACAGCACCAATACCTGGACCACAACCAATGAACGTTTTGGAGGGACGGTCCTATGGGCCGCGAAACAATCATACCTCTATTGGTTAAATGAGCGATCTCGCAATAGCTATGACAATGCAAATGGAAGTATTGATGGATACATCAATGCTGTATTCAGCACCACGAGTCCCGCCTGTACTCCTTACACTGATAATGCATCGATGTCCTTTACAGGTGGAAGGTTAAAAGTAGGACTTGGTAGCTCTATGACCCTTGCCAACTCGTGGTGTGCGCTGGACATCCTTGGACATGAATTTACGCATGCTGTTACCGGTTCAAGTGCCGCACTTGATTACCAGGATGAATCAGGAGCGTTGAATGAATCCTTCAGTGATATTTTCGGCGAGGCCACAGAGAATTATGTAACAGGTTCAACTGATTGGCTGGTGGGTAACGACCGAACCAGTGGCAATATCCGAAGCATGTTAAATCCAAATGCCAAAGGGGATCCTGACACCTATAATGGAACCAATTGGTTCACAGGAACAGCAGATAACGGAGGTGTTCACACCAATAGTGGAGTGCAGAATTTTTGGTTCTACCTTTTGTCCGTTGGAGGATCAGGAACAAATGACAATGATGATGACTATTCTGTTTCGGGTATTGGTTTAGATGCGGCCAGCGCCATTGCTGCAAGGAATCTTACAGTTTATTTAGGCAGCAGTTCTGACTATAGCGACGCAAGAACTTTTGCTATCCAGGCGGCAATTGATTTATACGGTGCATGTTCGAACCAGGCAAAGCAAACCACGAATGCATGGTACGCGGTTGGTGTTGGAGATCCATTCTTTGATGCAACCACTGCTGTAACTTCTAACTATAACGGCAGAGATGTTTCCTGCTTCAATGCCTGCGACGGTGCTGCAACTGTGAATGTGATCAGTGGATTTCTCCCGATTTTCAGTTGGAGCAATGGAGCCACTGCGCAGTCCATTAGTGGACTCTGTCCTGGAACTTATTCTGTAACGGTAACTAACTTCCTGGGATTTGGTTGTTCTGTAAGCAAATCGGTTACTATTCACAACGCACCACTGATGACCATTTCTCCTGCGGTTACCTCAAACTACCACGGATACAGTGTTTCTTGTTTTGGAAGCAGCGATGGAACTGCAGCGGCAAATGCGGCAGGAGGAACACCGCCATACACCTATAGTTGGAGCAACGGTCAAACCACGGCCGTGGCAACCGGGCTTTCCGCCGGCACTTATCTTGTTAAAGCTACGGATGCCAATGGTTGCAGTGCTTCAAGTAGCGTAACCCTTACACAGCCACCTCCATTGACCATCGATGCCGGTCCGAACAAGTTAGTTTATTATGGGTACCCTGATTCTGCTTGTACAGATATCACCGCTAGTGGTGCGGGAGGAGGTGTACCACCTTATGTTCTCACCTGGAGTGATGGAAGTCATTCTGCTACCACCAATGTATGTCCGCCAACTACCACGGTCTACACCATAACCATCCAGGATCTGAATGGTTGTACTAAGACAGATGATGTTACTGTCTGCGCAATTGATGTTAGATGCGGCAACAATCTTGATAAAGTAACGATCTGCCATAAGACAGGTAGCGCTAAGAATCCATCCAATACGCTTTGCGTGGCCTTACCAGGCGCCATTAATCACATTGCACATGGTGATGAACTGGCAGCTTGCGGTACGGTAAAGACTTGTAGTGATGGTCCGGCAGTGGTTAGAGCAGGTGGACCCGGAAAGGAATTGCTTGAAGGTTCTGCTGGGCGTGCAGGTCTTTACATGCAAGCCATTCCAAACCCATTCTCAGCTTCCACCACCATCAACTTTATGATACGTGAAGAAGATGTTGCGAGCCTGGCCTTGTATGATATCTCAGGAAAACGATTGATGATATTATACAGTGGAAAGATTGAAGCTAATAAACTGTATCAATCTTCAGTGTCGGGTACTACCCTGAGTAGCGGAATGTACATCCTGAAATTAGTCACGAAGCGCGGAAATAATTATGTAGGGAAGTTGATAGTGGCCAAGTAACTATTAAGGTAAAAATTCAATAAACAAGGCTATCCAAGGGTAGCCTTGTTTATTTATTCAAGATACCTGATACCGGATGCCTGATACCGGATGCCGGATGCAGGATGCATGATGCAGGATGCATGATGCTTATTGCCGATTGCCGATTCCCGATTGGCTATCTTCCTCCCTGTTTCCCATTGTTGATTTAATACGACAAATAGGCAAGCCCAGAATTATTATAGGCATCATCCCTTTGTTTTGTTAGTAAAGATTTGTAATTTTTAAAATTGTTCTACAGCAATCTCCCCTCACGAAAATTAAGAGAATCCGCAGACCATAATCCGTAGCCACCTCTATCCGACCATCATCCTTATTTTCTGAAAAAAATCACCATGCGATCACCATCTGCCAGGGGAAAAAGAAGCTTTACCTATTCCATCATCATCCTCCTTGTCATAAGCATCTTTGTTCTTGGCTATCTTTTCTATTTTATCCCGAATAATAAAAAGACCGTTCAGGACAATGGCTTTCTCATCCTGCGCACTATTGCGGCCAATATTAAGAATGCTACCGATAGCCGGTCAACTTTTTATGGTAACCTCTATAAGACTTCAATAGCGAAACCTCCAGAAGAAAGGAAGGCAACTATCGACACCCTCCTGATGGAAAATAATGTGACAGCCAAAGTGAAAATCTTTCGTGGAGCAGCTAAAGAAACGAGAGACTCTGCAGAAACAGAACTCCGCATAGGCAACGGATCATTTGTGGTTTCTGTGGCGGGAACAGCAGGCCAGGACAGTGCAGAATTTATTGAACCCATTGAGCACTTCCTGGATCCATTTCTTTCTACACAAAAGAGTGAATTATTCAACTCCTATGTCTTCGGAAAACTTGGACGGGAGCGATCAGAATTAATCTACAACGATGAAGAACTCGCGTTGCGAAACGATATAGGTCTCGATAGTCTCTTACCCAAATTAGGCGAAGACTTTTTGAGCGGGATGCGGGAACTGTCTTCAGAGGATGTGCAATCCAATATGTTCTATTATCCATTTACCATCAGGGACAAACAGTATGTTATTTGTGGTTTTGTGGATGCAGATACCTACCAGGCATCACTGAGGAAGATCCCTTTTTATTTTATTTATCCCCTGGCAATTGCCTTCCTTCTATTGCTGGTCTCCCTTCCCATCCTGAAGTTCTACATCATGGATTCCAATGAACAGGTTCGGTTGAAAGACGTGCAATTGTTTGGGATCTCTTTTTTTACATTCGCGGCCTTTCTAACCTTAATCATCATCCAATTCCTGCTTTGGAAGGGAGAAGAAAAAAGAGTTGAAAGAAATCTGCAGGAAATCGCTCAGCAAATCAAGGAAAGGTTCAGGGGGGAGATCAGGAAGGCTTATGCCGAGATGGAAACGTTAGACAAATTAATTAAGAATGATCAGCATCCTTCAAAGGCAGATTCCTCTGTAGCCGTCATCAATTACCTGAAAACACTCAGGAAAAATCCTTCGGACTATTATCACTTCGATCGGATCAGTTGGGTGGATACTTCCGGGAAGCAGAAGATAAAAGCAGAATTGCATTCTACCCCAGTGTTCACCAATGTGGCTCCTCGAAATTATTACCAGGTATTTGAAAAAGGAATTCCCTACTATCTCCCCGGCGATCCTACAAAAAGATTTGGATGGGAGCCCATCAACAGCTGGACGAATGGAGATTTCAATATGACGATCAGCATGCAGGGGGAGCAATACCTAACTGCCATGGCCACCAAAATGCATTCCCTCCTGGATGTGATCCTGCCAGTTGGTTATGGGTTCTGCATCATTGATGAGCAGGGAAATGTGCAGGTCCATTCAGACCAGAACCGAAATCTCCGGGAGAATTTTTTCAAGAAGATCTCTCCACCAAGTAGGATTAGGGGTGCTGTGGCTTCCCGGCAATACCGGCTGGCAAACGATGTTCTTGCCTATGGCAAATTGAATATGATGGCCGTGCAGCCCCTTCAGCCCACCATGCCTTTTTACCTCATCACCTTTTATGATAAGGGTCACATCGTTCCTGTAAACATGCGCATCCTTATCTTTTCACTGGTTTTTTGTTTTCTATTCTCTGTTATCTGCATGTTGCTATGGTGGACAATCGGATGGAGAAATTCAAATAACAATCCTCTCCTTTTTTGCTCCATGGATTTCCTTACCTGGGTAATTCCGAAAACGAAGGAAAGACCATTTTATCTTCATGGTTCATTGTTTGTCGTCTTGTATTTCGCGGCTGTATTGAGTTACATCGCCTTTACTGATCCCTATAAGATAGATCAATTCAACATCCTGGCCCTCCTCATTGTAACACCTGTAAACATTGTGCTTGGATTATTTTGCATCCGCACTGCATTTACCAATCCTCTCCATACGCGAGGGCAGGATGAGGTGCACAAGAAGCGCTATGAAGTATTCATCTTCGTGGCCGCTCATTTGCTGATCAGTGTCATTGTTTTTGGTCTCATTCGAAGCAGGTACTCAAGCAATTCCTGGTTCCTCCTATTCCAATTTGTGATTACGGGCATTATGCTAGCGTATGCATTAGTGAAGAGCAATTCCAGGTTGTTTGCTCACAAACCTGGTGAACACACCTTATTCGATTACAATTTGCTTCTAACTGCCATTGTGGTTTGCATGGCTGTACTGCCGAGTTCACTCTTTACCTGGTATGCACACAACCAGGAAATGATCCAAACGGCGAAGCGACAGCAACTCTACCTGGCCAAAGCCATTCATGCCAGGAGTTTTCTCATCCGGGACATGAAAGGCATGAGTGATACCACGCTGGTACCTTCCTATTACCTGGATTCAATGCTATTCTCATGGGGTATTTACAAGGTGAACAACGATAGAATTTTATACGATACTTGTAGGAGTATAGAACACGAAGAAAAAACATTTGAAAATTTTTATTTTGCCATTACTGAAAAGGCAGGCATACCTTATTATGATCAACAATCCTATGCTGCATTACAGGACAATACCTATGATGAGAGTTGGCGATGGAGCCGGGATACGCTGCTTCACCTCTGGTACTTGCCTTCATTTCCTTCAAGGTCTTTCCACCCTGAGCAATCAGAAAAGAAATGCCTGCACATCGCCTCGAGTCTTCCACCCAGGTTTATTTTCATAAGTGATCCGGAAAAATTAATACCCCTTATTCTATTGGTAGCCGTATTCCTGATTGCGCTCTTTAAGTGGATTGGCAGAAATACGGAACGTATATTCCTTACCAGGTATGTGCGCTCCACCAAATTTTTGAAAACCAATGAAAAAACCGGTTTGGTAGCTGCATATTTTGAAGGGAAGGCAACTGCAGACCACGAAATCGTGAAAAGGATTTATACAAGTGCGAAATATGATGAATACACCTCCAATTGTGATAAGGAGAAACTACTTGAATACGAAGAAGAAATTGTGGAGGATCTGAAGAATGGAAAAGGCCTGTTTGAATACGTTTGGAAGAATTGCTCCGAAAAGGAAAAGTATCTTCTCTATGATCATGCACAAGATGGGCTAATCAATTATAAAAATTCAAAAGAGATCATTGAACTCATCAATAATGGAGTATTTGTTGTGCACGAGGAAAGGTTGAGACTTTTCAGCCCTGGCTTCAGGGCCTTCATTCTCAATTCAGCAGATAAAGACGAAATGATCACGATCCAGAAAAAATACAAGGAGAATTCCACCTGGCAATTTGTGCGCATTCCTCTGCTCATTTTGATGTTTGGTATCGCCGCCCTGCTTTTCTTCACTCAACAGGGGGTCTTCGATAAGCTGTTGATATTAGCTGGAGGCGTTAGCACCTTGCTCACTATTATCATGCGGTTCTTTGGTGGTAGTGGGGACGGGAAGAAGGAGTAGGGTCAATTGGCAACTGGCAATAGGCAACTGGGAGAAGGCAGCATGAAATAGATAATTGGTAAACTACTGGCAGGAAACTTGCTCTGGATGAATACTGTCTGATTTCTGCAAGCGATAAATTGACCCTTACTTATTCATGAAAAAAAATCTGACCATATTTCTAAGTTTGCTCTGTCTCCAGCTATACGCGCAGGACGAATGGAAGTTAAGCAGGAATGAAAATGGAATTAAGGTGTACACTGCCCCTGGGGGAGACACAAAATTCAAGCGAATAAAAGTGGAAGCCCGCTTTCCCGGCACCATTGAAAAACTGAGATCGATCTTACTGGATGTTGCTAATAATAAGAAATGGGTGTATCATACGAGGCAATCCAGCCTGGTGGAAATGGTGAATTCAAACGAGGTGGTTTATTATGCGGAAACCACCTTACCCTGGCCATTCAGCAACCGGGATTTAGTGATCAGGATGCATTTCAGCCATGACCCAACCAATCATTCTCTTGTGGTGACTGCAGTTGGCGTTCCAGATGCCATTCCCGTGAACAGGGGAATTGTACGCATCAGATATTTCAATGCCCGTTGGGAAGTGAGATCCGAATCACCAAATGAAATCGCCATCACCTATTTTCTTACCATAAATCCCGCTGGTAACATTTCTCCCGGTATCAGTAATATGTTTGTGACGAGAGGTCCGTTCGAAACTTTTAATAATCTTGCGGGTTTACTTAAGCATTGATACAGGATGCTAGATACTGGTTGCTGGTTGCTGGTTTTAGGTTACAAGTACACGGTTATGCCAAATGCGTTGAAAATAATGCTGATCATCCATATCATCAGTGGGTTCATTGCGCTGATTACAGGATTTATTTCCATGCTGACCACAAAGGGTGGTAAACGCCATCGCTTTTCCGGCAAAATATTCTTTGGAGCCATGACTGGAGTATTCATCACCGCTATTTTTATTTCAATTGTGAAAGGCCTGGCGTTTCTCTTAATGGTTGGGTTTTTCAGTTATTATCTTGCCTGTGCGGGGTACAGGCGAATAAAGCCTAGAAAGAAACCATTCAAGCAAAGACCTGCATTTATGGATTGGGTGATTAGTCTAACAGGAATTTTAGCAGGACTGGCGCTAATAATCTTTAGCATTTCCTGGTTCAGTAACAGAGGGGCTTTTGGCATTGTTCCGCTGAGCTTTGGCACTTTTTGTTTTTTAACCGGGATCCAGGACCTGGGGACCTTTTTCTATCCTCCAGCAAACAAGCTATACTGGATCAGGGGTCATGGAATTAGGATGGGGGCTTCCTTTGCAGCTACCATTACTGCCTTTATTGTAGTCAACGTTAATATAGGAGCTTATAATTGGGTACTGTGGGTGTTACCGGGAGTGCTCACCGGTATCTGGATCTCCCGGGCCATTCGCAATTTTCTTCACCCTGCTGCTGCCAAGAATGAATCGACATAAACAGGAATATCGTTCAACTAACTCAATTGATACTACCTGAATATGAATCTTAAAAAAATATTCGCTCCTGAGTTCCCTCCATCTCTTAATCCAATGTGACCAAGCTGTTTAATTTGTGGAGTTCCAGTATGGTTCCATTTTCCGTTTCCTGGAACATTGGAATAAATTTCCGATTGATTTTAATTTCATTAAAAGTGTAAGAAGTTCGTTGGAGAACAGTGTTGGAATAAACATCGTTGAAGCCCCTAACCAAAACATAGAGCTCCAGGTCGGCTGCCTTCATATCCTCAATAGTCAAACCTAATAAGGGACTTTTCTCATCAATGGGATGAACTACAGTCCAGTTCATAGGCAGGCTTTCAATTTTACTTCTTTCCAAAGTGAGGTTATAATATTTGTAATAAGCCTTGCCATTTTCCGGGACAAGCATGGCGAGGTTCACCTGTACGCTCACGTCTGTCAACGCATGATCCTGCTTGTAACAGACAAACCGAAACATCAATCCATTACCATCGTGATATGGGGCAATGATTGCACTTTCGCTGAAGGCCAGGTGTGCTCTTGGTTTCGCAAATCTTCCGTAAATCAAACCCGTAGCCACTGCAAACGACAGGAATCCACACATGGCCTCAAAAGAAGCAACAAGGTTTGCCCCATCGCCCACCGGATTCACCCTTCCATAACCAACTGTTGTAAATGTTTCGGTACTAAAAAAGTAGATCTCTTTAAATAAACCCCATTCTGAGGTTGCGATCATGCCCATAAACTCGTTTGCACCTATCCAAAGGTATACTCCAGTAAACAGCAAGTTAATGCTGATAAAAAATAATACGATGATTGAAACGAATTTCCAAAGTGGCATGGAGATCATGGCATAATAGAGACTGAATCTGTCCCAAAAGGGCAATCCTTTTTTCTTCAAGTTGAAGCTTCCATCCCGGTTGATAAATCTACCGCCATTGATGTTTCCCGTGCTCGAAAAGCCGGTATCATCGTTTAGTTTGAGATATGGATTGAGTCGTTTTGTGATCGGCATAATATGATTTTGAAATTGAATTCCCAAAGTATTGTTAGACACCCCAAAGTTAGTTGCGTCCTGCAAACTTTATCAGAGGCCCCGGGATGAGTCCGCAGTGCGTCCGCAGGACCTCGTGGCCAGTCCCCGCCCGAATGTGCGTTCGGGCGGGCGCAGAAGAGACCGCAACTTGCAGACCACAGAAGGAAATGATGAATTATAGAACATACAACTATTAAGGGTTGAAATGAGGAGAAAACTTCAATCAGTCGGCGACCTTCATTCTGCCGACTGCCGACTGCCGACTTCTCCAATCTTTTCCCGACATTTAGTCCAAATTTCAAGCAAATGAAGTTTGCCTCATCAATCAGTTTGAAAATCATCTTCTGTGCAATTGTTATGACTCAAGCTAATTTCTCCGGGCTTGCCCAACCGCTGGGTGTTCAGTTATACACTTTCAGGAATGAGTTGCCAAAGGATGTACCAGGTACCCTGGAGAAGATCAGTAAGATGGGGATCCGCGTTTTAGAAGGAGGTGGATTGTATGGAATGGAGCCATCAGCATTTAAACAATTATTGGAGAAAAATAATTTGAGTGTAGTGAGTGTAGGCGCCGACTTCAATGAACTTGATTCCAGTGTGCAAAAATCGGCTGAGCGAGCAAAACTATTCAATGCGGAATTCGTAGTTTGTTTCTGGATACCCCACAAGGGTCATGAATTTGGCATCGATGAGATCAGGAAGACGATCGAAGTGTTTAACAGGGCCGGAAAATATTTGAAGAGCCAGGGATTGACTTTCTGCTATCACCCGCATGGCTATGAATTCAGGCCTTATGAGAATGGAACTCTATTTGATGAATTGGTAAAAAAAACAGACCCTGCCAGTGTAAACTATGAAATGGATGTGTTTTGGGTAAAGCAGGGAGGCGAAGATCCGGTAGCTCTTTTGAAAAAATATCCAGATCGCTTCCCGCTCTTTCATCTTAAAGACCGCAAGATTGGAACCATAGGGAATCCAAACGGGGAAGGGGACGACGAATCGAATGTTGTGCTGGGAGAAGGTGATGTGAATATTAAAGAGATAAAAAAAGCGGCCTCCAAACTTAAGGGTGTGAAATATTTTTTTATAGAAGATGAATCTTCCTCTGCCATGCAGCAGGTGCCAAAGAGTATTGCGTTCTGGAATTCTGTTCGCTGATCCTTGCCGCTGATCGTGTCTTCCCTACATAAACATGTAGTCCTCCTACTGGGAATAAATAGTAGATTGCCAACATTGTTGTTTCCTTTTTACGAAAAATTCCGACAAAGGGAAACCGTTATTAACTTAATGAAACCAGCTGGTAACTCAATGAAACCAACCGGGCACAAAAAATATACCCCGGGGTGAAGCCAAATTTGTAAATTACTTATTCCAAATTGTGAAAGATGAAAAAGCTGCTCTTCCTCATGCTGTCGATCTCAATACTGAGCAACACTAACGCTCAACTCCTGAAGAAGGTACTTGAAAAGACAAAGCAAAAAACGGAGGATAAGATCTCAGAAAAGGTTTCTGAGAAGGCCTCGGATGCGGCAACCAAGCCTATTGATGAGGCTGGTAAGCCAAAGACGAAAGACAATTCCGGTTCCTCCAACAGCAACAAAACCAGTGGTACACAAAAGGAAACTGAAGGAAAAGGAAGTTCGGGTGGCGCCACAGTTGGCCTTGCCACTTATTCAAAATATGATTTTGTTCCCGGAGAAAAAATCCTGGTAGTGGAAGATTTCGCCCAGGATGCTGTTGGTGATTTCCCTGACAAATGGAATACTAATTCCAGCGGCGAGGTAGTTACGGCGGATGGACAACAAGGCCACTGGCTAATGATTAAGAAGAAAGGAAAATTCGTTCCCGATTTTGTTACTAATCTTCCTGACAACTTTACGCTTCAGTTTGACCTTATCTGTAATGAAAAATTCAGTTTCTATTCCAACGCTCTTCAACTTTTCTTCATGACTGGCGGTAATGGGAAAAATGTGTTTGAATACTCTTTCATGCAAATGGAAAAACGATCTGGAGTAATAGTTAGCTTTCATCCTACAAGTGCGGGTTCCAACGGCGGAACAACTCATATAGAAACCTTTGAGGATGGTGAAAAGGTCATTAATAATGAAGTGGCAACTGCCCAGTTCGACGCCAATCATGACAAGACAAAGATAAAAGTCTCAATCTGGAGGCAGAAGCAGCGTGTACGCGTGTATGTAAATGAAGAAAAGGTATTTGACCTTCCCCGTGCGTTCGCAGCCGGAAAAACCTTTAATGCAATAATGTTTGAGATCTGGAGTGGAATGAACAACGATGTTGACAAATACCTGGTCAATAACCTCACATTGGCCGTGGGTGCTCCTGATACCCGGAACAAACTGATTACTGAAGGAAAATTTGTGACACATGGAATTTTATTTGACGTGAACAGCGACAAGATTAAGCCAGAATCCTTCGGAGTATTGAAGGATATCTCAACTGTATTGAATGAAAATCCTGATGTCAAAGTAAAGATCGTAGGGCATACTGATGCTGATGGGAAGGATGCAGATAACCTTGATCTTTCTAAAAGAAGGGCGGAGGCAGTGAAGTCGATACTTACATCCGAGTTCAAGATTGATGGATCGCGACTGGAAACCGATGGTAAAGGCGAATCCCAACCGGTAGACAAGAATGATTCACCAGCAGGAAAAGCCAATAACCGGAGGGTTGAGTTCATCAAACTGTAACCCGATGCAAGGCGACTTTCTTAAACGGTGGGTTCCGGCCAAATTGATCACTGAAGAAAGGGGAATGTTCTGTCGTTGGATGTATTTCGGCAACAAGAAATTCACAGAGCCTTTCTTTGACGACACTATTCGCGTTTGCAGGCAATTTCCCGAAAATAAAAGTCTCTTTAAGTCCACGAGTGTCCTCGAAATGCTGGCACCCTGGTCTCTCAGCCTGCAATCAATCCCTCCAACAGCTTTCATCTTTCATGTTTCCAGGTGCGGATCCACCTTGCTTTCTCAACTATTGTCGCTGGATCCGAGAAATATTGTTTTGAGTGAAGTACCCTTCCTTGATGAAGTGCTTCGCCTACCCTTCGGTCAAAATGGTATAACTGTACAACAGGCGGATCATTATTTCGGTGAAGCGCTTCAATTCTATGGACAACAAAAAGAGACTGACGAGTCACAGGTATTTGTGAAACTGGATAGCTGGCACCTGTTTT
>Ga0184625_10000809_pt1 | contig 12446 bp, 13 predicted proteins | sample PLM3_30_b1_FD_133151 | JGI IMG/M metagenome (GOLD analysis project Ga0184625, IMG submission 133151) | Groundwater sediment microbial communities from an aquifer in East River, Colorado, USA - PLM3_30_b1 | ecosystem: Environmental > Terrestrial > Soil > Riparian zone | place: USA: East River... | reverse complement strand
TTCCACGGGCAGCGACCCTCCTGGCCGTCGGCACCGAGGCGCACGTCGATCCAGTGGCGGCCGTCGAGGCCCTGCGCCGGCGCGGGCACGCAGTGATCCTCTCCGAGGCAGGACCGACTGCGTTCGGCGCGCTGGTTGCTGCCGGGCTGGTCGACGAGCTCTTCCTCACGACCTCGCCGCTCGTGGCCGGCCGCGCCCCGGGCAGCCCGCGTCCGGCGCTGGTCGAGCAGGCCGAGTTCCTCCCGGCCACGACGGTCGAAGGCAACCTCTTGACGCTCAAACGTGGCGGATCACACCTCTTCGCCCGCTATCAGATTGCGAAACCGAAGACGTCCGGGGGCGGGTAGCGTTGTCTATCGCGTACGGTCAAAACGAAGGAATGGAGTACTTCCCGATCGCTGAGGTTCGTGCGCGGCTCGAAGCCCAGAACGGTGGCTGGGAGGTCGTGTACGAATCATCGAACCTCGAAGTAGGGGTGCTCGTCCGCGTTGCCCCCACGCCGGATCCCCCCGTGCGACACACAGCCGACGAGGTCTACTTCGTCTTGGCCGGCGAGGCGACGCTCGAGACTGACGGCGAGAGCCGCAGGCTCAGGCCTGGAGATGCCGCGTTCGTCGCGGTCGGCAAAGAGCACCACTTCGTCGACTACGAGCGCATATCGGTCCTGGTCCTCTTCGCTCGAGGCGGCTAGCAACGCCAGGTCAAACCGGGTCGCCAGCAGGTTCGTGCTCGGTTACCAGACGATGGCGCACCCAAACGGCTGCGTCTCCGGGACCTTCACCGGCCGGTTTCCAACACATCTGCGAGGGCCGGATCGCGATCGCAAACGTCGGCGGCGCCTTCCACGCGTTTCGGGGACACCTGCACGCATCAGGGGCGCTCGCTCGCCGAGGGGGATCTCGAAGCGACGATCGTCACCTGCCCGTGCCATGGAAGCCAGTTCAACGTGACGACCGGAGACGTCGTACGCGGCCCCGCTCACGAGCCAGTGCGGAGCTACCCCGTTCGGCTCGAAGGCGGCGCGCTCCGCGTCGACGTCTAACAGGCCACCAATCCGGCGCAATGGCCGCATGCGCGGCTACTCGAGCAAGCGGCCTGGTATGTCGAGATCCGGCCCGCCGGCGAGGGCGGCGACCGCAGGCGAGGGCTGCGGGACCGGCTCGCCGGCAATCGTCCCGTCGGCGGCCCAGATGAGGTTCACTTGCAGGGCGCGATCTTGCTCGGGGAAGTCCACACGGTTGTGTGCGCCGCGCGTCTCGCGACGCTCGCGTGCACACTCGAGCGTCGCCCGCGCGGCGAGTAGCGAGCCCTGCAGGTCGAGGGTGTGAGCGAGGTCGTCGTAGCCGGCGATGTCGGGCCGCACCTCCACGTCGCGGGTACGCGCCGCGACCTCGTCGAGGCGTGCCAGCCCGTCACGGAGGCCGTCCTCGGAGCGCACCACGCCGCCGCACGCGGACATGAGGTCGCGGACGGCCCGCTGGAGTGGTCGCGCGAACTCTTCGCCTCGGCGGGCGAGCAGCTCGTCGACCTCCTCGCGGGCGGCGGCGATCGCGGCATGGTCGCGGGCCTGCACGTCGAGCTGCGCCGACCAGCGTGCTGCCTCGGCGGCGACGATCCGCCCGAAGACGACGGCTTCGGCCAGCGAGTTGCCACCTAGGCGGTTGGCGCCGTGCACCCCGCTCGCGCACTCGCCGACCGCATAGAGCCCTTCGACCTCGGTGGCGTGGGTCTCGGCGTCGACCCACACGCCGCCCATCGAGTAGTGCGCGGTCGGGGCGACCTCCATCGGGCTGCTGGTGATGTCGAGCATGGCCACGTCGATGAACTGCCGGTACATGCGCGGCAATCGGCGCAGCACAAGGTCACGGTCGAGGTGAGAGATGTCGAGTAACACTCCGCCGTGCTCGGTTCCGCGGCCCTCGGCGATCTCGGTGTAGATGGCCAGGGCGACGCGGTCGCGGGTCGAGAGTTCGAGCCGTTCCGGGTCGTAACGCTCCATGAAGCGCTCGCCCGCCGCGTTGCGCAGGATGCCGCCCTCGCCGCGCACGGCTTCGGTGACCAGCGTCCCTGCCGACTCCTCGGGGAAGACCATCCCGGTCGGGTGGAACTGGACGAACTCCATGTCGCGCAGCCGGCAGCCCGCCTCGGCGGCCAGGCGCATCGCGTCGCCGGTATTCTCATCGCGCCGCGAGGAGGAGCGGCGCCAGATGCGCGTGTGGCCGCCGGCGGCGAGGACGACCGCATCGGCGATGATCACCCAGCGGCTCCCATCCTCGACATCGAAGCCGTAGGCGCCGAACACGCGGCCCTCGTGCACGAGCAGTCGAGTCACGTAGACGTCGTCGCGCATCGCGACGCCGATCTCGGCGGCTCGCCGGACCAGCGTTCGTTGGATCTCGCGGCCTGTGTAGTCGCCTGCGAAGCAGGTACGTCGCCAGCGGTGCGCCCCGAAATACCGCTGCGTTAGCCGGCCGTCGTCCTCACGGGCGAACTGCGCGCCATAGCGCACGAGATCCTCGATTGCATCCGGCGCCCCGCGGCAGAGCAGCTCCACCGCTCGCGGGTCGGCGAGCCAGTAGGACTCGCGGAGCGTGTCGGCCGCGTGCTGCTCCCAGCTGTCTTCGGGGTCCATCGTCCCCAGCGCAGCGTTGATGCCTCCGGAGGCGAGCACGGTATGTGCGTCGTCGCGACGGCGTTTACCGACGCACAGCACCTGCACACCGAGCTCGGCCAGTTCGATCGCTGCGCGCAGGCCGGCGGCCCCCGTGCCGATGACCAGTACGGTGGAAGCGGTCCGCCGTTCGTCGGCCTGGGTCAGGGTGGGTGCGGCGGTCGGCGCGTTCATCCCGGTATCCGCGGCGAGCTCGACTTGGGCAGGATCGTCTGTGAATGAGGTACGGTCGATCCCCTCATCGTTCCCGATCGGGCGAGCGAATTGCGCGCTCGGCCACGTCCACGAGCGCGTTCTTGATACTGCGCGTGATCATCGGAACCTACGCCGCAGGCAGCATCCGCGTTGTGATGGCGATCCGGTTCCAAGCGTTGATCACCGTGATCGCCCACACGAGCTGAGCGAGTTCGTCCGGCTCGAAGTGTGCACTCGCCTCCTCCCACACCTCGCTTGGGACGTGTTGACGAGTTCCCGCAGGCGCGGATCGAGCTCGACTTCGTTCCCGAGCGTGACGAGCGCGCGGTGGAGCGGCGGCGCGGCGCGGCCGATCTCCATCCGAGGCTCCTCATATGAGGTCGTCGTCGTCGTGCTCATGACGTTCTCTCCTTCTCGTGTGTGGGCCTCGGCCGCTCAGCCGAGACGGAACGTTCGGCTGCTGCCGGCGCCGGCTGCCGACCTGTTGGGCCCGCCGGCTGACCAGAGGCGACGGTCGCCTGTGTAATTGGAAGCTTGGTCAGCGCCCGCGCCTTCGCCAGCAGGTCGCGTTCTAGCCAGTACGACTCTTCCGCTGATGGGGTCGCCAGCAGGACGTGAGTGCCAGGGAAGGTGCCGAGCGCGTCGGTCATCGACTCGAGTGGCTTGTCGCTGCCAACCGAGCCCGTCGCCGAGACACCGCGTCGTTGCAGCAGCCCGACGACGGTCAGCATGGTCTGCTCCGCGTCTCGCCGCTCCTTGGCCTCGTCGTTCGCCAGGAAGTGGAGACGGGAGACGCGAACGGGAACGACGAGGTGGACCGCGACGCGGCCCTCGAGGCGCGCCTGGATCTCGTCGCAGAGGGCGTCCTCGCTGCAAGACGCGTCGGCGACGACGAGAAGCCGCCGATCCGCGTCGCCGGCGACCGCGGGCCTGGCGGCGCTAACACGCATACGCGGGAGCACGAGCGTTGCCGCCGCGCCCAAACCAACAACGACCGCGGACGCGATCGCGAAGCCGACCCAGCCCAGCGCCGGTGGATCAATGAGGAACGCGGTGACGAGCGCAGCGACGGCAAGGACGGCGGCGATCGAGGCGAAGATGAGCGCGACGTTCGCCTTCGCACCCCAGGTGGGCACGCGTGGGCCGGCGCTCACGAGTGCATTCCTCGAACTGCGCCGGGCGCACGGGCGGTCACGCGCGGGCCTGCTTTCGCGGCGCTGACCTTTGCGCTTGCAGGCCCGGCTTCCGCGCGGTCCTTGCGGACCTCATGCGCGACGAACAGCCCGCCCGCGAGAGCGAACAGGAAGACCTCGAGACAGAACGCGATCGTGATCATGACGTCAGGGTCCATCGCGGTGACCTGACTCGTAGGACTGACGCTGACGTATCTCGACCATGGGTTGAACGTAGCCTCGGAGCGAGCCGACGTCGCTCGGTTGACGACCCCATTTCGAGGGATCGGCGACCTAGTTCGGTTGCCCTCGTTCGTCGACGAAGTGACGAGTCCCGACTGGGCCCCTAGGTCAAACTACGCCTGTATCAGCCCGCGGCGGATCGCATAGCGCGTCAGCTCGACGCGGTCGCGCATGCCGAGCTTGTCGAGGATGTTCTGCCGGTGGCGCTCGACGGTCTTGATGCTGATGAAGAGCGCATCGGCGATCTGCTTTGACGTGTAGGCCTCAGCGATCAGCTTCAGCACCTCGAGCTCGCGCGGCGTCAGGACGTCGAACTGCTCTTCGCCGCGGCCGCCGCGCTCAACGTAGTCGCGAACGATGCCGGTGACGGCCGACGGGTAAAGGTAGGAGTCACCGCGCATGGCGGCGCGGACGGCGTCGACGATGTCGGTGTCAGCGCCGGACTTCAGGACGTAGCCCGAGGCGCCGGCTTTCAAGGCTTCGAAGAGGAATTGCTCGCTGTCGTGCATCGACAACATCAGCACGCGAAGCTCGGGCTTACGCTTGTGCAGCTCGGCTGCGGCCTGGATCCCGGTCTTGCGCGGCATCGACACGTCGAGGATGGCGAGATGGATATCCTCTTTGAGCGCCTTCTCGACCGCTTCGTGGCCATCTTCGGCTTCGGCGACGACTTCCATGTCGGGCTTGGCGTCGAGCACCTTCTTCAAGCCTGAGCGGACGATCGAGTGGTCGTCGGCGATCAGGATCCGGGTTACGAGCGGGATCGGCATCACGACACGCCTAGCGGCTGCACGACCCCTACGGCAGGAACTTCGAGACGCACTTCGACCCCATTTGGTGAGGCCTCGTTGATCGCCAGCGCGGCTCCGATGAGGAGGGCGCGCTCGCGCATGCTGTGCAGGCCGCCGTGTTCCTCCGGGTTTCCTGCGAAGCCGCGCCCGTCGTCGACGACCCGCAAGACAACGCTGTCGAAGCCTTGCTCGAGTGTGACGGTGACGCGCGTGGCTTGTGCATGTCGTGCGACATTGGTCAGGCTTTCTTGCGCAATCCGGTAGACGGCGAGCTCGGCGCCGGGCTCGAGCTTGGGCAAAGACTTGTCGAATTGGCGTTCGACGCGGATACCGGAGACGCGGCTGAATGTCGTCGTCAGCTCGGTCAGGGCGCTGACGAGCCCGAGGTGCTCGAGCATCTCCGGGCGCAGCTCGCTCGAGATCCGGCGTACCTCGTCGAGCGCGCGTCGCACCGATTGCTTGGCGTCGTCGATTTCGTCGCGATGACTGGGAGCGCGTTCGGCGATCGAGTCGAGGTGAAGCAGGACGCCGGTCAGTACCTGGCCGACCTCGTCATGGAGGTCGCGGGCGATGCCGACCCTCTCGGCTTCCTGCGCCGCCAAGACGCGCCGGCCGCTCTGTTGACGCTCGTTCTCGAGCCGGTCGAGCATTCGATTGAAGGCGACGACGACGCGGCTGATCTCGTCGTTGCGGAGGACCTGCAGGCGCTGACCGGGGCGGAGGAGGTCGACGGTCTCCATTCTCTGCGCCAGACGCTCGAGCGGCGCGAGCGCACGTCGCAGCAGGATCACGTTCGCGGCCAGCGTCACCGCCAGCCCCACGACCACGATCAGCGCCTGTACCGGCCTGATCGGAGCATCGATCTCCACCGGAGTGAGCAAGAGCAACGCAGCGAGAACGCCGAGAAGCCCGGCGTTGACGGCGAAGACACGCCAGAAGACAGAAAGAGGATGCTTCATCAGCCCGACGTTAGCGCTGGCCTCCGTTCATGCGGCCATTTTCCCCGGGCGACGGGCTTGCGGAGGCGCGATCAGGACCGGCACCGGCGTTTCACTCGACCGGAACAGGCAGCTCGTCGCCGCCAAAGGCGGCGTGGTAGGACTCGCGCAGCTTGTGCGCCCGTGGTTCGTCGTACCGTGAAGACATGCCCTCATCCATTGGCCAAGGGGTTATAGACCGGATCTGAAGAGGCGGTCGACTTCGTCGTCCTCCGGGGCCGGTGTACTCGGGGCGTCCGAGAACACACCACCCGCCTCTAGCGCGGTGGCCGCGCGCTTACGAAAGGCCGGCTGCGCCTCGATGGGGCGAGCGCGCCATCCAGCCAGGTCCGCGACGCCGGCACCGAGCACGTCCGCCAACGCTTCCCACACGCGCCGGTCGACGCCGCGCGGCTCCAGCAAACCCGTTTCTAGCTCGTGGTAGTAGCGACGCACCTTCGCGCGTCGGTCGTCCCTCAATTCGAGGAGGGCGAGCAGGCGTTCGACGACGACGTCTCGCGTCAGGCCTCTTTGCTTGCGCAGCTCCAGGATCGGGGGCTGCCCGGCGATCCACGCGCGCATCATCTCAACCCGCTCCACGGGCGGTGGCGGCGGCATCGTCGAGGCGAGGAAGCGGTCGAGCATGCGCGCGAGCTTGGCGCCACTCTCCCCCGCACGCTCGACGTACTCGTGCACGGCCGGGTTTTCGCCGCGCGCGAAGCGGCGTGCGAACTCGTCGAAAAGCTTCAGCACGCGGTCAGTCTCCATCGAGGAACGCCTCCCGCAGCTTCGCGTGGCCCTGGTGCAGCCGCTGGTAGACGGCGTTCCGCGCCATGCCAAGAGTCTGGCCGATCTCGTCGGGCTCGAGCCCGCGGCGGTAGTAGAGGTCGAGCACGTGCCGCGTGCGCTCGGGGAGTGGCGCGAAGAGCGTTTCGAGATCGAAGTCCTGCTCGAACTCGCCGTACGGGTTCACCGACCGTCAGATCACAGGCGAACGCGGCATCGCCTTGATCCACGCGCGCGTGTCGGCGATGGGCTTTCTCTGGTATCCGACCGGCGGCACCGAGGCGGGCATCGACGGCACGATCGAGCTGCGGGACGGCCGCACCGGCGCCGTAACGAACCAGGTCGTCCAAGTGCAGAGCCGGGCCGCAAGCGGGCGCTTCACCGCCGAGAACGACCACAGCTTCGAGTACCTCTGCGACGAGCGGGACCTCGACTACTGTCTCGGCGGCAACGCCCCAGTGATCCTCGTCCGCTCGCGGCCCGAGACGGACGAGCTCTACTGGGTACCGCTCAAGGAGTACTTCGCGGATCCCGAGCGTCGCTCGTCGCGCCGCATCGTCTTCGAGAAGCGCCGCGACCGTTTCGACGTCTCCTGCCGCGACCGTCTAGTGCGTCTCGCCGTCCCGCGCGACTCAGGCATCTACATCGCGCCGGCGCCGAAGACGGAAGAAATGGTGACGAACCTGCTCGAGGTCATCGCGTACCCGGCGGCGATCTACGTTGCCGACACTGACTTCCGCCTGGGCGGAGCACTGGCGGCGGCGCTCCGTCTCGAGAACCCTGATGCCGGTCGCGAATGGTTTCTGCGCAACACGCGACTGTTCAGCGTCCACGACCTCTCGGAGCCGCCATGGTCGACCGTCTGCGACGCGGGCAGCGTCGAGCGCTTCGAATCTGATGAGTGGGCGCTCGCGGATGATGTCGTCCGGGAGCGCGAGTTCGCCGAGCTGTTGTACGGCTGCCTCTACGAGAAGACGAAGCGCGACCTTCGCTACCTCGGGCGCGAGAAGTTGTTTTACGCTCGACCGGGCCGCGATCTCGAGCCGCGACGGCTGCGGGCTTCTGGCCGCCGCCGGCGTGGGCGCATCGTCTTCCGCGCGTACGAGAGCAAGAAGCGCGCCGGGGAGATCGGCTTTTGCAAACACTGGGGCTTCCACTCGCATTTCCGCCGCTATGGAGGGCGGTGGTATCTCGAGATCGATCGCACCTACCACTACACGTTCGACGGCTACAAGAAGTCGCGCTTCGCGGGCGACTACCTCGCCTATGCGAAGCGCCAGGAGCGCAACGACGCTGTCCGCCAGCAGGTGCAGATGTGGGCTCGCTACCTACGCGGCCACGCCGACCTGTTCTCGGCCCGCTACGAGCGCCTCGAGTTCGGCGACCTTGCCGCGTTCGAGCTCTCCGTCGGCGTCAACGACGAGCTCTGGCTCGAGAACGCGCGCAAGCGGGTGATCGAGGCTGCGCCAGAGGAGGGCGAGGGGAGACTGTTCGCGGCATGAGCGGATTCAATGGCATGCGGGTTGCCTTTCTGCAGGAGCCCGAGCTCGAGTTCGGCGCTGGCCGGCATATCGACATCCGCTTCGGCCTGATGAACTACGGGCCACTCGATGCGCAAAGTCCGCTCGCGCCGCACAAGATTCGCGTCGGCATCGTCGGTACGAGCGCGACGGTCGCGGGCGTGCGCGAGTGGCTCGAGCGCTGCGCCGCAGGTGTGATGGCTAAGCAGAGCCCGCAGCCTTATCTGTTCCCGCCCTTCCCCGGGTTCGGCACGGACACGACGTTCGCCGCAAAGCTCGTGTTCGCCGATCGACTTGAGCGCACTATTCACGAGCGCGAGATCATCAACCTCGCCCGACACGGGCGCGGGCTGATCGAGGAGGCGATCGAGCTGTTCCTGGCCGAGATGCGCCACTTGGTCGAAAGCGCGCAGCCGCACGTTCTCGTCTGTGCGCTCCCTTGGAGTCTGCTTGACCTAATGACCAGCAGCGACGACGACAGCGCTGAAAACGCCCTCGGCGGAGACAAGGCGGGGTCCGATGCTGGCGCGAGCGAGGAGGGTGGGGACGCGCCGGACTTCCACCATCTCCTCAAAGCCCGCGCGATGCCCTTCCGGACGCCGATCCAGCTGATCAAGCCGAGCACGTACGGCAACATCCGCCGAGGCCAGGGCGACGACCAGGTCCAGGACGAGGCGACGCGCGCCTGGAACTTCATCACCGCGCTCTACTACAAAGCCGGCGGCACGCCTTGGCGGCTGACGCGAGATCCGAGTGATCTCACGACCTGCTACGTCGGCGTGGCCTTCTACAACACGCGCGATCGCGAAACGCTGTCGACCAGCATCGCGCAAGTCTTCAACGAGCGCGGAGACGGCGTAATCGTCCGTGGCGCGGCGGCGACGATCTCAAAGGAAGATCGCCAGCCGCACCTGGCGGAGGAGGACGCCTATCAGCTGCTCGTCGACGCGCTCGATCTCTACCGTCGGGAGCACAAGAACCTGCCGGCGCGCGCGGCCGCGTTCAAGACATCGCGGCACAACGCGGCCGAGCTTGCTGGCTTCCAGCAGGCGATCGCCGATCGCGGCGTCGATTCGTTCGATCTCCTCAGTGTCGGCAGCGCCTCCGCGAAGCTCTTCCGTCGAGGCGCGTATCCGCCGCTGCGCGGCACGCTGCTTACCCTCGACGATCGCGATCAGATCCTGTACACACGCGGTAGCGTCGAGTTCTTCTCGACCTACCCGGGCATGTACGTCCCGCAGCCGTTGGCAATGCGAATTGATGCTGGCGACACGACGGCGAAGGAGCTGGCGAGGGAGACGCTGGCGCTGACGAAGATGAACTGGAACAACACGCAGTTCGACGGTCATGCGCCGATCACCATCCGGGCGGCGCGCCAGGTCGGAAGCATCCTCAAGTACGTCGGCCCCGACGATCCGCTCGAGTCGCGCTACGCCAACTACATGTAGTCACGCGTGACCGCGTGCCAGCGGCCCCGTCCTCATCGGAGGAAACGCGGTCAAAGGCTCGGCATTTGGTGTCGCTCCAGAGGTTCGTGTACCCGTTTCGTACCCGCCGCGGCGACTACGTTTACGGCATAGACGACAGAAACCCCGCTTTTGCGGGGCTTCTCTGAGAGCCCTCTGACGGACTCGAACCGTCGACCCCCTCCTTACCATCGTTTTGTGTCCGCGAGCCGTCGTCCGACAAGGCAACGTTCTTCAGTCCGAGCACGGCGACGGAAGCTTCGTAGTGAGCGCTGCATTCCTGTCTCCTCAGCGGATGCGGATGGGCGCCAGGGTCGTCGGGCGGTGCCACGGGGTGGCGGTGACGATGAGGCCGCTCGCGGCGGTGACGGCGGCGACGAGGAGGATGGCAGTCTCGGCCGAGCTCACGTCTGCGGCGATTCCGGCGAGCAGGGCGCCGAGCACGAATCCGGCGTCGCGCCAGAAGCGGTAGACGCCGACAACGCGGGCGCGCCCCTTCGGCTCGGTCGCGTCAGAGACAGCTGCCAGCAGCGTCGGGTAGACCATCGCCGTGCCTGCGCCGAGCAGCAAGGCGGCGGCGAGCGAGGCGCCGAAGCCCCCGTGCCCGGCGCCGAGGAGCGCGAGCGCGCCCGCCTGCACGAGCATGCCGGCGGAGATGAGCGGCTTGCGCCCGGTTATGTCCGAGAGCCAACCGGTGACGAGCTGTCCAACGCCCCATACGACCGGGTAGGCAGCGGCCACGAGGGCGATCTCGCGCACGCTGGCGCCGTGCGCCGCCAGGTAAAGCGGCGCCAGCCCCCAGGCGACGGCGTCGTTGAGGTTGCTGACGAGCCCGGCCTGGTTGCAGGCGCGCAGGCGCGGATCTCCAAATGTCGCGTGGGCGAACGCGGCGCCGATGCTCTTTTCCTGGGGTACGCCGTACGCCTCCTGCTCGAGCGCGACCTGCGGCGCGGTGTCGCGAACGGCGAGCACGCTGAGGAGGAGTCCGGCGAGGGCGATCAGCGCGCCTCCGACCCAGACGACGGTGCGCGGCGCGTAGCTCGCGGCGAGCACACCGGTCGCAAAGGCGGACAGCGCGACGCCGAGATAGCCCGCTGATTCGTTGAGGCCGAGCGCGAGGCCGCGCCGCTTCGGGCCTGCGAGGTCGATCTTCATGACGACGGTCATCGACCAGGCAAAACCCTGATTCGCGCCGAGCAGCACATTCGCGGCCACGATCAGCCACCACGAGGGCGCGAGGCCGATCAGGATGGGAATGGGTAGCGCGATCAGCCAGCCGAGGACGAGCAGGCGCTTGCGGCCGACGCGCTCGGCGAGCTCCCCCGCCGCCAGGTTCGTGACTGCCTTGGCGGCGCCGAAGGCGACGACGAAGGCGAGGATCGCCGAGCTCGAGCGCAGCCCGAAGTCGTCCTTGCCGATCAGGGGGAAGATGCTGCGTTCAAGGCCGACCATCGCGCCGACGAGCGCGTTCAGGGCGACGAGCAGGCCGAACTGGCGCGCGTTCGCGCGCAGGCCGAGGCGGATGGTGCTCAAGCAGGCGCCGCTATGTTGCCGGCGCGATTGGCGGCGACAATGCGCTCTTGGTCGGGCGGCCGCGGCGGCGCGTCGGCGAGGACGGCGTCCGCGAAGGCCGTCGTGTCGTCGATCCCGAGCATGCGGTTGTGCACGCGCTCGAAACCGATCGAGGAGATCGGGTTGCCGGACAGCGTGCGCCCGCAGACGGACCCCGAGTAATGGCTCGGGTAGACGACGACGTGGTCGGGCAGCTCGAGCAGGCGACGCAGGCTCGCATGCAGCACCTCGGCCTGCTCGCGCTCACCGCCTGCGACGTGCAGGTCGGGACGGCCGACGTCGCCGATCAGGAGCGAGTCGCCGGTGAAGACGAGCCACGGCTCCTCGCCGCGGCGCAGGTCGGCGACGACGTAGGCGTGGTGAGCGGGCGCATGACCCGGGGTGGCGATCGCGGTGACGACCGTGTTCCCGAGCTCCACCACGTCACCGTCGGCGAGCGGGACGTGGTCGAAATAGACGTCGGCGACCGCCGGGAGGTAGGCGGTCGCGCCGCTGCGCTCGACGAGCGCGGGCAGGCCGGAGACGTGGTCGGCCTGGACGTGCGTCTCCAAGACGGCGACGATCGGGGCGCCGAGCGCGGCCGCGGTGGCCAGGTAGTCGTCGACGAGCTCGGCGTGCGGCTCGACGACGGCAAGCTTGGCATGGGTGCCGCAGCCGAACAGGTAGCTCGCGCAGGCGGTTGGGTCGTAGAGGAAGGGGCGAAGCAGCATCGTGGCTCCTTTCAACTCGTCTCGACGGCGTGGCCGGCGCGGCGCCATTCAGGGAAGCCGACGTCGAGGCGGCGCGCCTTGAGGCCGCGCTCGCGAAGCAGGCGCACGGCGTCGTCGGCGTAGACGCAGTAGGGGCCGCGGCAGTAGGCGACAACGTCCCGCCTGCGCGGCAGAGTCTTCGCGACGCTCTCCAGTTCGGACAGCGGAGCCGAGATCGCGCCGGGAATGTGACCGGCGCGGTATTCGGACTCGGGGCGGACGTCGAGCACAACGACCTCGCCGCGGCTCAGCCGTTCCTCCAGCTCGGGCGGGGACAGTTGCTCGATCCCGTCGCGCTCCCCCA
>Ga0184625_10000807_pt1 | contig 12464 bp, 9 predicted proteins | sample PLM3_30_b1_FD_133151 | JGI IMG/M metagenome (GOLD analysis project Ga0184625, IMG submission 133151) | Groundwater sediment microbial communities from an aquifer in East River, Colorado, USA - PLM3_30_b1 | ecosystem: Environmental > Terrestrial > Soil > Riparian zone | place: USA: East River... | reverse complement strand
GCCCAGTGCTCTCGCATCCTGCCTCCGCGCCGGGAGTGGTGGCTGCAGGCGTCTACGTGGGGGAAGGGGCGGACACTGCCTTGGCGCCGTGTCCCGAATGGGCGAGGCTCCTCGGCGAGCTTCCCGTCGATCCTCTGATTCGCCGCCGGCTCGACCTGCACACAGGCATCCTCCGTCAGGATCTCGCTCTTCCTGAAGGAGCTCTGAGCGTCCTGCAGCTTTCATCCCTTACGCGACCCGGCACCGCCTTGATGCGAGTGCGGGGGCCGGAATCGCTCCTCCCGGAGAGTGGATCGCACACCCAGCAAGGAGGGCTCTGGGCGGCCGAGAGCAACTCGCGGAGAGACGAGCGCGTCGATCGCATCGTCGCCTACGGTGCGGATTCTCCTGAGGCTCGCGCACGTCTCCACGATGCCGAGGACACCGGCTTCGAGCGTCTGCTAGCCGAGCACCGTGAAGCGTGGGCACGCCGCTGGGAAACCGCCGATGTAGTTGTCCAAGATGACCCCGGCCTGCAGCAAGCGCTGCGGCTGACCCTCTTCCACCTGATGGCCTCTGTCGGCGACGACGGTGAGGCTGCCGTCGGCGCTCGAGGCTTGTCTGGCCCGGGCTATCGAGGGCACGTGTTCTGGGACAGCGACGTCTTCGTCCTGCCTTTCCTGGCCGCTACGCACCCGCCTGCGGCGCGCGCGATGCTCGAATACCGCATTCGACGCCTCCCGGCCGCGCGCGAGGCGGCGCGACGGCTCGGGCGCATGGGCGCGCGATTCCCGTGGGAATCGGCCGCCGACGGCTGGGACGTCACGCCCAGAAGCGCTTTCGACCAGGTAGGTCGATTGGTCAGGATCCGAACCGGCGAGTTGGAGGAGCACATCGTGGCCGACGTCGCCTGGGCGACCGCCTGCTATCTCGACTGGACCGGCGACAGCGACTTCGGAGACGGCGCCGGGCGCGACCTGCTCGTCCAGACGGCCCAGTATTGGGCTTCGCGCATTCGCGTCGACCGCGAAGGACGAGGGCATATCTACGGTGTGATCGGCCCGGACGAGTACCACGAGCCGGTCGACGACAATGCTTTCACGAACGTCATGGCCCGCTGGAATCTCCGCCGCGCGGCCGAGCTCGACATTTCCGACGAGGAAAGAGAGCTGTGGCTGCGGCTGGCGGATGCGCTCGTGGACGGGTACGGCGAAGCCACAGGTCTCTACGAGCAGTTCGCCGGCTTCTTCCGTCTCGAGCCGCTCGTCATCGCCGAGCTCGCGCCCCGGCGACCGATCTCGGCAGACCTGCTCCTGGGCGCCGAGCGCGTCGACGCGGCTCAGGTCGTCAAACAGGCCGACGTGCTCATGCTGCACCACCTCGTCCCCGATGAGGTTGCTCCGGGCTCCCTCGCGCCCAACCTCGAGTACTACGAGCCGCGGACTGCACACGGCAGCTCGCTCTCGCCGGCGGTCCACGCCGCGCTCTTCGCGCGCGCGGGCCGGCTGACGGAGGCGGTCGAAGCGCTTCAGATGGCCGCCCGGATCGATCTCGACGACCTGACCGGGACGAGCGCAGGCGGAGTGCATCTCGCCACGATGGGCGGGCTGTGGCAGGCGCTTGCCTTCGGATTCGCCGGCGTGCGTCCCAGCGGCGACGTCCTGAGGGTCGATCCGAGGCTGCCCGGGGAATGGCAGGCGCTCGAGCTGAGGCTGCGCTTCCGCGGCAGCCGTGTCATCGTCCGCATCGAGCCGGAACGGGTGATCGTCGACGCGGATCCGCCGATCTCCATCGAGCTGACACGAAACGACGGGCGCAAGGTCCACGCACGGGCCGGATGCCGGGAGGTGGTTCCCAGATGACGACTGTGATCGCAGCCCTCGACAACAGCCTTGCCGTCCGTCCGGTTCTGGCGACGGCGACGGGGCTGGCGCACTTGCTCGGCGCGGAGGTCGTCCCCTTGCATGCGGGCACGGGGCGCGCAGAGGTCGCGCAGAGCGCTGCCGACGCAGCCGGTCTCCGGCTCAGGATCGATTCTGGTCCGACCCTCGAGACCCTCGTTGCGGCCGGGTCGGAAGAGCACGTCGCAGCAATGGTGGTCGGCGCCCGCGGCGTGCCGGGGACGTCGCGGCCCGTCGGCGCGACCGCCCTGGAGCTCGTGACGAGGCTGTCGAAGCCCGTCGTGGTCGTCCCCCCCGACGCTCCGCCCAGGACCACACTGCGACGACTGCTGGTGCCGCTCGACGGGACGGTCTCAGCTGCGCTCGCGCCGAAGGCGATCTTCGAGCTCGCGAGTGGAGCCCAACTCGAGGTCGTCGTGGTCCATGTCCACGACGAAGACTCGGTGCCCGCTTTCACCGACCAGCCTCAGCACGAGGCCACCGCCTGGGCAGAGGAGTTTCTCGCCCGCTACTGCCCCTGGGGCCTCGCCGAGGTTCGACTCGAGGTTCGAATCGGCCGGCGTGAAGAGGAGATCCTTCGTGCTGCGGAGGACTCGAACGTCGACCTGATCGCGCTTGGCTGGTCACAGGAGCTGGCTCCGGGCCGGGCACCAGTCGTTCGGGCGGTGCTCGAGCGGGGACATATCCCTGTTCTGCTGGCCCCTGTTCGCCTAATAGCTCAGTCGGCGAAACTGTCAATCACGAAGGAGGAGCCGTGGAACAGATCGCTATCCTCGCACGCTTGAAGCCGGGCGCCGAGCCGCGCGCTGCAGAGCTCATCAAGAAAGGCCCGCCCTTCGATCCCGGCGAGCTCGGCATCACGAGGCACAGCGTCTACCTGGCCGCCGACGCGGTCGTCTTCGTGTTCGAGGGGCACGAGGTGGAATCGGCAGTCGACGATTTGGTCGAGGATCCGTTCCGGTGGATGGTGAACCAGGCGTTCGACGCGTGGCGCCCCCTCGTGGACGGCGACCCCAGGATCGCGCGCCCTGCTTATGTGTGGGAGTCATCAGGCGAGCAGATCGAGCGGTAGGCTCGGCCCTGTGACGACCAGAGAGCGGACAGCAGCCGAAACGGAGCCGTTGTCGGCTGACGAGTTGCAGCTGATCGACGCCTACTGGCGCGCAGCGAACTACCTCTCGGTCGGCCAGATCTTCCTGCTCGCCAACCCGCTCCTCAAGGAGCCCCTCGCCGCCGAGCACGTCAAGCCGCGCCTCCTGGGGCACTTCGGGACGACGCCCGGCCTCAACCTCGTCTACGTGCACCTCAACCGCGCGATCCGGGCGCGGGACCTAAGCGCGCTCTACATCACGGGCCCTGGTCACGGCGGCCCGGGCCTCGTCGCGAACGCCTACCTCGAAGGCACCTATTCCGAGGTGTACCCCCACGTGACGCCCGACGAGAACGGCCTGCGTGAGCTCTTCAGGCAGTTCTCGTTCCCGGGAGGCATCCCGAGCCATGTCGCACCCGAGACTCCGGGCTCGATTCACGAAGGTGGGGAGCTCGGTTACGCGCTGACGCACGCATACGGAGCCGCGTTCGACAATCCCGACCTCCTCGTCGCCTGCGTCGTCGGCGACGGCGAGGCCGAGACCGGGCCACTTGCCGCCAGCTGGCACTCGAACAAGTTCCTGAACCCGAAGACGGACGGCGCCGTGCTGCCGATCCTCCACCTGAACGGCTATAAGATCGCCAACCCGACGGTCCTCGCGCGCATCCCTGAAAGCGAGCTCGCCTCGTTCTTCGAGGGGCATGGGTACCGCCCGCTCCTCGTCACAGGGGGCTTCGACGGTGAGGAGCCCAAGGCCGTCCATGAACGTCTTGCGACGGCGCTCGACGACGCACTCGACGACATTGCCCGCATCCAGCACGTGGCGCGCACCGAGGGGTTGACGGGCCGGCCGACGTGGCCCGTGATCGTCCTGCGCACCCCGAAGGGCTGGACAGGCCCGAAGAAGGTCGACGGGCTCCCGGTCGAGGGCTCATGGCGCTCGCACCAGGTGCCCATGACCGACGTGCGCGACAACCCCGACCACCTGCGCGTGCTCGAGGAATGGCTGCGCAGCTACCGGCCGGAGGAGCTCTTCGAAGAGAACGGCGCGCTGGTGACGGAGCTCGCCGCCCTTGCTCCGGAGGGCGAACGCCGGATGAGCGCGAACCCGCATGCCAACGGGGGCGCGCTGTTGCGCGACCTCGTCCTGCCCGACTTCCGCGACTACGCCGTGGACGTTCCGAGCCCCGCGACCACCACGGCCGAGGCGACACGGGTGCTTGGTCGCTTCCTCCGGGATATCGTCACCCGCAACGAGGACAACTTCCGGCTCTTCGGTCCGGATGAGACAGCGTCGAACCGGCTCGGCGACGTCTTTGAGGTCACGGGCCGGACGTGGAACGCAGCGACGGATCCTTCCGACGAAGGCCTGTCACCGGACGGCCGCGTCATGGAGATCCTCTCCGAGCACCTCTGCCAGGGCTGGCTGGAGGGCTATCTCCTCACGGGCAGGCACGGCCTCTTCAACTGCTACGAGGCCTTTATCCACATCGTCGACTCGATGTTCAACCAACACGCGAAGTGGCTCAAGGTGACGCGGACGATTCCTTGGCGTCGTCCAATCGCGTCCCTCAACTACTTGCTGTCGTCGCACGTCTGGCGCCAGGATCACAACGGCTTCTCGCATCAGGACCCCGGATTCATCGACCACGTCGTTAACAAGAAGGCCGAGATCATCCGCGTCTACCTGCCGCCCGACGCGAACACGCTCCTCTCGGTCGCCGACCACTGCTTAAGGAGCCGCCACTATGTCAACGTGATCGTCGCCGGGAAGCAGCCGGCGCTGAACTACCTGTCGATGGAGGACGCGATCCACCACTGCACGCGCGGGCTCGGGATCTGGGATTGGGCCTCCAGCGACGACGGCGGAGAGCCTGACGTCGTCCTGGGATGCGCCGGCGACGTGCCGACCCTCGAGACTGTCGCTGCCGCGGCGATCCTCCGTGAGCACCTTCCCGACCTCAAGGTGAGGGTCGTGAACGTCGTCGACCTGATGCGGCTGCAGCCGGAGAGCGAGCACCCCCACGGGCTGCCGGATAGCGAGTTCGACGCGATCTTCACGACGAGCCGGCCGATCGTTTTCGCCTATCACGGCTACCCGTGGCTCATCCACCGCCTCACGTACCGGCGCGCGAACCACGAGAACCTCCACGTACGTGGGTACAAGGAGGAAGGGACGACGACGACACCTTTCGACATGGTGATGCTCAACGATCTCGACCGGTTCCACCTGGTGATCGACGTCATCGACCGTGTGCCGGGGCTCGCGGCCAAGGTTGCCGGGCTGCGCCAGCACATGTCCGACGAGCGCCTCCGCTACCGAGCCTGGACGCGGGAGCACGGCGACGATCATCCGGAGGTGCGCGACTGGGCCTGGGCAGCCGGCTAGCGGACGACCAGCACCGAGCTGTGCGCACGGTGCGCGAGCCGCTCGCTGACGCTACCCAGGCGGCCATACCGTGCAGTCCGCGGCTGCCCACGACGACGACGTCGCTCTCCTGCGAGGCCGCCAGCAGAGCGTCTAACGGCTCACGCTCTTCCCACTCCAGACCGGCCACGTCGCGCAGGCCCTCGATATCGACGGCCTTGCCCTCCATGGCAACGACCCGCCGCAAGGGGATATCGAGCCGGTTGGCGAGGTCGAGAGCCGCGCTCAGGGCTTTCCGCGACTGTGTCGAGCCGTCGATCCCGACGGCCAGTGATGAGGGGAACCGCTTCGACCCTCGTGGTGGACGCGCGATCAACACCGCGCAGGGCGCTTCGTGAAGAAGGGTCGTGGCTGTGCCGCCGAGGACGATCCCCGCTGCCCGGCTGTGGCCGTGTGTCCCGAGGGCGACCAGCGTCGCGTGCTCGCGGGCAATCTCGCCGAGGAGCGAACGTGTCGGATCACCCTGGACGAGGCGCGCGTCGACGGCGTCGAACTGCTCCATCGCCCGCGCCAATGCGTCTCGTGCGCCGGTTTGAACCTCGTCAACGACTCGTGAGGCCGCGTAGCCGGCGTGAACTGCGACCGACACGTCCGCGACTGCAAGGAGATGTAGCTTCCCGCCCGGCGCGAGCATTTTCTGCGCTTGGTGGAGCGCCTCGATGCTTTGCGGCGTCTCGTCGATGCCAACAACGATTCGCTCGAATGTCCTCGAACCTGCCTCCATCTTTTGTGATCGTCGCGGGGCATCTGCTCGAAAACATCACTGCGTCCGCCGATCGTGTTCGCGGCAAACCCGCAGGCGGCCTGCTACCAGGTTTTGCTGTGGGCGCGCTGGACTACCCTCCGGACGCGGACCCGGGCATCGACCGCGACGATGCGGTCAGGGAGCGCGATCACCGGGTTGAGGTCGGGCTCGGCAACCTCCGGAAGATCCGTTGCGAGCCGCGACAGCCGGTGGAGAAGCTGGCGGAGCTCATTCGCGTTCGCCGGCGGCGCGCCACGGTAGCCGGCCACCAGCTTTCCGGTCTTGCCCTCCTTGACTAGCTCCTCCGCGTCGGCGTCGGTCAGCGGAGCGATGCGAAACCCTGCTTCTCCGATTAGTTCTGCCAGGACCCCGCCCGGGCCGAACGCGACGAGCGGGCCAAACGTCGGATCCTGGACGATGCCGGCGAGCAACTCGGCTCCCTTCTCGACCATTGGCTGGACAAGAGCCGGAAGCCCGACTCGGGCGAGCGCCGCACGCACCTGCTCCTCATCCTCGACCCCGAGCGCGACACCTCCGGTCTCGGTCTTGTGCGCGCCGGCCTCTGCGGTCTTGACCGCGACGGGATATCCGAGCTCACGTGCGGCAGCGAGCACCTCGTCCTCGGTCTCCCCGACACGTTCAGGGACTAGCGGCACGCCGTACGCATCCAAGATCGCGCGCATTTCGCTCGGGTCGAGCCACCGCTCCTCGGCATTCTCGAGAGCTGCCTCTACGACCGCCCTCCCCTTCTGCGCGTCGGCTCCGTCCACCGCGGGCACCGTGCCGGCCGGTCTTCGCAGCCACTCTGCGCGCCGCATGGCGAGCCCGAGGGCGCGGGCCGCCGACTCTGGGTAGGAGAAGACGGCGATTGTGTTCGCCCCCTGGAGAGCCGAGGGCATCCCGCCCTCACTGAGGATCGCTGCGAGCACAGGTTTCTCGCTGATTCCGGCCTTGGTGGCGGCGCCGACGATCGCCGCGGCGACCTCTTCGGCGCCCGCAATTACGGGTGGCACGAAGAGGACGATCACGCTGTCCACGTAGGAGTCAGCGAGCAAGAGCGGCAACGCCAACCTGTACGTCTCGGCGGTAGCAGACCCCAGCATGTCCACCGGATTGGCGACGCTGGCCTCCGCGGGAAGGATTGTCGAGAGGGCCGCGACCGTGCCGGGGTGGAGCGCGGGGAGCTCGAGGCCCTCCGCGTCGCACGCGTCTGCGGCGAGGATCCCGAGGCCGCCCGCGTTCGTCAGGATCGCAACTCTTCGGCCGCGCGGGAGGGGTTGCGTCGAGAGGAGGGCGGCGGCGTCGATCAGCGACTCGAGGGTTTCCGCTCTGAGCACGCCGGCCTGGTGGAAGAGCGCGTCCACTGCAGCCTCCGATCCTGCAAGGGCAGCCGTGTGCGAGCTGGCGGCGCGCGCGCCCGAGGCCGTCGTCCCACTCTTCATGGCGAGGATCGGCTTGCGCCGCGCGACCCGCCGCGCGATCCGTCCGAAGCGGTGTGGGTTCCCGAACGACTCGAGATAGAGCAGCACGAGGTTGGTCTGCGAATCCTGTTCCCAGTACTCGAGGAGATCGTTCGACGAGACGTCTGCCTTGTTGCCGATCGAGACGAAAGCCGAAAGGCCGAGATTTCGTTCGGCCGCCTTTTCGAGCAGCGCGAGGCCGAGTGCGCCGCTCTGGGACGAGAAGCCGATCGTGCCGGGAGGAAGAGCGCGCGGGCCGAAGGTGGCGTTGAGACTGGCACTCGAGACTGCGATCCCGAGGCAGTTCGGGCCGATCAGGCGTGCACCGTGGGCCCGGACGAGCGCAACGAGCCGCTCCTCGCGTTCACGCCCCTCTGTCCCGGTCTCGGCGAACCCTGCGGAAATGACGCAGATTGCAGTGACGCCATTCCGGAGAGCCGCCTCGACGGACTCGAGGACGTGCGCGGCGGGGACGCAGACGATCGCGAGGTCGGGTCGCTCCGGCAGCTCGTCGACTCCGGCGTACGCGTGAACACCGGCAACGGGCTCACCGCCTCGGTTCACGGGGTACGCGGTTCCCGAGTACTCGGCCGCGAGGACGTTGCGGAAAAGGCGACCTCCGATCGACTCGCTTCTCGGGGATGCGCCGATCACAACGAGGCTCCTGGGCGCGAAGAAACCCCTTAGCGAGGCGACGACGGCAAGATGGTCGCGCTCGTCGACGTGAGACATGTACTCCTCTGTCGGCTCGATCGGGAACGTGACCTCCACCGTGCCGCCTTCGAAGGTGCGGCCGACCGCGAAGCCAGCCTCTTCGAAGACCCGCAGCATGGGTCGGTTCCCCGGAATGACCTCGGCCACGAAGCGCTCTATGCCGACGCTCGCCGCGCGCGCCGCGAGCCTCTCCAAGAGGCGGGTGCCGACCCCCCGCCCCTGGTGCGCGTCGGCGACAGCGAATGCCACCTCGGCCGCTGCGGGGTCGCGCAGCCGCACGTAGCTCGCAAGCGCTACGACTTGCTCGGATCCGGTCTCGTCGGCAAGCGTGCCGATCAGGTCGCCGTGGTCCAACCAGTCCGGGTCGAGGAATGGGTCGACGAGCGCAGGGCGGATCGAAGGGGTGCCGTGGAAGCGGCGATAGAAGCTGTCCTCGGACAGCGAGGAGAGGAAATCTAGGAGTGCCCCCTCATCCTGTGCGGAAGGCGAGCTCAAGCGGAGCGTTCCTCCGTCTCGCAGGATGACGTCGAGCGGCTCGCCCAGAAGTGCAGGTCGGGCGCGACCGGCGCGCCCGACCTGGGTCGAATCAGACACCTGCTCCGGCGACGGCTTCATGCCGTGCCGGCTCGAGGTGAACCGGATGCGCGCTCAGGACGACCTTGAGCGCATTCGTCGTTGCTGCGTCGGCGAAGGTGTCGTAGGCCTGCTCGGTCTCGCCGAGCTCGAACCGATGCGTCGCGAACAGCGTCGGGTCGAGGCGGCCTTCGTCGATCAGCTTCATCAGCCGCGGAGTCGTGTTCGTGTCAACCAGTCCGGTCGTGATCGTCACGTCACGGATCCAGAGCTTCTCGAGGTGGAGCGTCGCCGGGTGTCCATGGACCCCGACGTTCGCCACGCGGCCGCCTGGACGGATGAGCTCCGTGCACAGTTCAAAGGTGCCGGGGATCCCGACCGCCTCGATTGCCACGTCCGCGCCCAGACCATCGGTCAGCTCCATTATGCGTTCGATTGCATTCTCCCGTTCGTTGTTGATCGTCACGTCGGCGCCGAACTTGCGGGCCTGCTCGAGACGAGCCTCTGCGATGTCGAGCGCGACGATCCGGCCGGGCGTGTAGAGGCCGGCGGTCATGATCGCGGCCAGGCCGATGGGCCCTGCGCCGACGATCGCGACTGTGTCACCGGGCTCGACCCCGCCGTTAAGGACCCCGACCTCGTAGGCGGTGGGGAGGATGTCGGCGAGGAAGAGCACCTGATCGTCGGTTAGGCGCTTGGGGATCTTGTACACGGAGGTGTCCGCGAATGGAACACGCGCATACTCGGCCTGCACCCCGTTGATCAGGTGCCCGAGGATCCACCCGCCACCGCCCACGCAGAGGCCGTAGTGGGCCTCTTTGCAGAAGCGACAGCGTCCGCAGGCGGTGATGCACGAGACGAGGACGCGGTCGCCCTCGTCGACGGTCGTCACCGCGGCGCCCTTGGCCACCACGGTTCCCACCGCCTCGTGGCCGAGAACCGTTCCCGGCTCGACCTCGGGCACGTCGCCCTTGAGGATGTGGAGGTCCGTGCCGCAGATCGTCGACGAGTCGATCTTCACGACAACGTCGGTCGGTTCTTGGACTGTCGGGTCGGGGACGGACTCCCAGGCCCGTCGGCCCGGCCCGTGGAAGACGAGCGCTTTCATGGGTACTCCCTTCGGTTGCTCGCCTCAAAGTTCGTTGGCGGCGGCTGCAAGCGCTTCGGCAGTCGCACGGATCGTACTGCGGCTTTTCCGCAGGAAGGGGGAGGGCGCCGGGCCGCGCAGTTTTTCGGCCCGGCGTCCTGGGGTGGGGAGCTATCGAGTGGCCTCGACCAATTCGCGCTCGAAGGCTTCGCTCGCCACCGTTTGCTTCATGGGCGGGATCGCGAGCACCGGACACGGCGCCACGTGGAGCAGCTTCTGCGTCACGCTTCCGAGGAGCAGGCCGGCGACGGCCGAATGGCCGTGCGAGCCTACGACGATGAGGTCGGCACCCGTCTCCCGGGCAACGTCGGCGATCTTGTCGCCGGCGTGCCCTGTGAGCCCCTTGACGAGCGTGAACGTCGTCGCGATGCCCTCGCTCTGCGTGTCTGCCACCTGCTTGCGGATCTTCTTCTCGAGCTCGTCGTCATCGGCGAACGCTGAATAGCCGCCAGCGCGCCCGACGAGACGCTCGTTGCAATGAAGGACGAGGAGCGAGCCGTCCGCGGCGAATGCCTTCGCATACGGCAGTGCCCGGTCGGCAAACTCCGATCCGTCAGTCGCCCAGATGATCTTCTCGAACATGGGAATCCTCCTTGGCTCAGCGCAGCCCGGGCGGTAGGTCGTAGGCACGGGGTGGGGCCGGCTCGGCCTCTTCGATCCGCCGGCGGAGCGAGAGCAGGTGCTCCGCGAGTGCGGGGTTCGTCGAGAGCTCGGGACGGATGCCCGCGACTGAACACTGTCCGTTGTCCCAGAGGCCACAACGATCCTCCGGACAAACTTCGATCCGGCCCACCGCCTGCTGCAGTTCACAGAGTCGTTGCATTTGCACCGATTGTCCGGCCGCATGACGAAGCCGCCTTCCGTACACGCACTGGTTCGATTGCGGCCTATTACGGGTTCGATCTGCGTCGAATCTCCGATGGCGGACATGACGACGCGTGTGAGCGTGGCAGGCATGGCCAATACCGGGCCCGCCCCCAAAGGAAGCTCGCGGCATCGCGTCCTGATTGCCGGCGGCGGTGTCGCGGCGCTCGAGGCGATGCTGGCGCTCCATGAGCTAGCCGGCCCGATCGTCGATGTCGAGCTCATCGCTCCGGAGCCGCACTTCTGGTATCGACCGCTCGCCGTTGCCGAGCCCTTTGGCCTCGGGAGCGTGCACCGGCTCGAACTGGCCCAGCTCTGCGAGCAGGCTGGGGCTGATTTCTCCCTGGGCACGCTCGTCGACGTCGATCACGCGCGCCGGCGCGTGCAAACACACCACGGTGAGCTTGCGTACGACTCGCTGCTCGTCGCGATCGGCGCCGTGGGCACGGAGGCGATTCCGGGCGCCTTCACGTTTCGCGGCCCGGCGGACTCGCACGCCTACCAACACCTGCTGACCGAGCTCGACCAGGGCGCCGTGCGCCAATTGGTATTCGCTCTGCCCGGCGGACAAAGCTGGCCGCTACCGCTTTATGAGCTCGCGCTGCTGACGGCCGCCTTTGTGAATGCGCGGCAAATCTCGGGCGTCACCCTGAGCGTGGTGACGCCGGAGGACCCGCCTCTCGCTCTCTTCGGTCCCGCCGCGGCCGCCGCGCTCGTCGAACAGCTGGAGGCTCACGACGTCGCGCTGACTACGGCGACCTACCCCGGCGCATTCGTCGACGGCAAGCTGGAAGTCATGCCCTCGGGTGAACTTGCGGCCGACCGAGTCGTCACGCTTCCGCGACTGGTAGGCCCCGGCATCGAGGGGCTGCCACAGGACCCCGCCGGCTTCATCCCCACGGACAAGCACGGCCGCGTCACGGGTGTCGACGTGTTCGCCGCAGGCGATGCGACGACGTTTCCCATCAAGCAGGGCGGCCTCGCCGCCCAGCAGGCCGTCGCTGCTGCCCAGTCGATCGCAGCCGAAGCCGGCGCTGACGTCACTCCCGAGCCTTTCCGGGCCGTGCTGCGCGGGCTCTTGCTGACCGGCGGGTTGCCCAAGTTCATGCGCTCCAACCTCGCCGACTGGGGCAGCGACGCGTTCCTGCTCGACAGCGATCCTCTCTGGTGGCCCCCCGCCAAGCTTGCCTGCCGGTATCTGAGCCCATTCCTGGCCCAGCACGCCGACTACAAAGCCCTCTCCGGACCGCCGCCCACCGGGATATCGGTCGAGATCGATCTGGGCGCGCGCATCGGCGAGTTCTCCTAGCGGCGTAAGGTCCGAGCGGGGCTCGCCCCGGAGCATTCATGGACATCGCCCTGCTCCTCATCGCTGCGACCGCGACGGCCCTGGCCACAGGGCTTGGGGCAATCCCGGTGTTCATGCTCGGTCCTGCCGCCGCCGAGCGACTGCGCCCGCTGCTGCTTGGCGCGACGGTCGGGATCATGACCGTAGCCTCCTTCGTCGGCCTCCTGTGGCCGGCAATCCAGGAGGGTGGAGCGCTCGAAGTCGGCGGCGGGCTC
>Ga0184625_10000805_pt1 | contig 12473 bp, 23 predicted proteins | sample PLM3_30_b1_FD_133151 | JGI IMG/M metagenome (GOLD analysis project Ga0184625, IMG submission 133151) | Groundwater sediment microbial communities from an aquifer in East River, Colorado, USA - PLM3_30_b1 | ecosystem: Environmental > Terrestrial > Soil > Riparian zone | place: USA: East River... | reverse complement strand
GCTGCAATACCTGGCCGAGCATCCGCATGTTGCGGACGATTTCCTCCAAGAGTTGCCGGTCCGTCATTTCGTCAACGGGTGGCGCTGGAGTTTCGACGGCGGGGAAGTCCGGCATTTTGCGTAATCCTTTCAAGATGCGGATGCGGAGAATTAGCCGCATTTAGATACAAGCGTACGTGCCGTAAGGATACACGAGAGAATTGCCCACCGTCCAAGGTGAACCACCCTCCAAATGGTATACGCTTAGACGTTGAATAAACCCGTTACCGTCTCGAACATATCCGTATAGTTTTTGGCTCTTGGGAACTGAAATAATGCTGAATTGCACGGGCACGCTTTCACCGTAATTGGCAAACACGGTGTGTTCCTCTAGGGATATGTTCGTGGGTTCCTCGCGTCGGGCTTGCACCACGTACGAATGACGGGCATGGTCGCTAGAATTGTTGAAAACCGTTATTCCGTCAAGATCGTGGTTTGTGGTGCTAATACAGTTAAACACGTTAAGGATGAATTGCGCGGCAGTGTTGTGAGTGATAACCGTTTGGTCGCAACTAGAGCCACCATTACACGGTACACTAGCACTTGCCGGACTAGCGCTGATCACGCCTACGGTTACGGCTAAACCGATAAGCGTGATAAGGATTCGACGGAGCATAGGTTAATCCTTCCTGGGTTATTTGCGGCGTTTCTTGGGTCGCCATCCGAGGTTATGCAACGTGCCATAAACGTATTGGCGCGTGCGTTGTTTACCGTATCCGCGTTTACGGGCGGTTGCCTTTAGGCTGCGCTCCAATCGTTTCGGCACGGGCTACCCCGTCCATTTAACATGTTTATCTATGGTGTTTCCACCCCGGAGGGCAAAGCGCCATGTGTGGGTACCGTCAACGGGCGGATTGACGCGGAGTGAACGTGTCCCCGTGCTACCAACGGCAGTGGTGTTATACCAGCGGAAACCCTTTGCTTTTTGGGCGGCACTGTGCTCCGAGCGGAAATACACGGACACGATTGCATAGGGTGCGGGTTTGCCGGTACGGGTGACTTTCAGGTTGGCGGTAAACCCTGACCCTTTTCGCTTATAGCTGGACGGGATACCGCCCACCGAGAGCACGGGCTTACCGGGTGCACTTGGCGTGGTGGGCGGCGTCGGTGCGGACGGGCCAGCGGCCAGTGGTACGGGCGGTGGACCGAGATACGCGAGCGCTTGCGTCACCATGGCCCATTGCGCGGTTGTCAGTTGCTCTGCTGCCATGTAGAGACGGATAGCGGCGTCGGCGCTGGCCGCATCGTACCCTTTACTTATCAGGTAACGAATTGCGGCGACTGCCCACTCATCGTTATTGGTGATGACGGGTCCGGCCGTGGTAGCGGTTTGCGGTGGTTCGTAAATGAATTGCCCGCCACCCACACCAACGGCGTCGTCACCGGTTAGTGCACCCGTAGCGTCTTCCGTGGTGTCCGCTGGCGGTTGCTTGATAGACATGTAATAGGACAGTGCCAAGCCTGCGCCCACCACTGCGACCCACGCTCCTAGCGGAAGGGGACCGACCTTTTTGCCTAGGTCGATTCCCGCAGTTTCAGCCATAGCAACGCTTCCCCACGTTTAGAGACGGTAACTGCGGGACGCGGGTGCAGTGGTGGACATTTCGTGACTCTGTTCCGGGGTGTATTCCTGGCCGGTAATATACCGGTCAGCATCCCACGGGGCAGGATCGAGTCGGAATGTGTTGTTACCTATGCGGCCCGTTGGTTTCATTCCTCCCACGGGATACGTACGCCTATGGTCCGCCATACTGAAATGCACACCCGTCGATTGCGGACGTGTCCAGCGGCGCGTAAATGCGTACGTATTCGGTCCCATTGCGCGCGTGAGCACGCGGGGCGAATCGTAGCGGCGGAAACGCGGATTATTAAGAAACGATGTGCCCGGATACTGCTGCAATTCCTCCCAACCCGTGGCGTGCAACGTTTCCAATTCCGCATGCCGGGTGACATATTCGTGGTTTTCTGCCGCTGGTCGTTGCGGGTTGGGCGCTTCCGGTACCGACTCAACCAAATCGAGTCGTCTAGCATCCGGGGTGGTCCCGTCAACGCCCGTGCGCAATGCAGTCCCGTACGGTTGGTTAGGGGACCAGTAGGGCACGGATGCATCTTCCGGCACCGCATAGCGCGGGTTGGCCGGAAGTGTGCCCGGTCCCATATCCTCCCGTGCGGGAGCGTACCCGGAACCGCCTTGCTTTGGTCGTATGAATCCGCGTCCCATAGCGCGTAACCCTTTCTGTTTACGCGCGTTGGGCAGCGTTAATTGATCCTGCGAAAGCATCGCCCAAAGCACGGATAACGGATGCGGTTTGCGGACGTGACACGAGCACGGACACGAGCGCAACCGTCACAATGGCGCCGAGAATGTTAAAGAATTTTTCACCCATTCTCGGCCACCGTTTCCGGCCCATCATCTGGCACTGTCTGCGGTTGTGGTTCCGGTGTCGGAAGTCCGTAAACTTCCGAATCGCGGCCCGCGTACAGTTCCGAGAGTGGCCCTTCCAGTAGCTCACCCAAATCCGCGAATTTCTCCGCGTTGGATTTGGCGAGCCATTCATCACGAGTAATAGCGGCCATCAATCCTCATTCCCGAGTTGCTTACGTGGTGAGCGGTGTTACCCGTTGGCGGCGGCGTTGCGCCGTCCGAGCATTCCCGTAATCCAGGGAAGCACGAACATGGCGAACAGCACACCAACGATAACGGATTTAAGCTGCAACCCGAACGGCATTAGCGTACCTTTCTTTGTGCGGTCCCGTACGGACCTTGGGGTTTAGCCTACGCTGGCACGGACGCCGAGCACGTTAACGCCTCGGAATCCACGATTGATAAGGACAAGCAACACGAGCGCACCAATAACGATAATGGCCGTCCAGTGTCGCGTATCCAGCGTTCCCACTCCCAGCTTAGTTACCATGCTGCTAGAAGTGGGTGCATATTCGTTGTTACTCGCCATTGCTTAGCCTTTCGTCTGAGTGGCAGTCATCTAATGATGCTTAGATGAATACCTGCCCGGCAATGGCAACGTCGTTGGTAACAACGGTAAGCGTGCCCGCGTTGGCGACGTTAAACTGCGCCTCCAGTCGGGTGCTCCCTAGGGTGGGCTGCCAAAGGTCGCGGTTTTCGCGTCCCAACCCACCATCGAATTCGTGCATCCAGTCCATGAACCGGACACCGTTATCGAGCCCTCCGGGAAGTTCGTTGGTGAGCGCTTCCGCGCCAACCACGCCACCGAATCCCGTGCGGCGATACATCAGGTCGCGCCACACGTTGGCTTGGAGGAAGCGAACCGGGAACGCATCACGCACGAGACGGAAGTCCGTGGCGATGGCCATAAGGTCGGTTTCTCCGTTGGCGCGGGAGGTACCGGCACGGCGGAGCACGAAAGCGAGTTGCCGAATGTAGTTGCCGACTCGCTTAAGCTGGATGGTGTTTTCTCCAGCGTTCACCGTGTAAACCTGGGTGCTCCAGAATTGCGTGGTGTTGACCGCTGGCGGTGTTTGCTGGTTCGCGGCATTCCCCGAAGATGCTTCGGGCTGGTCCCACGATTCCAGCCACGCACGCACGCGGATGGTGGGCTGAGTGGTGGCGGGAACGGATGAGTAAACCGTTGTGTTCGGCGCGATGGTGAGTCGCAGTTTGAACGTTGCGGCGGCATCCTGATTCGGCAGTGCGCCGAGCCCATCGCGTCCGCTGATTTCGATGGGAATACGGAGGATGTATTGAAAGTTGCCGTTAGCCGCGTTGATCGCCGAGAATTCCGGTGAGTGGCGCGGATCGGCGGCATACGGGGGTGCGTACCCGCCGTATTTGTTGGCGAGGTACAGTTCGTAACCGGACGTGAACTGCGCGATGTATGCGCCGTTCGGTTCGGTCAGCGCAAGATTCTGGAGCACGTTCCACGGGCCGTCTTCCGCGCCCGTGGCCGCACCCGCGCCACCCGTAGCGGTGACGAACAGCACGAGATACCGAACGTATCCGTACGCAACAACGTCAAAGACGCCAAGGTCCTGGGAGCTAGCGGAAATCTGCCGCGAGGCATCAATCCCCGCACCCTGGATATTTTCGTCCGAAGCGCGAATAAACGGGACGGAGACAACCGGGGCACTCTCACCGCGTTTGGCGGTGTTAGTGGGTCCTGGCGTCATTGTAGCCACACCCATTATGTAACCCTTTCATGCGGTGAGCGGGGTTCCTGGAGGGAGTGACTACGGGGAAGGGGTTGTGCTATTCAGTTATAGATATAGCCCATTGCCTTGCCAACCGGGGATTCCGGGTTACGCTCGATAAGACGCGCACTGAAACCCCGCACAAGAAATAGACCGATCGTCACCATAAGGAACACGGTAACGAAATTGAGTGCCGATGGTGTAATCATCCTGCTACAGCTCCCATCTTCGGGGCACGCGTGCGCATCATTTCACCCGTGCGCGTATTGATGTAAAGAATTTGGTATTTCTCCAGGTTCGCCACGACCATGCGTGCCACTTCCGTATTGGCGGCACCCAAACCCGCCAGCCGTGACAAATCCTGCTCGTCACTGGTCTTCCAAATAAACAGGTGGGTAGACTGTGAGTAGATTTCCAATGGCACCCACGCGGGCCGCTGAATAGACGTCACTAGTGAGATTTCTAGTGAACGACCCAACCGGAGAAAGGTTTTAACTTCCTTCCCAAGTTTCAAGTCTTCCGTAATATAGGACGTTTCATCCATAACCAACGTCCAGCCGCCCTCACGATAAATCTTGTTCATAGCGTCTAGGAAAACCTCCCGCTGCGCATCATCAGATCGCAGTGTTGTGGCAGGTGGCCATAGCACGCGGCGGGGCACGGACCGAGCGGGGATAGAGCGCCACTTAGCCATTCTGCGGTAACCGCTGCGCACTAGCGCATCCATGGTGCGGTCGCGCGGCTTATTGGCGAACACAACAACGTACGGGTGCAGTGGCAGCAGGTTTAGCAGGAGGGTGGTTTTCCCCTGGCCGGTCGGCCCGATAAGCGCGACGTGCTCGCCGCTGGCCCATTGGATACGACCAACGAACACATCCCACGGGACGCGGGGTGCGTCGCGTGACAGTCTGCCGTTCCGGTCAGTCTCATATTTAGCTCTGGCGGTGCTAAGGCTAGGAACGGTGAAACCGGCCGTCATGCTCATGATTTATTATCCCCCGCGCCGTTGCTTTGCGCAAGGAATTGGGCTATCTGATCGTCGGTCAGTTTTGGGCCGATCGGCGCGTGATGCATGAGCGGGGCCATCATCAGGGGCGCGTGCAACATCATCAGTTGCGCGGCATCGGATGACTCTACAAGGAATAGCAACGCTTTACGCACTGCATCGTTGCGTTGTGCGATTTCAGCCACTGCCCTGGCACGATCCTCCGCGCCCGTAACCCACGGTGTGCCACAGTACGGGTCAAATAGAATAATCATGCCGCCGATGAATTGGTAAATCTCGGTTAGCGGCTTGACTAGTTGCGCCTCAACCTTGGACGCGGGAATGGTGGGCACCTTGGAGGGTTTCTTGGCGATTTCCTCACCCGGTAGCGTATCCCGTGATGCGGTGTGATCCGGTACCGTGGGTGGAGTTATCGGCTCGACATCTTCCACGGGTCCGAAGTTTTGCACCGCATCCGTAAGGGATGAGAACGGGGCACCTGGCGGAAGTGAATCACCCTCATACGGCGATCCCGTGTCCGGCCCGGTTTCCGGGTATATCTCGCCCATTAGTGGCTTGTCCAATACTTGGCGAACCGGTCGGCCCATGATTCACGCTTACTCGTATCGCCATCCGTGTTTGCGGTGCCGTCTGGGTTGGGTGGCGAGGTGGGCTTGGGCGGTTGTGATGCCTCGCGTACCGCGTTGGCGACCGTTTCCGGCAATCCCGCGAGTCCCTGCATAACGCTGGCCAGACCGTCCCCGATGGGCTTTAGGAGCGCTGCTAGCTCGCTGGCGGGTGATTGTGCGGGTGGCGTTGGCGGTGGCGCTGGCGGGGCGGGTGGCGGCGCGGGTGGCGCGGGTGGAGCGGGTGGCGTGGCTGGAGGATCGGTAACGGGTGGGTTGTTATCGTCCGCCACGATTTCCACTCCCCATAATTGGTCTACAAGTGGTCTACCGGCCCGGAGTTGCGATCTTGGTCGGTCTGTGCTAGTGTGATCTTTAAGTGAACGGACCGCCAGCGCCCCGCAAGATCGTTTCAGGAGCGACCGCACGGGGGCGGCAGCCGATCACAGCGACCGAGCGGGGCACTAGCGGGTGATCACTCCTCCAGGAAGGATCAGACCTAGCGTACCAGTTCGGCCGGAAAAACTCCAGCCCGAGGCACCCTCCACCGCAAAATTTCCGGCGGGGTTGGCGGGGTAGCGGAAATCACTAGCAGGAAGGGGTATGCCGTGACCGATACGGCAAAGGAAGTGGAAATCAGGCAAGCGCGTTTCGACGATGACGATATGCGCGCCATTCAGTCAATCGAGGATGCAGCCCGTCTCGTGGCTGCCGAATTCGGGACCGACGCAATCGCAAGTATCGCTGACGAGTTGGGCAGCGGTGCGGAGATTCTGGAGGATAAGTCCAAGCTGGTCGGTGAGCGTCTTTTCCTCACCGAATGGCGTTTCAACGTTGGCGATAACGGACCATTTGTTTCCGCCGCCGCCGTTACGGGGCGCGGAGACAAGTTCATTATCAACGATGGATCATCCGGCATCTTTTCCCAACTGGACCGGTACACCGTCCGCACCGGTAAGACTTTCGGGCTAATGGTGCCCAAGGGTCTCCGCGTGTCGGTATTCACCACGTGCGGCGGGGAAGATGGATGCAACAAACCGCGCCGCCCTGAGGAAAACCCATGTAGTAACTGTGGGTCAACCTCCAGCGAGCGCGGTAAGGCTCAAACGTTTTATCTGGATACGTCAGCCTGACGCATTCCCATCGCTCACCCCTTGGTGCCTCGGGGTGGGCGGTGGGATTTCGTTAAGGGGCGATAACAATGGAACATAGACCAGAATATGAGTACGACAAAGAGACAAAAGAATGGCGCGCTTGGTGCGAAACTCCAGGGTGTATGTGGGTACGTGTCTATATGGGTAGGGGCGCAATTGTCCGGGCCGTAAGTAAACATAGGCGGTCTGGAAAGGATAACGACTAACTAACTAAATAGGTTCACTCCATAAGGGGATAAGTAGATGGCGTGGGGCGAAGATTTGGAATGGTCGCGCGGTGAGCGACAGTTTTATGAGGGATGGACCGAAGGCTCGCTAGAACGGCAAATCCGAGAGGATCGGATAGCGCAAAGTCTATTCCACACCGCGTGGTTCGATTTCGAGTATCAGGATAAGTCATACCGGGCAGCGGCACGGCGTAGCCTAGTTAACTACGTGCAGCAGGTTTATGGCGTAGACTTTAACCGTGCATTCGATTGGCGAGCGTATAAAACCAATTATCAAAGGTCGCGCGGCTAATGGGACGGCTAGACGTTGGCGGGCTAGTCTGCACCGATGTAGACAATATCCCCCGCATTCACAATCATAAGCGCCGTGCGCCGCCGATTACGGAACGTCTAGTTATCGCGTGGGATACCGAAGGTATGAACCTATCCGGTAACCGCAAACCGCAGCACGCAGTTATCTTCGGGTCATCCGCCGCCGAACCGCTAATCGGGCGTGACCTTGGCACCATGGATATGCTCGAACACATTATCGACGTGGGCCGTGCCAACCCTCACGCCATCCACGTTGGGTATGGTTTCCGGTATGACGCCAACATGATTATAAAGGATTTCTCCATACACCAACTGCTAGAGCTATGGGAGAATGCGACCATATCGTTTAACGCTCGCGGGTGGCGTTGGAAACTCCGTTGGATTCCCGGTAAGTGGCTAAGCATCACCCGCTACACCCCTAGCAAGCGGTGTCGATATGTGCGGGAACCTGATGGCACCATTCGGAATAAGGGACGCGATTACCGGTATGGTGATGGTGAATCGGTAACCATCTATGATTACTCCGCTTTCTTTGGCGGTAACGCATTCCTTAAAACATGTGAGCAAATCCTAGAGGGTAAACTCACGACAGAGGATCGTGACGTTATCAAAGTGGGGAAGGAAAAGCGTGGCTCTAATGAGTGGTCCGATTTGGCGGAAGTACTGCATTATTGGCGTTGTGAAATCCAGCTTATCCGCCGCACCATGGAACAGTTTAAGAAAGTCATGTGTGATGCAGGTATGGCGCTCAAACATTGGTATGGGCCGGGGGCACTCGCTAACTATCTGCTAGAGGCTCGCAAAATGCATCCGCATTTGGTGGCCGCGCAAACCACACACGAGATTATGCCGCGAGAGGTACACATAGCGAGCACGTATGCTTTCGCGGGTGGGCGGTTTGAAATGTTCCGGGCCGGTCGCATCCGGGGACCAGTCAAGGTGAAAGACATTAACAACGCCTATCCTTATGCGCTGTCCTTGATTCCGTCACTAGCCGAAGATGCGGGAGAATGGGTGTACGATGCCAACCCAAGGGATATTAAGCGATTTGGCGTTTATCGCGTATCTTTCCAAGACCCTGATCTTAACCCCTTTGAGTATCGGCCCATGCCCCTATTCTCTCGCAATCATATGGGGTTGGTGTCTTTTCCACATGTGGTAAGCGGTTGGTATATGTCCCCGGAAGTGTTGAGCGTGCGGGAAATGCCAGGAGTTACTATCCATGAGGGTTGGTATTGGGACCATGAAGAAAATTACCCATGGGCTTGGCTACGGGAAATGTACGAACTACGCACACGGATCGGCAAGGATAAAATTGCGTCGCTGCCGTTCAAGCTGGGACCGAATAGCATTTACGGGAAGCTAGCCCAAACGGTGGGATGGGATAAGAAAACCGGTACGCCGCCCAAATCGCACGCGCTGATCCTAGCCGCGTGGGTAACGTCGTATTGTCGGGCAATGGTGTGGGCTGCAATGATGCGCACTCGTGGCGGGCTGGTAGCAGTGGAGACGGACAGTATCGTTACGACTGATGATATAGAACTGAATGAAGGGTCAGACCTTGGGCAGTGGAGTTCTAAAACATATGATGAAATGCTATATGTGCAATCCGGTTTGTACCATGCCCGCATCGGGGATGATTGGGTTGTGAACAAAACGCGGGGACTAGACCGGGCAGACTTCACCACGAGCCAACTCCAGACGTGGCTAGCCTCGCTCAACCCCGGCGAATATTGGGAAGCTCTCCAGGTGAAAACCAAACCCCGCTTTATCGGGCTAGGGTTTGCACTCCAATCCAACCGGCCCACAAAGGACTACCATCGCATGTGGGAAGCACAAACGCGGGAAATCACGCTAGGCGAATCGGGTAAGCGTATCCACGTCATGGGCCAATGCCCGCACTGTGCAGCCGGTATTCCACCCGCCGAGGAAGCACACCCGCTTGTGATAGCAATAGATCCATTCTTTAACCGGCATTCCCACCCGCGCGCGCTGCCATGGGAACGTGCCCACCCGCGCGAGGTTGACGAAATGCAAGCGGACGACAAAGCGGAAGCGGAGTTGTTGTCAGCATGAGAGACATAGCCGCCGAGACGCTAGCCCGCTACCGCGCCACCGTCGATAAAGATTGGGTATACCGATACCCACCGTGTGAAATAGACGATAGCGAGGAAGATAATGGACAAACCACCTAGGAACTATCAAGTACGCATAGAAGCTAAAGACGGTAGGGCTATTGTTCAAGTAGCCGATTACATGACCGGCGAACTGCTAGCAATTAGTCAATCTCTATCCCTGGAGTCATTTAAATACGATTCCACTACTTGGAGACTTTGGATTAACTGCGAGGCACCCAATGGAGAGTAACGACACACTCCACAGTCTCAAATGTGAGGGTTGCCGATTCTCACGCGGGTACGGTACTGCCAGACTCACCATGGAAATGGCCGCGAACAAGCACGCACGCGAGCACCCCGGCCACGTCGTACAGCTACGGGAAACGCGTGTCGTACACAAGTTTTCAACCCGTGATATGCAGGCTGAACTAGCGCTTGACATTCCACCATTCTAGGTGTTCAATAGAAGTATCCAGAAAGCGAGCGGGGAAGGGGAAGCAAAATGATTAATCTTGACACTATCGTAGCGCGTAATGCTGCGATTCACCCATGGCGACCGGAGTCATTCGTCCGCGAACTCGCACAGATCATGGCGGCCGAAGGTGTGCCCTTCTGCGCCGAATGCGCCGACTGGCATCACCCTCACGAGGAGCACTCCGCCACCGATGTGGAGCAGTCGCAATGAGCGACACGGGGACCGGCAAACTGTACGCAGGCGTTGAAGCACGCACGGTGCTCGAACTACTCCGGGAAGATGAGCGGGAAGCGCTGGAGGCTATCCAATATCATTTCGGAGTGCAGGACGGGCCGGGTGACGACATTTTTGTCAACACGGCACGTCACCCGCTGGCGCACACCGGACTAGCGTCACCCCACTACAACCATTCCACGTCGTACGCGTTGGCTCGCCACGATCTGGAATTGGTGAACCGGTGGGCCGACATCGCGGCGGATCGTCGCCGCATCGTCAAGTGGTACCACTCCACGCACCCACCGTTTTAATCGGTGGAAACCCTACCGGACCGCCGCGTTAGATGCTAGACTCAACCCAGGAACACCCAAGGAAGGATCACCGTAATGGACCTGAAAAACCTCACCGGCAAGCGCGAGGCCGACAAGCCCGCCGCCGCGAGCACCCCCGCACCCCGTGCAAGCACCGAGACGGTTGCGGCCAAGTCCGATGCAAAGCCCGCCGTGACTATCGACCTGGCCGCGTTGGGCCGGTCGGCTATCGACGTTGACGACGTGGGCAAGTCGGCCCGCAACCGCAGCGGCGGCACCACTGGTCCGCTGCCACTGGAGAAGGAAACCCTCGCCACTATCGAGACGGGTAAGGCTAAGGCCATTCCCGTGCCGACACTCGATTATGCGCGCGAGGTTATGAACGCGGTTCGGCGCGTCGGCAACCGTCACGACGTGGGCACTAAGGTCCGCGTGTTTGACACGTCCGTCAACCCGCCCGCTCTTGTCCAGTACCGCCGCGACAAGGACAAGAAAGAGTATTTCTGGAGCGCCACGGACGGCACCCCCTACACGGGTAAGGGTCCTTTCCAGGTGCGTTTCCAGGCCACCAAGGAACGCGCCAAGCGGACCAATGGCGAGGAAACTCCGGTTGCTGACGCGCCCCCCGCTGCGCAGTAATCGGAAGCGGGACCGTCAACGGCACCCGAGAGGGGCAGGCAACAACCTCCCCGTGCAGTGCCTACAGTGGCGGTCCCGCCCACATGGGTGGGTGTCCGGTTGCTTCCCCGCCATCTACGGTGACCGGGCACCCACTCACCCATTTAACCTCCAGGAAGTGACGCCATGAAACGCAACTTTATCCAGGGCAAGGAAGAAAGGCGAGCCCTACTCCAAAGCGGTACGGGATTGCCCATTATCGAAACTCAACAGCGAGCAACGGTCGGCCAGATCGGTGGATACGCAATCCTCGCCATCGCCGGTACCCTGCTCATTCTGCGGGTGCCGGTTACGATCGTGCTCGCGGTGGGGTGGGTACTCTTGCTCGCGGCGGTGATCTATCTAGGGTTGACCGTCACCAAGACGTGGCGGCACACGGTCAGGGCTCGGGCCGACAGTCAGGAAGCGGACGCCGCACTCTTGGACGTGCTCACCGGCCCGCACGAAACCAACCTCGCGACCATGGTACAGCGCATCCGTGATCTTGAAACGGAACTAGCGCAACTGTCCGAGGTTGTCAACCAACACGGTGAAGATATGGTGTCGTGGGAATACATACCCGTAGACCAGTGGCCAGACGACATACGCAAAGCAAAGGCGGCATAATGCGTTACTCCCTATGGCGGCGGGTTGTGTTAGGCGCCATTCTCACCGGTACAGTGCCAGGCGTGTTATGGGAACTCCACTACCAACTAGCCGCATTCTTTACCCTTGTAGCGCTTACCGGTGTGTGGATGGCCGCCGCTATCATATGGGAAGACTACGCACACAAGTACCGTACGGTATCCGAGTCATGGGAACGGGAAGCGCACAAACAACGCGCCATGAGAGTGCGCGGCAGTGGACTAGAGCCCAGCGGGGAGTAATCATGCGAAACCATCGGGGATTCGTTAAGCACATATGCCGCCAGTGTGGCCATCGCTCCACTCCTATGTCACGTTGTGGAATTGCCGACTGTGACTTCCGCAATCGCGACGTATTGCATTGGCATTGTGGAAAGGAAGACGAACACGGGATTTGCACGACTGTGGGTTGTCAAACCGATCCGGTGCCGTTGTCTAATCGGTAAATTAGCGAGGAATTATGAAACACCGATCTACGGATTTTCTCCTGCTCACCTTTAACACCAAAGAGGAAGCGCAGAAAGAATTGCACAAGTACGCTCG
>Ga0184625_10000804_pt1 | contig 12493 bp, 10 predicted proteins | sample PLM3_30_b1_FD_133151 | JGI IMG/M metagenome (GOLD analysis project Ga0184625, IMG submission 133151) | Groundwater sediment microbial communities from an aquifer in East River, Colorado, USA - PLM3_30_b1 | ecosystem: Environmental > Terrestrial > Soil > Riparian zone | place: USA: East River... | reverse complement strand
ATCTTGATTGTACCCTATGACCGCAATTTGAAGTCTTTTCATGATTTTCTCGATAAATTATTTCATATATTTTTTATATATTAGCTTGGTGTATGGTCTATTTTATTATAATGTAGTATTTCAGCAATCTTAAATGCTATAAGTGTACTGGCATTATTTACCATGTAGTCTATGTAAATTCGATGGATTTTTGGTTTGGTTTGAGGTGAAGAATAATATGTCTCATATAGATCACAGAGATGAATGAATTATAGAATCAAAGATCCCAATTTAGCTGAAGAGGGAAAGAAAAAAATTGATTGGGCACAAGTACATATGCCAGTACTATTTAATTTAAAAAAAAAATTAAGAGTCAATAGTCCCTTAAAAGGCGTTAAAATTGCTGGTTGTCTGCATGTTACAAAAGAAACTGGAGTATTAATTCGTACATTACATGATTTAGGTGCAGATTTAACTTGGTGTGGTTGTAACCCTCTTAGTACACAAGACGATGTTGCGGCGGCACTCGTTGATGAAGGAATCTCAATTTTTGCAAGTAGAGGAGTTTCAAATGAACAATACTATGATGATATTCGTTCAACAATGAGAATAAAGCCCAATGTTACAATTGATGATGGAGCAGATCTGACTGTTGAAATGCACAGTTCCGGTGGAAATCTAACAGAAGTTTATGGTGGAACAGAAGAGACTACTACTGGTGTCATCAGACTACGCGCGATGGAAAAAAGTGGGCAACTCAAATATCCCATAATGGCCGTGAACGATGCTGAAACTAAACATGATTTTGATAATGTTTATGGTACAGGTCAGTCAGCTTTGGACGGTATAATTAGGGCTACCAATATACTGATTGCGGGAAAAAATGTTGTTGTGTCAGGATATGGACATGTGGGAAAAGGAGTGGCAAGAAGGGCGGCTGGACTTGGAGCGAATGTCACAATAACCGAAATTGATCCCATTGCAGCATTAAAAGCAAAATTGGATGGTTTCTCTGTTTTACCTATGGCATCTGCGGCTAAGACAGGTGACCTATTTATCACTACATCTGGATGTAAGGATGTAATCAGAGAGGAACATTTTTTGCAAATGAAAGATGGCAGCATTTTGGCCAACGCAGGACATTTCAATGTGGAGATTTCTGTTGATGCACTTAAATCAAACTCACGATTGGTAAAACAAATTAATGAGAATACAACAGAATATGAACTTAAGAGAGGAAATAAACTATATCTCATTGGAGAAGGAAGATTAGTGAATCTCGTCGCTGCTGAAGGTCATCCCTCAGAGGTAATGGACATGAGCTTTGCCAATCAGCTACTTTCATCTATAAAACTGATCCAATCAAAGGGATCACTTTCTCCTGCGGTATATGAAATTGAAAGATCACAGGATCAAGAAATTGCAAGAGCCAAATTAGAATCAATGGACATTAATATAGATACTCTTACAGAAGACCAAGAGACCTATCTGACCGGATTTAGCATAGGGACATAAGTAATATTCCAATTGATTTTATATTTCTTAAATAGAAATTTGTCCATTCAATCAAATTAACTCCTCCCATCAGTTGTTAATATTTATTTCGTTACTGATATAATTGGTATAAAAATATTTTGTATTCTTTGAAGGTAACGTTAGGAAAATCTTAAATTCTTATGGACCCTTAGTCAAATATTCAATTAATTAACTTTATTTGCACTAATTAAACTGGTCCAGTTTCAGTTTATGTTTTTATATTTTGTTGTGCATAATTAAACAACGCTGCATCAAGACTGGTGGGCTAACTTCCCATTCCGGAACGATCATCACACTCACTCTTCCCACCAGTTTGGGTTAAATTATTTTATAATTCGTTGACTTTATTTACGGTTCCTAGGACTGGTGAGAGATTGTAGTTCCTCATACGTCTTATCAGTTCTTTAAACCGGTACTCTTATGCCTAGGAGTCCCGTTTCAGTGTATTTATATATTAAATTAGCATAGGATTTGTGCTCTAAAAAATTGGAGTCGTATAGGTGGTTAGGTATGGTCTCTAATCAGGGGTTTGTATCAATCGTAGATGACGAGTTAGACATTACCATTCTCTTCCGTGATGCTTTACTAAGTGTTGCCGGAATTTCGATATTTACATTCACAGATTCTAAAATTGCTCTAGAACATTTTAGAACTAATAGTACTGCTTATGTATTGGTGCTATCCGATTTTAGGATGGCTGGATTAGATGGAATCGAATTGATGAAAAAGATAAAAGAATTGAATCCCCTAGTCAGAACGATACTTACGACCGCATTTGAAGCGGACGAGGAATTATTTAAAGAATATGTAAAAAAGGAAATAATAAGTGCATTCCTCCTGAAGCCTATTCGTTTAGATAATTTGCGTGAAGAAGTAAATAATCAGTTACGTTATTTCGAGTCACAAAGATAGTTGCCCGCACAAATCGTTAGTTGCGTACGTAGAATGAATTACAATATTTTAGCATCTTAGTCTTAAGTTCATATTTTTATATTTTGTTGCTAATAGTAAAATACGTTATACCATCATGCGTTCGCTGGTGGGATTATTTTCGTCCGTCATCTCGTACGGCTCTAATCCCGCCGGCGTTTAACATTTATTAAATTTGTACTCTAATGTAGATCAATGGAATCGTCAACCACAGCAATTGACATTTATTGTCATAGCAGCATCAGTAGGACTCTTTGGAGTATTCTTTTTAGATATGATTAAATCCTTTCAAGAGGTACAAAGAAAACCTGCGTGATATATTCAATTCCTTTTGCATTATGTGAAATGATTAAAGATTTCGAAGATAATGATTTTATAGTTTCAATTAAGAAAGCAGAGGGAAAGAAATCAAGTTAAATTTTTTTATACTTTGTTGACTTAATTTATTTACGATTCAGGCATGGACTGGTTAGAGGTGTAGTTAAGCCTCTTATCAGTCGTTTAAACGGTTTTATTAAATGTTGAGCATATAATGAGATAAGTACAGAACTCATAATCCGCACTGGTGGGTCGATGATGGGCCCACCAAACGCCAATGCAAGAAAATTAAAAAAACTTGCATTTAAAATCATAAAAACTTTATTTAGTTTAGAGGTGTCACAGATTCAGGTCAGGGAATTGGGACCTGGGAGTTTAGGCGGTAACTAAATGACCATTAACAACAGGATTGTTAGTATCGTAGATGACGAGCTTGATATTACCCAGCTGTATCAAGACGCCATATATGGCAAAATTAGTGGAATCTCAGTTGTTTGTTTTAACAATCCAATAACTGCCTTGGAGCATTTTACTGATAACAATGAAGATTATGCTCTCGTTATTTCTGACTTAAGAATGCCAAATCTGAATGGATTAGAACTACTAAAAAAGATCAAAATGCTCAATTCAAATGTTAGAACGATACTAGTTAGCGCTTACGAAGTTAAAGAAGATGAAGTATTTCAAAAGTATACGAAAGAGGGAATTATAGATTTATTCATCGAAAAACCTATTACCATTGATAGGTTGCGTCAAAAGGTCAGGGAACAGGTTAAATCATATGAACAAAGAATGAATTATAAGTAATATTGGAATTGCCTAAGCGTTCTTTTCAGAAATATTATTTGGTATTCATGAGATATTTATTAAGATATTAATTGGGAAAATATTAATGAAAGTTAGGATGGGTGGTCTAGACTGGTTATGATACCTGTCTCACACACAGGTGGTCGAGAGTTCGAATCTCTCCCCATCCATTATGATTCATAGATGATTATTACAATAATTTTGAAATAGTATTTGACACTGAAAGGAAGATTGTCGGATGAATAATTCTTTTTTCATTCAAATTATTAAATTTCCTTTTGAATATTAATTGATACAAATTGCTTCCATTTGATATTACCAAATATCATATTTCCTTCGTACAGCATGAAATGGAGTAATTTACCTTCTTAATCCAATTAAAATGCCAAAAATAGATATTTCCACAAAAAATATATGGTTTTGAAAAAGAAATTAGAATAGTATTGAAAAGAGAAGTTCTAAACTATCCTGATAAAAAGCATTTTTCTCCAAAATCCAACCCGAAGTGGGGAAAAGAGGAGGAAACTGAAATTTTTGGCCAGAACGTGAAACTTTTTAGAAAAGGAAAGATAAGCGAAGATGATTTTCGTCGTTTTCGGCTTCAACACGGAGCTTATGGGTCCCGCCTTCAGCAGAATTATAGTATGGTCAGAATTAAGATCCCTAGCGGTGAGATAACACCAGAACAGCTTGAAAAGATTGCAACGTTGTCAGAGGCTTTTTCTATTGGTTCAGCCCACGTTTCAACTCGCCAAAACATACAGCTTCACTGGGTTCAACTTGAAGATGTAAGTGAGATTATGAGGGGTCTAGTTGAAGTAGGACTTACAACAAGAGAGGCTTGTGGCAATACAATCAGAAATGTAATGTGTAGTCACTTCGCTGGTGTATGTCCGGATGAAGAGTTTGATTCTACTCCTTATGCCAAGGCAATTGCCCGTTTCTTTCTTCGAAATCCTGTATGCCAAAACTTGCCAAGAAAATTCAAGATTAATTTCGCATGTTGCTCACATCATGGTTTGGTTAGGATTGCGGATATCGGTTTAATTCCCATGAAAAAAGATGGAACTAATGGATTCAAGATATATTTGGGTGGTGGTCTTGGTGCTGCTTCATTCATAGGACACCAGTTGGAAGAATTTACTCCTGAAGATAGAGTAGTATCTACATGCATGGCTGTAGTCAGGTTGTTCGATAGACTTGGCAATCGTGAAAATATGGCTAGGAATAGAATGAGATATCTGGTGAATGAGATGGGATGGGAAAAATTTCAGAAATTAGTCATTAAGGAAAGATCGGGTGTAGAAATGACTATTTCACTTGAGACGCTAAAGAGATACATGGTGGACCTGGAGACCCCCAATATTAGGCAATTGTCTAATGGTAAGAAACTACCACTAATTAATGAAAAAGTAAATGTTGATAGCGACCCATATACAAGATGGCTGCATTCCAATGTGGTATCACAGAAGCAAGATGGTTACTTTGTCGTATTTGTTACACTCGGCGCTGGTGATATAACATCTAACCAGCTTCGGTCCCTTGCAAAGACTATTCGTAATCATTCAGGTGAAGGTTGTGCAAGAAATACCCCAAATCAGAATTTTGCAATAAGGTTCGTTAAAGCCAGAGATTTACCAGAATTTTACAATGATCTTGCCAATACTGGACTAGCAAATCCTGGAGCCTTAACTATGTCCTCTGCTGTAGGATGTTCTGGAACAACTTCATGTAATCTAGCAATTACCAATTCTCACAGACTGGCAAAAGAGATACAAATGAAATTCATAGAACTCGGATTGGATACTGAAGATGATCTTAGAGACTCAACAATTAAAATCAGCGGGTGTCCCAATTCGTGTGGCCAACATGAAATAGCAACAATTGGATTTTACGGTGGAGCTTCAAGAATAGATGGGACTATGACTCCAACTTATTCGATGATGTTTGGAGGAAGGGATGGAGAAGATGGGATGCTTGGTAAATCTGTAATGCGCGTGCCTGCAAAAAGAGTCATAGCTACTCTAATAAAAATAATCGAGATATACAAACAAGAACGAAGTACCAACGAATCATTTGCAATGTGGATAGAGAAAATAATTAATGGAGTAGGTAATGGGAAAGGAGAAATAAAGAATTTGGATGATGTAAAAACAGTTTTGATACAGACCGTTTCATTACCAAGTCCAAAGGACGATCCAGAATCCTATATGGATTATGGTAACGACGTTCAATTCAGTGCAAAGACAGCAAGAGGGGAATGTGCAGCTTGAAATATACTGCAAAGGAAAAAAAAACTAAAAACATTTTATCAAAAAACCATACACTTGGCAATTCACATCATATCATTACAAGTGCTGACATTCTTAGAACTTTGATCAGGAGAAATTCAGTAATGGTTGTAGACGTTAGGAAAGAGGAAGACTATAAAAAAGAACATATCAAAACTGCAATATCAATTCCACTTGCAACAGTTCTTGAAAATGATTCTCCAGAGAGGATAATCCAATTGTTACAAGAGACCGGAATTTCCGATAAGACTCCTGTGGTAGTATATGACGATACCTTTGGCGCGCTTGCTGCGAGAGTTGCGTGGACATTCCAATACGTTGGACATTCCAATACATCATTGCTTGAAATAACTTTTAGTAAATGGAAGAGTTATGGATTTGAAATAGAAAAAAAAGTCAACGTCTTTCCGCATGCAAAACATTCACTCAAAATAAATACTGAAATTTATGCCAATTATGACGAGGTAGAGAGGACAAAAAGTGAGCAAAATAAAATCCTAGTGGATTCAAGAGAACGTCTAAATTTTCTAAGTGAGCATATCCCTGGTGCTACTAATCTACCGTACACTATGTTAGGAACGACTGATTCTATATTAAGGGAACCTCAGGAAATTAAGAGGTTCATGGAAAATAGGGGAATATCCCCAGATGCGGAGATCATCACCTATTGTGGCAGTGTAGGAACACTATCAGGACTAGCATACTATGCTCTGAGAATGGGTGGTGTGAAAAAAATTAGATTATATTCAAGATCATTTAAAGAATGGAAAAAACTGGGAAAACCTATCGAAGAATTTAAAGATGCAAATTTCTGGGATCTCTCAGCAGAGTAGTTAAAAATTTTTCATTGATGATTTGATACCACAGATTATTCCGATATATTTTTGAGATATTTCAAAAGTTTTATGGCGTCACGCGCCTTTAGACTATCTCTATTTTTCAATATGTAGGATCCAAAATTTTCAAGTTCGTTATGAATGGATGGAAACTGTTTTTGAGTCAACATTATGATATCTTCATAGTTTCTGAATGGAAAGTAAATGTTTTTTGCAATCTTAACACATCTTTTTTTAGTCTGTTTGCTAATTATTCCTTTTTTATACGCCAAGAACAAATTGAACCTAATGTCAATCATAGCCTCAGATTGAAGTATATTTTTATCCTGAACAAATGTGACTGCTACTTCATCATCAGCGTTTATGATACCATTTTTGTATAATTGAAAAATCTTCCCAATTCCTTTCATTCCAAATTTTTCTAGTTCAACCGCTCTTAATGCACCCAGACTGGATGCACCTATTAATTCAATGTTTTTTCTTGTCGCAAGATGGTATACTTCAATTGGTGAAGGAGGATAGTCATGCAGGAATACTCCATCTATAAATCCAACGTATTTTTTTTCATCTGAAGTATATGATAATCTTAAAAAATCACCTTTCTTTGCAGGGTCTCTGTAGTCTGCGTCTAGGATCTTCCTTGCTTCCTCCCTACTTAATGTAGGTCCAAGATATACTATCGGTTTGTTCATATTTTAAAGCCTTCTCTTCCTCTTTTTCCAATAACTGCTCTTGTTATCTTAAATGTTTCTAGGCCTGGCACGATTGTTCTTACCACAGGTATCATTATTTGAGGGTTTGTAAGATCAACTACTATGACCTGTTTCAATCCGTTTGATTTTAATCTTGACAGAATAAGTTTGATGTCATCCAAAATATCATCATATACATATGATTTTACTTCTGAGAACTGGATAGAATTTTTTGATTTCATAAATTGCCATGTCTTTTTTTCATCACTATTAGTATGCCCATATGAAATTTTTCTGAGATCGTCTCTTGCGCCCTGGATATTTGCAGCACGAGTTTGCGAAACTTCGGTGATTGCTCGCAATAAAGCTATTCTTGCATCTGGATGAGTTCCATGACCTTCCGCAAGATATCCGTAATCTGCAGTTATCCATTCAATGCTGCTTGCATTAAATGTTGGTATTCCAATTTGGGATGTGATGTCTTTAATTATAAGTGGTATTTTAGCATCATTGAATTTTTTTATCAAATTTGAAACAGGTTTAAAATCAATATTTGAAATATCAACATCAGGAAATTTTGAATCATCATCTACGAATTCTGAACTATCTATAGGATCTATTTCTAATCCATTGTGTGAAAGATATTTTGTCATTGTTTTGAGAAGATTGTAAGGTAGTGCGCTTGCATTCAATTCTGCCAAGCTTGTAGCATCCCTTTCAATAACTTCACATAGTGAGTGGCATATTGCTTCCTCCAGCACATTGCCTGATGCTAGACCGTTAGTATGATGATATGCAAATGGATTTACTGCAGGTGGTTTGGGAGAATATCTGAATAGTGCTAATGGTGTTGGAACCATGATCTGTTCTTCGTTTAGTAAGTCATAGCCCGGGAGGAAATCCATAATTTCTTCATCGTATTCAAATAACATTGGTTCAACAACATTGGAAGGATGTAATGTCTTTGACACTTTTGAAACATCATTGTAAGATCCTTGAATCATCTTTTTTTGATTGCTAGATGGTAAAGAACAATACCTTTCAATACTTTCCATCAATGCACTTGCCTTTGCGTCCAATCTTGTAGGTCCCTTCCCACTATATACCCAAATATAATCTTCAGTTCCGGGCAAAACGGCGGAAAAATTTGGTATTCCAAGAACGTCCATATCTGTAATATCTGCAAGCCTTGTGATTCCAATACCACTAGAAACCGGAAGAATGGTACTAAGAGTTTCTTCTACAGATTTTACTCTTGATGATACGATACCTTTCAATTTCTTCTGGCTTCTGAGCAATATTGGCTCAAATTCCATACTAAATCTGAATAATTTCGTATCAATATCAATTTTTCTAAAATTAAAAATATCCGAAAATAGTACTAACTACACACTTTGGAATATACTAATAATGATTTGAAAATAATAAATCACATAGTTCATTTAGCTCACTCTGATCCTGAATTTAGAATTGAATTTTTCAAAAATCCTAAAAAAATATTGGATCAATTTAATGCCTCTGATAACGCAAAAGTATTGATTTTGAAATTCTTTAGTGAAATGAAAAATTAGTTGATGTTAATAGCTTTTGGTTATCATGTCGCCTAGTTACAAACAAGAAATCCATAGTTACATTGAATAGATAGGTGTACCCCGTTTCTGACCCACAACTAGTCATAGATAGCCATACATTCAAATGTACATCTCCTAGTGCACTCTCTTCCGGGGCTACTCAGTCAATTTATTCATTGACCAAGTAATAAAGAAAAGCGGACTAATTCATTATAAATATTCTGGTTAGATTCGCAATAATTCTGTAAGATCCAGCTCAAAGGCGGCAACTGGCATCTTTATTCTAAAAGTATCAATTAGTATAGGGGAAATTTCTCCTATTGCTCCAATGGATTTTTCTCTATGGACTATATCTGCACATCTTCCTCTAATGAAAGATGAATTTTCTGATGGCCTTGTTTCAAATTTAGTGGCAAAGCAAATTTCCATAAGAGTTTGAAGTACACTTTTTATCTCACTATACGTCACTCCATTAAAAGCACTAACACAACACAAATTCCATCTTTCAAAGTTATCTTTTTCAGGTACAAAAACCTCTCCTATTTCAAACAATTTTTGAGGATACTCTTCATGTATATTTTTAGACAACGAATATAGTAAAGATGGTAAAAGTGATTTCCTTAATACATTATGTTCATCGCTTTTTGAATTATTGACAGTAAAGAAATCGAATCTATCAATTTTCATTTTATTGTAGTGGATATCTTTGTTACTTAGAATGAAGTTAATATTTTCAGTCAATCCCATTCCCACTAAGGACTGACGAATCTTGTCAAAAAAATAATTTTGTCTACTCTTATTACCATAAAGTGTATATTCTGGTAGAGATGGCTCTAAATTATAAAGTCCGTACCCTATTGCTACTTCTTCTACAATATCTATTGGATTAAAAATATCAATTCTATAACTTGGAATCATACAATTAATTCTACCTACATCAATGACATTTGCATCCAGCCTGCTTTTTCGTAAGCAATTGATTATTTCTTCATCTGACAATGCTAGACCCAGTGTCTTGTTGATATAGTCAATTTTCACGTTCTCTAAAACAGTATTTGTGTCTGAATTGAAAGAAAGACTGGCATTACCATCGTACTTTATAGAGACATTTTCTAACTCAAATCCAATCTCAGCTAGCGTTGCCACTAAATTTGCCAGAACGTTGTCAACTATTTTCTTGTCAATACCTGTAACTTCGACAAATAAATTATCAATCCCGTCTTTAACTCGAGTAGATTCACTATTTATGATTGGAGGAAAAGATATTACATTTTTTCTAGAGTCCTTTAAAATAGGATAAATAGAGCTTTTTAAGAGCTCTCCAAATTTTTTGCCTGATTCAGTTTTATCCAATATTTGTCTCAATGTCAATTTAGAAGCATGATCAAGAGGAATAAAACTCAGATTATCTGATGTTGTAGTATAGTCTAATGGAAACTCAATACTGTTTAAATTGTGAAATCCTATAGATGCCTTCAATCTTCTTCTTCCTATTCCATTATGCAGATCTTCTTGCATCGAAACAATTTGCTTTATTGTTTTGTTATTCAATTCATGACCTTTAGCGACAATGGCTGCAATAAATGGTCGTACGTTCGATACCGATTTATCCACATTAATCAAATTTTTCTTATTTTCAACTACTTGAAATTTTGGTATGCCTATTTCTTTTCCAAGTAATCCGTTTAATGCTCTCGAGATACCATAAAAAGTTGAAAAATCAGGTCGATTTGGACTATATTCTAATCTAATGCATTTGTCATCCCTATACTCGAGATCTAGTCCTATAAATGGTAGCATGTTTATAATGTATTCTAATTCATAATCAGGAAATAGTTTACCGATATCTTCTAGGGGAAATTCTACAACGGGCATATTGGTTGCATCCTTAACCATGATAGCTTATTATCATACAGTTCACGAACGTCGTCCAATCCATATCTAATCATAGCAATACGTTCAAGACCACCACCCCATGCAAGTACATTATTCAAGATTCCCACAGATTGAGTTACCTCCGGTCTGAACATTCCCATACCGAACAATTCAACCCACTTTTCCAATTTATCTATATACACCATTGACTGTATTGACGGTTCGGTATAAGGGAAATATGTTGGCCAAAACTTTACCTTTTTTATTCCAAGTTTTGAATAAAATTGTTTTTGAAGACCCATTAAATCCCTTAAATTTATTGATTCACCTATTACGATTCCTTCGATTTGATGAAATTCCATTAAATGCTTGTACGACATTTTTTCATTTCTAAAAACTCTTCCTATTGAAAAAATTCTGCCATAATTCAACTTATTTTCTGAAAGATATTTTATGGTAACTGGAGTGGTATGTGTACGGAGAACCGTTTTCTTTGATTTTTCCAAATTCCAATCATAATTCCATTCTGATTTGTGAAAGTTCGATACTTTATTACTAATAATAGGATCCACTTCTTCGTCTGTAAAATTTGACAGATAAAATGTATCTTGCATATCCCTCGCAGGATGATCTTGTGGAGTGAATAGTACATCAAAATTCCAAAAACAAGATTGGATTGTTGATCCTTCTATTTCAGAAAATCCCATTGATATAAAAATTTCTCTAATTTCATTAATTACATCCGTTAAAGGATGCGTCCTTCCCATATTGTAAGTGCGAACAGGAGAAGTGACATCTATTTCCGTAAATCTTTCATTCTTCCATTTTCCAGTATTAAGAATTTCAGATGTAATTGTTCCTATCCCATCTTCATGGTCACTCTTTATGCGTGATGTTACTTTTTTACCTTCGCTTGTAAGAGAAATGAGGAAGGATTTTTCAATACTTTCTTTGAGATATCCTGGACGTTTTTTTAGGTGATTAAATGCTTCTAACTCTTTATCTGATAATTCTGAAAGTTTGATTTTTTTTAATTTTAGGATTTTTTCTAAAACTGTTTCTTCTATCGAAAGCCTGTCGGAGCTATTAGTGATGTTTAAACTATCTGCTGCTTTAATCAACCAACCATTCCTAACGGCATTTTGTACTCCGGCGCTAAATTCAATATTTGACATGTGACATAGTTTGACAAGTTCGTTAATCTTCATGTTTTTTTGACCCGCTTTTTTTATCTCATTGATTATTCTTCTTTCTGGTAATGTTAACCGATCTCTAACTTGTATTTTATCCTCTGAAGGTGTAACCTTTGGCTCTTCTGAAAGTGGCTGTATTATTGATTCTTTTTGAATCGACACTGTCACTAATCCTTTATACTTTAACCATTCGATTCCACGTCTTACATTATCTAATGAAAGGTAAGTACTGGTGGCCAATTTCTCAATATCCATATTATCGTTTTTTATAAGTGTTAGAAGAATTTTTTTCTCTATTTTATGCAGGTTTAACGGAGTCATTTAAATACGGATCAGACATTGATGGAATACTTTTTAAACGTTTAAAGCTCTCGAATCAGGTACATATAATAAAATGAGTAATTCATTCAAAGAAAATTATTCTGAAGATTTTGAAGTAACTCCATGGAAGGTGGAGGGTTCAGT
>Ga0184625_10000803_pt1 | contig 12495 bp, 11 predicted proteins | sample PLM3_30_b1_FD_133151 | JGI IMG/M metagenome (GOLD analysis project Ga0184625, IMG submission 133151) | Groundwater sediment microbial communities from an aquifer in East River, Colorado, USA - PLM3_30_b1 | ecosystem: Environmental > Terrestrial > Soil > Riparian zone | place: USA: East River... | reverse complement strand
CAGTCAGTTGATAGTTTTGGCTATTACAGACGAACTGGGGCCGATTATTTTGAATGGATAGATATGGGATCTTTTGTTGGGTTAGATGATCCATATTGGATGGAATATACCTTCTTAAAAGATAACCTGGCGGCTGGCGGTAACTGGGTATCAAACACATTTTCAGGACTAATTACACCACCAACAGGCACACCTTTTACACCTACTCTAAGATGGGACTTTAGTATAGTTCAAAAAGATGTAAGCTTTACAGTGGGCTCGGCAACTTATGCGAATGTTATCCAGGTAAAACAGGAATTAAAGCAACAGGTAGGAACAAGCTTTGTGCTTGTAGCATGGTTTGATTGTTATTATGCAAGAGACAAGGGTCTTATTAAGCAGGATCTATATTCATACAATAGCACTACAATGACAAGTACAATTGTCTATGCCCAGGATGTAAGACGACTTGTGATCTATTAATTCAGATCTTCTATAACATATAAAAGCCCCGCTAAAAACGGGGCTTTATTTTTTACTGACAAAATGATTTTTATTCATAACTGGCAAACCAATCACTGTCCCTTTCTTCCACATTATCCGGCTGGTTTTGCTTATTTAGGGTTTGCATCAGTCTTGCCTCATCTTTTTTAGAATAAGGATTGACCATCGGAAGGATCTTTAAGCCTTCAGCGTACTTTTTTTTGTTACGGGAGCCTGTATAAATGTGCAGGTAAGATTTTTTTTCAGTATCCGAGTCTTTTATAACCTTGAGCGGATAGGCTGAAAAATAAAAGTTGGGTTGGCCTGGCATTTTCATAGTGGGCGGATTTTTAATTGAGAGTTTCATAGATTATTGGAAACGTTAAATTATAAATTTTATGGTGCGACTCATAGGTAATTTTTAAATAAAAAACGGGGAAATCTACCCCGCCTTTCATCGTATATTTTCCCGGTACTGTTTTTAGTTAAGTTTTCCGACCATATTTTCCGGTTTCACCCACTCATCAAATTGCCCGGCTGTAACATATCCTAATTTAATTGCCATTTCCTTAAGTGTGGTTCCTTCTTTATGAGCTTTTTGTGCAATTTCTGCTGCTTTGTAGTACCCGATTTTTGTATTCAGGGCAGTCACCAGCATCAGGCTATTATCAACATGTTTTTTTATGTTGGCTTCGATGGGCTCAAGACCTGTTGCACATTTATCATTAAATGAGACACAGCCATCACCGATCAATCTTGCACTATGCAAAAAATTATAGATCATTACCGGCTTAAAAACATTTAATTCAAAATGCCCGGTGGCACCGCTTATATTTATTGTAACATCATTTCCTAAAACCTGGGCTGCGATCATTGTCAATGCTTCGCATTGAGTTGGATTTACTTTCCCCGGCATAATAGAAGAGCCGGGCTCATTATCCGGGATATATATTTCACCGATTCCGCTACGGGGGCCTGATGAAAGCATGCGGATATCATTTGCAATTTTCATCAAACTCACTGCAACTGTTTTTAATGCGCCATGTGCTTCCACGATCGCATCATGTGCAGCCAATGCTTCAAATTTATTTTCGGCAGTTACAAATGGCAAGCCTGTAAGTTTTGCAATATGCTTTGCAACATTCTCAGAATAATTAGAAGGTGTATTTATGCCTGTTCCTACAGCTGTTCCCCCCAAAGCCAACTCACTTAGATGTGCTAAAGTATTTTTGATTGCTTTTAATCCATGATCAAGTTGGGAAACATAACCACTGAATTCCTGTCCGACAGTAAGGGGGGTTGCGTCCATAAAATGTGTACGGCCGATCTTCACCACTTTCATGAACTGTTTACTTTTTTGGGCTAATGTATTTCTCAGCTTTTCAATTCCGGGAATGGTTGTTTCAATCAAAATTTTATAGGCAGCAATGTGCATGGCTGTTGGAAATGTATCGTTTGAGGATTGTGATTTGTTCACATCATCGTTTGGGTGTAGGAATTTTTCTTTGTCTGCGAGATCGCCGCCATTTAATACATGGCCGCGGTATGCCACTACTTCATTTACATTCATATTACTTTGCGTACCGCTTCCTGTTTGCCAAACAACCAATGGAAAATAATCATCCAGTTTTCCTTCCAATATTTCATCACAAACTTTTCCGATCAGGTCAGATTTTTCTTTTGGTAAAACACCCGCTTCAAGATTAGTGATCGCAGCCGCCTTCTTCAAATATGCAAAAGCTTTTATTATTTCTTTTGGCATACGATTAATATCCTGTGCGATCTTAAAATTATCTATACTGCGTTGAGTTTGTGCCCCGTAATACGCATCAGCCGGAACTTTTACCTCGCCCATTGTGTCTTTTTCTATCCTGTAGTCCATAAAAATTGTTTGATTTTGAAATATCGGCGCAAAGGTAAGTCAATGCGGCAAACGGTTGCGCCAATTTTAGATTGGTTGATGCCAATGCTTTACTTTTAGCCGCTAAAACATATTTGCAACAAATGAAAAATCTTACTGCAATTTGTTTATTATATATCAGCCTGCATTCACAAGCGCAAAGCTATCAGCCCAATTGGGAATCGCTTGATAAACGACCAACACCACAATGGTTCAAAGATTCCAAATTCGGCATTTTCATCCACTGGGGTGTTTATGCAGTACCTGGTTGGAGTACAAAAGGAAGTTATGCAGAATGGTACCAGCAAGGTTTGCAAACAACAGATACGGCAAGACAAAAATTTCATAAAGCAAAATTTGGCAACAGAACTTATTATGATCTTGCCAATGATTTTAAAGCAGAATTATTTAATCCTGATGATTGGGCAAAATTGTTTGAGGCATCAGGAGCAAAATATATAGTGCTTACATCAAAACATCATGATGGGTTTACATTGTGGCCAAACCAGAACGCCAATAAAACATGGGGCTTTCCATGGAATGCAAAAGACATTGGCCCAAAAAGAGACCTGATCGGTGACCTGTTCAAAGCGGTTCGCAAAACTTCTGTTCATGCCGGCATGTACTACTCGCTATACGAATGGTTCAATCCTCTTTGGAAAAGCGATCCGAAGAAATATGCAACGGAACATGTGTGGCCACAAATGAAAGAGCTCATCAATAATTATCAACCAGAAGTTTTTTGGACAGATGGTGATTGGGACGCACCTGCAGAAACATGGAAAAGCCAGGAATTTCTTGCATGGCTTTATAATGAAAGCCCGGTAAAAGATAAAGTGATCGTGAATGATCGCTGGGGCACCGGAGTTCGTTTTCATCATGGTGGTATTTATACACCGGAATATCAGCCCGATCTTGATTTTGAAAACCATGATTGGGAAGAAAGCCGTGGCATGGGATATAGCTATGGTTATAACCGGGAAGAAGATGCATGGGATTATAATTCTACCCAATCATTGATAATTGCTTTAATTGATAAGGTGAGCCGTGGTGGAAATTTTTTACTGGACATTGGTCCTGATGAGCATGGAAAGATCCCGCCGATCATGCAGGAACGCTTATTGCAAATCGGTGAATGGATGAAAATAAATGGGGAAGCTATTTACAATACCAGAAGATGGAAAACTCCTTTTCAATGGAGTGGGGGAAGGAGAGATTATAAAGGCAACAACGAACATATAACAGGCGATTGGAAAACGGGTGGAGATATTATGCTGAAACTTACTGTTGATCCCGATCCCGGGTATGCGGTGAAAGAAGTTTTTTACACTTACAATCCAACAACAAATAATCTTTATGCCATATTTCCTAAATATCCTGATAACAGGAAACTTGTTTTAAAGGATGTATCACTTCCTACGGGAACTAAGATCAGTTTTCTTTCTACTAAGGAAAATTTACAATGGAAACAAACAGGCGCAAATGTTGAAATAAATTTACCAGAATACAATCCGAATAAGATCAAATCGCCTGATGCGTATGCTATAAGGATTGAAGATTTTGGCAACTTTGAAAAAGCGCCAATCATAAAAGTTGAGTATAAAAGCGGGGCACTTGAGCCAACTATTTCAATGGAGGTAAATCTGCTTCCCGCTAGCATTACTTATTATACAATAGATGGAACTGAACCTACTACATCTTCATTGGCTTACACAAAACCTTTTTTAATTAATAAGACAGCCATAATAAAGGCAAGATCATTTCCAATGCCTGGTTTAGTGTCAGTTTTGCCAAGCGTAACGGTGTCCCGGGCGGTTATCAAATATGAATGGAAAGGATCGACAAAAGTTCTCCGGGCCAAACAAGGTATTTCTTATAAATATTTCGAACCTACAGGCAAAATTGATTTGAATTCCATTAATAGCAGCCCGACTTCAACAGGAATTTCAGATATTATTACTAATCAAAACAAAAAACGTGCAGATAAGTTTGCATTTGAATTTATTGGGTATATAAAAATTGATAAAGACGGCATTTATACATTCTTTACTGATTCAGATGATGGCAGCATGCTCTATATTGATGATGAGGAAATAGTGAATAATGATGGCAACCATGGAAACGTCGAGAAGAGCGGCAAGGCTGCTTTGAAAAAAGGTTATCATAAAATAAAAGTTCTTTACTTTGATAGTGGCGGTGGTAATTCATTAAAAGTTTCTATGCAGCCAGAAGGTGGAAAGAAAGGAGTGATACCAGCAGCTTTATTATTTCATTAATTAAATGCTTATATGAACCAAACCAGGAACTCCTTTCTTTTTGCTTTTATACTTGTCACTAGTCTTTTTTTTCTCTGGGCTTTTTTGCATAATATAAACCCGATCCTGATCCCACATTTAAAAAAGGCTTGCCAGCTTAGCGACACCCAATCATCTTTCATTGATCTTGCTGTTTACCTCGGCTATTTTTCTATAGCCATTCCGGCGGGATTAGTGATGCATAAGTATGGATATAAACGAGGAATAATAATAGGTTTATGTCTTTACGCCGCAGGAGCATTATTATTCATACCTGCAGCATCTGGCAGAACATTCGGTTTATTTCTTGCTGCATTATTTATACTTGCTTCAGGTGCTACTTTTCTTGAAACGGTTGCGAATCCATATATCTCAGTCTTAGGCCCCAAGGAAACTTCAGAGCGGCGATTAAATTTTGCTCAATCATTTAACGGTGTCGGCGCATTCGTGGCCCCGCTAATTGGCGGTAAATTTATTTTATCCGGTGTTGAACATACAAAAGAGGAATTGAATCAAATGGCTGCGAATGGTACACTGAATGCCTATTTGCAATCGGAGGCCGACACGGTAAAGATCCCTTATTTAATAATTGCAGCAGTTGTTGCGATTGTCACTATCGGATTTCTGTTCACGAAGCTACCCGAGGTAAAGGAATCGGATGCCGCTGATGCACATACAGGTTTTTCATTAAAGGTGTTACGTCATTCCCATGTCCGTTGGGCCGTGATCGCACAATTCTTTTACGTAGGTGCGCAGGTAGGTGTAGGAAGTTTTTTTATACGTTTTTCAAAACAGGTAATGGACCTGGGCGAAAAACCAGCATCATACTTATGGGGATCGATTGCCATGGTGGGGTTTATGGTAGGTCGTTTTGCAGGAACATTCCTGATGAGGTTTATTAAGCCGCAGAAACTTTTATTTATTTATGCATTGATAAATATTTTGTTGCTCGTGCTGGCATTAAACACGACTGGTAAGGTAGCAGTATATACACTGGCGGCAGTTCCATTTTTTATGTCGATCATGTTCCCGACAATTTTTGCTTTAGGAATAAAAGAATTAGGCGAAGAAACAAAAATGGCATCTTCATTACTGGTCATGGCAATTGTTGGTGGTGCGTTGGCCCCGGTACTGATGGGAGCAATTTCTGATTATACTGGCAGCATGCAAAAAGCCTATATCATACCTTTACTTTGCTTTATAGTAGTGGCATGGTTTGGCTGGAAAGGATATAAAATAAAACAGGCAAATGTTTAGTCTCAATAATAAAATTGCAGTGATCACCGGTGGTGGCAGTGGAATAGGGAAAGCTATTGCAAAGCTTTTTGCAAAGCAGGGAGCTGTTGTTCATATTCTTGAATGGAATACGGATACAGCGAATGAAACTACTGATGAAATAAAAAGAGACAGCGGTAAGGCTTTTGTCCATAAATGCAATGTTGCTGGTCAAAAAGAAGTGCTTGCAATATTTGAAAGTATTGGTGCAATAAATATTCTCGTAAATAATGCGGGCATTGCTCATATCGGCAAAGCAGATAATACGAAAGAAGAAGATTTTGACAAAGTAATATCTGTAAATGTAAAAGGAGTTTATAATTGTGTACATGCCGCAATACCTCAATTAAAAAAAACCGGTGGTGGTTGTATCATCAATATGGCATCTGTCGCAGCGCATGTTGGGATACCTGACCGGTTTGCATACAGTACAACAAAGGGAGCAGTGATGGCAATGACGTTAAGTGTTGCAAAAGACTATTTACAGGAAAACATTCGCTGCAATTCTATTTCACCGGCAAGAGTGCATACGCCGTTTGTAGATGGATTTTTAAAAAATAACTACCCCGGTAAAGAAGGAGAGATGTTTGATAAGCTTTCAAAGACACAGCCGATAGGCAGAATGGGAACACCGGATGAAGTTGCAGCACTTGCATTATATCTCTGCAGTGATGAAGCATCATTTATTACAGGATGCGATTACCTTGTTGATGGCGGCTTCGTTAAACTCAATAATTAGAACCACGACCTGCCTGCCGGTAGGCAGGTTAATATGATTACATGGATCAGGAGGAAATTTAATACACAAAGAATAATAACAATGTATAAATTCTTATTTGTTACAATATTCATGACAAATGTTTTTTTTGCAAAAGCACAATCTGAATATACACCTACACCTGAAAATCTTGCAGCCAGAAAAGAATTCCAGGATAATAAATTCGGCATGTTCATTCACTGGGGTGCTTCAAGTGTACTTGGTGCCGGTGAGTGGGTAATGAATGTTAAGAATATTAAAGTAGATGAATATACAAGGCTAATACAAATTTTTAACCCTCAGAATTTTGATGCCGCTAAGTGGGTTGGCATTGCAAAGGCTGCTGGAATGAAATATATCACATTTATCACCCGTCATCATGATGGTTTCAGCAATTGGGATACAAAACAATCAGACTGGAAAATAACAAGAACACCTTATGCTAAAGATGCGTTGAAACAATTGGCGGATGAGTGCCATAAGCAAGGCATCAAACTTTTCTGTTATTATTCTTTGCTTGATTGGTATCGCAGCGATTATCAATATGAAACCGGGAGAACAGGGAAAGGAACGGGAAGAACAGAAAAAAGTAATTGGGAAAGTTATATCCGGTTTATGAAAGCGCAGCTAACCGAATTGCTTACCAACTATGGAGAAATATCCGGTATCTGGTTTGATGGTCATTGGGATCAATTAGATAATGATCATGATAAAAGACAAGTATCAAAAGTAAACTGGCATTATGAAGAAATCTATAAGCTCATTCATAGTTTACAACCGGCATGTTTGATCAGTAATAATCATCATCTGACTCCAATTCCAGGTGAGGATTTCCAGGCATTTGAAAAAGATCTGCCCGGTCATAATACAACTGGATTTGGTGGCGCATCAATTTCTGCATTACCGTTGGAAACCTGTGAAACAATGAATGATAGTTGGGGTTTTAATATCACTGACAGGAATTATAAATCAGTAAAAAAAATTATTCAGTACATAGTAAAGGCTGCTGGTGTTAATGCCAATTTTTTATTGAATGTCGGTCCAATGCCGGACGGAACTATTCAACCGGAATTTTCCGATACTTTAAAAGCGGTGGGTAAATGGATGGAACGCAATGGACAAACTATTTATGGATCAAGAGGCAATGTAATTCCTCCAAAGGATTGGGGAACTATGACCATAAAAAACAAAACGGTTTATATGCATATTCTCAATAAACCAGAGAACCCGGCTTTTATTTTTATTCCTGAATTAAAAGAAAAGATCTCAAAAGCTTTTTTATTGAACGGTAACAGGGAGATAAAATTCAAGCAGCAACCCGAAGGAACTTTTATTTATATTGATGGAGTCGTGCTGGATGATATTGATACTATTATTCAATTGGATCTAAAATAAAAATGAGATGAAACTGATTCGTTTTGGTGAAGCCGGCAAAGAAAAACCGGGTGTAATAATTAATGATGCCTGGTTTGATGTTTCAGAGTATATTTTTGATTATGATGAAAAATTTTTTGAGAATGATGGCCTGGCATTGCTCAAGACAATCATCAGTGAAAAAACGTTAAAGGAAATTTCACGGGATATCCGTCTTGGTCCACCCATTTACAAACCTTCAAAGATCATTTGTATCGGTTTGAATTATTCTGATCATGCTACGGAAAGTAAGATGCAATTGCCTCCTGAACCAGTCATTTTTTTTAAAGCCACTACGGCTATTGTTGGACCCAATGATGATCTTATTATTCCCAAAAACAGTAAAAAGACCGATTGGGAAGTTGAACTTGCAGTGGTGATAGGTAAAAAAGCATCTTATGTTGATGAAAGTGTTGCTTTAAATCATGTAGCCGGTTATCTTTTACACAATGATTACAGTGAAAGAGAATTTCAACTAGAAAGAGCCGGTCAATGGGTAAAAGGGAAAAGTTGTGACACGTTTGCCCCACTTGGACCCTATTTAGCAACGCAGGATGAGATAGCTGATGTAAATGATCTGCGTCTTTGGTTAACTGTAAATGGTACGATGATGCAGGATGGGAATACAAAGAATCTTGTTTTTAAAATTCCGCATCTTGTTTCTTATTTAAGCCAGTTCATGACCTTGTTGCCGGGAGATATTATTTCTACAGGAACTCCTGCAGGTGTTGGCCTGGGACAAAAACCAGAACCTGTGTATATAAAACCTGGTGATGTGATCGAATTAGGTATTCATGGTTTGGGAAGCAGCAGGCAGAAAGCAATTGCGTATAAAGAATAAATCTTAAACTAATGAAAAGGTTTTGTCTTGCTTTGGATCTGAAGGAGGATACCAAATTGATCGCTGAATATGAGATTTATCATAAAAACGTTTGGCCGGAAATAATTAGAAGCATCAAAGAATCTGGCATAGATTTTTTAGATATCTATCGCACTGGTAACAGGATGTTTATGATCATTGAAGCGGACGATGATTTTAGTTTTGAAAAGAAATCTGCCATGGATGCAACGAACCCTAAAGTCCAGGAATGGGAAAATTTGATGTGGAAATTTCAGCAAGCATTGCCTTGGGCAAAAACCGGTGAGAAATGGATCTTGATGGATAAAATATTTGAACTACCATGATCATTGATACACATGTACATTTTTGGAAGTATGATAAGAAAAGGGATGCCTGGATCACCGATGACATGAAGATCCTGAAACAGGATCATTTACCTGCACATTTAATACCCACGCTTAAAAGAAACGGCGTTGATGGATGTGTTGCTGTTCAGGCCGGCCAAAGTGAATATGAAACACATTTTTTGGTCGAGCTTTCAAAAACACATCCTGAGATAAAAGGTGTAGTTGGATGGGTTGATCTATTAAATAAAAACCTTGAAGAGCGACTTCAATTCTTTTCTCAGTATAGTATTATTAAAGGCTGGCGTCATGTAGTGCAATCGGAGGAAGATGATTTTTTATTGAGAGAGGATTTTCAAAATGGCATCAGGGCTTTAGCTCCTTATAATTATACTTATGATATTCTTATTTATCATTACCAGTTGAAGCCGGCATTGGAATTTGTTTCAAAATTCCCAAAACAAAAATTTGTCATTGATCATTGCGCAAAACCGGATATCGGGAAAAAGAATATCGACGAATGGAAAGTCTTGATGAAGGAAATGGCTCATCATCCTACTATTTACTGCAAGCTTTCAGGATTGTTTACTGAAACAAAATGGAAGCAATGGAGTGCCGGGGAATTTTATCCATATCTTGATGTTGTGTTTGAGGCATTTGGCGCAGACCGTTTACTATTTGGAAGTGATTGGCCTGTAATGTTACTCTCGGGCATTTATGTGCAATGGAAAAGTTTATTAGAGAAATACATGGAAAATTTTGTTGAGGAGGACAGGTTAAAAGTATTTGGTGAAAACGCAATTGAATTTTATAATTTATAAATATGAATTTAGACTTAAAAGGTAAGATCATTATTGTAACTGGCGGGGCAAAAGGTATTGGTGCAGGCATTACAAAAGCATTAGCTGCAGAAGGCGCCATACCAGTTGTGGTTGGTCGTGATGCAAAAGATAATGATGCGATCATTAAAGAAGTTGGAGCTGGCTTCGGCATAACTGCTGAACTAACTCATCCGGAAGCATGCGAAAATGCGGTTAAGGCGACGGTAGAAAAATTCGGAAAGATCGATGGATTAGTCAATAACGCTGGCGTCAATGATGGCGTAGGGTTGGAAAAGGGGAATTATGAATCATTCATAGCCTCGTTGCATAAAAACCTTGTGCATTATTATTTGATGGCTCACCATGCTTTACCAGAACTTATAAAAAGCAAAGGCAGCATTGTCAATATTGGTAGCAAGGTTGCCGAAACGGGGCAAGGCAATACATCTGCTTATGCCGCATCCAATGGCGGACGAAATGCATTAACAAGAGAATGGGCAGTTGAATTATTAAAATACGGAATTAGGGTGAATGCATTGATCGTTGCTGAATGCTATACACCTCTTTATGAAAAATGGATAAAGACTTTGCCAAATCCTGAAGAAAAATTAAGATCGATCACCGATAAAATCCCATTGGGAAAAAGAATGACAACTGCTGAAGAGATCGCTGATATGGTCATATTTCTTCTTTCTGAAAGATCAAGTCATACAACCGGTCAATTAATTCATGTTGATGGCGGTTACACACATCTTGACAGGTCATTGTAAGTTTTTTAAAGGCTATGAAAAAGATATCAATATTTTTTACGCTTTTCTTGTTAGTTAACTCAATTCGGGCACAACAGGTCGAAAACATGATCATAATTACAACCGATGGTTTTCGCTGGCAGGAAGTTTTCAAAGGAATGGATTCAGCGCTTGCCAACAATTCAAAATTTAACCAGGGCGACAGTAGTTATATTTTTGAAAATTACTGGAGCAATAATGAAAATGAAAGAAGAAAAAAGCTAATGCCTTTTTTTTGGAATACGATCTCTAATCATGGGCAGGTATACGGAAACAGGAAGTTTGACAATAAAGTAAACAACGCAAACCCTCATTGGTTCAGTTACCCGGGGTATAGTGAGATCATGACAGGTTTTGCGGATTCAACGATCGACTCAAATGAATTTCCACCCAATCCTCATGTTACTGTTTTAGAATTTTTAAATCAACAACCAAAATTTAAAAATAAAGTAGCTGCTTTTGGTGCCTGGAATGCATTTGACAGGATTTTGAATCAACAACGAAGCGGCATTCCCGTTTTTTCTGCCTTTGATACGATCGGCGGAAAAAATCCTACACCGAATGAGAAATTAATAAATGCAATGATGCAGGATTCTTATCGCCCATTTGGTAACGCAGAATGTCTCGATGTGTTTACGCATTATGCGGCGCTTGAGTATTTAAAAACAAGAAAGCCAAAAGTTCTTTATATCTCTTATGGTGAGACCGATGAGTGGGCGCATCATGGTTATTACCGCTCCTATCTTGATGCTGCTCGTTTGGTAGATAAATGGATAAAGGAGATATGGACATTTATACAAAGTGATCCGCAGTATAAAAATAAAACTGCCATCTTTATTACAACCGATCATGGCAGAGGTGATATAAATAAAAAGGAATGGACCGATCATGGTAGTGGAGTTGCTGATGCCTACGAGATCTGGTTTGCTGCAATGGCGCCTAATATTTCACCGTCTGGCGAACAAAAAAATAATGTTCAATTGTTCCAGGATCAGTTTGCACAAACCATTGCTAAACTTTTAGGAGTTACTTATAAAGCAAATCATCCTGTTTCACCAGAAATAAAATCAGTATTAAAAAAATGAACCTGACATTTTTCAAACTCTTTTTTGCTTTTTGTTTTTTACTTTCCATAAATGTTAAAGGACAAGATACGAGGCCAACACCATCAAAGGCTCAACTCGCCTGGCATAAAATGGAATTTTATTTCTTTGTACATTTTGGTCCCAATACATTTACTGATAAAGAATGGGGACATGGCGATGAGCCTGAAGATATTTTTAATCCAACACAGCTTGATTGCAGGCAATGGGCGAGAATTGCAAAAGGAGCCGGGGCAAAAGGGATAATTATTACTGCCAAACATCATGATGGATTTTGCTTATGGCCAAGTAAATATTCAAAACATACCGTTCGTGAAAGTAAATGGAAGAATGGAAAAGGCGATGTGTTGAAAGAATTATCACAGGCATGTAAAGAGTATGGTTTAAAATTCGGTGTATATATTTCTCCATGGGATCGTAATCATCCAAAATATGGAACGCCACAGTACAATGATGTGTTTGTAAACATGATGAAAGAGATATTTACAAACTATGGT
>Ga0184625_10000802_pt1 | contig 12502 bp, 5 predicted proteins | sample PLM3_30_b1_FD_133151 | JGI IMG/M metagenome (GOLD analysis project Ga0184625, IMG submission 133151) | Groundwater sediment microbial communities from an aquifer in East River, Colorado, USA - PLM3_30_b1 | ecosystem: Environmental > Terrestrial > Soil > Riparian zone | place: USA: East River... | reverse complement strand
TGGAGATGATGCGGCTGCCGCCAGGCGAGCCGGTAATGAAAACCGGTTTGCCATCCTTCAGCACTATGGTTGGAGCCATTGATGACAGCGGCCGCTTGCCTGGCCCGGGCAGATTGCTCCTGTAGCCCAAGAGCCCGTACGCGTTGGCCGTGCCAGGCTTGGACGTGAAATCGTCGAGCTCGTTGTTGAGAAGTACGCCGGTACCCTCGGCAACGAGCCCAACGCCATAGGAAAAATTCAGCGTGTAGGTGTTTGATACCGCGTTCCCGTCGCGATCGATCACCGAGAAATGCGTCGTGTTGTCGCCTTCGTAGAGGTCAGGGTTGCCGGCCTTGATCTCGGCTGCGGGCGTCGCCTTGTCACCGATAGTTGAGCGCAGCGAAGCGGCATATTTTTTCGAAGCCAGTCCGCTGACAGGAATTTTCACAGCATCCGGGTCGCCAAGAAATGTCGCCCGATCGGCGTAGGCGCGCTTCATGACCTCGATCAGCAAATGCAACGCTTGAGGCGTACCGGCGCCGAGTGCGGTGACGTCATAGCCCTCGAGAATATTCAGCATCTCGATCAGATGGATACCGCCTGACGAGGGCGGCGGCATCGAGACAATGTCGTAGCCGCGATAATTGCCGCGCACTGGCGTGCGTTCGACCGCGCGATAATTTTTAAGGTCCTCAGTGGTCATGATGCCGCCGGCTTTGCGTACGGCCGCGGCGATCTTGTCCGCGACCGGACCCTCGTAGAATCCTTTCGGCCCATCGCTTGCGATGGCGCGCAACGTGATCGCGAGGTCGGGCTGCAGCAGATCTTGGCCGGGCATGAGCACATGGCCATCGCTATTGAGAAAAACCGGCGCGCTCGAAGGCCAGCGGGCGAAGCGCGCCTGCGCTTGGGGCAGTGTGTCCGCGATGTCGTCGAGGATCTCTACGCCGTTGCGGGCGAGGGTAATCGCCGGCGCAATCAGTTCAGCAAGCGACAGGTTGCCGGAGCCGTATTTTGCATGTGCCAATGCAAGGCCCGCCACCGTGCCCGGGACGCCGATCGACAAGGCCGTGTCGCGCGATTTCTTCGGATCGGCTTCGCCATTGGCGTCGAGAAACATTGTTTCGGTTGCCGCCGCCGGGGCGGTTTCACGATAATCGATCGCGATGTCTTGGCCGGTTCTGGCGAGATGAATCAGCATGAAGCCGCCGCCGCCAATATTCCCGGCGCGCGGATAGGTAACTGCGAGTGCGAAGCCGACTGCCACCGCCGCGTCCACGGCATTGCCTCCACGCTCGAGTATTTCAATGCCGATGCGGGCGGCGCGCTGCTCCTGTGCCACCACCACGCCATTCCGCCCGAAGGTCGTCTGCGCCGGCAAAATTTCCGATACGCGCCCGACCGACGCCACCTGAGAGAAGGCCGTCGCGGTGAAGACGAATGCGAAGAAGATGCCAAGGGCTCGGGCCATTTTCGCTTTCCGCTCGCTTCGCGCAAAGCGCGAAGCCGTTTTGCATGTTATCGCGGATCGTTTGTGTTTTAGCTGGAGCCGCTAACGCGCCTGGCCGTGATAGTTTACGTTTGGACGCATGTCGGTGGCCGATGCCACGCGGTTCGACATATTAAAGAAGCCGGCCACCGCGGAAATGTCCCAAATATCGCGGTCGGCAAATCCAACGCGCCGCAGACGCTCGCGGTCGCCTTCCTCGACGCTCCAGGGCGAAGCAGTGAGCTTGACTGCAAAATCGAGCATGGCGCGGTGTCGTTTGTTCAGCCTGGCGACGCGATAGTTCATCACAAGATGTTCGCCGAGCAACGGGTTACCGGAATATTGCCGTACTGCTGCGCCGTGTGCGGCGAGACAGTAGTAGCAGCGGTTCTGCGAGGAGACGGCGACCGCTATCATCTCGCGTTCAAGTTTCGAGACACCTGAATCGCCCAGCATCAGGTCGTTGTACATGGCAACGAATGGCTCCAGCTTCGCCATGTCGAAGGCATAAGCGAGAAGCACGTTCGGCACAAAACCAAGCTTGTCCTGGCATTTCTTGAAATAGGCCGCCATGGCCGGAGACAATTTTACAGGCTCGAGGGCGAGCGCGATGACTGGAACGTCGTCGGCCGCCGCCGTGAACGGCTTGAGCGGCACCGGCTTTGCTCCGGTCTTGGCCGCCGGCGTCTTTGCCGCTGCGGCCTTGCCGCCTTTGATGGCTCGTAACAGTGGTTTGTCCGGTTTTGCCGCGGCCGCCTTGCCGGCGGCTTTGGCTGATTTATCGGCCTTTGGCATTTCCCGTCCCTTGGATTTCAACGCTAATCCACGCCAGCCTACAATGTTCCGGGCACCCGCGATACGACCCGCCAGGAACCGATTCATCTTTTGCGTCATAGAGTTAAAGGCCTGCCGGCACCGTTTTTCCGACCGTCACCAGCGCGTCACCAAATGGTGTGTTGCTCTCGACGCGCTTGAGCAGAAGGTGAAAACTTCAGATGGCTCGACCGATTCCCGCAGACGCACGAGGTTCCATGGCCGTTGAGCTTGCCGCCAATCAGGAAGAAACCGTCGCGCGCGACGTGATCGAGCAGGCGACCGCAGCCCTGGGCGGGCGGCGGCGCGATATTCCGCGGACGTTCGTTGCGCAACTTTTCGGCCGGTCCGTTCCGGAGGATCTGATGCGCTACGGCGCGGAGGACATCGCTGCGCTAGCCGAACGCGCCTACGATTTCATCGTCGACCGCGCCCCGGGCGCGCCAAAAATCCGTTGCGAAACCGTTCCGCTCGTCGCCTCTGGCGGCCGCAGAGCGGTTTCCGTCATCGAGATTGCCAACGACGATATGCCGTTCCTGGTCGATTCGGTGATGGGCGAAATTGCTGAACGCCGACTTGATGTGCGTCTGGTCGCGCACCCCATGTTCGGTGTGCGGCGTGACGGGCGCACGCTGGTGGCGCTCAGCGCACCCGATGCGCAGGGAAACCGCGAGAGCTTCATACACATCCACCTCACGCAGATCGTGGACGAAGCCGCATGCGCCGAACTCGTACGCGCGCTGCAAACCGTTCTCGGCGAGGTGCGCGTGTCCGTACAGGACTGGCGCGCCATGCGCGATCGCGTCAATGCGATGGTGGCGGAGCTGAAGACCAATCCGCCGCCGCTGCCGGTCGATGAGGTCGCGGAAGCGATTCAATTTCTGCAATGGCTCCTGTCCGACAATTTCACTTTTCTCGGCGTGCGCGACTACCGTATCGACGAACAGACGTTTGAGCCGGATTTTGACGGCGCGCTTGGCATCATGCGCTCGCGCGAGTTGCGCGTGCTCAAGCGCGGCAATGAGCTTCTCGAAATTACGCCTGAGATCATGGCGTTTCTGAAAGAGCCGCGCGCGCTCATCATCGCCAAGGCCAACATCCATGCGCGCGTGCACCGGCGAGTCTATCTCGATTATATCGGGGTGAAACGCTTCGATGCGTCGGGCAACTTGATCGGCGAGCACCGTGTCGTCGGTCTGTTTACATCTACCGCCTATACGCGCGCCGCACATAGCATTCCGTATTTGCGGCGCAAGATCGCTGCAGTCCAGGCGCGCGCCGGATTTGATCCGAACAGTCATTCCGGCAAGTCCTTGGCAAATGTATTGGAGCAGTATCCTCGCGACGAATTGTTCCAGATGGATGAAGACACGCTCTATAGCTTCGCGCTGGCCATCCTGCAGCTTGAGGAACGGCCGCGCGTGCGCGTCTTGACGCGGCATGACCGATTCGATCGGTTCGTGTCGGTGCTGGTGTTCGTGCCGCGCGAGCGGTACGACAGCGAAATTCGTGCGAAGATCGGCGCCTATCTGGCGACGGCTTTCATCGGGCGGGTCTCTGCTTTCTATCCATTCTTTCCCGGCGAAGGACCGCTGGTCCGCGTCCACTTCATCATCGGCCGCTCAGGGGGGCCAACGCCAGGAGTGGACCGCGCGACCCTCGAGCGCGAAGTAGCGGCGATTATCCGCACCTGGAACGACGGGCTTACCCGCGCGCTCGAGCTCGTCAGCCCGCCGGACAAGGCGCGCGAGCTGCTCAACCGCTACCGTGACGCATTCTCCAAGGGATTCCAGGAAGCCTACGCGCCTACGGTTGCGGCCAGCGATATTCGCGTGATCGAGGGATTAACCGAACAACGGCCGCTTGGCGTCGATTTTCATCATCGTCTGGAAGAAGAGCAGCGCGCGGTCGGCCTGAAAGTGTGGACCTTCGCGCGGCCTTTGCCGCTCTCCGAGCGCGTACCTGTTCTGGAAAATATGGGCTTCCGCGTTGTGGACGAGCGCACATTCCACATAGAGCCGCAGGGCGGCGCAGCGGTCTGGCTCCACGACATGCTGCTGGAGCGCGCCGACGGGGAGATGATCGATCTCGACACCGGCAAGGCCCCTCTGGAAGCGGCGTTTCTCATGGTCATGCGGGGCATCGCCGAGAACGACGGATACAACGCGCTTACCCTCCACGGAGGCCTTGCTTGGCGCGACGTGGCGCTGATCAGAACCATTTCGCGCTTTCTGCGGCAAATTCACGTGCCATATTCGCAAGACTACATGTGGGCGACACTTGTCAAGCACGTGGGCATCGCAGCCAACATCGTTGAATTGTTTCACGCCCGCTTCGACCCGCGCAAGCACGTGAATCGTCATGAAAGCGAGAGCGCGATTGCCGCGCGCATTGAAGAAGCATTGCAGAAAGTCGATAGCCTGGATGAAGACCGCATCCTGCGCCGATTCGTCAATGCCGTGCAGTCCGCGATCCGCACGAATTTCTTTCAAACCGAGAACGACGGTCAGCTGAAGCCGCTGATCTCGGTCAAGTTCGAAAGTCGCAAACTCACCGACCTGCCGCTCCCGCGCCCGCTCTACGAGATCTTCGTGTATTCGCCGCGTGTTGAAGGCGTGCACATGCGTTTCGGCAAGGTGGCGCGCGGCGGTATTCGCTGGTCCGATCGGCCGCAGGATTTTCGGACCGAGATCCTCGGGCTGGTCAAGGCCCAGCAGGTCAAAAACGCCGTCATCGTACCGGTCGGCGCCAAGGGCGGGTTCGTGCCCAAACTGATGCCGAAAGGCGCCACGCGCGACGAAATGCAGGCGGAAGGAGTGACGACCTACAAGTTGTTCATTTCGGCTCTGCTCGACATTACGGACAATATCGCGTCGGATGGCAAAATCATTCCGCCGGCGAGCGTCGTGCGGCACGAAGGCGATGATCCGTACCTTGTCGTTGCCGCAGACAAGGGCACCGCAACTTTCTCCGATATCGCCAATGCGATTTCAGTCGAGCACGACTATTGGCTCAGCGATGCCTTCGCCTCGGGGGGCTCAGCCGGCTACGACCATAAGGCGATGGGTATCACCGCACGCGGCGCCTGGGAGGCGGTGAAACGGCACTTCCGCGAAATGGATGTCGATATCGGCAAGACATCATTCAACGTGGTCGGCGTCGGCGACATGTCGGGCGACGTGTTCGGTAATGGCATGTTGCGCGAGGATACAATCCGCCTGCTCGCCGCGTTCGATCACCGCGATATTTTTATTGATCCGGATCCCGATCCGAAAACGAGTTTCGCGGAACGCAAGCGATTGTTCGGATTGCCGCGCTCGAGCTGGCAGGATTACGACAAGCGCCTCATCTCCAGAGGGGGCGGAGTCTATCCGCGATCGTCAAAAGAAATTCGCCTGAGCGCCGAAGCGCGCAAACTGTTCGGCGTCGCGGAATCCGTGACGCCTCAAGAGCTGATGAAGGCCATCCTGAAAGCGTCGGTCGATCTTCTGTTCTTCGGCGGCATCGGCACTTACGTACGCGCCTCCAACGAAGGGGAGGAGGGGGTGGGCGACCGCGCCAATGACGCCATACGCGTCACCGGCGGCGATCTCAACTGCAAGGTGATAGGCGAAGGGGCCAATCTCGGCATGACCCAGCGCGGCCGTATCGAGGCGGCGCAGCACGGCGTCCGGCTCAATACCGACGCGATCGACAATTCCGCCGGCGTCAATACCTCGGACGTCGAGGTGAATATCAAGATCGCGCTCAGTGCGCCCGTGCGCGCGGGCAAGCTCACGATGGATGCGCGCAACGCGCTGCTCGCCCAGATGACAGACGAAGTGGCACACCTCGTCTTGCGCAACAATTATCAGCAGACGCTCGCGCTCTCGCTCGCACAGCGCCGCGGTCTCGAAGACCTCGGCTTCCAACAACGCTTGATGCAGACGCTGGAAACGCGCGGCGAACTTGACCGCAGCGTGGAATTCCTGCCCGACGAATTGGCAATCGCCGAAAGGCGCAAACGCAACTTGGCGCTGACGCGGCCGGAACTGGCGGTGCTGCTCGCCTACGCAAAGCTCTCGCTCTACAGCGAACTGCTAGACAGTACGGTGCCGGACGATCCCTATCTCAGCCATGAGCTTGAGCGCTATTTTCCCAAGGAAATATCGAAGCGTTACCCTGACGCTTTGCATACGCACCGATTGCGCCGGGAAATCATCGCGACGCAGCTGACCAATTCGATGATCAACCGCGGCGGCGCCACGCTGATCGTACGCATTGCCGACCAGACCGGCGCGGCCTCGCCGGCGATCGCCGCCGCCTTTGCGGCGGTCCGTAACAGCTACGATCTGATCGACCTCCACAGCGAGATCGACGCGCTCGACAACAAGATTTCCGGCAAGGTCCAGCTCGATCTCTATGCGGCGGTGCAGGACCTTCTGCTCGATCGGCTGGTCTGGTTCCTGCGCAACGTCGATCTCACGCAGGGCCTGGAAAAAATAATTGGACACTATCGCGAGAGTATTGGACAGGTCGCAGCCGCACTCGACAGCACGTTGTCGAAACCGGCCGCCAGTGCGCGCGAGGCGCGCGTGGCGGAGCTTGTCAAAGCGGGCGTGCCGGAATCGCTCGCGCGCCGGATCGGCAGCCTCCCCATACTCAAGGCGGCTCCCGATATTGCGCTGGTGGCGGACCGTGCCGGCAAGCCGGTCGCGGAAGTGGCTGCGACCTATTTCGCGACCGAGGCATTTTTCCAGCTCGACCGCGTTACCAACGCAGTCTCGAGTATCGTGGTGTCCGACTATTTCGATCGGCTCGCGCTCGATCGCGCGCTCGATTCCATAGGCGATGCCGAACGGCGACTCACCGCCGCCATGGTTGGCAACGGCCATGCGGGTGCCGGTGCCGTTGAAGAATGGGTCCGCCCACGGCAGGCGGAAGTCGAGCGCATCCGTACGGCCATTCACGAAATCGCGGGCTCCGGCCTTACGCTGTCAAAGCTGTCGGTCGCGGCGAGCCTGTTGGGCGATCTGGCCCGCCGCTAGGGCGGACCTTGCGGGCAACGGTCAGTGCCTGAAATGCCGCGTGCCGGTGAACACCATAGCGATGTTGTGTTCGTCGGCGGCCTTGATGACCTCGTCATCGCGCACCGAACCGCCGGGCTGGATCACCGCCGTCGCGCCGGCTTCGATCGCCACCAACAGACCATCGGGGAACGGAAAGAAGGCATCGGAGGCGACGACTGAACCTTTGGTCAGCGGAGCCGCCAGCTTCAATTCCTTCGTGGCATCTTCGGCCTTCCGCGCGGCAATGCGTGCGGCGTCGACCCGGCTCATCTGCCCGGCGCCGATCCCGACAGTGGCCCGATCTTTGGCATAGACGATGGTGTTCGATTTCACGTGCTTGGCGACGCGGAATGCAAAGCGCAGATCGGCAAGCTCCGCTTCGCTCGGGGCGCGCCGGGTAACAGTCTTGAGCTGCATCTCATCCACGACCGCGTTGTCGCGCGATTGCACCAGCATGCCCCCCGCGACCGACTTCACCATCAGGCCTTTGGCGCGCGGGTCGGGCAAACCGCCGGCGACCAGCAGGCGAAGATTTTTCTTGGCCGCGATAATCTTGACGGCCTCTTCGCTCGCCTCCGGCGCGATGATCACTTCCGTAAAAATTTCGGTGATGACGCGCGCCGCCTCGGCGTCGAGCTTGCGGTTGAGCGCGACAATGCCGCCGAACGCCGAGGTCGTGTCGCAGGCCAGCGCTTTGCGATAGGCATTAAGCAGATTGCCTGCCTCCGCCACGCCGCACGGATTGGCATGTTTGACGATGACGCAGGTGGCGGTCCGGCGCGGATAGAACTCCGCCACGCATTCATAGGCCGCATCCGTGTCGTTGATGTTGTTGTAAGAGAGCTGCTTTCCCTGTAGTTGCCGCGCGGTCGCAACGCCGTAGCGTTGCCCGGGCGAACGGTAGAATGCTGCGCTTTGATGGGGATTTTCACCGTAACGCAACGCCTCCGCCAATTTTCCGCCAAACGCACGGTAGTCCGGGGCGTCAACATGTAACGTCTCGGCGAACCAGTTCGAGATCGCAGCATCGTAGGCCGCGGTCCGGGCGTAGGCTTTTGCCGCCAGGTTTTGCCTGAGCGCCAGGCTGACCATCCCGTTGTGCTGCGCCATCTCGCCGAGCACTTTTTGATAGTCGGCGGGCTCGACCACCACAGTTACATCCATGTGGTTCTTGGCCGCGGCGCGGATCATTGCAGGGCCGCCAATATCAATATTCTCGACGCAGTCATCGAACGAAGCGTCTTTCGCGACCGTGGCCTCGAACGGGTATAGATTCACCACCAGCAGATCAATCGGCTTGATGTTGTGCTTCTCCATCGCCGCGACGTGTTCTTTGTTTCCGCGGATCGCCAGCAATCCGCCGTGCACCTTCGGGTGCAGCGTTTTGACCCGGCCATCCATCATCTCCGGGGAGCCGGTGAGTTCGGCGACGTCGGTCACGGCGAGCCCGGCTTCGGCCAGTGCCTTGGCAGTGCCGCCGGTGGAAACGAGCTCGACCCCGTAGCGGGCAAGCTCAGTCGCAAATGGGATCAGCCCGGCCTTGTCGGATACCGACAACAGGGCGCGGCTGATGCGGCGCGGATGGCTGCTCATATCGCACGAGCTAGCATATCAGGCGGGCAAATGGGTATTCGCGACTCCTGTTCCCCGGCTGGGCATCCACAAAGATCGTCTCAGAGCGGCAATTCAGGCTCATGCGTCCGGTCCGGCCGGGAGCCGGGTGCGGCGGGCGGTGTGTGACGGAAGCTCCAGCGCACCGCCGCGAGTTTCCCCACATGACCGTAAATTACGATTTGCACCGTGCGACGAGGGCCATCCGGACCTGAAAGGAATACGCTTTCTTCTAGGTCTACTGTGTCGGCCAGGGTCGCGAAGGTCCACACATCCCGATCATGAAGCAACAGGATGACGCCGCGGCCGTCCGCCAGGCGACTTGCCTTGATCGTGGGGTGCAAATGAAACCGGATGGCGAATTCGTCGGTGGCGTTCTCGTGAAACGATTCACCCTCGGACGGTGTAAAGATGTCCTCGCCGTCGAGTGAGCGACCGTCCTCGCTGACCTGGACCGCACGCGTATGGAATATGCCGCCGTCGCGGACATAACCGTCGTGGGACGCGCGCAGGGTCGTTCCCCCGGGCTCTCTCTCAATGCGTACATTGTGGGGACCGGAAATGATCGGCGCGCCGCCAAACAGGCGTCGGATCGAAAGCGATTCCACGAACCGACACGATGAGCGCTCATTGAGCGTCACCGTCGAGTGCGCAGGCGTCGCGCGTGCGACCTGTCGCCAGTTTTCTTTGTTGATGGACGGCAGACCGCAATTGACGACCAGTCGATGCTGTTTCCATGACAGCTCGAACGCCAGACAGCCGGCATGCGCTTCCTGGCTTAATTCCAGGGGCGGAGGCTTTCCGGTGTCCATCAGAAGGGCGGTCTGGCCAGCGTCAATGCGCTGGTAGCCGGAATGCGGCGCATTCGCTACCGGTGTGCCGCGTGCATCGTCGTAGGCGAGTACTGTTGCGAGCAGATCGACCGGCGTCGGTCCCATGCCGTTGAATTGCGCGAAATTCCCGTCGCCATGCCGGAAAAAGCGCAGCATCGGCATAATGCGGTCGATTGCATTATTGAGCGCCTGCGGAGCCTGCAATTGGCGGGCAGCGAACAATTGCCGCAATGGAAGCAAGTCAGCGAGCAATTCGATCAGTGTGCCTGGATTGCGGCTGATGTGTCCGCCGTCAGGCAAGATCTGCTTACGTAATTCCTCGGTCAGGCGGCGGACATTGGCGCGCAGATGTCCAGACTGTCCCTGCATGCAAAGCGTTGCGTAGTTGAGCGCGATCACAGCCTGCAGGCGCGGCAATCCCTCGCGCGACTCGTTCAGACTGCTGCGCAGATAGGCGGCCTGCCGCGACAGGCTGCGGATAAAGCGGCGATAAAAGCGAGCGTCTGCATCCTGCAATACGAACGGCGCCTGACTGAGCCAGCAGATCAGGCGGCGAGAAAGAATGTCGGGACGCCACCCGACAGGATGCCAGCCGCCTTGCACGTTGATCCATTCGTCGATGAGCGAACGGGCATTCGAGCGGGTAATCGTGGAGTCGGCCGCACGCAGGTGCCGCAACCAGACGAACCCGAGCAGCGTGGTGGCCCACTCGTCCGAGGGCGGCGTCATTTCAAAGGGAGACCTTCGGTCGCAGATGACGACCTTGCCGGCGAAGGCAAAACGCCCGGCATAGATCTCGCTGGCGCGGGTCGCGTCAGCGGTCCGCAAATCCTGCGGCGCGATCAGCAGCCGGTCTGTCTTGGTTGAGGCAAACCGCCAACGAAGCAGCGGATTCGCATTGATGCTGCCAACAAGGCTGCGATATGCGCGGCGCCCGATGAGCACGGCGAGCCTGGCCTGCTCCGCCACCGAAACCCGCATCATCAGATCGCCCGTCCCCTGCCGTGCGTGCGAATCCGCGCGCAGTCCACACGATAGCGAAGGGTCGGGAAAGGTCCAATATCCCAACCCGATCGCGGATTAAGCCGGACTTCGAACAAGCCGCGCAGCATAGAAACCGTCGAGCCCGCCCCAGCGCGGATCGGGATCGGGGAATTGCTGCGGCAGCGTCCGCAGGTCGCCATCGCCGGTAACAAATTCACTGCGACCAAAAACATTCTGTGCCGCAATCGGATTGCGGGCGATACGTGAATCGCGCGCAAGCAGGGCTGCAATCTGGTTCTCGCCTTCTTCGGGCTCCAGTGAGCAGACGCAATAAATCAGCGTACCGCCGGGCTTGAGCAGTTCTACCGCGCGATCGAGCATCCGGTGCTGCAACGACGTGAGCACCATGAGATCGGTCTCGCTCTTGAGCCAGGGGATGTCGGGATGCCGGCGAATGGTACCGGTGGAGGAGCAGGGCGCGTCGAGCAAGACGGCGTCAAATGGTCCGGCCTGCCATTCCAGGACGTCGGCCGCGACGGTCTCTGCGCCGAGAGAGAGGCGGGCGAGATTCTCCCGCAGGCGGTCGAGGCGCGCGGGCGAGCGATCGACCGCGACGGTGCGCGCACCTGCCAGCGAGAGCTGTGCGGTTTTGCCGCCGGGTGCCGCACAGAGGTCGGCAACGTTCATTCCCTGGACGTCCCCGAAAAGCCGAACCGGCAGCGCGGCCGCGGCATCCTGCACCCACCATGCTCCTTCGGAAAATCCGGGCAAAAGCGATACCGCACCATGCGCCAGTGTGCGCACGGTCCCGGTCGGGAGCTCGCGGCCGCGCAGCCGCTCGGCCCAGGATTCGGCGTCGTTCTTGACCGTGAGATCGAGTGCGGGTTCGTGGCCATTGGCGGCGGCAATCGCCCTTGCTGCTGCGGTGCCATAGCTCTTGCCCCAACGCCTGAGCAGCCATTCCGGCGTGTCATATTTGGGGTCGGAATTCGCCGATGCCCCGCTCTGCGCCACGCGACGCAGCACGGCGTTGACGAGGCCGGCATAGCGCCCGCCGCGGCGGTCGGCCTGCGCGAGCCGTACCGACAAATCGACGGCAGCATGGTCAGGGACTTCAAGCCAGAGGATTTGTGCTGCGCCAAGCAACAGAATTGTTTCGACCCGCGGCGCCTCCGCGGGAAAGCCCTTTTCGAGAAATCCGCCAACGAGATGGCGCAGGGTACCGAGCCGGCGCAGCACGGTGGCGACGAGTCGGCGGGTCAGGGCACGATCGCGATCGGCAAGGCCAGGCAGGCCCGGATGGGCGTTCTTGCCGGAGAGGAGCTCGTCGAGCGCAATGCGCCGCCGCAGTACGCCGTCGAGGATGTCGGCGGCGATTCTTCTGGCGGCGAGGCCGGGAACTTCCGGCTGCGGGGAAGTGCGCGGACGCGCCATACCCGGATAGTTGCCGCTAAATTGTGTCCTGGTCGCGAAACTTCAGGCGAAAAAGCGAGTAACACACAGCTTTGGGCTGGAAGCCTACAGCTGTGACTCCAGGTTCATCACCGGAAGGTTCAGGCCCCCGCTTTCGCCGCCTTCTTGTTCTGCCGGTTGTTGACCAGGTCGTCGACCACCGCCGGATCGGCCAGCGTCGAGGTGTCGCCGAGATTGCCATACTCGTCTTCGGCGATCTTGCGGAGGATTCGTCGCATGATCTTGCCGGAGCGCGTTTTTGGCAGCCCGGGCGCGAACTGGATCAGGTCGGG
>Ga0184625_10000801_pt1 | contig 12511 bp, 9 predicted proteins | sample PLM3_30_b1_FD_133151 | JGI IMG/M metagenome (GOLD analysis project Ga0184625, IMG submission 133151) | Groundwater sediment microbial communities from an aquifer in East River, Colorado, USA - PLM3_30_b1 | ecosystem: Environmental > Terrestrial > Soil > Riparian zone | place: USA: East River... | reverse complement strand
CACGTCCACCGAGGCGTCGACCGATCCCTCCGCGGAGCCGACGACCACGCCAAGCCCCGCTCCTTAGGCGCGGCCCGATCGGAGTCCCGCCTCAGCGCAGGGGAGCGATGCAGGCGAAGGGGAACCCGGGCAAGGGTGTGTTCGCGCAGTTCAGCGATGATCAAGGGCACTATTGCCCCATCCCGCCACGCATGAGGGGCATCTTCACCCGGCAGGTCGGGGTGAAGATGCCCCTCATGCGGACGGTTTGTCGCAGACGAAGATCGCCGTTCCCGGTATCAGCCGGCCACGCAACGGACTCCAGCCGCCCCAGACCCGGTCGTGCCCATCCGGCCACTCAGGCTCCACCAGATCGACGAGCCGGAATCCGGCGGCGACGATCTCCCTGACTCGATCACCCATCGTCCGATGGTGCTCCGCATACGTCGCGATGCCGCGGTTGTCCTGCTCCACGTAGGCGCGCCGGTCGAAGTAGGAGTCGCGCACGGTCAGGCCCGCTTCGCCGGGGTCATCGGGGAAGCACCAGCGGATCGGGTGGGACACGGAGAAAACCCAACGGCCGCCGGGCGTGAGCACTCGGGCTACCTCCCTCATGAGCCGCGCCGAATCGGCGACGAACGGGACCGCGCCGAAGGCCGAGCAGGCCAGGTCGAACGCTTCCGATCCAAATGGCAGCCGTTCCGCGTCGCCTTGGATCAAGAACGGGTGCAGCCCTGACCTTTCGTTCAACTCTGTCGCGTGGGTGAGCTGGGTGGAGGAAAGATCGATGCCTGCCACCGTGGAAGCCCCGGCAGCGAGCAGCCAGCGCGCGCATTGACCGGCCCCGCAGCCCACCTCCAAGACGCGGAGGCCGCGGACCGGGCCGAGGAGCCCGGCCTGGGCTTCGTCCAGGCCTTCCGGAGACCAGATGAAGCCGACGTCGCGGAGGAACTCCCCGTGTTCCGCCTGGTACCAGTCCGCCGCGCGGTCCCACCACAATCGGTTGGCTCGTACCGTTTCGCCTGCGGAAACGGGTCGGCGCATGACAGGCTCCACCATTGGACTGATCTTCTCCCGTCAGTCGTGATGGATCTTCTTTCGGATTGACCTTGTGCGAGGACGCACCGTATTCTGGCCGGTGCGCTGCGGGGCCTGCGCGACTCAGACCGAGCAGGCCGCGCTCGACCGTGTCGACCACCTTCCGGTCATCGAATTCTGACCCGACGGACATCGGCAGGGCGAACCAGGCCCGCCGCGCGACAACCACCACACCAAATGTCCGTATCGGAGTCCACTAGCTGATGACGAGCACCACCGAGGCCGCCTCGAACACCCCGCAGGTAGCGATTAACGACATCGGGTCCGAGGAGGCGTTCCTCGCCGCGATCGACGAAACGATCAAGTATTTCAACGACGGTGACATCGTGGACGGTGTCGTCGTCAAGGTCGACAGGGACGAGGTCCTGCTCGACATCGGCTACAAGACCGAAGGCGTCATTCCCAGCCGCGAGCTGTCCATCAAGCACGATGTCGACCCGCACGAGGTCGTTGCCGTGGGAGACAGCATCGAGGCGCTCGTTCTCCAGAAGGAGGACAAGGAAGGCCGTCTGATCCTGTCCAAGAAGCGCGCCCAGTACGAACGCGCCTGGGGCACGATTGAGAAGATCAAGGAGGAGGACGGCGTCGTCACCGGCACCGTGATCGAGGTCGTCAAGGGTGGCCTCATCCTCGACATCGGTCTACGCGGCTTCCTGCCGGCCTCCCTCGTCGAGATGCGCCGGGTCCGAGACCTGCAGCCGTACGTCGGCAAGGAGCTCGAGGCCAAGATCATCGAACTGGACAAGAATCGCAACAACGTGGTGCTATCCCGCCGCGCGTGGCTGGAGCAGACCCAGTCCGAGGTACGCCAGACCTTCCTCACGACGCTGCAAAAGGGCCAGATCCGTACGGGTGTGGTGTCGTCGATCGTCAACTTCGGGGCATTCGTCGACCTCGGGGGTGTCGACGGTCTCGTTCACGTCTCCGAACTGTCGTGGAAGCACATCGACCACCCCTCGGAGGTCGTGGAGGTCGGTCAGGAGGTCACCGTCGAGGTTCTCGACGTCGACATGGACCGCGAGCGGGTCTCGCTGTCGCTCAAGGCGACCCAGGAAGACCCGTGGCAGCAATTCGCCCGCACCCATGCGATCGGTCAGGTCGTCCCCGGCCGGGTTACCAAGCTGGTGCCGTTCGGTGCGTTCGTGCGAGTCGACGAGGGCATCGAGGGCCTGGTTCACATCTCCGAGCTGGCCGAGCGACATGTGGAGATCCCCGAGCAGGTGGTCCAGGTCGGCAACGAGATCTTCGTGAAGGTCATCGACATCGACCTCGAGCGGCGGCGCATCTCGCTCTCCCTCAAGCAGGCCAACGAGGGAACCGTGGGCGAGGCGGTCGAGGACCACTTCGACCCCACGCTGTACGGCATGCCCGCCGAGTACGACGAGCAGGGCAACTACATCTACCCCGAGGGCTTCGACCCCGAGACGAACGAATGGCTGCCGGGCTACGAAGGTCAGCGTGACGCGTGGGAGAAGCAGTACGCCGAGGCGCGGACGCGCTACGAGGCGCACCGCAAGCAGGTCGAGGAGGCCCGCAAGGCGGACGCCGAAGCGGGCGAAACACCGGCACCGGTCGAGCAGCCGGAGGAACCCGAGGCCACTGGGACGCTCGCCTCTGACGAGGCGCTCGCTGCACTCCGCGAGAAGCTCACCGGCAGCAGCTGACTCGACCGCTCCAAGAGAGCCCCACCCGGGCCGTCCGGGTTGGGGCTTTCTTGGACGCGCGGACAGACCGGCCGGTCAAGCAGAATCGCGGATGATGAGCTCGGTCGGGAGCAGCACCGGGGATTGAGCCGGCCCGTCGGCGAGGGCGAGCAGGAGCTTTGCCATTTCCTGCCCCATCCCGACGGTCGGCTGCCGGACCGTGGTCAGCGGTGGGTCGGTGTGCTGGGCGAGGTCGACGTCGTCGAAGCCGACGACGGCGACGTCGTCAGGAATCCGCCGGCCGGCGCGGCGCAACGCTCGCAGAGAGCCCGCCGCCATCAGGTCAGCCGCGACATAAACCGCGTCTAGGGATGGATGTGCCTCCAGCAGCTCGGCCATGGACCGCTCGCCGCTGGCCTCTGAGAAGTCGCCGTACGCCACCAGCGTCGGATCCGCCGTCTCTCCGACGACGTCGCGGTAGCCCGCGAGCCGGTCGACGCCGGGCGCCATGTCCTGAGGTCCGGCGATCGTCGCGATTTCCCGCCGGCCGAGGTCGCGCAGGTATTTCACCGCTGACCGGCTGCCACCGCGGTTGTCGATGTCGACGTATGGCAGATCGACCCGCGGGTCGAGTGGCCGCGCGCCCACCACCGTGGGGACGCTCGCCCTGTCCAGGGCGGCGAGAAGCGGATCGGCGCCATGCAGCGACAGCAGGAGAACGCCGTCGACGTGCCCACCGAGCAGGTACTTCTCGACTCTGGCGTGATCGTCGGCGCCCTGCACCATGATCAGCAGGAGCTGCTGCCCGGTGTTGGCAAGCTGCTGGCTGACGCCGCGCACAATGCCGCCGAAGAATGGGTCGGTGAACAGCAAGGCGTGCGGCTCGGAAACCACCAGGGCGACGGTGTCCGTACGCTGGCTGGCCAGCGCTCGAGCGGCCCGGTTCGGGACGTACCCCAGGCGGCTGATCGCGTCCTCGACCGCGTCTCTCGCATGCGGGCTGACCTTCGGCGAGCCGTTGATGACGCGGGACACCGTTCCGCGTGAGACACGGGCGAGCGCGGCAACGTCCTCGAGCGTCGGTCGCTGATACCCGAGTGCCACAGTCGCCTCCTCCCCGCGTTTCCGATACGAACCGTACGACGTCCCAGCGTTCCGCTAAGGAGACTTGTCCGCCTCCGTTGTCGCGGACACGGCCTCGGTCACGCGAGACCACCGCGGGTGATGACGTCGCGGTACCACAGCGCGCTCTCCTTCAGCCGCCGCTCGCCGGAGGCGAAGTCCACGTGGATCAGACCGAACCGACGCGTGTAGCCCTCCGCCCACTCGAAATTGTCCAGCAGCGACCAGACGAAGTAGCCCCGCAGATCGACTCCGGCCTCCATCGCTTCGGCCGACACCCGGAAATGCGCGTCGAGGAAGTCGATCCGGCCCTGGTCGAGCACCCGGCCGTCCGATGTGACCAGGTCGTCGAACGCCGCACCGTTCTCGGTGACTGCGAGCGGGATGGCCGGATACTCGCGGTCCAGCCGGAGCAGCACCTCCAGAAGGCCTTCCGGATTGATCTCCCAGCCGCTCGCGGTCACGGGTCCTGGTGCGGGCCTCGACTCGATGTCGTCGCATCCGGGGTAGGGCGACCGCTCGCCGCCCCATCCGCCATGCGGCGTGCCGGCTGTGGCCTCGACGGTCGGCGTCTCTGCTCCGGGAGTCTTCGCCGCGACCCTCGCGGGACGGTAGTAATTCACGCCGAGCAGGTCGATGGGCGCGGCGATCGTCCTCATGTCTGCGTCCGCCACGAAGGACCAGTCGGTCAGTGAACGCGCGTCGGTGATCAGGTCCTCCGGATACCGGCCGAGGAGAACGGCATCGAGGAAGATCCGGTTGTACAGCGCGTCGATCCTGCGCGCCGCCTCGCGGTCGGCCTCGCTGTTCGTGTCCGGCAGGATCGGGTCGAGATTGAGCGCGATCGAGAACCGGTTGTCTGGGGCCCGACCCATCGCCCGCATTGCCGCGGTGGCTAGGCCATGCCCGAGCAGAAGGTGATGCGCCGCGCGCAGCGACGCGGCCGGCTCGTGGCGGCCCGGCGCGTGCCTGCCGGAGCAGTAACCGAGGAAGGCCGCGCACCACGGCTCGTTCACGGTCGTCCAGATGGGGACACGATCCGCGAGCGCGTCGTACACGAGCTCCGCATAATCGGCGAATCGGTGGGCAGTGTCGCGGGCGGGCCACCCGCCCGCGTCCTCGAGCGCCTGCGGGAGATCCCAGTGATAGAGAGTGAGTACAGGTGTGATGCCGGCGGCGAGCAGTTCGTCGACGAGCTTGCGGTAGAAATCGAGGCCCGCCTGGTTGGCGGGGCCGCTGCCATCTGGCTGGATGCGTGACCATGCCACCGAGAACCGATAGGCGGTGAGGCCGAGCTTCTGCATCAGCGCGACGTCCTGCATATAACGGGTGTAGTGGTCGGCTGCGACGTCGCCGGTGTCGCCGTGGCGCACCATCCCCGGGGTGTGGCTGAAGGTGTCCCAGATCGAAGGCCCGCGTCCGCCGGCGTGCACGCCGCCCTCGATCTGGTACGCGGCGGTCCCCGCGCCCCACATGAAGTGCGCCGGGAAGCCCGCCACCGCCTCGGGGCTCCCAGCTGGCTCCGGTGCTGTCACCTTGTGCACGGTCATCCCTTCACTGCGCCCTGCATGATTCCGGCGACAATCTGGCGGCCGAGGAAGATGAAGCCGATGATCAAGGGCAGGGTGGCGAGCGTCGTTCCCGTCATGATCAGCGAGAAGTCCTTGCTGAAGCCGGTGTTGATCTGGTCGATCGCCACCTGGACCGTTGGGTTCTCCGGGTTGAGGGCGATCAGTGGCCAGAGGAAGTCGTTCCACGCCATCACGAACGTGAAGACACCGAGGACGGCCGCCGCAGGCCGCGCTGCCGGCACGCACACGTGCCAGAAGACGCGGATCATGCTGCATCCGTCCACCCTGGCTGCCTCGATGAGCTCGTTCGGGACGGCTTGGACGAGGTACTGCCGCATCCAGAAGACGCCGAGAGCGGTGACCATGTTGGGCACGATGACGGCTTGGAGGTGTCCGACCCAGCCGTACTTCGCCATCAGGATGTAGAGCGGCACGATCCCGAGCTGGGTAGGCACGGCGAGGGTCGCGATGACGAAGACGTACAGGGCGTTGCGGCCACGGAAGCGCAGTTTGGCGAAGGCGAAACCGGCGAGCGTCGAGAAGAGGACGACAGACAGGGTGATGGCGCCGGCGACGATCAGGCTGTTCGACAGTGCCTTCCAGAATCGGACCTGGTCAAAGACCCGCTGCGCGTTGCTGAAGAAGTTGCCGCCGGGCAGCAGCGGCGGGGTTGAGTCGAAGGCAGTCGTGGATTCGCGGCTGCCCACCAGCACCTGCCAATACAACGGGAAGGCCGAGCCGAGGAGGAAAGCAGTCAGCAGGCCGTAGGTAAGCAGGGTGGGCCGCCAGCCGCGGCCGCGGCGCCTGGCCCGCGGTGCGGGACGCGGTACGCGCGGGGCAGCGCTCGGCGGCGCCGCCTGGGGCGTGGTGGCATTGAGGGTCGTCATTGCCCCTCCGCCTCTGCCGACGAGATCCTCCGAACGACGAAGAAGTTGGCGATGGCGAACGCAACGATGATCAGGAAGAGCGCCCACGCGATGGCGGCGGCGTAACCCAAGTGGAAGTTGCGGAAACCTTCCTGCCAGAGCAACAGCGTGATCGTCTGGAACTGGTGGCTCGCACCGCCGTTCCCAGTACCGGGGATGGGGTCGAACATCCTCGGCTCGGTGAATATCTGCAGCCCGCCGATCGTCGAGGTAATGACCACGAAGATGATGACCGGCCGCAACATGGGGACGGTGATGTAGCGGAAGCGTTCCCAGGTGTTGGCGCCATCGACACGCGCTGCTTCGTAGAGGTCTTTCGGGATGGTTTGCATCGCGGCGAGGAAGATCAACGCGTTGTATCCGGTCCATCGCCAGTTGACCATGGTCGATATGGCCAGATGACTGGGGAGGCGGTCGGTGTGCCAGTTGATGCCGTTCAGGCCGAACCAGCCGAGGATGTTGTTGATCAAACCGAACTGGTCGCCGAAGAGGTTGCTGAAGATGATCCCGACCGCGACCAGGCTGGTGGCATATGGCAGGAGGAGCGCGATTCGGAAACCGGTGCGGAACCGGATCTGCTCGTTGAGGAGAACGGCGAGCAGCATGGCCAGCACGATCTGCGTAGTGCTCGAGATGAGGAAGATGCTCACCGTGTTCTTGAGCGAATTCCAGAACAGCTCGTCGTGCCAGAGCCGCTGGTAGTTGTGCAGCCCGACATAGGCATCTGGCTTATCGCTCCCGAAGCTCCATCGGTGCAGGGACACCCACGCCGTGTAGAGGAGCGGGAAGAGTCCGACCAGGGCAAAGATGATGAAGAAGGGGGCGATGTAGAGGTAGGGCGACAGCTTGACGTCCAGCCGACTCAGCCGTTGCTTGACCGTCAGCCGCCGCCGAGCGGGCGTCGCGATGGTGGTCGCGGCCATCGTCACCCCTCCTTTGCTGGCGCTGCCGAGTCGGACACAGTCAACAGGGCGGTTCGGTGATCACCGGCAGCGAGTCAGCCTGTTGACAGCGACCAGTGACCACGGACCGGGACGCGTACCACTCGTGGTTTGGTCGTTGCCTTGCGTTGCACCGATGTCCGGGTGGGGGCCGCCGCCACGGCCCCCACCCCGATGAGCGCTAACCGCCCTCGGCGATGCGCTTTGCCTCGTCGACGAACTGCGTCCAGCCCTGGTCAGCGGTCTTCCCCTGCTCGACAGCCTGGAGAGCGGGGCTCGCCGCGTTGTCCTGGATCGCGAGGTCGTTCGGACCCTTCCACTGGGCCTCGGTGATCGCCTGGGCTCGTTCGCCGAAGATCTTGCCAACTTCGGCGCCACCGAAGTAGTCGTCCTTGAAGCTGAGCAGATCGGGGCTGGTCAGCGCCTGGACCTGGCTCGGGAAGGTGCCGGCCGCCTTGAAGGCCTTGATTTGCTGCTCTGGGGCGGTCAGCCAAGCAGCCAGCTCGGCGGCCTCCTTCGGGTGCTTGGTCTGGCTCGGCACGGTGAGGTACGAGCCGCCCCAGTTGCCTCCGCCACCGGGGAAGGCGTCCGCGACAGCCCACTTGCCTGTGTTCTTCTCGCCCGCGCCGCCCTTGATCACACCGAGCATCCAGGACGGGCACGCCTCAGTGGCGAACGTGCCCTTCTGGAAGCCGGCGTTCCACTCGTCACTGAAGGCGGGAAGCTTCGCTGACAGTCCGTCCTTCACGGCCACGGACACGGTGTTCCACGCGTTATGCAGATCCGTGTTCGTCTCGATGACGAGGTTGTTGCTCTTGTCCGAGAAGCCGACAGGTAGCTGGTTGTACATGGCGTTGAAGATCTGGCTCGCCGAGTCGAACCACGCGACATCCGACTTCGCGATGAACTGCTTGCCCGTATTGAAGTAGGAGTCCCAGGAGGCGAACAGCGGTGCTACCTGCGCCGGGTCGGAGGGAAGGCCCGCCTTCGCGAACAGATCCTTGCGGTAGCAGATCGCCTGCGGCCCGATATCGGTGCCGTAGCCGATCAGCTTGCCGTCGGGTGTGGTGGCGCGGGCCGTCTTCCAGTCGAGCCAGCGGCCATCCGTGTTCGGGCCGATCGCCTTCAGGTCGTTGAACTTGTCGGCGATCTTCATGGCCTGGCCGATCGAACCTTCCTCGATCGCTGCGACGTCAGGAGCGCCGGAACCGGCGCCGAGCTGCTGGAACAGCGCCTGGGCATACGGCCCACCCTGCTCGACGTGGCGTTCAGTGATGTGGACGTTGGGGTGGAGCCGCATGTACTCGTCGTACAGCTTGGCCTGGGTGTATCCGAAGGTGCCGAACGTGCCGACGGTCAGGCTCACCGGCTCGTTGCTGGTGGCATTGCTGCCGCCGCTGTCGTCATCTGACGAACAGGCCGCCATGAGCATCGCCGTAGCGACCGCGGCCACTAGGGCAGCGCCCTTCTTGGAACGGTTTCGCACGGTGTCTACCCCCTGTGGAGAGGTGGGGCCCAGCACATTGCCGGACCGGTCGAGGTGGTGTCCAGCGTTCGCTGGACTGGTTCGTGAGCGTCTTCCTGATCCGTGGGAGCGCTCCCACAGGCTTGCCGGAAGTCTGGGAGCCGTACGACGTCTGTGTCAAGGATGCGTTACCAAAAGGTTGCCGAGCGCCGCGAAATCCGCGCCGGCGACCGCCGCTCGCAAGACCCCGGCAGCGTCCGATGGACAGGCAACCGGGACACGCCTGCGCAATCCCCGGATCTCTCCGAGCGAGCACAAAATGCCTTGTCGGAAAGGGCCGGCAGGAGCTGGCGCCGGCCGAATAACGCTTGGCCCTGAGCGCGAGGACCCGGCCCAGTGTGGTCGCCGCGATTGCCTGATCGCGGAGGTCAGTGCTGATTCTCGGCGGCGCCAGGCCGCCACGACGAGAGACTTGACGGCGATCGACCACCGGTCCACGATGCGTGTGAGCGCTCCCACCGGACTCCGTCATGGCCGCCGAGGAGGGAGGTCCGGCGAATCGCCATCAGCCAACAGTTCTCCCGTTTGTGCGGCTGCCGGGGGGCACGTCTCTGTGCCCTGCGGCGATACTCCGCGCCCGGCAGCACTACTCCAGGCCCTGCCGGGATACTCCGCGCCCGGCAGCACCACTCCGCGCCCAGCAGCACTACTCCGGGCCCGGCAGCACTACTCCGCGGCCCAGGCCATAACTCCGTGCCCTGAGTGCATGGAGAACACCGACATTTCGGACTGAGTTTGATGCGCCGAGGAGCGGAGTTCGGCTAGTCGGCCGCCCTCGGGCAACCAGAGCCCAGCTGGGTACGGACGAACAGGCGTTGCCGGTGGCCCGTTGCGTATGATCCCGAGGCGTGAATGTCGGGCTGACCGGGGGGATCGGCTCGGGCAAGTCAGAGGTGGCGCGGCTGCTCGCGAAGCATGGCGCTGTGCTCGTGGACTCGGACGCGCTTGCCCGCGAGGCCGTCGCGCCAGGGTCGGCTGGGCTCGCGGCGGTTGCCGAGGAGTTCGGGGAGTCGGTTCTCAGGCCAGACGGCTCACTCGACCGCGCCAGGCTGGGGGCCATCGTCTTCGCCGACCCGCCCCGCCGCGAGAGACTCGAGGAGATCATCCACCCTTATGTTCGGGCGCGTGCTGCGGAGATCAGTACGAGAGCACCACGGCACGCCGTGGTGGTACACGACGTGCCGTTGCTGACGGAGAAGCACCTCGGCGACCTGTATGACGTGGTGGTCGTCGTCGATGTGCCGATGGAGGTCCAGCTCGATCGGCTGCTTCGTCGCGGGATGAGCGAGGCCGACGCAAAAGCACGAATCGCCGCGCAAGCAACGCGCGAGCAGCGGCTCGCCATCGCGGATTATGTCGTCGACAACTCCGGAAGCCTTGCCGAGCTTGGGGCCGAGGTCGACGACCTATGGTCGATCCTCGCCGGCGCAGCGGGTCCCGCCTCCGCCTAGTGTCGCGCATCTGCCGTCGCCACCGGCCCATCGATTTGCGCGGCGGAACTTGTCGGGGGCCCGGCGTACGGTTGGCATCGTGAGACCGGCAGCCGATTTGCAGCGCACAGTGTCCCCATTCCGGGTGGTCAGCGACTTCGCACCCTCCGGGGATCAGCCGCAGGCCATTGACCAGCTCGAGCAGCGGATCACGGCGGGGGAGAAGGATGTCGTGCTGCTCGGCGCGACCGGCACGGGCAAGAGTGCGACAACGGCGTGGCTGGTGGAGCGGGTACAGCGGCCGACCCTGGTGATCGCACCCAACAAAACCCTCGCCGCGCAGCTCGCCAACGAGTTCCGCGAGCTGCTGCCCAACAACGCGGTCGAATACTTCGTCTCCTACTACGACTACTACCAGCCCGAGGCCTATGTACCGCAGACCGACACCTATATCGAGAAAGACTCGTCGATCAACGAGGAGGTCGAGCGGCTCCGGCACTCGGCGACCTGGGCGCTGCTGAGCAGGCGCGATGTGATCGTGGTGGCGACCGTGTCGTGCATCTACGGCCTGGGTTCCGCGCAGGAGTATCTCGACCGCATGGTGGGCTTCCGGGTCGGACAGCAGCTCGACCGCGACGAGTTGCTGCGCCGCCTGGTGCAGGTGCAATACACCCGCAACGACCTTTCCTTCACGCGCGGCACCTTCCGGGTGCGCGGAGACACCCTCGAGATCATTCCGATGTACGCCGAGCTCGCCGTCAGGATCGAGTTCTTCGGCGACGAGATCGAGCGCATTACGACACTGCACCCGCTCACCGGAGAGATCGTCCGGGACGAGGAGGAGATGTACGTCCCGCCGGCCTCGCACTACGTGGCCGGGCCGGAGCGGATGGAGCGAGCGATCGTCGGAATCGAAGCCGAGCTGACCACCCGGTTGGCCGAACTCGAACGGCAAGGCAAGCTGCTGGAAGCCCAACGGCTGCGCATGCGCACCACGTACGACGTCGAGATGATGCGGCAGGTCGGCTTCTGCTCGGGGATCGAAAACTACTCACTGCATATCGACGGCCGCCAGCCCGGCGAGCCGCCCAACTGCCTGCTCGACTACTTCCCCGAGGATTTCCTGCTGGTCATCGACGAGTCCCACGTCACGGTCCCGCAGATCGGCGGCATGTACGAAGGCGACATGTCGCGGAAGCGGACGCTCATCGAGCATGGGTTCCGGCTGCCGAGCGCGGCCGACAACCGACCGCTGCGCTGGGAGGAGTTTCTCGAGCGTGTCGGCCAGACCGTCTATCTGTCCGCGACTCCCGGGCCGTACGAGAGGTCGCGCGGCCAGGGCGCCGTCGAGCAGATCATCAGACCAACCGGTCTCGTCGATCCCGGGGTGGTCGTCAAACCCACCAAGGGTCAGATCGACGACCTTGTCCACGAGATCAAGCTGCGTGCCGATCGCGATGAGCGCGTCCTCGTCACGACCCTGACCAAGAAGATGTCCGAGGATCTCACCGACTATCTGCTGGAGCTGGGCATCCGGGTCCGTTATCTCCACTCCGAGGTGGACACCCTGCGCCGGGTCGAGCTGCTGCGCGAGCTGCGCCTCGGCGAATACGACGTCCTGGTCGGAATCAACCTGCTCCGCGAAGGCCTTGACCTCCCCGAGGTGTCGCTCGTATCGATTCTCGATGCGGACAAGGAGGGGTTCCTCCGATCAGGTACGTCGCTGATTCAGACGATCGGCCGGGCCGCTCGCAACGTCTCCGGCGAGGTGCACATGTACGCCGACACGGTCACGCCGTCGATGCGGAACGCAATAGACGAGACCAACCGGCGGCGCGCCAAGCAGATCGCTTACAACAAGGAGCATGGCCTCGACCCGCAGCCACTCCGCAAGAAGATCGCCGACATCCTCGACACGATCGCGCGCGAGGACGCTGACACTGAGGTGCTCGTCGGCGGGGGTGGCAGGCAGCAGTCGCGCGGCAAGGCGCCGGTCCCTGGGCTGTCGTCTCGCGCAACCGGTGATGTCGGCCGGCACGCCAAGGATCTCGCCGGGATGCCCGCACGAGACCTCGCCGACCTGGTCCAGCAGCTCACCGATCAGATGCATGCCGCGGCTCGCGAGCTCCACTTCGAGCTCGCCGCGCGACTGCGGGACGAGATCCACGAGCTCAAGAAGGAGCTCCGGGCTATGAACAAGGCTGGTGTCGGATGACCGAGGCCGGTGTGGGTCGTGCCGCCGGCTCGAGGCGCTGCGGGCTCCTCTGACCGTTCAT
>Ga0184625_10000800_pt1 | contig 12513 bp, 11 predicted proteins | sample PLM3_30_b1_FD_133151 | JGI IMG/M metagenome (GOLD analysis project Ga0184625, IMG submission 133151) | Groundwater sediment microbial communities from an aquifer in East River, Colorado, USA - PLM3_30_b1 | ecosystem: Environmental > Terrestrial > Soil > Riparian zone | place: USA: East River... | reverse complement strand
TCACCACCAGGACTGGGCCGATCACCGCCTCGGTCTGTGAGGCCGGGATGTTCGTACGCAGCACCCGGGACGTCGCCACCCCCGATATCCAGATGCACGCTCTACCCGCATACGTGATCGACCACGGCCGGATGCGGGTCAAGGGTCATGGCATGACGATCAACACCTGCCACCTGCGGCCTCGCAGCATCGGCTCGGTCACCCTGCATACCGCGAATCCGGACGACCCGCCCGCTATCGATCCGGCCTTCCTCACCGACCCTTACGACTGGGAGAAGTCGCTGGAGGGGTTCCGCTGGGGGCGAGAGATGCTGCGCAGCAAGGCGTACCAGCCGTTCGTGATCAAGGAGTATCTGCCGAGCGCCGAGGTCGAGACCGACAAGGAGATCCGCGAGTACGTCAAGCAGTGGGCCAAGACCGACTACCACCCGGTCGGCTCTTGCAAGATGGGCGACGACGATCTTGCGGTTGTTGATCAAGAGCTCAAGGTTCGCGGTATGGAGGGTCTGCGAGTGATCGACGCCTCAATCATGCCGAAGTTGATCAGCGGCAACACCATGGCCACCTCGACCATGATCGGCGAGAAGGGCGCGCACCACGCCTTGCACGGTCTCACTCCGCCCGACCCGAGCGACGCGCCAATATGAGAGATGGGGCCGACATGAGCGAATCCGCGCAGCCGGACATTGGCGAGATCAGCGTCGAGGTCGACGTGGTCGCCACCGTTTGCCTCGACCGTCCCGCCAAGCACAATGCGCTAACCCCGGAGATGCTGGAGCAGCTCGAGCAGATCCTGATCGGCCTCGACGCCAACCGGGATGTGCGGGTTGTCCTCCTCACCGCCGCAGGGAACCGTTCCTTCTGCGCCGGCGCCGACATCAAACGCTTCAAGATGTTGGAGCCGCTGGACATGTGGGCGCAGTGGACTCGCCTTGGGCACCGGGTGTTCGACCACCTCGCCGGACTGCGGCAGCCCACCATCGCCGCTGTCTCCGGCAACGCCTACGGCGGTGGCTTCGAGCTCGCCCTGGCCTGCGACCTGCGGATCCTCGCCGAGGACGCCACTCTCGGCCTGACCGAGGTCGGCATTGGCACGCTGCCGGGCTGGGGTGGTACGGGTCGGCTCCGCGACCTGGTGGGCGCTGGCCGAGCCAAGGAATTGATCTTCACTGGCGAGCCGCTGACCGCGGAGCAGGCCCTGGCCTGGGGTGTAGTCAACCAGTTTGCGCCCAAGGCTGAGGTGATCAACACCGCCCATGCCTTGGCTGTCAAGATCGCCGGACAAGCCCCGATCGCCGTGCAGATGGCCAAACAGGCGATCGACGCCGGCGACGCCTACCAGGCTGTGGAGCAAATCAGCTCAGCCGCCACCGCCTTTACCGAGGACGCGGTCGAAGGGTTCGCGTCCTTCACTGAGAAACGTGACCCGCACTACCGCGGCACCTGAACCCCCGTACGCATCAGCACCGAGCGAAAGCACTGCCATGACCATGATCACCAGCACCGCACTGACCAACATCACCGCGAACAATTGGCCCAATATCATCGACGGCCGCGACATCGTCGGCGGCGGCGAGGAGGTGCTGCGCGACAGTCCAGCCCACGACGAACGGGTCGCCAGCTACCACAGCGCCACCGAAGCCGAGGTCGACGCTGCCGTTGCCGCAGCCCACAAGGCGTGCAGCACGGGTGACTGGCCGCGGACCTCGGGTGCTGAGCGGGCCGCGCTGCTACGGCGGGTCGCGGCCCGGATCGAAGCCGAACGTGACGAGCTCGCCTTGATCGAGACCCTCGAATCCGGCAAGCCGATCTCGCAGGCCAAGGACGAGGTGGCTAGTGCAGCGGGGATCTGGTACTACGCGGCGAGCCTTGCCCAGCACGCGTACGGGGACGCCCACAACCACCTGGGACCCAACTACTTGGCGGTGACGGTCAAGGAACCGGTCGGTGTCGTCGGAGTGATCACCCCGTGGAACTTCCCGCTCTTGATCGTTTCCCAGAAACTCCCGTTCGCTTTGGCAGTCGGTTGCACGGCGGTGATCAAGCCCAGTGACCTAACACCGGGCACCACCACCCGCCTGGTCCAGATCTTGCACGACGAGTGGGTGCCCGATGGCGTTGTCAACCTCGTCCATGGCGGAGGTGACGTCGGCGGCTGGCTGTCGAGTAATCCCGGCACCCACATGACCACCTTCACCGGATCCACCGGCGTCGGCCGCATGGTCGCCCAGGCGGCCGCCAAGAACCTGAAGAAGGTGAGCCTCGAACTGGGCGGCAAGAACCCGCAAGTGATCTTCCCCGATGCTGATCTTGACGCGGCGTTGGAGAAGGTCGTCTTCGGCGCGTACTTCAACCAGGGCGAGTGCTGCAACGCCGGCTCTCGACTCCTGGTGCACGCCGATATCGCCGACGAGTTCACCGAACGGATCGTGGAGCGCGCGCAGGATGTCACCGTCGGGGACCCGCTCGACCCAGCCACCAAGGTCGGCGCTTTGATCTCCGAGAAGCACCTCGGCGTGGTCAGCGGCTATGTTGATCTTGGTCAGCAGGAGGGCGCCTCGATTGCGCTGGGCGGCGATCGGTTGACTTCCGATCGCGGTCGCTACTACTCCCCGACCGTGCTCGCCGGCGTACCCAAGACCGCCCGGGTCGCTCGAGAGGAGATCTTCGGGCCTGTGTTGTCGGTGGTCAGGTTTGCCGATCTTGCTGAGGCTGTGGAGATCACTAACGCCACCGGGTACGGGCTCAGCGCCGGGGTGTGGAGTCGCGACATCGACACCGCGCTCGGCTATGCGCGAGCAACCAAGGCCGGAACCGTCTGGATCAACTGCTACATGGACGGCTTCCCCGAGGTCTCCTTCGGCGGCTATGGCGCCTCAGGCATCGGCCGGGAGCTCGGCCGCACCGCGATCGATGAGTACATCGAACACAAGAGCACAATCATCCGGACCGGCGCGCAAGCACCTTCCTGGGTCGGCGGCGTCGGCGAGAAGTGAGGTAGAGACCCGTGTACTGGGATTCTCGGCGAGTCAAGGAACGCCGCAGCCTGCCTTTTCAAGAGGCGACGAAGGCGGCCGCTAGAACTGCGCTCGAGGTCGCCGCCTGGAAAGTGTTGCGACTGGCTACCGACTACCCCGGCTACTTCCCGCTCTATACCGACCACGGCCACTGGAAGCATGGGAGGGAAGCCTGGACCAACTGGTGCGACGGCTTCTTGGGCGGCCAAATGTGGCTCTTCTATGAGCTGGGACTCGGCAGCCACTGGAAGGCTCGCGCCGAGCACTACAGCAGGCTCGTCGAGGAACGTCAGTACGACGATCAAGTCCATGATCTTGGCTTCGTGCTGTGCCCGACATGGAAGAAGTGGTGGGAACTCACCGGCGACGACACCCGCCGGCAGGTGATCATTCAGGGTGGCAAGACCATGGCCACTCGGTTCAACAGCAAGGGCACGTTCCTGCGCTCGTTCCTAGCGCCGGATTCGATCTTCATCGACATCATGATGAACGTCGGCATCATCGCGGTGGCTGCGCTAGAAACAGGTGATCAACATTTGCTCGACGTCGCTGAGCAGCACTGCGAGACCACGCGCAAGTATCTGGTACGCGGCGACGGATCGACTAGCCACGAAGGCATTTTTGATCTTGATAGCGGGGAGTTCCTGCGTCAGACCACCCAGCAGGGTTGGCGCGACGACTCCTCTTGGGCGCGCGGGCTGGCCTGGTCGCTGTACGGGTTCACCTCCATGTACGCCCTGACCGGCAACCCGCACTGGCTGGCAACCGCCCAACTGAATGCCGACTACTGGTTGGAGCACACCAGCGGGCCGGACCCAGTGCCGCCGAATGACTTCGACGAACCGAATCCTGTACGCCGCTGGGAATCCTCGGCCGCCGCCTGCGCCGCGGGCGGATTGATCATGCTCGCCTCCCTCGTGACCGACGACGATCTTGCGCAGCGGTACCACAGCCACGCCGAGGCCACGATCGCCCGGCTCTGCGAGCCGGAGTTCGTCGCCCACGAGGACGAGTGGGAGGGCGTACTCAAGCACGGCTCGTACCACGAAACCAAGCAACTCGGAGTCGACGAGAGCGTCATGTGGGGCGAGTACTTCTTCGTCGAAACCCTTGCCCGGGCGGTGCAAGCGCCGTGAGCGCCACGATCAGCCGACCGCCGCTGAGCGACCGGCTTACCACCAGCAAGGTGATCGCCGTGCTCCGCGCCTCGCACGTCTCCGCTCTTGCTCCGGTGTGCGACGTGCTCGCCGAGGAAGGCATCCTCAGCCTGGAGTTGACCCTCACCACACCCGGCCTGCTCGATGCCCTGGCCGACCTGGTCAACCGGTACGCGGACACTGCCGACATTGGTGTCGGCACCGTCCTCAGCGACTCAGCGGCTCAACGTGCGATCGAAAGCGGCGCACGATTCCTGGTTACCCCAACCATGAACCTGCCGGTGATCAAGCTCGCCGTCGAACGCCAGATTGCGGTCTTCCCTGGCGGCCTGACCCCCACCGAGCTCGCCGACGGCTGGGATGCCGGCGCGACCGCGGTCAAGATCTTTCCCGCTCAAACCGTCGGCGCCGGATACCTCAAGCACCTCCGCGGCCCGTTCCCGGAGCTGCAGGCTGTGCCCTCCGGTGGGGTTGATCTCGACGCCGCCCGTGAGTGGTTGGACGCGGGCGCAGTCGCGGTCAGCATCGGCGGGCCATTGCTGGGCGACGCTCTGCAGGGTGGCGATCTCGACACGCTCCGCGACCGCTGCCGAGCCGTACACGCGGTGATCGGCGAGACGGTCTCGTCATGAACTCGCCACCTTCGGTGCTGACGTTCGGGGAAGCTTTGGTCGGCTACGCCAGCGTCGAAGACAACCTGCGGACCGGGACCCAGTTCACTCGGTTTCCTGGTGGTGCGGAGCTCAATGTCGCCGTCGGCCTCACACGGCTTGGGGTCTGTACCACGTGGGCAAGTGTTCTCGGCAACGACGCGCATGGTGACTACCTCGCCGATGCTGTTGATCAGCTCGGCATCACTCCGGTGATACGCCGCGCCGCCGGTAGCACTGCGCTCATGTTCAAAGCCGGCGGGGCCGACGGCGACCCTGAGGTGCTGCAGGTCCGCCACGGGACCGCATTCGCCCGGCATGCCGAAGCATTGCTGACCAACGATGTCTTATTGCTGGAAGGGATCCAGCATCTGCACCTGACCGGAATCGTGCTCGGCATCTCCCCCGTTGTTCGGGCGGCCGCACTGACACTCCTGGACGCCGCCCTTAACGCCGGCCTCAGCGTCTCCTTCGATCCCAATCTCCGCCTTAACCTCTGGCCCGACCAGGAGGAGATGCGCGGCATGATCAACACCGTCGCCGCCCGCGCCACTGTCGTTATGCCGGGTCTTGCGGAAGGGCGGCTGCTGACCGGAGCGAACGAACCCAACGACATCGCGCAGTTCTACTTGCGGCGCGGCGTACACGAAGTGGTGATCAAGCTAGGCGCAGCGGGCGCGCGCGGCTGGACAACCGATGGGGAGACGGCTCAGTCGCGGTCGTTCACCGTCACCCCGATCGATACCGTTGGCGCCGGCGACGGCTTCGCAGCTGGCTACCTCGCCGCTTTCCTTGCCAGTTGCAGCCTGCAAGCACGAGTTGATCAAGGTGCCGCCGTGGGGGCGTTGGTCACTACCTGTCGCGGCGACCTGGCCGCCATGCCGCATCGCAAGGAAGTCGACGCCTTGCTCAACTCCACGAGGACCCCGCTATGACTGAGCAAGCACCACAGCCGCTACGAGATGGCGCGCTCGTCAACCCCGAGCAGGAGACGCTCACCGCCGATGTTGTGATCATCGGCTCCGGCATGGGTGGCGGCACCCTTGCCTGGGCATTGAAGGACACCGGTCTGGACGTGCTGATCGTCGAGCGCGGCCAGTTCCTGCCCAGGGAGCCGGAGAACAGCCAACCGGACCACGTGTTCATCAAGAAGCGCTATGTCACCTCCAAGCCCTGGTACGACGCCAAGACCGGGCAGCCGTTCCAACCAGGCGTCTACTACTGGGTGGGCGGGAACACCAAGATGTACGGCGCCTGCCTGCCCCGTTTCCGCCGCAGCGATTTCGAGGAAGTGGCCCATCACGACGGCGTTTCTCCAGCGTGGCCGTTCAGCTATGACGATCTCGAGCCGTTCTACGCGAAGGCTGAAAAGCTGTTCGAGGTGCACGGTGCACTTGGAGAGGACCCGACCGAGCCTGAGCACTCCATGCCGTACCCCTATCCGCCGCTCAGCCACGAACCCGCAGTCGAACGGCTCGCCGTACGGCTCCACCAGCAGGGCCTGCACCCGTTCCACATGGCCAATGGCATGCACCTGCCATCAATGACCGAACGGCGCGCCGATGCGACCGCCGATGGCTCCCCCTCCCCCACCGGCAACAAGAGCGACGCGGAAAATCGCGCGGTGCGGCCCGCTCTGGAGTCACCGACGGTGCGGCTGCTGCTCGGCGCGTACGTCCGCCGGTTGCACACCAGCAGCGACGGGCACACCGTTACCGCCGCGGATGCCCAAGTTGGCGAGCGGACGGTTCGGATCGAGGCCAAGACCTACGTCGTCTCCGGTGGGGCGGTCAACTCAACCGCCTTGCTGCTGCGCTCGGTGAGCGACCGGCACCCGAACGGACTCGGGAACTCCTCCGGGCTGCTTGGCCGCAACTACATGGTCCACAACAGCACCTTCTTCATGGCCGTGAACCCGGCCCGACGCAACGACACCGCGTGGCAGAAGACTCTCGGCCTCAACGACTGGTACGAGGCCGGCCCCGACACCCCCTACCCGCTCGGCAACCTCCAGATGCTCGGCAAGCTACGAGCCCCGATGATCAAGTCGGCCCGCTCCTGGGCGCCGATATGGGCCCTGAAGATGATCACCGATCGCAGCCTCGACATCTACCTCACCACCGAGGACCTGCCCCGCCCGGACAATCGGGTCACCATCGATGGCGACAAGATCATGATCACCTGGACCCCGAACAACCTCGACCCACACAAGGAGTTGGTCAAACGAGTAAGTCGAGCCGTCCGCAAGGCCGGCTATCCGATCGCGCTCACCGAACACATGGGCATCGCGACCAACTCCCACATGTGCGGCACTGCGGTTGCCGGCACCGACCTCGTCCGCAGCGTTCTCAACCCTGACTGCCGCAGCCACGACGTCGACAACCTCTACGTCGTGGACGGCAGTTTCTTTCCGTCCTCGGCTGCCCTCAATCCCGCCCTCACCATCGCGGCGAACGCGCTCCGCGTAGCACCCACCATCGCCGCCAGCACGCGCTGACCAGAACTGGCTAACTGACCCCGAAAGCGGTCACAAACGACGGCCCCGAATCGATTCAGCTTGTTCGTTGCGACCACTTTCCGCAGATGGGCCGTGGGCGCCGGCCAGAAGATCGTTTGTCAAGCTTCTCGACTTGGCGCATCGTCAGATCCCGTCGCTAGCGCCGATGATCTTGGTGAGCGCTCGACGCAGATCGTGCCGCAGCTTCGTGCCTAGCAGCGATTCGAGTGAGGTGTCCACGTCGCGTACGACCTTCCACTCGATCTCATTGCACCGCTTGCCTTTTCGAGTGAGGTGTATGCGCTTGGCGCGTCGATCCGAGGAGTCGGGTCGACGCTCGACGTAGCCCAGACCTTCCAGTTCGTCGACCCATTGTCCCATCGTCTGCGGCGTAACCCCGGCGCGCGCGGCGAGGTCGTTGAGCCGCAGACCGTCCTCGAAGGCAAGGTGCTCCATCACGTTGCCGTGACTTGGCCGCAGGTCATGGATCCCCGCTGCAGTAAGCCGATCGAAGATCGCATGTGACGTCGTGCTATGCGCGAGCGACAGCAACCGTGACATCGGAAGGTCTTGCGAAGCATTGTCCGGCATCCGCACGCACCCCTTGACGAATTAATCAGGTATACCTGATAATCAGGTAGGACGAACCACATTCTACCTTCGGAGGAACAAGTGAGCATCTTGATCGGCGTGAACCACATCGCCACCGTGAGCAGAAATCTCGACGATCTCATCGATTTTTACGACCGGATCTTCGACGCGAAGGTCCTCGTGGACATCGAGATACCCGACATGGTTCTGAAGTCCGATCCGGCGCCTGGTCGCCACGTCTTCATCGGCATCGGCGGTCCAAGCATCCTCCACGCCTGGCAGATCGACGGAGTGGACCCGGCTCGGTTCGACGGTGAGATCTTCGACCGCGGCCGCGTCGACCACTTCTCCCTGCAGGCGGCCACGTACGCCGACTTCGAGAAGCTGCGGCAGCGGCTCCTGAAAGAGGGCGCAATCACCGGAGAGGTTACCGATTTCGGTGTCATGTTGAGCTTCTCGTTCACAGACCCCGACGGGCTGTGGACCGAGGTTTCGTGGTGGAAGGACGGCCCGGATCTGACGACCCTGGATGCGGGCCTTGTGAAGGACCCCATCGCGGACGCGAATACTCACAGCAACGCAGCGGAGCCTGTCACCTCGTCAGTGGTGTGAGCGAATCTGTCAAAGCCTCATTTGCCAACGAGCTTGAAGGCGTGGTGAGTCTTGCCGGTGCGGTGCGAGTACACAACCCATGCGAGGCTGAGAGCTTCCAGCCAGCGGGCGCTCTCGATGCCGCCCATGTCGATCACTGGCCAACCGAACTCCCCCAGCAGGCTGATCACGGTCTGCTTCGCCTCGTCGCTGTTACCGGCGATGAACATGTCCGGCTCTCCGCCGCTCAGCCTCGGGTTGATCATGACCTCCGCAACAACCGTGTTGAGACCCTTGACGACGTAGGCGTCGGGTATCAGCCGCTGGATGCGCTCCCCGAGCGAGTCGCTGGTGCCCACGAACAGTCCTGGTCGCCCGAAGGAGAAATCGAGCGGGTCGCTGGCGTCGAGCACGATCTTGCCGGCGAGGTTCTCGACTCCGGCAAGCCGGATCACGTCCTCCGCGGCTCGGCCATTCACCGACAAGATGACCAGCTCGCCGAATTGGGCCGTCTCTGCGAAGGTGCCGACCTGTCCCCGAGGGCCGGCGTCGCGGAGCCAGCCGTGCAACTTTGCCGGGTCCCGGGAGCCGATCATCACCGGATGACCGTGTCCGAGGAACCCCGAGGCTAAGGTCCGTCCGGCCGGGCCGGAACCGAGAACACCGATCTTCAACGGCTGCGTCATGGTCCCGCGGTTACCAGCGGTAGGGCTGTGGGCGGAAGTCGGCGAAGCTGTCGTCGAGGTAGTACGGAACCGTCACGCCGCCGGGCGGCACGATCTCATCGATGCGTTTCGCCAGCTCGTCATCGATCGCGACGTCGAGCGCGTCCATGTGATCGGTGAGCTGGTCGAGGGTTCGGGGGCCCAGCCCGATCGTCGTGATTCCAGGGCGCTGCAGCGTCCAAGCCAAGCTGAGAGCCGTCAGCGTGTCTCCGGCTTCCTTGGCACAGTCGGCCAGGGCGGCCACAGCGGCGTCGGCCTGCGGCGTGAAGTGTTTGGTGCCCCAGTCGTTGTCAGGCGAAAGCCGGGCTCCGGACGTACGCGGCCGTCCGAGATATTTCCCCGTGAGCAGCCCACCAGCCAGCGGCGACCAGACCGCCAACGCGGTGTCGTGGGTCAGGGCCGCGGGAACCAGGTCACGCTCGGCGCGACGGTCAAGCAGGTGATAGGCAGTCTGCTCCACCACCGGCCGGTTAAGCCCCAGGTCGTGAGCGCACCACAACATTTCGACCAGCTGCCAGCCGGCCGCTCCCGAGGAGCCGACGTAGCGGATCTTGCCGGCGCGGACCAGGTCGTCCAGCGCACGCAATGTCTCATCGATCGCGGTCTGCGGCGACGGCCGGTGAATGTAGTAGACATCGATGTAGTCAGTGTGGAGCCGGCGCAAGCTCGCCTCGCACGCGGCGATCACGGTTCGGCGCGACGTGCCACCCGAGTTGGCATCGTCACTGTCAGTGGGCACGGAGAATTTCGTGGCCAGAATGAGGCCATCGCGCTTCGCGCCAATCAGGCGCCCCAGGATCTCCTCGCTGCGGCCTGAGGCGTACACGTTGGCCGTGTCGACGGCATTAACACCGGCGTCGACGGCGCTCGCGAGCAGCCGGGACGCCTCGGTCTCGTCGACTTTGCTGCCGAATTCCATCGTGCCCAGTGTCAAGGGACTGATCATCAATCCCGTACGCCCGAAGGGCCGAAGGTTCATGCCCATCCCCACCCTCCCGCCGTACAGCTGACGCCGCCTGTCGCCACATGGATTGTCCACCGCTGGCACCGGAGGCGCCACCTGGTAGATCCGGATGGCTGAGGCGCCATCGCGACAGTTGACAATCCAAGCGCCCCTTCCCGCGCGATAGCAGCCAAACGACCTAGGCCGTTCCGGCAGACGAGGTGGGCGGGATGTTCTGGTTGATTCGAAAGAAGTTGTCCGGGTCGTACTTTCGCTTCAAGGCTTGGAGCCGGTCGTACTTCTTCGACCCGTACGACTGCCTAACCCGCTCGGCACCCTCATCGCCCAAGAAGTTCACATACACGCCTTCATGCCACGGTTGCAGTGCGGACCAGAAGTCCCGGACCCACTCGCGTTCCTCCGCGAATCCGGCACTCGTCTCCGTGCTGGCGCCGATGTTGTACGTGAATCCGGTTGAGCGGCCGTTGAACGCGGTCTCGTCGTCGCCCACTCGGCTCACGGCGCCGCCCATGTGCCAGATCGGGTACGTCGTCAGCGGCGATGAGATCTGCAACGAGTGCTCCACCGTGATGTCGATGATGTCATCGCTCAGCTCGGCGACGTCGCAGCTCTTGAAGTAGTACCAACGACCCGCCGGAAAGCTCGGATCGAACATCGCCTGATGCGTTAGGAACGGCTTCGGCACGCATAGATCCAAGACCGGCGAGCCGAATGTCTTCAACGGTCGGATGAAGCGTTCGCCTTCCTCTATATCACCGGCCCAGCAGCAGGCGACCACTACGACGGGCTTGCCGTGAAGTTCGGGCGGCACGAAAGGCAGCAGCGGCGCTTTCCGGTGAATCACGATCGTCATCAGTTCGTCGGGTGCGTCAGCGACCCAGTCACGATAGAAGCGCAGAACCTCTGGCGACTGGGTCATCGGCCAGAAGACCGGTCCCGCCATCACGTGCGGGCCCAGAGGCACGCAGCGGAACTCGAACTCGGTGACGATCCCGAAGTTGCCTCCGCCGCCGCGCACTCCCCAGAAGAGATCTGCATTCCGATCCGCGCTCGCCTGCATGAACTCACCCTCGGCCGTGACGAGATCGACTGAGACGAGCTGGTCGATCGACAAGCCGTGCTTACGCATGATCCAGCCGATGCCACCGCCGAGAGTGAGTCCAGCCACGCCCGTAGTGGTGACGATGCCGGACGGCACCGCGAGGCCGAACGCCTGGGTTTCCCTGTCGAGGTCTCCGAGCAGCACGCCCACCTGTACCCGTGCCGTCCGCCTTTCCGGATCGACCCGGACTCCTTTCATCAACGAGAGGTCGATCACTACGGCCCCATCAGCCACTGAGAAACCCGGAAAAGAGTGGCCACCGCTTCGTACGGCGACCGGCAGACCGCTGGTTCGCCCGAACTTCACGGCGGCAATGACATCCGAAACTCCAAGGCAACGAATGATCACCGCTGGATGCCTGTCGAACGAGCCGTTCCAGATCTTGCGATCCGTGTCATAGCTCGGGTCTCCTGGGCCGACGACGTACCCGCGGAGTGCTGCCCTATCAATTTCCATCGATTCGGTACCGAGGCTCATCGTTGGAGTGTCTCAGTCAGGCCGACGGCTGCCAAGCATGCTGTCAGATCGGAGGCAGCGTTCTGACCAAAACCCTTCTCGTTTTCGGTCGGAACGCGGGAAATGCAGCGATGGAGGTGCCCGCGGGGACGGCACCGATCAGCATCCCGGCCGATGCACCGGCATGCTGTAAGGTCCCAAAAGGCTGACAGCTCGGTAGCTCGATACAGGTGAAGGTCTTCCACCATCGCTGATCCCTCACGGAAACTGTGGGCAGGGTGCGTCCCCGAATCGATTCAGAGATGCGATCTGCCCACAGTTTCCCGCGGATGGATGCTGTAGGCGGAAGGGTAGTCCTTGATCCGTCCGGCCTCCAGCTCCTTGACGCGCCGGCGCTCGGTGGACCTTTGGGCCCGTCGAGCACATGCCCTAGGTGGTTCCTACGGGGTTTGGCCCAACGGGGGCAGGTCCCACTCGTCGTTGGACATCTTGACGATCTTCACTGCACAGCAGGCGAAGGCCAGCGTCATCAGGAGCCAGGCGGCCATGTCGAGCGCCGGCATCTGTAGGACCGCGAACGCCACGACATGCATCGGCGTGGTCAACAACATGGCCAGCCAACCGACGGTGGCGATGCTGCCGCGCAACGCCAGGCCCATCAAGATCGCGCCAATGATGTGGCCCAGAACAAAGAGGTTGGTGCTAACGCCCGGGATCCCGGTCGACCACATCTTGTCGATCACGATGGCGGCGACGTCGGTTG
>Ga0184625_10000799_pt1 | contig 12522 bp, 13 predicted proteins | sample PLM3_30_b1_FD_133151 | JGI IMG/M metagenome (GOLD analysis project Ga0184625, IMG submission 133151) | Groundwater sediment microbial communities from an aquifer in East River, Colorado, USA - PLM3_30_b1 | ecosystem: Environmental > Terrestrial > Soil > Riparian zone | place: USA: East River... | reverse complement strand
CGCTGACGGTGCGGACAGTGATCGACGCGAGCCTTCACCCCGTGTGGTGGGCCAACCTCCTGACCACCAAGCCGCTCACGTTCGCGTCGCTCAGCACCTGGCACGGCACCGTGGCCGAGCTGCTGGACAAGCTCTTCGACCCGACGATGACGATCACGGATCTGGAGTGGTTGCGTACCTTCTGGGACGGACCGCTGGTGATCAAGGGGATCCAAACCGTTGAGGACGCCGTACGAATGGTGGGCGCCGGAGCGGACGCGATCGTGCTGTCCAACCACGGGGGCCGCCAGCTGGACCGCGCGCCGGTGCCGCTGCGGTTGCTGCCCGACGTCGTGGACGAGGTGGGGGACGGCGCCGAGGTGTGGGTGGACACCGGCATCCTCAGCGGCGCCGACGTTGTCGCTGCTATCGCGTTGGGTGCTCAGGCGGCGCTGGTCGGTCGGGCTTACCTCTACGGCCTCATGGCCGGGGGCGAGCGAGGCGTCGACCGGGCCGCCGAGATTCTGGCTGGTGAGGTCAGCCGGACGATGGCCCTGCTGGGCGTGGCACATGTCGGGGAGCTTGGCCCGCACCATGTCCGGCTGCCCTAGCCGCGGGAGGGTGGTCAGTAGCTGTCCTTAAAATGCGACTGGCATTCGGTGGCGGTACCACTCCTCGGGCCGAAACGCGTGAGTCAGTCGCCGCGGGCGTGCTCGTCGATGTACTCCTGCGGGTCCTTGTCGATCGGGTCGACGCCGGTAACGTGCGCTGCTTCGAACACGGCGAAGGCGACGCCTAAGTCGTGGCGGGTTTGTAGGGAAGCGTGGCGGCGGAAGTCCGTCAAACCTTCACGTTCCTCCTCGGCCATATGATCGCCGTTGGCCTTGTTGGCTGCCGCTACCGCCTCGTACCAACCGTCGCTGGCGACGGCGTGGTCGGCGACCCTGGCTACCGCATCACGAATATCGTTGTGATCGCGGATCGCGTCGTCGGTCTCCTCTTCCGGTGTGTGGACTCCTCCCACGCCTTTGCCCAGATGTAGGAGTGCAGGATAGAAGAGTTGCTCCTCTGCCTCGGCGTGGAGATCCAGAAAGGCGGCTAGCCGTTTCCAGGTCGCCGCCAGATTGCCGATATCATTGCGGTCAATCTGTTCCAGAATGGCGAAGAGTCGCCGCTGCTCGTGATGATCGTCGAGCACGAGTTGGGTTATATCCATTCCTGTGTCTCCTCTATGTGCGTCCGAGCGGCAGCCCACTCCCAAGCCGGCCCTGTCCTTCACGGTAACGCCGCGTCCGTATTGGAACGCCCAAGATGACGAATGGACTCGGAGAACGGAGCGGCAGCGTCGCCGGTGTGGCGAATCAGCCTCGCGGCGTGGAGGCTGGCCTACTCGAGCAGCACGTTCAGCGCATCGGTTGCCGGCCGCTTCCGCCGCGGCGACGTCGGCGTCGGGCCGCTTCGAGTCCGTCGACGAGCGTATCGAGGCCGGCGGTGAACCGTTCGTCGCGGTTGTCAAGCCAGACATACTCGCCGAGGGCGACCAGTGCCGGGAAGCGGTCGGGCGGCAATGACCGCAGGAACGCGTGGAGCTTGCCTCTGGTGGCGGCGTCGCGGACACGCTGCTCGTTGACCGAGGTGGGACTGCTGAGCGCGAAACCGAGCGTGTAGTCGTAGACCAGGGAGAAGGCCAGCCCAGTGTCCCGTTCCGGTAGGCCGGCCTCGTGCAGCGGGGCCAGGAACGCCTCGGCTAGGGCAAGCGAGTGTGGCCCGAGCGGGTCGCGCGTCTTGAGCAGCCCGGCGATGCCGGGATGGTCTTCGAGGACCGTCCGGAGCCGGTGTGCGAGCACCTTGACCCGTTCGGTCCAGGCGAGGGAGCGGTCGACCTCGTCGTCGACCTCGGCCAGCACTCCGTCCAAGACGAGGTCATGGAGTTGCTCCTTGTTGCGCACGTGGCGGTACAGCGCCCCGGGAACCACTCCCAGACGGGTCGCGAGGGCGCGCATGCTCAACGCGTCGACGCCGTACGCACCGATAACCGCGACGGCCTCGGCGACGACGCGCTCGCGGGTAAGGGTGCGGCGACGTTCCTCATCGCCGAAGGGAGGTGTGAACCACAGCGGGCCTGAGCCCGCATCGGCAATGGTTGCCTGTCGTCCCTTCGCCACTCACGCCTCCGAGTACTCCGTTTGACTGTGAACGGCGTTCACGATACAGTAAACATCGTATCCCGGAGGTGAATGTCGTTCACCTGAGCCGCATTTCTTCCTTGAGTAGCTGGGCCGCCGGTCCGGCCGGATGCATGAGGGAGACTGACATGACAGGCATGACAGGAATGGCGAGCTGGGAACTGTTCGAAGACCTACGTGATGCGCAGGACGAGCTGCTGCGATTGAACAGGATGCGCGCCCAGCGGCTCAGTCCGCTCGGCCAGCAATATCACGCCGGCATGAGCACCCCGGCCTGGGCGCCGGCGGTCGATATCTCCGAGCGCAAGGACGCATATCTGGTGGCGGCCGAGCTCCCCGGCGTCGGGATCGACGACCTCGAGATCACATTCGAGGACGGCCTGCTGACCATCCAAGGCCAGCGGCACGTCGCGCCCGACTCCTCCGAGGAGCGGGTACATCGGGCCGAACGCCGCTACGGTGCCTTCCGCCGCTCAATCACCCTGCCCACCCACGTGAAGCCAGACGCCATCGAAGCCTCGACCCAGGACGGCGTGCTGCAGATCATGGTGCCCAAGGCGGACGAAGTACACGCCAAGCGCATCCAGGTGCGCGTCGGCGGTGTGCACGCCCTTCCCACAGCGGGCGAAGAAGACGAGACCCCGAGCTGACAACAGTCTCGCCGGTCGCGTCACGGAATCGGTTACCTACGAGACATGACACGCGCCTGCCGCCGCCGCCACCTTGGCGACGGCGGCAGGCGACCTGCCGCACTGCCTCGGCCCACAACCCCGAGGTCGATGCGGCGTTAACGGCTACAGTGGACCAACGCCGCCCGAGGTCCACAAACCGGCAGGTCCAACACGATCGAGTGGAGCGGACGCCGATGGAGCACCCCAATGCTGAGCTGTACCGGCGCGCGACTGCGGCGTTCCAGTCGGGCGACATCGACGCCGTGAAGGACGCCCTCGCTCCGGGTCTGCGGTGGCACGAAGCCGGCAACCCCGAGGTTATGGGGCGTGAGGCGGTTCTCCAACAGATGAGCGGTGACGTCAAGCGGATCGATGGAAACATCGCCGTCCATGACGTGTTGGCCAACGATGAGCACGTCGTCGCTCTGATCAACGTGGCGCTACGCAAGCCGGACGGGTCGGAGATTGCCTACCCAGCCATCGAGGTCGCCCACATGTCCGACGGGCTCATCATCGAGAGATGGTCCTTCATGGACTCGTGTCCTTCCGATGTGTACACGTTCTTCTCCGACCTTGGCTGACGTCGCCCCGGGGATCGTTGTGACAAATCGGTGTCGCACGTATTGACCTGTCATACAACCGTAAAACCAGGCACTTTCCGAACTAATTTGAGCATTTACCTGAATACGCGCCAAAAGGCTGGAGTTCTGGTCTACCTAGGAGGATCGTTGTCCACGTGACACAGACAATGCACCGAAGCGATCAGGACCTTCAGGCCAACGTCTCCGACGAGCTCCTTTATACGCCCAGCATCGATACCAATCTCGCCGTCACCGTCAACGACGGGGTGGTGACGCTCGCCGGTGACGTGGGTAGCCTGCCCGAGAGGCTCGCCGCAAAACACGCGGCCGAGCGAGTGTGGGGTGTCAAAGTCGTGGCCGACAAGATCGTGGTACGCAGCGCGGGTGCCTCCGGCGCGACCGACACCGACATCGCGGGGGCGGCCAGCCACATGCTCGCCTGGTCGATCGACGTCCCCTCCAACGCCGTCACCATCGAGATCAGCGATCGCACGCTCACCCTGACTGGCGCAGTCACCTGGGATTTCCAGCGCGAAGCCGCCATGCGGGCCGTTCGTTACATCAGAGGCATCACCGGAGTGAACAACAACATTTCCCTCACTGAAAACGCGTCAGTGTCGGTGATCAAAGACGCGGTCGAGGCAGCCATCCGGCGGAACGCCCCGCTCGACGCGCAGGCCATCACCGTAGAGGTCGACGGTCACGAACTGATACTGCACGGAAGCGTGCGGTCATCGGCGGAGCGCCGACAGGCCGAGCAGGTGGCGTGGGCTGCCGCCGGCGTGGCCAACGTCAAGAACAACCTCTTCATCACGTCCTGACCTACAGTGCGGTCTCGTAGAAGGCGTCATAGAGGCGGCCAGACAACCTAACGCTGCGACATCCCAGTAACAGAGCCTGGTGCGTCAACGGATGGCTCCTCGATCGAGCGCCGTACGAGACGCTCGACAAAGACGGCGACGAAGGTTCGGATGCGGGCAGTGCTGAATTGGCGGTGGAAGCCTCGAACCCGACCTTCCAGGTCGGCTCGGGAGATCTGCTCACGCGGGTACCGCCGCTGAAGTCGGCCGACGATCTCCGCGATCTGCGCGTCGTATACGGGCTCGAGTTCCGGTGAGTCCAGTCGCACGCGGTCGAGCGAGGTTGGAATCGGCGAACCGGACTGGGCGGACGTGCGGTTGGGAAGCTGCACTGTTGGCATGGCTGTCACTGCCTTAGCTGGATGGGTTCAATCATCGCACGCCCAGCCATGGTCGCGGACGAGTCGATCATGAACATTGGAAGCTGGGAGCGTCGCCGCGTCGCGACGGATCGGCGAGAGCGTCGGGCTATCGATCGTCATAGGCTGCGCGGCGGCCGTCCGACTCGTACTCTCCGACGCTGTGAGGGGTAGAGTGAAGGTGTTGCCCCGGCCCCCGGTGACCAGACAGTCCGCCGCTTGCGGACGCTCCCGACGAGTCGGGGACACGATGACCGGGCAATCTCGAGGTAGCTACCGCGAACCAATCACGCCTGGTTCGATGTGGACGCGCGATCACGTTGATGTAGCGCCGGCACCCGGGCGACGTCGCGCAACCTCCAATTGTTGTGCCATCGAAGGGTCGTGGTCGTGGTGACCGAGAGTTCGAACCAATCGCAAACGGCAACGAGCGGCGACGCGGAACCAACAACGACGACGCCCACGCCCACGCCCACGGTCCCAGAGCCCGTACGAGGGCGTCTACACCTACCTCGGACCCGGGCGGGCGGGCTCTGGGTGGCGGTGGTGGTCTTCGCACTCGTGCTCCTGCTGCTTTTGATCTTCATCCTTCAGAACGGCCAACGAACCGACGTCTACTTCCTCGGTGCTCATGGGAGCCCACCGATGGGCGTGGCACTACTGCTGTCAGCAATCTTCGGGGTCGTGCTCGTGACGCTGCCGGCCGCGGTCCGGATCCTTCAGTTACGGCTCGTGGCCGGCCGGCGCCGCGACGAGAGCACCGCGACGCCGCACGCGGACAATGGCGCGGACGTCAGCGCGTCCTGATGCGCTCCGCCGATGACCGCCGAACCCTGACCTCGAGCGCCGCTCCGGCCGCACCACGCCTGATGTTTCGCCGCGACGTCTCGAGGCCAACCATCCTGGACGGGGCCTGGTGGCCGCGTTCCCATGACCCGGTCGTCGAGGTGGCAAACCTGGTGGCCGCGCTGGACGCTCGGCAGGTCCGGGTAACCAGAATCATGCTCAATCCGTCCGGCTGGGACACCCATCCGCGTCGGATCGGGGTGGCGGGTCGGACGGTCCGTCTGGGATGGTTCACCACCCTCGACGCCGAGCTGCTTATCGCCACCACGGATGGGGACCAGCGGGCCGACCTGCTGGTGGTGTCTCCAGAAGCGTCGTCGGCAGCGGCGGACGCGGCCATGATAATGGCGTCCAGCGGACCCGACGCGCTCACTGCTGCGGCCGTACGGGCCGCGATGTCCACCCAGAGTCCTGGGTCCCCCACGAGCCAGTCGCGGGCTGAAGCAGATTGGGAGTCCGAGGGAGGTCAGGTCAACGGCCACCGGACAGGAACGACGCGTCTGTAGGCTCTCCTTGATGGTTGGCGCCGGAATGAGGTGTTCGGGTGGAGCGGAAGGTTGACTTCGGCGACGGATCGACCAGGATCGTTTCGCTCAACGAACCGGTGTTGCGGTACGGGAGAAATCCGATCCTGACCGCGCATCAGGTGAACACCGTCTGGACCGAGCCGCATCTTCGGGTGGTGACGGTCCACAACGCCGGGGTTGCCGTCGTCGGATCGGAGACGGTGATGCTGTTCCGGTCCCATTTGCGGTGCGGCATCAGCGTCATTGGGTTGGCGCGCAGCAGCGACGGCATCGGCGACTGGCGGGTGCACCCGCGCCCCTTCCTCCAACCAGCCACTGCCGACGATCGGTTCGCCGTTGGCATCAACCCGGCCGACATCGCCGAGATGGAGGCCGGCGGGGTCGAGGACGCCCGGATCAACCCGGTAGACGGGACCTATGCCATCACGTACAGCGGATACGCCGCAGAGGCCCGCAACCTGGTACGCGTGCTACTCGCCGTCAGCGACGACTTCACGGCGGTTACTCGGTTCGGGCCGGTTCTCGCGCGAGACATGCGCAATGTGGTGCTATTTCCGGAACGCATCGACGGCCGCTACGTCGGCTTGTTCCGCCCCAATGACCAGTTGACCGGAGACACCGGCGGCCTCTTCCGGGAGATCCGAATCGGCTACACGGCCGATTTCCGCGCCGGCCCCTGGGAGATCATTGACGAGCCGGTGATGCGTACCCACGGCAGCCCGAGCGCATTTGCTGACAAGATCGGACCGTGCGCGCCGCCGGTGAAGACCCCCCACGGCTGGCTGAACCTCTTTCACGGTGTTAGAACCACTATGGACGGTAACCCGTACGTGCTTGGCGTTGCGCTACACGATCTGCGACGTCCGCATCTTGTTCAGATGTCAAGCATCCCAGTTCTCTTCCCGTCTCGGGCCGACTGCCGCGGCGACGAGACCGACTATGTCCACGTTCCCAACGTCGTCTTCTCGTGTGCCATGCTGCGCCGACCCGACGGCACGCTGCTCATCTACTACGGCGGCAACGACACGGTGATGAATGTGGCGGTTAGTCACGTAGACGTGCTGGCGGAGTTGTGTCGGCGGTACGGACAAGACCCACGCTCCGGGCGGCTCCTGTACGCTATATAACCGCCGCGACGACGATGAGGTCGTCGTGAGACTTATCACGCCGGCCGATCCGCGTACATCGACTGAGGCGAACAAGTAACTGCTACACTTACGAGGTCGTGGATCTCATCCCGAGTTCGCATCTGTGTAGATGGCGTTTGGCGACGGCAGCAGGTCTCGCCAATTGGGTCCAGGATCCCGAGCGCATCGACTCATCGACGTGGGCTTCTCGGACCGGCGGGCGACCGCTGCGTCGAGAGCCTCGTGCTGTGGGTCGGCGCTGCGTTCGCGGCCTCCCATGCGGGGCCGCGCCGAGCCAGAAGGTTGGCCTAAGTGCCCTTGTCGGTTGGATTCTTGAGCACCTACCCCCCTACGCAATGCGGCCTTGCCTCATTCACCGCGTCGCTTCGCGCCCACCTAGTTGCGGACGGCTGCCGCTGCGGCGTCGTTCGGGTGGTCGACAAGCCAGAGGCAATTGTCGGCTCGGATGTCGTTTGTCACCTAGTCCCCGGGTCGGACGCCACGCAGGTGCAGGCGGCAGCCGCACTCGATGAGTTTGATGTAGCGGTAGTGCAGCACGAGTTCGGAATTTACGGCGGTGCCGATGGTGAAGAGGTCCTCGGTGTACTTGACCGCGTCACCGTCCCGACGATCGTGGTCCTACACACCGTCCTCACTGCACCGACCCGGCACCAGCGGGAGGTCCTTGAACGCGTGACTGACCGCGTGGACACCGTGATCACGATGACGATGACCGCCCGTACGCGATTGTTGAACTACTACAACGTCGACGCGGCAAAGGTTGTCGTGATCCCACACGGCGCGATTGACTCAACGACAATTGGTGCACCGCGACACCGGCTCGGGGCTCCGACGATCCTGACCTGGGGCCTGCTGGGGCCGGGAAAGGGCATCGAGTATGTCATCGATGTGCTCCCCGACCTGCGTCGACTGGATCGCCGACTGAGCTACCGGGTGGTCGGCCAGACCCACCCGCGTGTGCTGGAGCGCGACGGGGAGGCCTACCGTTCCGCTTTGGTTACCCGCGCCGCAGCTCGAGGTGTTTCCGACATGGTGTCGTTCGAGGCGAGCTATCTGGACGCGGCTTCGCTGCAGCGGATGGTGGCTCAGGCTGACGTGGTGGTCCTGCCGTACGAGTCCCGTGAGCAGGTCACATCGGGTGTATTGATCGAGGCGGTGGCGGCCGGGAAACCGGTCGTGGCCACAGCATTCCCGCACGCGGTTGAGCTCCTGGGTCCAGGCGCCGGTTTGATCGTCCCACATGGTGATCCGAGAGCCCTGGCTGATGCGTTGCGCAGGGTGCTCGTCGAGCCGGGGCTGGCCGCATCGATGACCGACCGGTCCGGCCGGGTGGCCCCGCAACTACGGTGGTCCTCGGTGGCGGCACGATACCGTGAACTGGCCGACAAGCTCGTCGCGGCCACCTCGGCGATGGTGGCGTGATGGTGCCGGAACCGCCGTTCGAGCATGTCCTGCGGCTGACTGACCAGCGCGGGATATTCGAACACGCAGACGGCGTCGCACCTCGCTACGAATGCGGCTACTGCCTGGACGATGCCGCCAGAGCGCTGATTGTGGCCTGCCGGCAACAACCGATGACGCCGACCGTAGAGAAGCTCGCCGCCGTGTACCTGCGGTTCGTTGTGCGCGCACAAGCGGTCGATGGCCGCTGCCACAACCGTCTTGACCGCCACGGCCGTTGGGCGGATCGTCCCGGCACGGGGGATTGGTGGGGACGAGCACTGTGGGGTCTGGGCACCGCGGCCGCCCGCTCCCCGGAGCAACCGATCCGTGATGTGGCACTGGCTCGCTTTGATCTCAGCGCGGCCAGACGCAGCCCATACCTGCATTCGATGGCATTTGCCGCGCTGGGCGCGGCGGAAGTACTCACCGCATACCCAGGGCACCGCCCGGCGCTCGGGTTGTTGACCGCGACCGTCTCACTCGCGGGGCGGCCCGACTTCAGTAGCGAATGGCCGTGGCCGCAGCCGCGTCTGACCTACGCCAACGCCGCGATCGCCGAAGCGTTAATCGCGGCCGGATGGGGGCTGGCCGATGGCGACGTGCTGGCTGACGGCCTGGGCCTTCTGGGTTGGCTGCTCGACCTAGAGACCTTCGACGGACATCTATCGGTGACGCCAGTGGGTGGTTGGGCGCCGGGCGAGCCGCGACCCGCCTTTGACCAGCAACCGATCGAGGCGGCGGCGCTGGCCGACGCCTGCCTGCGGGCGTTCGAGCTGACCGGCGACCACCGGTGGGCCGACGGTCTGGACCGCGCCATCGGCTGGTTCCTGGGCGACAACGACAGCCAGTTGGCCCTCTACGACGCAACCACCGGCGGCGGGTGTGACGCTCTGACGCCCCACGGGCGCAACACAAACCAGGGCGCCGAGTCCACCCTGGCCATGGTGTCGACCATGCAACACGCCGCTGATCGCTCGCGACGAGGCCGCCGCCTGTCGTCGGTCGGCACCTGAGCGCCGAGACCGACGAAGTCGTCGTCTCGGCGAACATCAGGGTCTGTTGACCGAGCGGGAAGCACCCGGTACCGTGCATCTCGCCACGGCCGAGATACCGAACGCCGTCCGAAAGTCTCGGCATTGATTGAACTTTGGACGAGAGTGTCATGAACGACACTGGCCCCCGCTGGCGTACCCCGGACCTCCTCGCGGCACTCGGGCTGCCCGACCGCGATCGGGAGGCATCGGCCGCGTCGGCACTGCGCTTCCCGGATGGTGCGCACTACCGGGTCGAGATCCCGAGCGTCGAAGGGCCGCGCTGCGTGGAGGCGGTGCTCGGCGAGGCCACCCGGCTCGGTGTGCCGGTCACCCGAATCTCTCAGGGCAGCGGGGTCGGCCTGCTCACCGACGGCGAGATCGCCGACATGGTGTCGATGGCCGCCGCGGCGGGTGTCGAACTGTCGCTCTTCGCCCGCCCGTCCGCCGGCTGGGACACGTCGGCGATGTCGCGTGCACATGCCGGTGCCGTGATCGCCTCCGCCGTGCGCGGGCAGGACCAGCTGTCAGCTGCGGTGGATGAGATCCGGCGGGCGGCCGACCTCGGGGTACGAAGCGTGCTGGTCGCCGATGTTGGGTTGCTTTCGGTCTTCGGACAGCTGAGGACGCGCGGCGAACTCCCCGCCGACATGCAGGCGAAAGTTTCGGTGATGCTGCCGGTGGCCAATCCGGCGACCGCCGTTGTGATGGTCCGCCTCGGCGCGGACACGCTGAACCTTCCAACCGACCTCACCCTGGGGCAGGTCGCCGCAATTCGCGAGGCCGTCACGGTACCGCTTGACGTGTACGTCGAGGCGCCGGACAACCTGGGCGGGTTCGTCCGACACTACGAGCTGCCGCGGCTCGTCACATGCGCCGCACCGGTGTACGTGAAGTTCGGTTTACGTAACGCCCCGGATGTGTATCCGTCCGGAACCCACCTCGACGAGCTCACCGTCGCTCTGACCAAGGAGCGGGTGCGCCGTGCCCGGCTCGGGCTCGACCTCCTCGAGCGTGCCGGCTCGGCCGCGGCGTGTTCCAAGCCCGGGGCGGCCGGGCTCGCCCTGCCCGTCCATCAAGAACCGTCCAATCAGGACGCTTAACAACAGTTGAGGCGATAACCGTGCTACCCAGCCAGCCGCTTGGCCGCACCGGAATGCGGCTCAGCACCGTCGGGCTTGGCGCCTGGGCTTTGGGTGGCGCAGGCTGGGAGGCCGGCTGGGGACCGCAGGACGACGCCAACTCCATCGCCACTATCGTGCACGCCGTCGAGCACGGGGTGAACTGGGTGGACACGGCGCCGATCTACGGTCACGGCCACTCCGAGGAGGTGGTTGGCCGGGCCCTCGCCGCGCTCCCGGCCGACGACCGGCCCTACGTCTTCACCAAATGTGGACTGTGGTGGGACGACACCGACCCGATGGCACCGCCTGCGCGTGACACCCGCCGGATCCGTCGGGAGGTGGAGCATTCGCTCACCCGGCTAGGAACGGAACGAATCGACCTGTACCAGGTGCACTGGCCGCCCTTCGACATCGCGATCGAGGAGTACTGGCCGACCATGGTCGCCCTGCGCGCCGAGGGTAAAGTGCGCGCCATCGGAGTGTCCAATTTCGACCCGGTGCAGCTAGCCAAGGCCGAGGCGCTCGGCCACGTCGACAGCCTCCAGCCACCGCTGTCGCTGCTGCGCCGCGCCGCGGTTGATGCGGAGATCCCCTGGTGCGCGGCGAACGGCACTGGCGTCATCGTCTATAGCCCCCTGGAGTCCGGCCTGCTGAGCGGGGCGTTCGACGCCAGCCGGGCCGCCGCCTTGCCGGCATCGGATTGGCGGGCCACCGCACCTGAGTTCACCGGTGCCGCGCTGCGGCGCAATCTCGCGCTCGTCGAGGCGCTGCGCCCGATTGCCGCCCGCCACGGCGTCAGCGTGGCGGCGGTGGCGATCGCCTGGACACTCGCGCAGCCGGGTGTCACCGGCGCAATCGTGGGCGCACGCCGCCCGACCCAGGTCGACGACTGGCTCCCTGCGGCCGGGCTCGAGCTCACCGAGGCCGACCTCGCCGAGATCGACGCCGCAATGGTCGAGCGCCACGGCGTACCCGCCTCCGGACCCGGTGGTATCGAGCAGATCGGAGGTTCATGATGCGCGCCTACGTGGTGGAGAGCCCAGGTAGGCACGGCCTCGCCGAACTGCCCGAGCCGGTGCCGGGCCCCGGCGACCTGCTCGTGGCGCCCGCCGCGGTCGGCGTCTGCGGCTCAGACGTCGAACTGCTCGACGGTCGGCGACCCGCCGAATACGTGCGCTATCCGGTGATACCCGGCCACGAATGGGCCGGGCACGTCGTGGCCTGCGGCCCCGGCGTCGTCGGCATCGAGCCGGGCGCGCCGATCGTCGCTGAGGGCGTGCGTGCCTGCGGCCGGTGCGCGCGCTGCGCGGAGGGACGCAACAACCTCTGTTTGTCGGAGTACGCCGAGACGGGGTTCACCCATCCGGGCGCGCTGGCCGATCGGCTGGTCGTGCCCGCCCACCTCGCCCATCCAATCTCGACGCAGCGTCCCGTCGCTACCGCAGCGCTCATCGAACCGGCCGCCTGCGTGGCCACCGGCCTACTCGAAGTGGGCATACCGCGCGCCGGGTCGCGAGTTGCGGTCGTCGGTGACGGCCCACTCGGCCTGCTCGCGGTCTCCCTGCTTCGGCTAAGCTCCCCCCGGGAGCTCCTGCTGGTCGGCTCGCGGCCGCAGCGCATCGGGTACGCCACCCGCCTCGGCGCGACCGCCACCGTGCGGCGCGACGAGGTAGTCGACACCGGCGGGTACGACGTTGTGGTCGAATGCACGAACGCGGCGGCCGGAGCGGCGGCAGCGCTCCGTCTCGCCCGCCGAGCGGGCACGGT
>Ga0184625_10000798_pt1 | contig 12524 bp, 4 predicted proteins | sample PLM3_30_b1_FD_133151 | JGI IMG/M metagenome (GOLD analysis project Ga0184625, IMG submission 133151) | Groundwater sediment microbial communities from an aquifer in East River, Colorado, USA - PLM3_30_b1 | ecosystem: Environmental > Terrestrial > Soil > Riparian zone | place: USA: East River... | reverse complement strand
GGCGGAGGCGGTGGCGGAGGTGGCGGCGGAGGCGTCTTGCCGGCCTGATAGTGCGCGTTGATCCGTGCCGCGGAGAGCAGCCCCGCATACACGGCCGCCTCGTCCAGGTCGCCGCGGTAGTTGGCGTACCCGGCCGACTTGCCCAGGATGAACTCGCCGGTGTTGCTGACGTCGCCGGTGAAGACCGCGGCCGTCGTCTTGCTGACGCCGTCGACCCACACCGTGATGCCGCTGTCGCGGTCGAACGTCACGACCACGTAGTGCCAAACGCCGTCGTCGACCCTGTTCACCGGTCCGTAGACCTGCACGTTCGCCGCGCCGTCGAACACGTTGACGCGTACCTGTCCGGCGTGGTTCGGGTCATCCGTGACCGTGGCCTGCCAGAACGGCGGCGACGGCGTCCCGTACGCGCGCTTGCCGATGATCGTCCGCTCGTCGCTCGCGAGGGCGCGCACCCACACCTCGGCGGTGAAGTCGCCGGTTCCGAAATCGAGGCCGCCGTTCCCCGGATCGTGCATGTTGATCTGGTCGTTGCCGCCGTCGAGCGTTGCGGCCGTGTTCGCCTCGCTTGCAAGGGCTCCGGTTGCGCCGAGAACGACGCCGTTGACGTAGGTCCCGGGAGCGCCGCCGAGCTCGTCCGCCGCGAGCGTGCCAGTCGCCTCTCCCAGGCGCCAGTAGGCACGCGGGCTGTCGGCCGCCACTGCTGCCGCGTACGGCGGTGCAGGTGGCGGAGGCGGCGGAGGCGGCGGCGGAGGCGAGCCTGCGTCGTAGTACTCGTACGCGCCGGCGTCCGGCCCGGCGCCGACCGTGCGGGGATTGCCCTCCCGATCGGTCGCGGGCGAGTACACGAGGAGGCCGTAGTCGATCGTCGGACTGCCGGTCTGCACGTGAAGATCGCGGCCTGCCACGTTGACGAAATGCGGGTCGCTCGTGAGGTTTCCACCGGTGAGGTCGAGGCCGGTGCACGCGGTCTGGAACGCGCCGAGCGCGTTGTTGTACGCGACGTTGTGGTCGGCGACGGAGACGGTCGGGCAGGTGGAGTCGGTCGCGACGCCGTAGCCGCCGTTGAAGGCCAGCACGTTGTTCTGGATGTGGATGTGGTCGACGCCGCCGCCGCCGCCGACGACGATCCCGCTCGCGCCCGAGTGCGTGATCGTGTTGCCGACGACGATCCCACGGCTATTCCTGTCGTAGACCTGGACCCCGAAGCCGGCCGGCTGATCGTGGATCACGTTGCTGGCGACGAGATGATCGTCGCCCTGCAGGTAGATCCCATGGCTCTGCTCGGTGAGGCCCTGGCCGTTGTGGTGGATCCAGTTGCGCAGGATCTGGACGTGGTGGCTCGGCTCGTCCGTGAAGATCGCGTGGTTCGTGCTGCCGGTGATCTCGTTGTTGGAGATCTCGATGTGATGGCCGGTGATGTCGACGCTGCCGCCGGCCGTGAGCGGGTAGCCCTGGATCTTGAAGCCGCTCAGCCGGAAGTAGGCGCCGGCGCTCGTGACTCGGAACGAGTTGCTGCCTGCGGAGGCCAGGACCGCGTTCTCGCCCGGATACTCCTCCACCGTGATCGGCGCCACGGCCGTCCCTGCCCGACTGAGCGTGAGGTTCTCGGTGTAGGTGCCGCCGCGAACGAGCGCGCGCTGTCCGGGCAGAAGCGTGTCGAGAGCCTTCTGCACGTTGCGCCACGGCTCTGCCTCGGTTCCGGCGTTCGAGTCCGAGCCGGTGGTGGCGACGTAGTAGGTCGCCCCGGTCGACGCGGGAAGCGCCGCGGGCAGCGCGCCGCCGAGACCGCTCGGTGGCGGCGGAGGTGGCGGCGGAGGCGGCGGCGGGTTGAGCGGCTTGCCGTGGCAATCCGCGGTACCGGAGTCCGTCGAGGTCTTCCCGATCACCGGTAGGAAGCGCCAGTCGTACGAGCCCGAACGGAGCGTCAGCTTCAGCACACCGTGGGCATCGTTGAAGCGCACGGCGCTGTTCGGCTGCGGCGCCCGGAAGCCGTAGAGCATGTAGCCGCCCGTACCGGCTGTGATCTGGGGAATTCCGTACGTGAGGTCGAGGCCTCCGAACGGATCCTGTGGCAGGAACCGCTCGTAGAGGTGCTCGTTCCCGTTCACGACCAGGTCGGCGCCGTACTCGTACAGCGCCTCCCAGAGGAAGCGCACGCCCGGGTTGTTCCCGTGCACGTCGCCCGAGCTGTAGAGGTTGTCGTGGAAGAGCGCGACCGTGCAGACCGCGGGATTCGCCGCGAGATCGGCGCGCAGCCACTGATCCTGGGCAGAGCCTGGGCCGCAGTTGTTGTTGGTGTGGTCACACGCGGTGTTGAGCGCGACTACGTGCCAGCTGCCGACGTCGTAGCTGTAGTAGCCCTTCGCCGGATCGCCCGCGGCCGCGCCGAAGTAGTTGAAGTAGACCGAGCCCGTGCCGAGGGGATCCTGGTAGTCGTGGCCGCCGACGACGGGCCTGGTGCGATTCTTGAACCGCCCCCAGGTGTCGTTGTAGCAGGCGTAGTCGGCCGCCGAGCCCGTCGGGTACGCGTTGTCGCCGAGGGTGAACACGTTCGCGTTCGGCAGGCCCTCGATCAGCGCCGCGGTGGCCTCGTCCTGGCCGCTGACGCCGCAGGAGGCGATGTCACCTGCACCGACGAGCACCGGCGTGGGCGGAGGCGGAGGCGGAGGCGGCGGCGGCGGAGGCCCGTCGACCACAGTGAAGGTGTTGACCGTGCTCGTGCCGACGTTTCCGGCCCCGTCCGTCTGCTCGGCGCGGGCGCTGTACGTGCCCGGAGCGACCGTCACGGCCTCGGCCGCAAACGCGCCGTCCGCGTCGCGGGTGGCGTTGATCGTCTCGACCAGCGTGCCACTCGTGTCGCCACCGGCGTAAAGCTTGACGGTGACGACCGTGGAGTCCCCGAGCTCGACGCCGGACGTACCTGCCAGGTTCGGAGTGGTGTCAGCCGACGAGCTTCCATGCGCAGGCGAAGTCAGGCTGACGACGGGCGCCGTGTTGTCGGCGATCGATGCGTAGTAGTGCGCCTGGATCCGCTCGGGGGAGAGCAGGTTCTTGTACAGCGCGATGTCGTCGAGGTCGCCGTTGAACTCCGTGTAGCCGCTCGACTTGCCGACCCAGAAGAGGCCGGTGTTGTCGAGGTCGGCCGGTACCGCGCCGGCGGTGAAGCCGGAGTACTGGCCGTCCACGTAGAACTTGATGCCCTGGTCACGATCGACGAGAACGGCGAAGTGGTGCCAGTCGCCGTTGTCCACCAGGTGGAGGCTGTAGGCGCTGCGCGTGACGGTGCCGTCGAAGACGATCGCACGGAGCTGGCCCTTGTGTCCGCTGTCGTCCGTGACGTTCAGCAGCCAGTACTTGCTGGGGTCGCGCTTGCTGAGGATGCCGCGCTCGGTGTCGATCGGGCTGATGTTGGACTTCACCCAGCCCTCCATCGTGAAGTCCCCGGTGCCAGTGTCGAGCGTGGGAGAGTCGACCCATTCGACGCGATCGTTCCCGCCGTCAAAGCTGGCGCCGGTGTCGGTGTCGGTCGGGATGCCGCCGGGCACGCCGAGCGTGACGCCGTTCTTGTAGGCGCCGCGGCTGTTGTTGACGGTCTCGTCGAGCGCGACCGTGGCGAGGGGCGCCTCGCCGAGGCGCCAGTACCCGACGGGGTTGTCCGCCATCACCTCGGCGCGATAGGTGACAGGCGTGACCGCAGCGGCTCCGCTGACCACCAGCGTGATCGCAAAGACGGCCAAAAGCAGCGCCGTCAGGCGCGCCTTTTCGGTCGTCAAGTGCCTAAGCGCAGCGACGCTGCGCAATGGTGATTGCCGCAAAGCTGTTTCTCCCCCTCCAGGTTGAACAACCAGTATTCGCAGGGTTGCGGCCGCGATTCAATAGGCCGTTCGGCCTATTCGAAGAAGTGATGCGACCCCGGATTACGAGTGCACCTGCGCGGCGGCGTAATGCGCAGCCACGCGCTGGGGCGAGAGCAGGTACGGATAGACCGCGCCCTCGTCGAGATCGCCCTTGAACTCGGTGTAGCCGGGCGCCTTGCCGAGCACGAGCTCGCCGCTGTTCGAGACGTCGCCCGTCGTGGGCCCGTCCGTGCCGGCGCTGACGCCGTCGACGTAGATGATGATGCCCGCGTCACGGTCGAAGGCCACCACGACGTGATGCCAGAGGCCGTCGTCGACCCTGATGTTCGGGCCGTAGACCTGCGGTGCCACGATGCCGTCGAACATGTTCACTCGAACCTGGCCGACATGGCTTCCGTCGTCACTGACGGTTACCTGCCAGTACGGCGGCGCCGGCGTTCCGTAGGCCCGCTTCCCGATGATCACGCGTTCGTCGTTGGCCGTTGCCCTCACCCATGCCTCGGCCGTGAAGTCCTGCGTGCCGAAGTCGAGCCGGCCGTCGGCCGGATCGCCCATCGTGACCCTGTCGTCGCCTCCATCTAGGCTGACCGCGGCGTTCGCGTAGTCGGCGAGCGCTCCGACCGCGCCGAACGTCACGCCCTGCTTGTATGTCCCGGGCGCGAGGCCGAGCTCATCGGCCGCCGTGGTTCCGCTCGACTCGCCGAGCCGCCAGTACGCCACGGGCCCGTCGCTCAGAACCGTCGCGCGGTAGGGGCCGGGCGGACCGGGGGGCGGCGGCGGAGGCGGAGGCGGAGGCAGCGTCGGCGGTGGGCTCGCGGGGTCGTGGCACCCGGCCGAGCCCGAGTCGGTCGAGGTCCGGCCGACGATCGGCAGGAAGTCCCAGCTGTAGCCACTCGCGTGCAGCTCGAGCTTGAGCACGCCGTGCGTGCCGGCGATGCGCTTCGTGCTGTTCGGCTGGGGCGGATCCCTGAAGCCGTAGAGCAGGTAGCCGCCGGTCCCGACGGTGAACTGCGTGATGCCGTGGGCCTCGTCGAGCGCACCCGCCGGAGTCTGTGGCAGGAAGCGCTCGTAGAGGTGCTCGTTGCCGTTGAGGACCAGGTCGGCGCCGTAGTCGTGGAGCGCCTCCCAGAACGGCAGCACGCCCTCGAAGTTTCCGTGGGTGTCACCCGAGCTGAACAGCGGGTCGTGCCAGTACGCGAGCGTGCAGACAGCCGGGTGTGCAGCCAGGTCGCGGCGGAGCCACTGCTCCTGCGCTCCTCCAGTGGCGCATCCGACCTGCACGCAGTTGCTGTTGAGGACGACGACGTGCCAGTTGCTCAGGTCGTAGCTGTAGTAGCCCTTGCTCGGATCGCCGGCGGCCGCGCCGAAGTAGTTGAAGTACACGGATCCGCCCGACCCGGTGTAATCGTGACCGCCCACGGCCGGCTTCGTGCGCGACTTGAAGCGACCCCAGCTGGCGTCGTAGCACGCGTAGTCCTCGACTGATCCGCCCGGGTAGGCGTTGTCTCCGAGCGTGAAGACGGTGGCGTCCGGCAGGTCGTCGATCAGCGAGGCGGTCGCTTCGTCCTGGCCGCTTGGACCGCAGGATGCGATGTCGCCCGCTCCTACGAGCACCGGGTCGGGCGGCGCGGGGGGCCCTGGTGGCGGCGGGGGTGGTCCAGCGACGACGTTGAAGGTGTTAGCGGCACTGCGGCCGACATTCCCGGAGCCGTCGGACTGCTCGGCCTGGGCGGTGTAGGCGCCGAGCGGCAGCGTGCTTGCCTCGACCGCGTAGGCGCCTTGGGCCCCGCGCGTCGCCACCAGCGTCTGCAGGAGCGTCCCGCCGGTACCGGATCCGTCGAAGACCTTCACCGTCACCGTGCTCGAGTCGCCGAGAGCCTGGCCGGCGCTCCCGGAGAAGATCGGAGTCGTGTCCGAGGTCGAGCTTCCTGCGCCCGGCGCGGCGAGACCGACCGAGGGGGCCACGGTGTCGATCAGCGAGGCGTAGTAGTGCGCCTGGACGCGAGCCTGGCCGAGCGCGGTCGGGTAGAGCGCGACCTCGTCGAGTGAGCCGTGGAACTCCGCGTATCCGCTCGTCTTTCCGAGCATGAGGACGGCGGCGTTGCTCAGGTCTGCAGGGATCGTCCCGGCCCAGGTACCAGAGCTGATGCCGTCGACGTACGACCTGATCCCGGTATTGCGCCCGACGACGGCGACGAAGTGGTGCCAGAGCCCGTCGTCGACGCGGTGCAGGCTGTAGACGCTGTGCAGCTCGACGCCGTCGAAGACGATCGTCCGGAGCTGTCCCTTGTGGCCGCTGTCGTCGGTGACGTTGACGAGCCAGTAGGGACCCGCCGCATCGCGCTTGCCGATCACGCCGCGCTCGGTGTCAAGTGCGCCGGGCAGCTTGATCCAGGTCTCGATCGTGAAGTCACCCGTGCCGACGTCGAGGCTGCCGTCCGCAGGATCGGCCCACTCGGCGCGGTCGTTGCCGCCGTCGAACTCCGCTGAGGGGTTCGCGTCGGTCGCCAGCGCACTCGGCCGCCCCAGCAGGACGCCGTTCTTGTACACGCCGGTGTGGGCGCCGGTCTGGTCGAGCGCAGCGGTTCCACCGGACTCGGCCAGACGCCAATAGGCGCGAGGCGAGTCGGCCATCACCGACGTGGCGTACTGGCCGGTGAGCGCCGGAGGCGGCCCAGGTGGCGGAGGCGGAGGTGGCGGAGGTGGCGGCGGAGGTGGCGGAGGCGGAGGCGGTGGTGGCGGCGGCGGCGGCGGCGGCGAGCCTCCGCCGGTCACGGCCTGCGTGAGCAAGGGGCCCAAGCCGTCGAAGTCGGCCACATTGGTGCAGGTTCCGCCAGCCGTGACGGAGGCTGCCTGGTTGAGGCTGCCGTAACCGTTCGGGTCGGAGGAGCACGTTACGTTCGGGCCGACCGCGAACGCGCGCACGACCGTGTTGGCGTCGAACTGGCCGGCCATCTGCCACATCTCCATCGCCGGGTACCCAGTGGGCAGTCCGCTGGATGTGAATCCGGTCGAGCGGAACGTGTTCTCCCGATCGGACATGAGGACGATCACCTTCTGCGAATCGGGCCGTGCGGTCTCGAAGCTCCGCTTGGCGGCCTGGAGCGCGCAGGTGAAGCACGTGCCGCCGCCGAGCGAGACCTTGTTCACCGCATCCACGTAGTCGGGCTTGCCGTTCAGGTTCGGATCGGCATCCGGAGCGATCAGCAGCTGCTTGCCGCTGAGCTTCAGGTTCACGTCCTGGTCGGGCTCGGCGACGTTGATCATGATCAGCGCGGCGTTCTCGACCAGCGGCGTCGTGGTGGCATTGGCCTCGATGATCGCCGTCTTGAAGCACTGAAGGCGTGTGCCGCAGGAGCCTGCGAGCACACCAGTACTGCCCGAGCGCGAGAGGCCGAACGCCACCGTCTTGCCGGTGCCGATGGGTGCCGCGCCGCCGAGGGCGGACGATGCGCCGGTCAGCAGCGCGAAGCAGGCGAGAGCGAGCGCTGCCAGCTTGGTGATGAATGAAAGAGAGCGCGCAGGAGCGCGCCGACGCGGTTGCCGCAAGGATCCCCCTACCTCGGTCTGCAACAAGTATTGGCAGAAATATGCAATTTGTTCAAGGGGTTTGGACAGGTTGCTCGGGGGCGGGGCTATCCTTGGCCGCCTTGCGGTCGAAGCACCTCATCGGAGTGGGACTAGTCGCCCTGGCGATCGCCGCACCGGCTTGTGCCGGCGACGATGGTTCGGGCAACGCGCTCGCCCCTGTGCGCGCGAGCGCGGCAGCAGCAAAGCTCCCGCCCCTCCTGCCTCGCTCACGCGGGAAAACGTTCTACGTCGCGACGAGTGGCAGCGACTCAAGTCCCGGCACGAAGCAGCGTCCGTGGAAGACGATCCAGCACGCGCTGAATCGCCTCCGGCCGGGGCAGCGCGCCCTCGTTCGCCGCGGCATGTACGTCCAGGACCACGTCATCGAGCGCAGCGGCACCCGGACGGCGCCGATCACCGTCGCCGCGTATCCGGGCGAACGAGTGGTGCTCCGCGCGGCGGCGACGAGCGGCGACACCTACCCGCTCAGGGTCTCCAGCGGTGCCGCCTTCTTCCGGATCCAGGGCTTCATCCTCGAGCTGGCGAAGGGGGACTCGTCTACGAACGTCTACTTCGAGGGCAGCGCTCACGACGTCGAGCTCTCGCGCAACGAGATCCGCTTCTCGCAGGATCAGGGCGTCTTCGTCGAGAACTCGACCCGGAACATCCACATCATCGGCAACCGGATCCACGACAACGGCCGCGGACACCAGTCCGGCCAGCACCAGAGCCACGGCATCTACATCGAAGGCGCCGACCACCTCGTGGCCAACAACGTGGTCCACGGCCACCCCTACGGCTTTGGGATTCAGATCTACCCCGAGAACGAGGGCACCATCGTGGTGCACAACACGGTCGTCGGCAGCGGTCACAGCGGCATCGTCGTCGGCGGGGACGGCGGGGTCTCGAACATCACGATCCGCAACAACGTGCTCGCCTTCAACGCGCGCTAGGGCGTCCAGATGGACAGTGACTGCCCGCGCGCGGTCACGATCGACCGCAACGTGATCCACGGCAACCGCTCAGGCGCGATCCAGGGCGGCTGCCCAGGGGTCGACACCTCGGGCGGGAACCTCACGTCGAACCCGCGCTTCGTCGCGCCGGGCAGCCGCGACTACCGCCTCTCGCCCGGGAGCCCGGCGATCAACCGCGCCCGCGGCGACTACTCGCTCCGCGTGGATGCGCGCGGCCGGCGACGGCCGCTCGGCGGCGGCTACGACGTGGGTGCGTTCGAAGGCGTTCGGTAGCGCCTGCCGCGTACAGGCGCCGCCTCCGGGATCAGCTTCGGTAAGGCGAGCGTCACCCCGATGATGATCCACAGCATCCTCGCGGTTTCCGCGCTCAGGAAGAACGTGCAGATCGCCCAGGCGAAGAGGCCCAGCATGAGGGCGTGGGCAACCCTTCCCACGAACGGAACACCCGCGCGGGTTGCACTAGTAGAGATCTTGCGCAGCGTCATGCCCGTCGAGAGGAGCAGGGCAACGTAGAGGAACAGGCCGGTGAAGCCCAGCTCGGCGGCCGTTCCCAGATAGGTGTTGTGCGCGACGAAGTTGTCCCCCTCCTGGCGCTTCTGGAAGACGAGCGGATTGACCCCGGGGGTGTGCAGGATCAACTCCTGGGAAATGATCGAGAAGCTGCCGAAGCCGACGCCGAGGATCGGGTTCTCCTGAGCGGTGCGGATCGCACCCTTCCACAGCTCGGTGCGCCCTGATCCAGACGCTTCCTCCTGGTTCTTGGGCTTGTAGATCGACTCGGCGCGGCTCACGACCTGGTCGCGGAGGAACGGACGGGAGAAGAACCCCACACACCCGAGGGCGACGATGAAGAGCGCTGCGGCCTTCTCACGGCGCGAGCGGAAGAGCCGCTCCGGGTGCGAGGCGAGGAAGACGAAGCCGAGCGCGATGGTCGCGATGAAACCGCCCCGCGAAAGCGAGGTGAACGTTCCCGCGAGCAGCGTCAGCGTCGCGGCGTAGAGGCCGATCCGGGCGGCCGTGCTCTTCGTGTCGCTCGCCAGCACGAGCGCCAGCGGAACGAAGACGAGGTTCATGCCTGCGAAGAAGTCGGGATCGCCCACGGCTCCCTGCGACCTGCCCGCCTGCAGGAGGTCGAGGTGCGGGATGTCCAGCGTCGGTGTGCCGAACGCCATCACCGACAGACCGGCCATTAACGCGGCGACGAAGACCAGGACGTAGAGAAACGCCTTCAGGTCCCGTTCGGTGTTCAAAAGGGCCGCGAACGCGAACATGAAGATCAGCGCGATGACCAGCGACTGGAGCAGGAAGCGCGTGCCGGCGGGTCCTTCCGACCACAGGCCGCTGAGCGTGGCCCAGCTGATGTAGAGGGTCGCCCAGACGAGCGGGGGACTTGGACGGATGCGCCCCCCGCCGCGGATGAACTCGGCGATCAGCACCATCGCGGCGCCCGGCGCGAGCAGGCGCGTCACGGCCATCCCGCTGAGCGACACGTGCTCCATCACGACCGTGATCGCAGCGAGGGGCAGGAGCAGGGCGGGGCGGGCGACCAGCACCAACGACGCGATCAGCGCGATCGCGGCGGCGAGCCCGATCTTCCAGCTCACCGTGGACGCCGCCGCCTGGAGCAGCGCGACGAAGCAGGCGCCGCCGATCCACACGGCCAGGGACAGGCGCGGACGCGTCCGCAGCGCGGCGGGATAGACGGTGGCTGTTCCCGGAATTGCCATCGAGGGCTTGTGGAAGGGGCGCCGCAGAGGAGCCCGTCGTCAGGACGATTACCCTTCGATGATAGTGCGGAATTCGTCCTCTGACGTCCCCGCGGCCAGGACGCCGAGCTTTGTGCGCTCCGCCGCCTTCATGTACGGGACCCAGATCTCCGCGGCGTTCCTGTCGCTCTTCAGTGTCCTGATCGTCTTCCGGGCGCTCGGCGCCGAGGGCCGTGGCCAGGTGGCCTTCCTGACCGCGATCACGTTCCTGACGGCGAATCTCTCGACCTTCGGGCTCCAGGAGGCGAACGGCAACTTCGCGGCGTCGCACCCGCACGCGCGCCGTGCGCTCGCAACCAACTCGGTGCTGCTCGCGCTGGTTCTCGGCGGGCTGGCGATCGCCGTGCTCGCCGTGCTGATCGCGCTCTTTCCGGCGGTCGCCGGCGAGTCGGACCCGGCGCTCCGGTGGGCGGCGTTCGCGTTCATCCCCGTGATCCTCCTGCAGATCTTCCTCCGCTTCCTCGTCCAGGCCGACTACGGGTTCGCGGTCACGAACGCGGCCTACCTGCTGGCGCCGGTGGTGAACATCGTCGGGAACGGCCTCTTCTACGCCTTCGGAATCCTGAGCGTCGGCACGGCGATCGGGTGGTGGCTCGCCGGCCAGACGCTCGAGACGATCATCCTGATTGCGTACGTGCACCGTCGGCTCGCAGGCTTCGGCCGCCCGGATCTCAAGCTCCTGCGCCGCGCCCTCGCGTTCGGAGCTCGCGCTCACCCGGGGCGGGTGATGCTGCTGGGCAACTACCGCCTCGACCAGTGGCTGCTCGGCGCCATCGCCGGCCCGACGGAGCTGGGCGTCTACAGCGTCGCGGTCGCGTGGGCGGAGGCGCTCTGGTACCTCCCGACGGCGCTCGCCGCGGTTCAGCGCCCCGATCTCGTCCGCGCGACCCGAGAGGAGGCGCTGCGCATCGCGGCGCGGGTCTTCCGCGCGGCGATGCTCGTCACGGCCGCGGCCGGCGCGGTCATGTTCGCCGCGGCGCCGTTCCTGTGCGTCACGATCTTCGGCGAGCAGGCGCAGGACTCGGTCGGCATGCTTCGAGTCTTGGTGGTGGCGGCCTTCGGGGTCGCCACGGTCAAGCTCCTCGGCAGCGCGCTCGTCACCCAGGGCCGGCCGGGGCTCCAGAGCATGGCCATCGGCGCCGGGTTCGTCTGCAGCGTCATCCTGGACGTCGTGCTCATCCCGCCTTACGGCGGCCAGGGCGCGGCTGTCGCCGCGGCGCTCGCGCACACCGCGGCCGGACTGGTCGTCGCCGCGATCTTCCTCCGAACGCTGGGCGGCCGGCCCTCGGACCTGATCCCCCGCCCGCGCGATGTGCGCTGGTTCGCGGCGCAGCTCAGCCGGCGGCTGCGCCCGAAGCCGGCGTAGTCCCGCGTCGCCCACGGAGCAGGCCGGCCGCCATGCCGATCCCGTAGGCGACATGGAAGGTCACGAATGAGGCGAGGACGCGTGGGAGCAGGCGCAGGCTCTCGTGCTTCGCCCGCAGGGCGAGGACACCGAAGACGATCGCCCCGAGCAGGTAGACGCCGGCCTCGAGCGCGAGCGCGACCAAAGCGATGCGACTGAACGGAGCGAGCAGCGCGAGCACGACCAGTGAGGCCACGAAGGCGATCGGCGCCAGGCTCCGCACGCTGACCACGCTGCCGTGCTTCCGCATCACCGCCGGCTTCCAGAGCCCGTACTCGTAGTACTGCCGGAACAAGCGGCGGAAGCTTCCACGGGGCGTGTAGTAGATGCGGATCGAGGCGTCGAGCACGATCCTCCCGCCCGCTCGCCGCAGGCGGAAGTTGAACTCGTCGTCCTGGTTGCGAACGAGCGACTCGTCGAACAGGCCGGCGAGCTCGAACGCGCGCGGGCGGAAGGCCCCGTACGGCACCGTGTCGACGTCGTGCCGCCCCTCGTCGCCGTAGCGCGTCCAGTGGATGCCGCCGAAGGGGCTGTCCATCGCCGTCCCCACCGCGCGCTCCAGGCCGGTCCCGCCCGTCGGAACGAAGATGCCGCCGACGTTCTCCGCGCTGGTTTCCTCCGCGACCGCCGCGCATAGCCGCAGGTAGTCGGGGGGGTAGCCGCTGTGGCAGTCGATCCGGACGATCAGGTCGCCCTTCGCCTCGCGGATGCAGGCATTGAGGCCGGCAGACACCCATCGGGCCGGGTTGTCGAAGACCTTCAGGTCCACGCCGTGACGTTCGGCGGCCCGCGTCAGCAGCTCGACCGAGCCGTCGTCGGAGCGCCCGTCGGCCACGAGCAGCTCGACCTCGCCGTCGAAGTCCTGTGCGGCGAGATCGGCCACGAGCTGCTCGATGTGGCGTGCCTCGTTCCACATCGGCGCCACGACCGAGATGCGCCGGATCTTCTC
>Ga0184625_10000796_pt1 | contig 12530 bp, 11 predicted proteins | sample PLM3_30_b1_FD_133151 | JGI IMG/M metagenome (GOLD analysis project Ga0184625, IMG submission 133151) | Groundwater sediment microbial communities from an aquifer in East River, Colorado, USA - PLM3_30_b1 | ecosystem: Environmental > Terrestrial > Soil > Riparian zone | place: USA: East River... | reverse complement strand
CCGAGAGATCGTCGCCCGCCTCATCGTCGCCGGACTGCGAAGTCCCAAGATCCGCCGACCCGGGCTGACGGAGATCAACTGACCTCGGTCCTTCCCAGGTCAACCACCAGTTCGCGGGTGATGTTGTGCCTGGCGAGATCCTCCCACTCGTCGCGCAGTACCGGCGTGTGGAACAGCCTGGGCAGGCTGAGCAGGTTGTGCAGCACGCCGGCCCTCCCGGCGGCGAACACCGCATCGTCCAGGTGGCCGTACTCGCGGCGGATCGCGACCGTATAAGCCCGGTACTCCTCCGGCGACGCGGCCAGGATGGCCAGGTCAGCGTCGACCAGGAGCCCGCCGTTGCGGTCGCCGGGAAGTGGGTCGTGGCAGGCCGTCAGCCGGACCAGCCGGGCCACCTCGGCGACGCGGTCGGGCGGCACGGTGAGTTCGGGCAGGCTGGCCTCCGCGAGCAGAGCGCTCGCCTCCTCGTTGTCCACCCGCCGCGGGTCATAGACCGCGTCGTGGAACCACGCCGCGAGCCTCACCGAGTCCGGGTCGGGAACCCGATCGGCGTACTCGCCGACGACACCCAGGACGGCGGCCAGGTGCTCGACCGTGTGGTAATGCCGATGCGGCTCGCTCCATCTCGCGAGCAGGTCGTCGCCGATCCTCGACACGGCAGCGGGCGGCGCGGACGACGGTAGTGCGTCCCGCCAGGCCTGTGGAAGGTCACTCACGGGTCTAGCATGCGCTGTCGCCCGCCGCGGCGAAGGCCGTTCCCGAGTGGGGCGTTGATTCGTCAGTCGATGGATGGCAGCGGCGGCCCGAGCACGTCGTCGGCGTCGACAATCGTGTACGCGTAGCCCTGCTCGGCGAGGAACCGCTGCCGGTGTGCCGCGTACTCAGTGTCGATGGTGTCGCGCGACACCACGGTGTAGAAGTGGGCCTGGCGGCCGTCGGACTTCGGCCGCAGTACCCGGCCGAGGCGCTGCGCCTCCTCCTGACGCGATCCGAAAGTCCCGGAGACCTGGATCGCCACGGCCGCCTCGGGTAGGTCGATCGAGAAGTTGCCTACCTTCGAGATAACGAGGGTGGACACCTCGCCCGAGCGGAATGCGTCGAAGAGACGCTCACGCTCCCGGTTGGTCGTCGCGCCCTGCACGATGGGGGCGTCGAGGAACTCGCTCAGCACGTGCAACTGGTCGAGGTAGGCGCCGATAACCAGGATCTGGTCACCTTGGTGCCGTTCGACAAGCTGTCGTACCACCGGCAGTTTGGTTCGCGCGGTGGCGGCCACCCGATAACGCTCCTCGGGCTCGGACGTCGCATACGCCATCCGTTCCGCGTCGGTCAGGGTCACCCGCACTTCGATGCAGTCCGCCGGAGCGATCCATCCCTGCGACTCGATGTCCTTCCACGGCGCGTCGTAGCGTTTCGGACCGATAAGGGAGAAGACGTCGCCCTCGCGCCCGTCCTCGCGCACGAGCGTCGCGGTCAGACCTAGGCGCCGTCTGGCCTGCAGGTCGGCGGTGAATCGGAAGATAGGCGCGGGGAGTAGATGGACCTCGTCGTAGATGACCAGGCCCCAGTCCCGGGCACCGAAGAGATCGAGGTGGGTGAAGACGCCCCGGCGCCGGGTGGTCAGGATCTGGTACGTCGCGATCGTCACCGGCCGGATCTCTTTGCGCTCGCCGGAGTACTCGCCGATCTCCGCGTCGGTCAGCGACGTACGCGCGATGAGCTCACGCTTCCATTGACGCCCCGCGACCGTGTTGGTGACCAGGATCAGCGTGGTGGCGCCGGCCTCGGCCATCGCCGCCGCACCCACGAGCGTCTTGCCGGCCCCACACGGCAGCACGACCACACCGGAGCCGCCCGCCCAGAAATGCTCGACCGCCTGTCGCTGGTAGGTGCGCAGGTGCCATCCGTCCTCGTGGAGCGAGATCGCGTGCGCCTCTCCATCGACGTACCCAGCGAGATCCTCCGCCGGCCAGCCCAGCTTGAGCAGCGCCTGCTTGAGCCGGCCACGTTCGGAGGCGTGGACCGCCATCGTGTCCTCGTCGATCTTCGCGCCGAGCATGTCGGCGAGCTTCTTCGACTTGGCCACCTCAATCAGTACCGCCCGATCCAGCGCCCGAAGGACGAGCCCGTGTGCGGGGTCATTGGCCAGCTGTAGTCGTCCGTACCGGTCCATGGTCTCGGCCACGTCCACCAACAGCGCGTGCGGAACCGGGTACCGGGAGAAGCGCAGCAACGAGTCAACCACCGACTCGGCGTCGTGCCCGGCCGCCCGCGCGTTCCACAGACCCAGCGGCGTGAGTCGATAAGTGTGCACGTGTTCCGGGGACCGTTCCAGCTCGGCGAATGGCGCTATCGCCATGCGACACGCAAGCGCATCGGGGTGATCGACCTCAAGCAGAAGTGTCTTATCGGACTGCACGATCAGCGGGCCATGGGTCACGACGCGAATCCTCCGGTCTGAAAGGCGAGACCCTCCAGTGTGCCTCAGAAATTCTTGCGCTGGCCTGCAACCTCACGGCGCCCTCCGTGCGTCTTCTGTAAGGAAACCTTCGCGGCCAAGCGAACCGGCCGTGGTCGGTGGGTGCGCGCGTTCCGGGCATCGGACCTCACGGTCGGGCGCCCACAACGGGGGTGAGCGGGTGCTGCCCGCCCGCCACGGCCGCCGGACGACCGCCGCGTTGTGGCATACGGCCCCCGGCCTACCGTCCGCGCCAATCCGATGCGACGCTTAAGTGTGACGCTGCACGAGCGGCACGCGGAGGTGCGATATGGGCATTTCGGGCAGCCCGTCCGACGACGCCGACGAGCCCACGGGGCCGGGCTCCGATGCCGTCGCGAGTGGCGCTGCTCGCACTCTCACCGTCGGCGGAGTCGTCGTTGCCCTGCTTGGTGCCGGTTGGTTCATCCTGTCCCATTTCGTGATGGGAACGACCTCTCCAGATGCCGTCGGGGAGGCGCTCGGCGTCATGCTCGGCCTACTTGTCGCCGCCTCGATAGCCGGCGCGATCGTGTCGGGTCGGGGAAGCCACGGATAAGTCCCCCATATTTGGACTGTGGCGATGCAACCGGCTCGCCGAGCGTGCCACGCTCGGGCGGGACCGGAAGACAGATGGGGAGCCCAGATGGCAACGGAGCGTGACCCCCGCGCCGACGAGCCGACATCAGACCAGGCGCTGACCTCCTCCGCGAAGGTGTGGACGAGTGTCGTCGCCGTTGTCCTGGTGATCTGGTTTCTGTTCGCATGGCTGATCCTCGACCGGCACGTCCTCGACGCGGCGGGCGAGTCCGTCGGCACGGCGTTCGCACTCGGCGTCCTCATCTCGCTGATCGGTGCGCTGCGGAGCTCCCGCTAGATCGGCCGGGGAAAGGGGCCGGCACTAGTCGTCCACCGTGGCCGACGTAATGCGGTGCAGGGCGAAGGTATGCAGCATTTCGGTCCGGTCGTCCTCAGCCCGCAAGTAGCCAGCGCCCATCGAGACGGGGCGGACGAGCTTAGACGCGGCACTTCCATGTGCGTCGACGTAGCCCACCCACACCCTGGCCTGCTCCCGCATCGCCTGCTGCAGCACGGCCAAGGCCTGGGCGTGCGCCTGGGCCGAGGTCACTGGCACGCCGTCCTCGTCAACCATGGCGCGCGAGAGCGGCGAGCGTCGGGTCGCCCGGGCCAGCCGGTCGCCGAGACGGATCTGCTCGACCACGCCCGCCAGTCGGGGTCCATGCAGGCGGGGTGGATCGAAGTCATCCGGGCGGGGCCGCCGGGGTGCTGGGCGCGACGGCGCCCGCAGAGCCCTGGGCCGGGTCAACACTGCCGCGCCGGTGGCGTCTTCGGGTACTGGCGCGAAGCCGGCGTCGCGCAGCATTTCCAGCAGGCGGCTCGTCGGGTAGGGCGTGGCCAGCACGGTCGGCGCCAGCCGCCGCAGCGAGAGTCCGGCCAGCCGACGGTCGGCGAAGACCTCGTTGACCAGTGCCTCGTCGTCGCTACGCAGGTACGCCCCCACGGTGCCGACGCGAAGTCCGCCATGGCGGCGGGCGACGTCGTTGACGAGGTACTCCAATGCCTGCGGGAGGGGCGTGCGGGAACGGCGCCGGAACAGCCCGTGGATGTCGGAGGCGGCATAGCCCGCGTCCAACGCCCTGCGTACGCTCGCCGGCGTTACCCGGTAGACGGTCGCACCTCCCCGCGACTCGGCGTCGGCGACCAGCGTGAGTTCCGCGGCGAGATCAGGTGCGGGCGGCCCCGGGACCACCACGGTCAGGTCGGCCTGGAGCAGGACATGATCGACGGGTACCGGCAGCATGTCCTGCAGCGCGGCCACCACCGCATCCGGCGTTTCGTCGTCGCGGGATCGGATGCCCAACGGGTCGCTGTCCGAACCGCCGGCGGATTCGGCCAGCAGCAATCTCCCGTACCGGGTCATGGCTTCCAGCCCGGTAACGCCGAGGGAGGCCGCCTCGGCCAGAGCGGCCCGGGCCAGCGCCTGCGGGCCGGCCGGCGACCCAGCGCGTCCGACGCGCCGAGGAGCCCGCCAGGCAAGACGGTCGAGCACGGCATCGGCGGAGAGCGCCGTTCCATCGGGTAGGTCGGCGAGGACGCCGAGGGCGGCGCGCCTGACCGCCGGCGCGCTCACCCGAGCGCCCTCGTGCGAGAGTGCGCTGATCGGCTTGTCCTTGTCGTCGCGCTGGCCGACCATCGCCGGTGCCCGAGTCATCGCGAGCCAGGTACGGGCCAGCAGCGCCCAACGGTGGGCGAGGTCGGCGGTGCGCCAAGCGTCATACGCGGGCGTGGGTAGCCAAACCATCTCGCTCGCGCCCTTGGTAGCGTCCGTGTAGGTGAGCAGCCCGGCGGCGTACGCGATCTCAAGCAGCAGTGCCGTGACCGGGTCCGTTGTCCCGGTGTCGCGGGCGAGCCGGCGCAGGTCACGCACGCCCAGTCCGAACGAGCGCAGCACCGGCGCCGGTGCGTCCGCGAGAGCGTGTAGCAGAGCGTCGAGATGCCGTACGGCCTCGAGGGCTTGGCCCGCGCCGGCGGAGTCGACACCGGTCCGGGGCTGGGCGTCGGCGGCCGGTGGGTCGGGGTGCAGCGGACCTAGTGGGCCGGTGTCGCGGCGCAGGACGATGCCGATCTCGCGCGGCAGTTCGACCGTGTCGTCGGCGATCGCCACCAGCAACCGATGCTCGACCAGCCAACGCACCGGGCTGGCCGCGTCCGTCTCTCCGCGCAGCAGGCCAGATTGCACCGATCCCACCGGTGGGCCTGCGGCCAGCCGATCGAGCACCGCCCGAGCGTCGGGTGGAGCGCTGAGTAGGGTGCGGCGCAGGCCCGCCGGGTCGGCCACCAGCGCCGCGACGTCCACGTCCAGATCCGCCGCAGGGCGGCCGAGTCCGGCCGGGTACGGGGAGGTCAGCTCGTCGATGGCGTTGACCAGGTGCAGCGCGTTGTCCGGTCCGTACGCGAGGAACCTCGCCCGCAGGCGGTCGACGGCGGCCCGGACACGGGGCGGCTCGACCCCGGCCTCCGTCGCCAGCGTCAGCAGGGTTTCGATCGCCGCCGTGGCGTCCTCGCCGCGCACCAGGCGCAGCCCGTCGAGGACCTCGAGCGTGAACTGGTCCAGCCCGTCGAGCGTCCGCGCGACCGAGACCCGGCCCTGGGCCCGCGCGGCGAGTGCCGAGATGTCGGAGGGAATGGGTACGACCAAGTCGGGGCGCAACTGCAGGAGGGCACCTAGCCCGTCGTCGGGCAGCGTGCGCAGTTGGTCGGTCAGCTTGCTGGTCATGGTGTGTCCACGCTATCCGGCGCTCGCGCCGCACGTGGATGGTCGGTCGGCTGTGCGAGACTGACGGGGCGGTCCCAGCATCGCGGTACGACATTTGCCTGGGTGGTGCTCCTGCTACATGATCTGGGAGGTCGGAGATGACGGCTCAGCCGAAGCACTCGCAGGCTAGGGAGCCTTCCGCGAAGAAGAGCCGGGCGAAGGTGGTCAGGCCCGGCCGCTTGCCGGTGAGCGAGTTCGCCTTCGACCGCGCCGGTGCCGCTTCGCCATTCGGCGATGACATCGTGTTCCCAGTTCCGCCGGACCGCCTCACCTACGAGCACCCCGACGAGTCATGATCGACGCGTCCTCCACGTTGCCGGAGCGACGCGGGGGACGCCTCGATCACCGGGTTGGTTACTGGAGGCCGGTCTGCATGGCGCCGACGAGCGTGCCGTCGTCACCATCAAGTGACCAGATCATCAGGCCGCCGAGGCCGCGGTTCTTGACGTAGGCGCCCTTGCTCTGGATCAGCGCTGGGTCGTCGTACGACCAGAACTCGGTGCCGATGCTTGCCGGACCGACTACCTACGAGCATCCGCAGACGCGGCAGTAGGTCACCCGAATGTTGTACGGGGCAGTTTGACGCCTGGCAGCGGCACGATTTCGACCTTCGCGCCGAGTTCGGGTTGATCCCTGAGCACTCCTTCGACCCGCGGGAGCGCCGCTTCGTTCGCGATCACGATGCGGACTCTCCCGGGTGCCCTCTCCAAGGTCAATCGTGTGCGGTCGGGCTCGGTGAACGGCAAGTTGTAGATGCCGGTTTGGGTCTGTGCGGTCGTGCCCTGCAGGGTGGACAGCATGAGGGTCTCGCGATAGCCGTTCAGAAGTCCCTTGTCGAAGATCAGCGTCATGGTTCCGGGGACGGCCGGATAGGTCCGGTTGGCCGAGTTGACGATCGTGGCGACGAGCGGGTTTTCGTAGTAGCGATTCAGCCAGGCGCCGGTCCACGTGGTGTCGACCATGCCAAGGTGGAACAGGAACAGGCCGCCTGGACCATAGACGCCGAAGAGCGCGATCGCAGGCACGGACAAGGCGGAGACAGTGGCGAGCGCGATCCTCCGCGACCGCACGATGCCGAGACCGTCCGACGCCTCGCCGGGCACCGGCAGCAGCCGTACCACCGCGCCAACGCCGATGATCAGAACCGCGACGAGGAGATGTATCGACTTGCCGAAGTAGTAACGCGGCGAGGTGCCAGCGACGAGATTGCCGGCGGCGATCACGAGAGGGAACGCCACACAGACGATGAGAGCGTGGAGATATCTCCGCTTGTGGGGGAAGGGCTGCCCCGGCCGCGCCGCCAGCCCGCCGACGACGATGACCAGCATCGCGACGCAGGCCATGACGTTGGGCTGACCACCCACCTGAGCGATGAGGTGCTCGGCCTGGTTGGCCAGCACGAGCCCGAGCGTGGCCGGCGTCGCGGCCACCAGCGTGGCGACCCCGGCGGTGGCGACGAGTAGCCCGCGGTGGTCGCGCCACCTTTGCCGCTCTGCGACGAACCACAGCACCAGCAGCGGGACTGCGGGGATCAGGAAGAAGTAGTAAGTGAACCCGATTCCGACGGTCAGCGCACCGAGCAGCAGGGACTGTTCCCGGATCCGGGCCACTGGCCGCACAACGACGGCCACCAGCACGATGGCGAAGGCCAGGCCCAGCATCTCGCTGGGATATCCGGAGGCAAGCAGTCGGGGGATTTCCGACACGACGGCAAGGGATGCCAGCGACACTACGATGATCACGCGTTGCAGCATGTGGGTGCGGTGCCCGGCGATCCAGACAGCGGCCCAGATCATGGTGATCAACAGCAGCGATTGGGTGCCGAGCAGCCACGCCAGGTAATGCTGGAACGCGTAGAGGCCACCCTGCGCCGGGTCGGGGCCACGGCGGAAGGCCTCGAGTACGGCGGCGTTGAGGTGCCACCCCTGCGGGTAGAAGATCATGCCAGTCAGGATGTCGCCCGCCGCCGCCGTTCGATCCGCGAAGAGATAGCCACGGCGGCCGATTACCTCGAAGAGCGCCTGGTGGCGGGCGTTGTCCTCACCGGCGAGCGCGGTAGCCAGCCGTCCGACGGTGCCGTCCGCGGTGAGATATGGCCAGGCGTACAGGGCGGACAGTGCCACGGCGGCGCCGGCGATCAGAGTGTCGGTCCAGGCCGCTTTGGGCAGGTGAGGGCGGCGGCCGGTTATTGCGGCGACGACCAGCAGTGCGGTCGTGGCGAATCCCCCGACCGGCACTGGATGCAGTCCCCAGGGCCACACCGTCCACAGGAGACCAGCGGCGCAGGCCGCCCCGACCAGGAGCATCGTGGCCGGCACCAGGCGGTCGAGAAGGCAGCGGCCGATACGCAACAAACTCGCTGTGATCAGCACGACCAGCGGCGGTAGCAGCCACGCGACGCCGAGGACGTAGGCGGCGACGGGCACAGCCCAGGCGGCCACCGCCATCAGCAGCCAGAATAGAGCACGAGTGTGCCTCTCCCGCGTCGGCCGCGACACGGCGTCTGCGGATCTGTCGACCTCGCTGGCGAGACTTCGGTCTACTGCGAGACCCTGCCCACCGGCGTCGCCGGCGGAGGAGTCGGCGTGCATGCCTGACCTCGATTGTGGCTCTGGTGTGGACGGATCGTACCGTTGCCGCACCGGCCGGGTGTCCGTTTTGACGGTTGCCAACGCTCTGGGAGTACCCCGTAGGCTCGGCGGCATGACGGCACCGCTGGTCGTGGGTTTCGACGTGGATTTGACCCTCGTCGACAGCCGACCCGGGATCGCCGCGGCTGGCGGCCGGGGCTGATGTGGTGCTTGTGGATCTCACAGAGTTTCCCCGGTGGCTTGAATCCCACCTCACTACCGCACCGATCTCGGTTGGGTTGGGTCGGATCGATCGTTAGCCTTGTGAGGTTGAAGTTCTCTTAGTGAAGTTGAGGTCAGCGGTGCCCACGGGTCGAGTGAAGTGGTACGAGAAGGACAAGGGGTTTGGATTCCTCACCAGCGACGATGGCGGGGACGTCTTCGTCCACAAGGCCGCCCTCCCGTCCGGCGTCGACGACCTGAAGGCCGGCCAGCGGGTCGAGTTCGGTGTCGTGGACAGCCGCAAGGGCCTACAGGCGCTCTCGCTGAAGCTGCTCGAGGCGCCGCCGTCGGTGGCTGAGCTGCGGCGACGCCCGGCGGAGGAGCTTCATGGCCTGATCGAGGACATGATCAAGGTGTTGGAGGCGAAGGTCATGCCGGACCTGCGCCGCAACCGGTTCCCGGAGAAGAAGACCGCACAGACGGTGGCGCAGCTCGTGCATGCCGTAGCGCGCGAGCTGGAGGTCTAACCCGCGGTCAGGGCTGGCACGGCGGGCACGAGACCGGCGTCCGCGGCTCGGCGCAGCAGCACGTCGGCGGCGGCGTAACCCTCCGTACCAAGATCTTCGGTGAACGAGTTGACGTAGAGGGCGATGTGCTGGTCCACGACCGCGGGCTCCATCTCCTGAGCGTTGGCCAATACAAAAGCCCTGCTCGCCGATGGATCGGCCCACGCGCGGCGCACCGAGTCCCGTATCCAGGACGCGGCCATTGCCAGGTCCATGGCCCCGCGGCGGGCGATGATCGCGCCTAACGGGATCGGCAGCCCGGTGTCGTTCTCCCACCACTGTCCAAGGTCAACCATCGCGCTCAGCCCATACCGTGGATACGTGAAGCGCGCCTCATGGATTACCAGTCCGGCATCGAACTCTGCTGCCGCCACCGCCGGCATGATCTCGGCGAACGGCACGACGGTCACCGACGCTGGCGGTTCGTCGGCCGACCAGAGGCACATGAGCAGGTACGCCGTCGTCCGATCTCCCGGCACCGCCACGCTGCGCCCCTCGAGCGACGCTAGGGACCGGTCACGGACGAGCACCAGCGGTCCGCAACCGCGTCCGAGCGCGCCGCCGCAGGGGAGGAGCTCGTACGAGTCGAGCAGCCACGGCAGCGCCGCGTAGCTAACCTTCACCAGGTCGAATTCGCCTCGCTCGGCGGCGGTGTTCGTGACGTCAACGTCGGCGAACGTGAGCGCCAGGTCCGGCGCCCCCGGCACGAGTCCATGCACCAAGGCGTGAAAGACGAAGGTGTCGTTGGGGCAGGGCGAGATCGCCAGGCGCAGGCTCACACGATAAGGTTAGCCAGGGCGCCGGCGGCCGCCTCGAGCGCGGCCAGCGCCTCCGTCAGTCGCCAGGATTCCCGGTCGCGCGGTCCGACCGGGTTGGAGATCGTACGTAATTCGGCGAAGGCCGCGCCGGCCCGGCTGGCCGCGGTGGCCACTCCGAACCCCTCCATCGCCTCCGCAACCGCCTCCGGATGCCGGGCCAGCAGGGCCGCGACCCGGTCCGCCGTTCCGGTGACCGTCGACACCGTGAGCACCTCGCCCACCACGGCCTTTGGGAGCGCCTCTCGAAGCGACGCCAGCACATCCGGGTCGGCCTCAGCCGTCGACGAGCCGAAGCCGAGCTCATCCAGCGGCAGAAAGCCCTCCGGCGAGGCCGCGCCAAGGTCTGCGGCGACGCTTCGGCTCGCGAGTACCGCGGCGCCCAGGTCCGCTCGGCCGTCGAACCCCCCGGCGACACCCATCGAGACGACGAGATGGAACGGGTCGGCCTCGAACGGGATGCCGAGGAGCCACGCCGCCGACGCGGCCGCGTTCGCCGAACCGACGCCGCCCGCCTCCACCACGATGCGGTCGCCGTGACCGAGCGAATCCTCCCGGTCGACGGGGATGCCCAGACCCCGCCGGACCGCAGCCTGTTCGGCCTCGACCGCGGTGACCACGAGTAGCCGGGGACGCGAAGGCCGCCAGAATGTCACGCTCCGCTCCTCGGGTCGGTGACGCCGATGTCGGGCGGCGAGGGCCGGAAGATGTGGTAGCCGGGCGGTGTGTGGTCATCGGCGGCAATGGCGGCGTTGGTCTGTGCGGTCGGTGTGGGGGGGGAAGCGGGCCGGCCGTTAGGTGAGGCACCCGGCGGGGCGGCGGGTGTTGCCGGAGGGGAAGCAGAGCGGCGGGAGCCTGTGCGGTTCGTTACGGTTGCGGCGCGGTACCCGTACCCCCGTCCGGCCGCGCTCGCCGCGCCGCGCGGCGGGGCACCACGTACCGCGGCACCGCGTACCGTGGCACCGCGTACCGTGGCACCGCGTGGCGGTGCGCCGCTGTGCGCGGCCCGTCCCCGCAGCACGTCGGTGCGTAGCCGCCAGGCGACGATGCTCCCGCGGACCGCGGCCGCGACCATGGCGAGAGCCGCGACACCGACGCCGATGCGTCCGTCGACAAACGGGATCAGGCCGAGCGCGCCGCCCACCACCCAGGCGAGCATGAGGAGCGTTTCGGCATGGGCGAACGCGCTCGCCCGTACGGTCTCCGGGATCCGCTCCTGGATCGAGGCGTCGACGGCGAGCTTCGCCAGTCCACTCGCGATCGCCGTGGCGAGACAGAACAGCGCGACCGCGGGGAGAGTGAATCGTATGGTCGCCCACACCCCGGCCGCGGCGACGAGGCTGAACCCGATCGCCTGCAGCCGCACCGGCCGCCGGATGCGCAGTCCCGTGCCGATGGCGGTGGACAGGAAGGTGCCGAGCGCCAGCGCGGCGCCGACGAGGCCCAGCTGCGCCGCCTGGCCCAGTGGGATGCCGAAGAACTCGTCGGCCAGTTCCTGCTCGCGGACTGCGAAGGCGAGGAAGAGCAGCAGGAAGCCGTAGAGCGCCCGCATGCCGGCGCTGCCGATCAGCGTCGCGATGACCAGGCGCCCGGACAGAATCTTTCGTCCGTTTTCTTCCCGGTGCCGCCACGGCACCTGGAAGATCTTCGGCACCACCTCGGGCGGGTCGGAGTCCGCCTTTGGCGGCAGATTGAGTGCCACCATCACGCCGATGAGGAAGATGCCGCTCGCGACTCGAAGCGGCCACTGCGGGCCGAACCAGAACGCGGCCGCGCCGAGCGGGGCCACGATCGCGCCGGCCACCGTGCCGTAGACGCTGGCTCGGGCGCCGGCCTGGGAGAGGCCAAGCCCTGGCGGAAGCAGCCGCGGGACTGCGGCGCTGCGCGCGACGCCGTACGCACGAGAGAAGGCGAGTACGCCGAAGGCGGCCGGATACAGGCCGAAGCCCAGGATGTTGTCCGCGATGACCCAGGCAAGGAAGGCCCGGCCGAGCATGGTGGCCGCGAGCGCGTATCGGCGGCCATGCCGAAATCGGTCGAGCAACGGCCCCACGACCGGAGCGAGCAGCGCGAACGGCACCATGGTCACGAGCAGATAGAGCGCAACCCGGCCACGCGCCTCGCCAGCCGGCGCGGCGAAGAAAATGGTCCCGGCCAGTCCAATCGTGATCAATGTGTCGCCCGCGCATGAGATCGCGTGCAGATCGAGCAGTCGCATCATGCCGACGTTGCCGACGCCGCCGCGCTGCCGGGCGGAGCCAACATTTCGTCGGATCCACCGCGATGCCTTCGTCGTGCCGTTGGCGGTCGCGCGTACCCCGCGCGCCATGCCGCGGGTACCGCGCGCGGTGACGCCCACGATCTTGCCGACATCGCGCAACACGGACATGCCCACATCCTGACGCATCGAGGGTTGCCGCGGAGCGCATCGCCGGGAGCGCCCACCCGCGGTGCGGCGCGTCCACGGCGTACGGCAGGATTGGTTGCCGTGACCGGCACCGTAGTGAGCGCGAAGACCGCCGCAGCCAAGCTGGACCAGGCCTG
>Ga0184625_10000795_pt1 | contig 12536 bp, 9 predicted proteins | sample PLM3_30_b1_FD_133151 | JGI IMG/M metagenome (GOLD analysis project Ga0184625, IMG submission 133151) | Groundwater sediment microbial communities from an aquifer in East River, Colorado, USA - PLM3_30_b1 | ecosystem: Environmental > Terrestrial > Soil > Riparian zone | place: USA: East River... | reverse complement strand
TCGAGCAGCCGCTCCAGCACGAGGTTGACGTCGAACTTGCGGTAGTGGGCGTCGCGGACGCCGATGGCGATGTTCTCGAAATCGATGAAAAGGGCGAGCCGCTGCTCGTCCTGTGCGTTGACAGCCAAACTTCCTCCTGTCGGAGCCTTTTGCCCCTTCCCACTTCGACCCTGGGGTTCCGGGCGGGGGCGCCCGGGAAGACCCGGGCCTCGGGGATGCCCGAAGGTTAACACGAGCGTCCCGTCGAGCGGAAAGAATGGAACGACTATACCGTCCGGTACGTATAGGGAATGATGGCCACGGTACTGGTTCGGAGCAATGACCGCATCTTGAAGAGCGCCTTGGAGTTGTTCTCCGAGAAGGGCTACGAGGCGACGTCGGTCCGCGAGATCTGCGAGGCCGCAGGGCTCACGAAGCCCACGCTCTACCACTTCTACGGCAGCAAGGAGGGCGTCTATCGGGCGCTCGTCGAAGGGGCCCTCGAGCGCTTCCGCTCCGACATCCTGCGCGCGCTCTCCGGCGAGACGCCGCTCCGCGAGCAGCTTTGTCGCGTCGCTCGTGCCTACGTCGACGCGGCGATGCGCGAGCCCGACCTCGCGCGCTTCGTGATGGCGCTCAGCCACAACCCCCGCCGCTCGGCGCCCGCCACCGATTTCGTCGGCTTCTACAACGGCCTGCTCACCGAGATCGCGCGGGCCGTCGACGCGGCCGTCGCGCGCGGCGAGATCGCTCCCGGCCCGACGCCCGTGCGCCTGCTGGTGCTGATGGGCGCGCTCGGCGAGGCGCTCTGCGGCCACCTGCTCTCGGGCCAGCCGGCGCTCACGCACGAGCTGGCGGACAGCCTCGTCGACGTCGTCGTCGGCGGCTGGCGATCGCCGGAAGGCGGACGCGCATGAAGCGCTTCGGCCGTTCGCTGCTGCTGCTCCTGCCGCTCGCGGCTTCCGCCGCAGCCGAGCCGCTTTCGCGCGCCGAGGCGGTGGCCCGCGCGCTCGAGCGCAACCCCAACGTGCTGCGCAGCCTCGCCGACCGCGACTCCCTGCGCGGGCGCGCCACCGAGGCGCGCGCCGACGCGCTGCCGGAGCTGAGCGTCTACGGCTCCTTTCAGCGCTACCAGGACCCCGGCCTCTTCAACAGCCCCAACATCGACGAGTTCCCGCCCGAGTTCCTGCAGGCGTTCCGGCCGCTGGCGTCGAACCTGTGGGGCGGCTCGCTGGCGCTCAAGCAGACGCTCTGGAGCTTCAGCCTCGGCAAGGCGATCCGCGCCGCGCGCTACGCCGAGCAGCTGGGCGACGAGAACGTGCGCTCGGCCCGCCAGGACATCGCGCTGCGCACGGTCTTCGCCTACAACGCCTACCTGCTCGCGATCGAGCAGCGCAGGGTGGCCGAGAAGGTCGTCAAGCAGAACGAGGTCCAGCTCGAGATGGCGAAGAACCGGCACGCCGCCGGGGTCGCGACCGAGCTCGAGGTGCTGCGTTTCGAGGTGGACCTCGCGAACGCGCGCACCACGCTCTTGCGTCTCTCGGGCGCCGTCGACCTGGTGCGCGGCGACCTCAATGCCGTGATGCGCAACCCGACCGACACTCCGATCGAGCCGACCGACGCGCTCGAGTTCGTGGACGAGACCGCCGAGCAGCAGCAGGTCGTCGCGGAGGCGACCGCGAGCCGTCCCGAGGTCAAGGCCGTCGCCTGGAACGAGAAGATCTACGACGAGGCGATCGGCATCTACAAGGCCGACATGCAGCCGCGGCTCGACCTCGACGGCGCCTACGGCTGGTCCACGCGCGAGCCGCATAACTTCCTCGAGACCAACTACCAGCGCTGGTCGCTCGGGATCACGCTGAAGGTGCCCGTCTTCGACGGCTGGCGCACCGCCGGCAAGGTCGCGCAGGCGCGCGCCGACCGCGCCAAGGTCGAGCAGGACCGGGCCGCGCTCGAGACGCGGATCGACCTCGAGGCGAAGCAGGCCGTCGACCGGCTGCGCGTCGCCGCGAGCGTCTTCCGCGCGGCCGAGCTGAGCGTCGCGCAGGCGCGCCGGGCCTCGGAGATGACCAACGCCAACTACCAGCTGGGCGCGGCCACGCCGCTCGACGTGCTGGACGCCCAGGCCGCGCTCACCCAGGCCGAGTGGAACCGCGTGGAGGCCCTCCATGCCCACGCGAACGCGCGCGCCGGGCTGCGCTACGTGCTCGGCCGCGATCCGCTCGACGCCAGCGCGCCCCTGCCTTTGACCCGAATCACGCGAGGACCGTCATGACGACCCGAAGCCTTCTGCTGCTCGCCGCGCTGCCGCTCACGCTGCCGGCCTGCGGCGGCGAGCCGCGCGCCTCCGCCGCTCCGGTGCAGCGAGGCGTCCCCGTGCGCACCGCCCCCGTCGAGACGCGCGACCTCGACGAGACCCTCGTGCTCGCCGGGACGCTCCGGCCGCGCGCCCAGGTCGAGCTCGTGGCGGAGCTCCAGGCGCGGCTGATGCGCGTCGTCCGCGACGAGGGCGCCCGCGTCGCAGCCGGCGAGCTGCTGGCCGTGCTCGATCCGACGGACTACCGCCTGAGCAACGAGCGGGCGAAGGCCGCGCTCGCGGTGGCCGAGGCCAATCGCAGCCACGCGCTCGCCGAGAAGGAGCGCGCCGAGAGCCTGCTGAAGACCGGCGGCATCACGGCCAAGGACAACCTGTCGGCGCAGGTCGCGCTGCAGGTGGCCGAGGCGTCCGTCGCGCAGGTGAAGGCCGAGAGCGCGATTGCCGCGCAGCAGCTCGCGCGCACCGAGATCCGGGCCCCCTACGCGGGGCGCGTGGCGAAGCGCCACGCCGACCCGGGCTCGATGCTCACGAGCGGGACGCGCGTCTTCACCTTCGTGGACGACGCCGTGCTCGAGTTCCGCGCCCCGGTTCCCTCCGCGCAGTTCGGAAAGGCGCGGCTCGGGGCCGCCGTCGAGGTCGAGGTCGACGCCGTCTCCGGCCGCACGGTGAAGGGCCGGCTCGCGCGCATCTCGCCGATCGTCGACGAGCGCACGCGCTCGTTCGAGGTGACGGTGGAGGTGCCGGGGGACGCGACGCTCGTCGGAGGCCTCTTTGCGCGCGCCGTCGTGAGCGTGGGCCGGCTGCCGGGCGCCCTCGTGGTGCCGCCGCAGGCGCTCCAGCGCGACGGGGCCGAAGGCAGTGTCGCGCAGGCCTTCGTGGTGAAGGACGGCAAGGCCGAGCGCCGCAGCGTGACGCTCGGCGTCGAGACGCCGGACGCGATCCAGGTGCGCCAAGGGCTCGCGGCGGGCGATCAGGTCGTGCTCGACCCGCCGGTGGCGCTCGCCTCGGGAGCTCCGGTCGAGCTCGCCGCGGCACGCAGCAAGTAGCAGCGAGGCCGCCATGTTCCTCACGCGCATCTCGGTCGCGCAGCCGGTGTTCGCCACGATGATGATGCTGGCGCTCGCCGTGCTCGGGCTCACCTCCTATCGCCAGCTCAACGTCGACCAGTTCCCGAACGTCGACTTCCCGATCGTCACCGTCACCACCGTCTACGAGGGCGCGACACCCGAGGCGGTCGAGCGCGAGGTGACCAAGAAGATCGAGGAGTCGATCAACACCGTGCAGGGCATTCGCCACGTCGAGTCGACCTCGCAGGAGGGCCTCTCGAACATCATCGTGATGTTCCGCGTGGGGGTCTCGACCCAGGTCGCGTCCCAGGACATCCGCGGCAAGGTGGCCGCGATCCGCGGCCTGCTGCCGAGGGAGATCGAGGAGCCGGTGGTCCAGCGGCTCGACGCCAACGCGCTGCCGATCGTCTCCGTGTCGGTCGAGGCGCCGGGTCTCACGCCGCAGGCCGCGACTGAGATCGCCGACAAGCTCGTGAAGAAGCGCCTCGAGACCGTGCCCGGCGTCGGGGCCGTGAACCTGGTGGGCGAGAGCACGCGCGAGGTGCAGGTGGTCGTGGACCGCGCGCGGCTCGAGGCCTACCACCAGTCGCTCGCGAACGTGGTGGAGGCGCTGCGCAAGGAGAACGTCGACTTCCCGGCCGGCTCGGCCGACCGCGGCACCACCGAGGCGATGGTCCGCGTGGCGGCGCGCGGCCGCGGCGCCGCGGAGATCGCGCGCATCCCGGTGAAGCGGGCCGGCTCGACGACGATCTTCGTCTCCGACCTCGCGCGCGTCGTGGACGGGGTCGAGCAGCCGAAGAACCTGGCGATGCTCGACGAGGCGCCCGCGCTCGCGCTCGACGTCGTGAAGCAGTCGGGCGCCAACACCGTGTCGGTCGCCGACGGCGTGAAGGCAGCGGTCGACAAGCTCGCCCGCGAGCTGCCGTCGGGCGTGGCGCTGCGCGTGGTGCGCGACGACTCGCAGTTCATCCGCGACTCGATCCACGACGTGAACCTGACGATGCTGATCGGCGGCATCCTGACGGTGCTGATCGTGTTCGTGTTCCTGAACTCCTGGCGCTCGACCGTGATCACCGGCCTCACGCTGCCGATCTCGGTGATCGCGGCCTTCACGGCGATGAAGCTGTTCGGCTTCACGCTCAACGTGATGACGCTGATGGGGCTGTCGCTCGCGATCGGGATGCTGATCGACGACGCCATCGTGGTGCGCGAGAACATCGTGCGCCACCTGCAGCGCGGCAAGGACCACGTGCAGGCCTCGCTCGACGGCACCAACGAGATCGGCCTCGCGGTGATGGCGACCACCTTCACGATCGTCGCGGTCTTCATCCCGGTGGCCTTCATGGGCGGCATGGTCGGCCAGTTCTTCTACGAGTTCGGGATCACGGTGGCCGCGGCGGTGCTGGTGTCGCTCTTCGTCAGCTTCACGCTCGACCCGATGCTGAGCTCGCGCTGGGTCGACCCGGCGCTCGAGCACGACCGCCACGAGGGCTTCGTCGGCACGCGGCTCGCCCGCTTCAACCACTGGTTCGACGCGCTGCACCTGCAGTACGAGCGGCTGCTCGGCTGGGCGCTCGGCCATCGCAAGCGCGTCGTGTTGATGGCGCTCGTCGCCTTCCTGGCGAGCTTCCCGATCCTGGGCGTGCTGGGCGGCGACTTCATGCCCGACTTCAACCGCGGCGAGTACCAGGTCGCGTTCCGCGCGACGCCGGGGGCGACGCTGCGGGAGACGGGCGAGCGCGCGCGGGAGATGGTGCGGCGGCTCAAGTCGCTGCCCGACGTCGAGTACACCTACACCACGATCGGAGCGGCGGGCACCACCTCGCGGCCGGTGACCGAGGGCGTGACCTTCGTCAAGCTGCGGCCCGGCACCGGCAAGACCTTCAGCCAGGTGCTGGGCGACGCGCGCCGCGTGATCCAGGAGGTGCCCGGCATGACGTACGGGCTCTTCGAGGCGGGGCCCTTCGGCCAGAAGCCGATCCAGATCAGCGTGCGCGGCGCCGAGATCGACGAGCTCGACCGCATCTCGCGCGAGCTGATGCAGGAGATGGCGAAGATGAAGGGCGTCGCCGACATCGAGACCAGCCTCGAGAAGGCGAAGCCCGAGCTGCGCGTGCGCGTCGACCGCGAGCGCGCGAGCGACCTCGGCGTGCCGGCGGGCGTCATCGGCACCACGCTGCGCGCGGCGGTCTCGGGCGAGGTGGCCTCGGTGATCGAGGACAGCGAGGGCGACAGCTACGACGTGCGCGTGAGGCTGCGCGCCGACCAGCGCCGCTACGCGGAGGACCTGCTCGCGCTCACCGTGCCCACGGACAAGGACGACGACAACAAGGACAAGCTGCTCGTGCCGCTGCGCGAGCTGGCGCACACCGAGCCCGGCACGGGCCCCTCGACGATCCGCCACAAGGACCTGGCGCGCGAGGTGCGCGTCTCCGCCAACCCCGACGGCCGCTCGCTCGGCGAGATCAGCGCCGACGTCGAGGCCGCCGTTGCGCGGCTCGCCATGAAGCCGGGCTACGACGTCCTGCTGGGCGGCGACGCCGAAGAGCTGAAGGACATGTTCGCGAACATGCTGCAGGCGCTGTTCCTGGCCGTGGTCTTCATCTACCTGATCCTGGCGAGCCAGTTCGGCTCGTTCCTGCAGCCGTTCGCGATCATGCTCTCGCTGCCGCTGTCGCTCGTGGGCGTCGCGCTCGCTCTGCTCGCGACCGGCGACAATCTCAACATCATGAGCATGATCGGCCTCATCATGCTGATGGGGCTCGTGACCAAGAACGCGATCCTGCTCGTGGACTTCGCGAACCAGGCGCGCCGCGAGGGCCTCGCGCGGAGCGACGCGCTCGTCAAGGCCGGCTCGACGCGCCTGCGGCCGATCGTGATGACGACGCTCGCGATGATCTTCGGCATGCTGCCGCTCGCGTTCGCGATCGGCGCCGGCGCCGAGATGCGCGCGCCGATGGCCCGCGCGGTGATCGGTGGGCTCATCACCTCGACGCTGCTGACGCTCGTGGTGGTGCCGGTCGTCTACAGCTACCTCGACGGCCTGCGGCCCGAGGCGGTGCGCGAGTGGTTCCGCGCGCGCCGCCGCCCGTCGGGCACGATCGAGACACCCGCCACCGCACCGGCTCCGACGGAGCAGCAGCCGGCCTAGCCCTAGTGGCCTGACTCGAACCACCACTAGGTTTTCGGGATTGACGCGAGCGGCGTTCGCGCCGATATTGAAGCGAAGAAAAAGCGAAAGCAGGCCCACCATGAGCGCCGCGACTCTCCCCGCCGCCCTGCCCTGGACGACGCCCGTCGCCGACGTCGGCGAGCGCAAGCGCGCTCTCGAGGACCTGCTGAAGGCGCGCCGGCTGCAGGCCGACGAGCCGCCGCTGCGCGGCGAGGACTACAGGCTGCGACCGCTCGCGACTGGCGTCGCCGCGCTCGACCCGATCCTCGCGGGTGGCTTCCCGCGCGGCGAGCAGAGCGAGATCCACGGGCCCCCGTCCTCGGGACGCACCGGCGTGCTGCTGGCGCTCCTCGCGCACACGACGCGCGCGGGCGCGCTCGCGGCGCTCGTCGACCCGCTCGACCGGCTCGATCCCGGCTCCGCCGCCGCCGCGGGTGTCGACCTCGAGCGGCTGCTCTGGCTGCGCGGCCCGCGCGGTGGCGGGGAGGAGCCGCAGGCGAAGGCGCTCGGCGCCGCGACCGCGGCGGTCGCGACGCTCGTCGGCTCCGGGCTCTTCGACGTGGTGGCGCTCGACCTCGCGGGCGCCGACGGCGCGCGCCGCCGGCTGCCGTCCACCACCTGGCTGCGCCTGCAGCGGCTCGTCGAGGACGCGAAGACGGCCCTCGTGCTGGTGGCCGACGGCCACGTCGCCTGCAGCCCCGGCGGCCGGGCGCTGGCGCTCGAGCCGCTGGGGCTCCGCTTCTCGGGGCCGCCCGGCCCGGCGTGCCTCCTGAAGTCGCTCGCCGCGCGTGCGCGGGCCGGCCGCCACGGCCTGCGCACGGCCGAGCTCGCGCTCGCGGCGGTCTGACGCCGGAGCGTTGGCGTGTTCGGCGGCCTGCACGCTCCCCGTCCGCTCCCCGAGGCGGGAGCGCTCCTGGCGATCGCCCGCAGCTTCACGCCGCGCGTCGAGGCCCTCTCGCCGACACCGGTGCTGCTCGACCTCTCCGGGCTGGGCCGGCTCTGGCCGACGCCCCACGAGCTCGGCCGCGCGCTCGTCGCCGCGGCCGCGGCGAAGGCGATCGAGGCGCAGGCGGCGCTCGCCTTCACGCGTGCGACCGCGCTCGTCGTGGCGCAAGGCTGCCCGGGGCTGACCGTGGTGCCGGCAGGCGGCGAAGCGGCGGCGCTCGCGCCGCTGCCGATCGCGCTCCTGGAGCTTCCGGAAGAGCAGCGGCAGCTCTTCGCGCGCTGGGGCCTGCGCACGATCGGCGACCTCGCGCGGCTGCCGCCGGCCGCGCTCGCCGCGCGGCTCGGTGCGGGCGGCCCGTGCCTCGTCGAGCTCGCCCGCGGCGAGGACGCGGGCGTCTTCCGCAGGGCGCCGCTGCCCGAGCGCTTCGAGACGACGCTCGAGCTCGACTGGCCGGTGGAGGGCCTCGAGCCGCTCGCGTTCCTGCTGCAGCGGGCGCTCGAGCCGCTCGGCGAAGCGCTTGCCGCGCGCGGGGCGAAGGCCGCAGCACTCGCGTTCGAGCTCGGGCTCGCGGACGGGACCAGCCACGCGCGCACGCTGCGGCCCGCGGCCGCCTCGGGCGACGCGCGCACCTGGCGCACGCTGGTGCTGCTCGACCTCGAGGCGCACCCGCCGCGCGACGCGATCGCGCGCCTCACGCTGCGCGCCGAGCCGACTCCCGCGCGCGCCTCGCAGTTCTCGCTGCTCGACCCCGCGCAGCCCGCGCCGGAGAAGCTCGCGGAGACGCTGGCCCGGCTCCACGCCTGGACCGAGCAGGGCCGCTCCGGCTCGCCGCAGCTCGTGGACACGCATCGGCCCGGCGCCTTCGCCGTCTCGACCTTCGCGCCGGGGCCGCTGCCGCGCGGGCGGCGCCAGGCTGGGTCCGCCCCGCCGCGGGTGGCGCTGCGCGCCTACCGCCCGCCGCGGCTCGCGCACGTCCTCACGAAGGCGGGCGTCCCGAGCTTCGTGGCGGCGCCGGGGCTGCGCGGAGCGGTCACCGCCGCGGCCGGCCCCTGGCGCGTCTCGGGCGACTGGTGGGACGAGTCGTACTCGCGCGAGGAGTGGGACGTGGCGCTCGCGACGCAGCCCGGACCGGCCGCGGCGAGCGCGGCCTTCCGCCTGTTTCTCGACCGCCTGCGCGGCGAGTGGTTCGTCGAAGGCGAGCTCGACTAGCCGCCGCTCTTGATGTAGCTCTCCAGCTGCCGCACCGTGAAGCGCAGGTCGTCGATCACGGTGCGCACCACGTCGCCGATCGAGATCACGCCCACCACGCGCCCGCCTTCGACGACGGGCAGGTGGCGGATGTGGCGGTCGGTCATGTGCACCATGCACTCGCCCGACGTGGTGTCGGGCGAGATCACGAACACGTCCGGCGTCATCACCTCGCGCACCTGCGTTTCCTTCGAGCTGCGGCCGTGCAGGATCATGCGCCGGGCGTAGTCCCGCTCGGAGAAGATCCCCGAGAGCACGCCGCCGCGCATCACGAGCAGCGCGCCGACGTTCTTCTGCTCCAGGAGCCGCAACGCGTCGAGCACGGTCGCGTCGGGTTCGATCGAGTAGATGTCCGGCTTGCCGGCGAGGATCTGTCGGATGGTGGTCATCCCTCCTCCTCCGCGGGCGGCGAGGAGGATTCTACTCCCGCGTCAAGCCGGCGGCGGCGATTTTCTGCGCTCGAGCCGGCGCACGACGAGCGCGTCGAGGCTCACGGGCCCGGGGCCGTAAAGCACGAGCCACGCCAGGAACAGCAGGTAGACGAACGGCACGACGTCCGTCAGGCCCTTTTCGCCGGCTCCGCTGAGCGCGCCCACGAAATCCTCGCGGTCGGCCGTGGCGATCGCCACCACCATCGTCGCTGCGAGCCCCGCCGCCACGACGCGCGTCAGCAGGCCTGCGATCAGCAAAAGCCCGCCCCAGAACTCGAGCCGCGGCACGAAGAACGCGTTCGCCTCCGGGAAGGGAATGCCGAGCTCGCCGAAGAAGCCAACCGTATTCCCGAAGTTCGCGATCTTGCCGGAGCCCGTCTGGTAGTAGGCCTGGCCCATCACCAGGCGCGTGGCGAGAGGAGCGAGGAAGGCGAGGGCGGAAGCCAGCTTCAGCGCCTGAGCGCGGGCGCGCCGCAGGGAATCGATGCTTGGCATGGGTCGCTCCTTCGAGACCGGCATCCTCGCGGCGGAACCGTCCGCGGTCAAGGGCCCGCGCGGGCGATGTACGATAGCCGTACGGCCCGTGCCTCGCGGGCGCATTCCATGCTCCGATGCAAGGCCCTCACCGCGTGCCTGCTGCTCGCCGCCCTCGTCGCCGGCGGCTGCGAGACGTTCGGCCACAAGCAGCCGCAGCCGCCGCCACCGCCGCCGCCACCGCCGGGGACGGCGCTCACGCCCGAGGCCGACAGCGGCGACGAGGAGCCGCTCCCGGTCAGGAAGGTGGCGGAGCCGATCGTGGTGGCCGCCTGGGCCGAGCCGAAGCAGCTTCCGTCCGGGGGCGGCCAGGCGCAGATCATGGTCCGCATCCAGAGGCAGGGCGGCAAGCGCTTCCCGGGCGTCGAGGTTCGCCTGCGCAGCTCGGGCGGGACGCTCTTCTCCGCCGGCCGGGTGCTGCTCACCGACGCCTCCGGCATGACGCGCGACCGCCTGACGGCGCACAAGACCACCACCATCACGCTGAACGCCGGCGGCACGCGCTACCGCTTCCTGGTCCCGGTCGCGGAGTCACAGCCGTGAGCGGCCCGGTGCTGAGCGAGACCGACCCTCGCGTCGTCGAGGACCTCGAGCGCATCCTCGCGCCCGAGCGCGTGCTGACGCGGCCGATCGACCGCCTCGGCCGCTCGGCCGACGCCTCGATCTACCGGCTGATCCCGCAGGCGATCGTGCGTCCGCGCGGCGTCGCCGAGGTCCGCGAGCTCTTCGGCTGGGCGCGCCAGAAGCAGCGTCACCTCACCTTCCGCACCGCCGGCACGTCGCTCAACGGCCAGGCCGTGAGCGACGACGTGCTCGTCGAGCTCGCTCCCTTCTTCCGACAGGCGCGCGTGCTCGACGACGGCGCGCGGATCTGGACCGAGCCCGGCGTCGTGGGCAGCCACCTGAACCGGCTGCTGGCGCGCCACCGGCGCAGGATCGGGCCCGATCCGGCATCGATCGACGCCGCGATGATCGGCGGCATCCTGGCGAACAATTCCTCCGGCATGTGCTGCGGCGTGGCGCAGAACAGCTACCACACGCTCGAGAGCCTGGTGATGGTGCTCGCCTGCGGCGCGGTCGTCGACACCGGCGAGCCCGACGCCGACGACCAGCTGCGCCGCGCGCAGCCCGCGCTGCACGCGGAGCTCCTGGCGCTGCGCGACGAGATCCGGCGCGAGCCGCCGCTCGCGAGCCGGATCCGCCGCAAGTTCACGACCAAGAACACGAGCGGATACAGCCTGAACGCGTTCCTGGACTTCGACAGCCCGGCCCAGATCCTGGCGCACCTGATGGTCGGCTCGGAGGGGACGCTCGGCTTCGTGGCGGAGATGACCTTTCGCAGCGTCCCCGAGCCGCCCGCACGCGCGACGGCGCTCGTGTTCCTGGACGAGCTCGAGGACGCCGGCCGCGCCGTGGCTCCGCTCGCCGTGGCCGGCGCCGACGCGCTCGAGATCCTGGACGCGGCGTCGCTGCGCGCGATCCGCGACGAGCACCCGCTGCCGTTCGAGGTCGAGAGGCAGCACGCGGCGCTGCTGATCGAGCTGCGGCGGGCGGACACCGAGACGCTGGCCGAGGCGATGACCGACGTCGAGACGATCCTCAAGCGGCACCGCCTGCTCGAGCCGCCGCGCTTCACGACGGGCGCGGCCGAGCGCGCCGCGCTCTGGCACCTGCGCAAGGGGCTCGCCGCGCGCACGGGAGCGATGCGGCCGAGCGGAACGGCGTTCCTGAGCGAAGACATCGCCTTCCCGGTCGAGCGCCTGGCCGAGGCGATCCGGGACTGCCAGGCCCTCTTCGAGCGCCACGGCGTGCCGGATACGGCCGTGTTCGGACACGCCAAGGACGGCAACCTGCACTTCGTGCTGGCCGAGGACGTGCGCAGCCCCGCGGCGGTCGAGCGCTACGGCGAGTTCACGCGCAGCCTGGTCGAGCTGGTCGTCGAGAAGTACGACGGCGCGATCAAGGCCGAGCACGGCTCGGGCCGCAACATGGCGCCGTTCGTGAAGACGGAGTGGGGCGAGCGCGCGTACGGCCTGATGGAGCGCGTCAAGCGGCTGCTGGACCCCGACGAGATCCTGAATCCAGGCGTGGTGCTGAACGCGAACCCGCGCTGCCACCTGGAGGATCTCAAGCCCTGCCCGACGATCTCGCCGCTCGCCGACCGCTGCATCGAGTGCGGGCTGTGCGAGCCGCGCTGCCCGTCGCGCGACCTCACGCTCACGCCGCGCCAGCGCATCGTGGTGACGCGCGAGCTCGTGCGCCTGAGCACCTCGCGCGAGGCCGCGGACGCCGCCTGGCGCGACTCCCTCGAGCGCGACTTCGCCTACGACGGCGTCCAGACCTGCGCGGGCGATTCCATGTGCCAGGCCGCCTGCCCGGTGAAGATCGACACGGGCGCGCTCATGAAGGAGCTCAAGGCAGCGTCCCACTCGCGGGCCGCACGGGCCATCGCGACGGTGGCGGCGACGCGCTTCTCGAGCCTCGCCCGGCTGACGCGAGTCGGCCTCTCGGCGCTCGGAACGCTGCGGGCACACCCGCTCGGCGCGCGCGCGATGGCGCTCGTCACGCAGGCCGCGCACGCGCTCGCCCCGGGCGTGCTGCCGAGGCTGCCGTCCGCGCTGGCGTTGCCGCGGCCCGCCCCCCGCTTCTCGATCCCGGCGCCCGCGCCGTTCGCGCCGCGCGAGACCTCGTCGCGCGGAAGCGTCGTCTATTTCCCGAGCTGCCTGACGCGCGTGATCGGTCCGCTGCCGGGCGAGAACGGCACGCCGACGGCGCTCGCGATGCGCGAGGTGCTGAGCTGGGCCGGCTTCAACGTGCGCGTGCCGGACCGCGCGTCCGGGCT
>Ga0184625_10000794_pt1 | contig 12540 bp, 14 predicted proteins | sample PLM3_30_b1_FD_133151 | JGI IMG/M metagenome (GOLD analysis project Ga0184625, IMG submission 133151) | Groundwater sediment microbial communities from an aquifer in East River, Colorado, USA - PLM3_30_b1 | ecosystem: Environmental > Terrestrial > Soil > Riparian zone | place: USA: East River... | reverse complement strand
GCCTTGCTCGATACGGACCCGCAGCAGACGGCGGCCCGCTGGATCGCAGCAGCGGAGCCGGCAGTAAAGGTCGCCACCGCTCACGAAGTGGATGACATCCGGCGGGCGAAGGCGGAATTGCTGCGAGAGCACGACGTGATCGTGGCCGACAGCCCCGGCAGCAGCGGCGACGCCGCTCACACCGTCACTTTGTTAGCCGACCTGGTTGTTGTCCCGCTCCAGCCGTCCAAGCCGGACGTGCGAGCCGTCAAAGACGCCCTGAAATTCGTGCGGCTGGCCCAGGAGATGAGTGGCGGCAAAAAACCGGATGTCAAGCTGGTTCTGACTTTCACGGCCAAAGGGGATGTGAAGACCCGTCGCCTCCGTCAGGAACTATTGGGCCTTGGGTTGCCGGTTGCTCGCTCAGAAATCCGCCGGCTCAATGCGTTCCGCGACGCCTGCGATACCGCCGTCACTCGCCAACCCAGCCGTGAGGCCCGCGAAGCCACCAAGGACATTGAAGCACTGTTTGTCGAGCTTCTGTCTGGCTCGCTTGGATTTCAGGCGAAAAATGGCACGGTCCAGACAACTGCCGAAGAGGTAGCCAATGGGTAAATCGCACGCTGGTTTCTCGGATGATTTGCAAGCCATCCAAGGTGAAGTCGAGGCCGACGTGGGGACAATTCTAGAGATTGCCAGACGCACGAAGGATTCCAATGAGCCCGGGCCCGCGGCGTACGAGAAAGTCCAAGTCTCCGCGAGACCTAAGAATCAACCTTCCGATCCGCCCCGGCCCCGTAAGCCATTGCAGCCTTCCGCTGAGCCGCAGCCGCAACTACTTCAAAACGTCACCACGCGATTGTCTCACCAGACGAACATCCTGCTCACGGAGGCTTCCCTCCGACAGCGACTGAACAAGTCCACGCCAGCTACGCGGCAGGACATCATTGAAGCAGCCGTGCAAGCGTGGCTACACCAGCACGGGTACCACAAGTCGGTCACTTGAATCTCCTCCCTTTGCCGCGGCTCCCCAGCCATAGGCATCCGGTTGTTCGTATTTGGCGGGGCGATGCGAGAGGACCTGTCGTGCGAGTCGGATTTATGTGCCTCCCAATGGCCGCATCACCTAAAATCAACGAAGATCGTTGAATCGGGTCAAGTCATCTTGTTCAACGATTCAGAGTGGAGTCGCTGGATGAACGGCTTGGAATTCTCCTCGATTGTCCGAGCAGCGGAGGGCTGCGGCCTGCAATTCGTCAGTCCACTGGTTAGCTCGGCCGTGGACCATCCGCACAGCATTCAACGGCAGCTCGGCCGGGAATCGCCGTTGCTTCCCGGTCTGGGCTATATTTGCGCGGGCAAACAAATGCTCGCCCGCCTGGGCGGCGTTCTGGACCTGTTCGCTTCCATCCTCTTCGATCCTGGGCTGCCGGGAATCTGGAGGTGGCAGCGCCCCGAGCTATTGAACATGGCGCAGCAGTTTTTCGCTCCGGCTAAACACATTCCGGTTACCGTTTGGGGTCACACGACCTGCTGGACGGATCAATGCATCGCCAAGGCATTTTTTGATTCCGACTTTTCCCCGCCGCAGAGACTCACCCGCCGTTGGTACGGACGACGAGAGCCAGTGAACCTTCGCCTCGACCATCAAACCCACGTGAGCTTCCACCCCACTGAGCTGGCTTGGCTCGTGCCGGCCGGAATGCGGCCTCAGGAAATCGAGTTTGCCAAAACGCGGCAACGCGATTTAGTATTTGCGGCTCCGGGAGGCCGGTGGTTTGATCGCCAACCGGGGCCAAACCCCACATACGCCCAACCGGCTCGACCTGCCAGCGATCTGTTCGGCGGAACCGTCCGGGAACGCGTCGCCCCCGCGTATCCCGCTCGGGATCTAGGCAACTGGTTGAAGCTGGGGCTTCACCCAGCGATCCGCCACCGAAGTTATGATCTGTTCGTGCATCAAGACGTGCCTCGGCTAGGCACGGATCTCGGTCGTTTGACGCTGGCTCCGTCCGGAGCAGCATCCGGAATTCCACAGCAGCACGATTCCGTCTGTGCGCACGCGATTCTGGATCTGTCCGTGCTCAAGCTCCGTCGGCTCCTGCCAGCCACACAATACAACCTCTCTGGGGTCCATAGCGACGAACTTTCGATCACGTTTGAGCCGCAGCGTGGACTAGTAGCCTCCATCGGTCTCAAGCGAGAATGGTTTCACGAGGGGGATCAACGCCGCGGATTGAATGCGGGGGAAGTCATTCGCTTGGAGCCCTTCTTAGATTCTTCCCGCATTGCTTGTGAGCAATAGCCCACCGCATGGCCACGACAAAGCAGGCAGACGCAAGAGCGGGTTCAGAAGAAACTCACCTGCACGGCGCTGGAGTGGGTCGTTTACTGGTGGCAGTCGTGCGTTTCTATCTGGATGCCGAAAATCGAGTCATTGTGGGGCCAGTCGGCGATTTGCTCGTGGAAATTCGAGGCGATGTCCGGAGCGAGTGGGAATGGACGCCGGATGTCCTTGACCAAAAGGGGCGATGCACAGAGCACTTGTCAACTGCATTGGACACGGCCTATTCGACCTGGTTCCAGCCGGATCAGCGGGCCGCGTTTCAGACCCGCCTTTCTGGGACCGACTCCGCCGAGATCATTGTGGGTGTGGCGCCAGTCAGCTGCTTTGCGGCGGGCAAGGACTTGGAACTGCCCCAGGCGGCCAAGCGATGGCGATCAATCTGGCCCAAAAAAGGGCCGGTCGCTGCGCTGGACGAAGTACAGTCCTTATTGCGAAAATGGCTTTTCAGCACAGCTCCATTCGAGACCTTGACCGCGGGCGACGCCGTCTTGACACCTGGCGGCGAGTCGTGGCGTGATCGGCTGGTGACGGCGTACCAGGGCAGGGATCGAAAAACAGGAAAGCAGCCAGGCGAACCGGAGCTTAGGGAAGAGCGGCTGCCGCCGCTTCCCGAGCCGTCGCCGGAGGAGTTGGGCAGCCCTGACCAGGCTCTGGCATTTCTTCAAGCCAGGTTTGCCGACCCCGCGTCGCCAGAAAGACGCGCCGTGGCGTTGTTGCAAGCGGAATTCGTTCGACTGCGCCAACTCAGTCGCCCACTTCCCGGCTCTAAACTGCCAGTATCAAAAGAGCAGGTGAAGCCAGGCAAGCACTTAGATCCCCGTGATTTGACTCGCATTGCAGATTTGCCGGATCGTGCTTTTTTTCGGCAATTCGACAAGTTGAAAAACCGCATCCCCAGACTTGAGCTAAAAGACCTACTCTCAAGGTTCCTACGGAAACAGGTCGGTTTGGATTTTGCTGAAGTCGCTGATAATCACGCGCGATTCATCCGCAAGCAGGAATTCGCCGACGGCGTATGCCGGTGTGCCGAATTCGTCCACTGCCAGTTGCAAATTGACGGTTCGGGCGAAATCGGGAATCTGACTTTTGGCAAAGGCGGCACGTCGGCCTCGGGCCAATTCCAGATTTCTCGCTACGAGGCAGGAAAAAAACGCCGGCTGCTTGCTTCGAGCGAATTCCCGCTCCTGCGTCTCGTGGACGCGTAGCCCAATCCAGCTCCTTCGCTCCAAATCTTTTTGCTGCGCCTTGACATAAGCCTGTGAAGGCTTATATTTGGCCCACTGCGATGGATTTGAACTTCCCTTTCGCGCAAGAGAAATGCCATGCGACCTCCTCGCGGCACGGACGGATCAGCGCCGAAACGTTGGCACCCAGATCGCCCCAGCGCACAACGGCTCTGGCTGGGCATCTACCGGTCGGCGCGGTGGAGCGCGCGGTTTGTCGGGCAGCCGCTGAATCTGTCCGCCGCGCCCGCTGATATGCGTCGCCGCATGGTGTCGTGGGCGGTCCACCTCGCCGCTTCTTGTTCCCGGCCAACCTAGCGGCCGCTCTACGCACTATCGGAGTTGAGTGTTTCCTGGAGATAGAACGATGGCCACCAAACGAAATCAAGCAACTGACACGGAAGTTCACGTCGCTCACCAGACATTGAGCGGCCTTATCCCACGGCAGCCAGGATCCGCAGCTGAGGTGCTCTCTAATGAGCAGAGCGCGGCGAGCGACTTGCTCCACACTTGCTGCGCCGAGTTTCGAGCCAACTATGAGCGCTTCGTGGCGTCCACACTTTCGACCCTCCAGTATGCACTGGCGGCCGGAAAGTACGTGGTCCTCATGAAGGAGATCGTTGGCCACGGCAACTTCCGGCCATTCTGTGAACGCGAATTCCCGACCATCAGTTTTCGCCGCATCGAGCAATTCAAGTGGCTCGCCGAAAACCGAGATGAGTTGGTCATCTTGCTGCGTGCTGAAAACGCGCAGCACGATGCGCATTTGTCCGACAACGAACTATTGGGCAGCGCGAGTATCCGCAAGGCACAGCGGATGCTGGCCCGCCCAGTGGACGAAATCTCCGGCAAACGCCGCTCGAAGAAGCGGGTCAAGTTCAATACTGGCAGCATTACCACCAGTGTTGCCGACGACGCACTAACGCCAACTTTCGTCATCGACGCCACGCTGGGCTTGTTTGGCGAGATCGATCTTGATCCATGCGCCAACGAGCATCTGCCCCACCATGTTCCGGCAAAGTGCTGCTGGACCTCAGATCAAGACGGACTGGCTCGCTCCGCTCATTGGACCGGGCGGGCCCTGGTGAACCCGCCGTTCACCTCGATCGCCGCTTGGGTCGAAAAAGCGAAGCGTGAGTTTCAAAGCGGACGACTAACGGAGGCGCTGCTATTGATTCCCGCGCAGACCGACTCGACTTGGTTCCTAGCCCTCGCAGATCATCCGCCTCCATTTCTCCGCGAGCGGCTGACTTTTGCCAGCGTGGATGGATCTGCCTCGATCGAATCCCTGGATCCCTATGCGGTGATCTTTTTGGGGCCGGCCGAGCGGGCTGGGGCCTTTGCCTCGGCGTTCGCCAGCTTGGCCGACACCTACCTCCCGATTTCGGCGGCGCCCCGCCCGGTGCAGACCGAAAACTAATCGAGCCAACTTGGTTCGAGACGATCGACAAGTTTCCACCATTTACTTAAAGGCATGACCTATGGTCGAACGCGTGCAAGTGTTTCGCAGCGCACTGGAAACGGTGCGCGGTTATTTGTTGGTGCTGCTGCTCGTCGGCGGTAGCCGGTCGGCGCTCAGCCGGCTGCTACGAATCTGGCAGCCGAACTACGCCGTGATTGTCGATGCCGAGCAGGAGTTGCCGCCCGAGCAATTCCTTGCCCGACAAGGGGTGCCGTTTGCCCGCCTGCCCCTGGCCCAGCGGTCTACATCCCGCTCACTGTTTGCCACGGCCCCGCTGCGGCAGCGCAATCTCGTCGAAAATCTGGGTGTGATGGATGCCGCGCGCGGCTGCGGCCAGAACCGAGGCGTAGGGGACTGGTCTGGCAAACTGCTCATTGATTCGCCGTCGTGGAAACGAGCCCTGCCGGCGGTTTGCGATGAGCTGGTTATCCAATCGGGCGGCATGCCGCCCGATGTGCGGCTGATTTCTGAGTTGGGTATCGGAGGAGGCGTCGGTTCGGGTGCGGCCACCATCCTGGAGGCCGATTTGGCATACCACGTGGCTCGGGCGCTGGGCGTCAACGTCCACTCGCTATTGAACACGACAGGCCTGCTGACCTATGTGGGACTAGGCAAAGCAATTCCCTGGAACGCGGCCGCCGGTTTTTCGGAAGTCCTCGCGCACGTCGTGCGCAAGCCCGGCGATACCCGCATCTCGCGTTCGCTTTATGTCGTTGAATATCCGCCCGTCCGCCGCGACCGTGACCGGCGCGACGAGTTCATTAAACTCGACGAGCAGGCGCTGGCCGCCCGTGAACTTCAAGTCGAGCTGGACCGCATTGCGCCCAATAGCTCTCTTACGGGACCACTCGGCAACATCACCAAGCGGCAAGTTGAGTTTTTCCGGACGCTCGACGTCAAGGCTGTCATCGCCCCCGAGGTAGCTTCCGTGCTGGTCGGTGAGCTGCGGCGGCTTCTCGGCCACGCCGCCGTGGATGAAGGCTTGGTCGTGGCCATCAAGCTAATCGATCGGAGCACATCACTGTTCCGCGAGTCGCTCGAATCGCTGCTGGCTCGCGCCCCCGAATGCGAGATCGACGAAGTCGTGGCAGTCATTTGCCGGCCGGCGGTCGACTTGCATTTCAAAGTGCAAGCGCAGCTTGCCAGCAACGATGACATCAACCTCTTGGCGATTGCCGGCCGCTTTGCTGCGCCGCCAGCGTCCCCCGCCGAAGCGCTACGGCGACTAGTTGAACAGTATTCGCTGCTGGACCGCGTCGATCAGCGGTTAGCTGAGGAAAAGTCGCGGCTCGAGGAGTTGGATCAAGAAATTGCCGCAGCTGAGCGGGACGTCGAGCCGGTCCACGCCCGGTTAGCAGGAGCGGGAGGCTTCAAAGCCCTGTTCTATTCGGACGAGGGTAACCAGCGCATGTTCCTGGAGCGAGCCCAGTCGCTGCGGCAACTGTTCGATGAGGAGGTGGAGGTCAGCGCCCGGTTGGACTATTTGCGGCTAGCGCGTGGCGGCATCGAGCGGGAATTCGAGTTTCTCCGCGGCCACATCGAAAAAATGATCGGCACACTGGACGACTATCGGCTTCGGGCTGGGTCCGCGGCCGACTTTCCCCAGGTGGTCGTCCGGCAGCTTGCGGCTGCCTGGCAAGGGCTCTGGCAAATGGTCGGTCTGCAGCCGGCCGAACAGCTGGAGATCCTCGCCGACTGCGTGGCCGGTGTCACTATCGACGGTCTGGCATCGATCGTCGAGGCGAGTCCACCCCGTCTGGAGGCCATCGCCGATCGCATCGCGAATGGGCGAGCAACCGTCACTGGCCCAATGTGGGCCGCCGGCGAGTCCCTGGAACAGGGGCTGATGGCTTTTGTCCTGCCCCCCGTTCCCGCGGCCGTCGCCGAGGAGCTGCGGAGCCTGCTGGTGGCCCGCAACGACAACGCCATCGTCGCCTTCGCTGACACGACCTGCGCCGGGATCAACGTCGTGCGGATGACGTTTCGCGGCATTCAGCGCGTCGAGGATGTCTTTCCCGCCATGCTCCAGCGGCACTTGGAAGAGGTGATCCAGCATCCGCTGGCCGACCTGTTCCTCCCCAATGGCATCGACCACCTGAAGCACATTGGCATTGAGTGCAACGGGCACGTCACGTTCGGCGAGCTGCCGGCGTCGGAGGTGGATCATGCGTAAGTTTGCCCTCAGTACATGCGTGCTGTTGCCCGTCAGCCTGACCATCGGCGTCCAGCAGTGGTGGGACACGTTTCATATTCTGCCCGCAGCGCTACTGGCAGTGTTGGCACTGGTCCTCGTGCGTGCGAGGTCGGCGGCCACGAGAGTCCCGCCCGCAGCGCGGTCCGCCCGCCGGGAAAGGACTCCGAAAACCAAGCGGCAGCCGTTTCGCCTGGCCTTGGGCAGCGGCTTGCTGGTGGCAGCAGCGATCGTAGCTTGGCATGGCATCCTCGTCAGCGTTCCAGTCCTTCGCAACGCTTACGTGGACCGCGACCGGCGAGCCGTCGAAGCAAGTCTCGACCAGCTAGAGGCCGCTGGCCAGTGGGAACGTGCGGCACACCTGGCCGAGAACCGCCTAGCCGACCCGCTGTCGGGGGCCTGGATGTTCGCGCTATCGCAGCGCGCGTATTTTGACCTCGTGCAGGCAGCTGCGGCAGCCGCTAGTCCGCCCATGGAAGAGCGGTTGGTCGCCAGTGCCATGGACACTGCGCAGCGGCACCAGCTCTCCCCAGCGCTGGTCCAAATGTTCCAGGAGCGCCAGCGCCTGCGTCATGAATTGGCTGCCGCCACGACCAAGCAGCAAGACTCGGCGGCTGCCGCCGCGGCAAAGGAGCAACAGCTTAGCGCAGAGCGGACCCGCCATAGCGGGCTGGCGCTAGAGTACTTTGCAGCGCTGCTGCGGTTAGGGAACGTACTCGTTGACACCGATGCCGCCACGGCAAGCTACGATGCCGCCCAGCGGCTGGCGGAAGAGTACGGCCTCGATCGCGACCAGGTAGCGTGGCACCGATCGGAATTAGCCCGCAAGATCGCGCGGCGCCAGCCGATCGAATTGCCCCGATCCAGCACTGCAACGATTGTCGGAGTCGCAACGGAGCATATTCCGCCAACTGCGGTTATCGATGTGGCGGTTCGCGATGCCCAGGGTCAACCACTTCATGGACTGGCCGCCAAGGACTTTCGGGTAACCAACAAAACCGGACAACTGGCTGTCCTGGCAGCGGCCGAAACTACAACCCAGCCGCCGGCGCTTCAATTGGGGCTGCTCATGGATGCGTCAGCGTCTACATCAGGAGCTGCCAGTCAGGCTGCCCAGCGCGGCGCGCTGCAGCTCCTCGACCAGCTTCCGGCTACCGGGCGGGTGTATGCATTCGGCTCGTCGGTCACCAGCCTGACATCCTGGACCTCCGAGCGGTCCGAGTTAGCGCAAGCGATTAAAAGTATCCGGCCGATCGGTCAGACTGCCATGTTCCAAGGGCTCGATCAGGTTACTCGTGATCTGGCAATCCGGAACGGAGTAAGGTCCATCATCCTGTTTACCGATGGCCATGACACCGTGGGAGGCGCCTCCCTAGATGCAGTCCTGGTCCGGTGCCGCGAGCAGGCAATCACCGTCCACGTCGTTGCGTTAGAAACAGCCGAGCTGGATGCAGTTCTGTTGCGGCAGATCACCGAGCGTACTGGCGGCCTGTTTCTAACCGCCGCCAGCGTCGCCGCCTTGCCCCAGCGATTCGACGAGCTGCGCAGGGGCCTGCGGCAGCCGGTGTACCGGCTCGTCGTCCCTACAAATGACCATGCGCCTAGCGCAATCCACATCCGTGTCGGCGGACAGAGTTTTGCCCAAGCGGAGTGGACACGGAACGGCGGCTAGCGGCCCAGCCCCATCTCACCGATAGCACAACACACTGTGAGGGTCCCCAAAATGATTCAATCGAACTGGAACCGAGCCGCTGACCGGCACAATTTGGCAGCCCTGGAAGGCCTGGTTAACGCCCGGCTTAGCTCACCACCGGAGCGGTCGCTCCGAGGTCGAGCGGGCGACATCGCCGTTGTCCTTCGCTGGGTCACTCCGCTCCTAATCGGTTTGCTTTTGGTGCTTCTCCTGGGAGCAGCCGCCAGCCGGCCCTGCGTGGCTGCCGCGATGCCGTCGTGGCTTCACTGCTGGCTGGCCGTCGAATGGGCCGTTGGTAATGCGAGCCTGCACAGCAGGTCGCGGCAAGCCGGCAGCCGCGATTGGCTGCCAGACGCAGACCAGCGGTCGGCCTGGGCCTGGATCTTTCGCGGGTTTTTGCTCGCCGTTGTCGTGACCTGCCTGGCGGTACCAGTTGCCAGCAATTTCCGTGAGAGCCCTGCGACCGAGGCACAGACAAGTGAGTCCCTCAGCGACACCAATTCCGACTGAGTAAGCCGGAGGCGGACGGCCATCAAAAGCGCCGCGCGCGGCGCTTTTGAACAACGACCAGACGCCGCAGCACACCGTGGCATCTTGGATGCAATGTGATGCGGTGCAGCGATGCACTGCGATGAATGAAGGACATGAACAATGAAAGGAGAAAGAACGATGAAAACGAAAGGCACAAATTCCCCGGCTTATGTCAAGCGGGTGGGAAGTGTGAAGGTGGCCGTGTTTTTGAACGGCGGAAATGAAGGAAAGACGTACCACAACGTCAGCATCGCACGAACTTATCGGGACGGCGATGCGTGGAAGGAGAGCAACTCGCTAAATGGCCTGGCGGACGTGGCGTGCCTCAAGGAAGCGTTGGAGCACGTCGGCAATTGGATTAGCCACTTCGAGGACGAAGCGGCTGGTAGTGATGAGTAATGGTTGAGATGAGGTGACATGGAGTCGCGGGAGTACCAGGGCTGGACGACGTACGAGACATGGGCGGTGGCCCTGTGGCTGGACAACGACCAGGCCCTTTACGACCACGCCAGAAGGCTGACGCGGTGGGCTTGGCAGGAGGCGTTAACCAGCCGGCACATGCAAGAGTGGGGCTTCACTCAGCAGGAAGCCGCAATCAGTCGGCTGGCCGAGGTACTCCGCGACTTCATAGAGGAACGTAACCCAGTAACCGAGGCGAGCGTGTACGCCGACCTCATGAACGCCGCGATTTGTGAAGTGAATTGGCGGGAGGTGGCGGAGAGCTACATCAAGGAACTAGTCAGTGACGAGGAACGAGACGAGAGCAGAGGAGGCAAAAAGCAATGAACGAATCGGACAAAACAACTCAGGCGGAATCGCGAGTGGCATTCCGCCCGAGTCAGAAACGTGAACGCGATGGGCAGCGATGTCGCCAAACATGGCCGTGCGATGAGCGGAGTCGGGACATCGACACAAAGCTACCGCCCGGTTACCAGCGAGACGGTGAGCACGTGCTAGTCCGGATGCCGGCGACACCGCAGACTGCAAGCCCGGTCCCGCATTTAACGAGCCTGCACGCCAGCGACGGGCACGGACCGTATGGCAAGGCGGCGTTTCGAGGCAATTGTTCGGGGCTCTTGATTCGCGACTTGCTCTTATACTTCCGGCCCAAGCTGGTGCTGGACCCGATGAGCGGCAGCGGCACTTGCCGCGACGTGTGCCAGGAATTGGAACTCCCTTGTGTATCGTTCGACTTGGCTCAGGGACTCGACGCCTGTGACGAAGCCAACTACCAGCGGCTGGCCGGTTATGACTTTATCTGGATTCACCCTCCGTACTGGAAACTAATTGAGTACGGGCATGACCCCAGGTGTCTGTCGCAAGCCCCAACGCTCGACGACTATCTGCAGCGGATGCGGCAAGTGCTCCGCAACTGCAAAAGCGTCCTGTCGCCCAACGGGCGAATCGCACTGCTCATCGGCGATGGCCGGGAGCGGGGCGAGTATTGGGGGCTGCCTTTCCGGACCTTGCAAGCCGCGGAGTCGGAAGGGCTGTGGTTGGCGGCCCCGGAAATCATACGCTTCGGCCACGGCAGCACGTCTTCGCGGAAGGAATACACCAGTTCCTTCATCCCCTTACTTCACGACGTTTGCTGGGTCCTAAAGGCGGCTGATTAGGAGGTAGAGCGATGAATGAGCAAAAGATGATTCGCAAAACACAGAAGACGCCGGGCCCGTTTGTGTTCTATCACGACCACGACGGGTGCGATGAGTACCTGTTCATCAAAGACGTGGCCCGGAATCTGACCGTGGCACAAATCTATCTGCCGTGGGACTGGACTCCGGCAGATTTTGAGCGTGCCGCCGCGCTGGCCAGCCTCTTCGCCACAGCTCCGAAACTGCTAGAAGCGCTTGAGGCGCTAGTACTCGCGAGCTGTTGCGGAGAAGCACTATCAGGCAGTCCGGTCGTAAGCAAGGCCATCGCTGTCATCGCGGAGGTAAGAGCGGAAACCGCCATGGAAGTATGGGGACCGGTGATTAGCAGCAAGCCCAATGAGACGGACGCGGTTAGTGAAGTGGCCAAGGAGGATTGAAGCATGAAGAAGGAGAACGACGAACGGCGAGTGCGGCGGCCGGAATTGCCGGAGGAAGTGTTCCGGGCCCTCCATCGAGTGCTGGACCACACGTGGGGCGAGCAGGAGCGGCAGTTCTGGAACGCCGGCCCAAAGGAGCGGGAAGGGCACCTGTTTAGTTCCCTCGCTCTCATCAGGCAATGGCTGACATTGCCGGCACGCCGGCGAAACGAGCGAAGGAGATGAGAGCCGATGGCATGCAGGTGTTGTGAGTACACGCGATTGATTGCTCAGTGGCTGATGCAGGACGAGGCGTGCAGCCAGCGATTCCATGAAGCTGCGAGTCAGATACGACGTCGTCCATCCACGGCAAGCCGACGGCAAGCATCACGGGAAATGTCCCACGACGCTGCTCGCCGCGAGCTGGCACGGCGAATTCACGACGAGCTCTGGACCGATGACGTGATGTTGCTTGCCGGCTGGCAAGGTGACTTACTGCGGTCGGCACTGGCTGAGGTGGACTGCCATGCAATTGCTGAAGAATACCTAGCTCGTAGCGAGGCGGTGGAAGAATCGAGGCACAAAAAGGGTACTTGACAATCCAGGCCACACCGTGGCTGCCACCTTCAGGGGGCAGCGGCTTCGGCCCGCGATTTCGCGGCCTCGCAGAGGGCAAGTTGTTTACAGACGGTTTACAGAAATTCCCATGAAACGTCCCACCGAAGTCGTTGCCTTTCGCGCGGATGAGACGCTCCTAAAGCGCATCGACAACGCCCGCAAGGCGCTCGGCCTGTCGCGCGGCGATTGGGTCCGTGAGGTCATCGTCACGCACCTACATGAGGACGACGACCAGCTGGAGTTGCCGACTGTAATTGCCGACTTGCGTCAACTGATCGAGCAGCTAGACCAGGCCGTTCAGCAACTGAGCACCAACCAGAAACGAACGCTGATCATCTTGCTCACCAAAATCGGCGGCATGGACCTCAATCAAGCGAAGGAGGTCGCCCGATGCAAGCTATCCTCCTAGCGATCTCGATCATGGTTGCTTCCTATCGGGCCCTTGGAGCCACGTTCGACGGCAGCTACTTCTTGCAGCTCGCCAG